>Ga0209253_10000074_pt1 | contig 64923 bp, 53 predicted proteins | sample FrelakmetBRP12BR_FD_187145 | JGI IMG/M metagenome (GOLD analysis project Ga0209253, IMG submission 187145) | Freshwater lake sediment microbial communities from the University of Notre Dame, USA, for methane emissions studies - BRP12 BR (SPAdes)... | ecosystem: Environmental > Aquatic >...
GCTTGCGCTGCATGCGCGGGATTACGTACTCCTGGAGTACGTTGACGCTGAAGGTGAAGGCTTGACTACCGATCGTCATTGCAAGCTGAGCTCAGTACAGGGTTTCGAACAGGGCCATGGCGCCTCGGCAAGAGCGCGGCGGCCGCGGATCTTGTCGAAATGGGGTCCAACTGGCGGAGAAGGTGGGATTCGAACCCACGGTACGGGGATAAGCCGTACACACGCTTTCCAAGCGTGCGCCTTAAGCCGCTCGGCCACTTCTCCAGAAGGCGCGCGAGAATAAACCAGCGTTGCAACCCTGTCAAAAGCACAAGCCCACGTGATACGGGGCACATGCAGATGCTGTGGACGAGTCCTCGGCGATCACCCGGTTCGGTTTACCCGCCATGAATCCCTCCAGCACCTGCCGCTCCCCGCGAGTCAGGCACGCAAGACGATCCGTCATGCCCTCTCGCTCGCGCAGCCGCCGGCGTCGACTAGGCCCCGTTCCCCCTCCCTGACGGGCGGAACGCGGGTCCCCAAAAGGCTAACAGCACGTAGGTCGGCGGTCGTCCCACCGAGGGAGGATCGACGGACCCTTGTGGGCAATGAGATCAACCCCCTCACACGCGGTAATCGAGCGCGAGCCGGGATTGCGCCTTCTTCGCCTGCCGCAGCGATTCCTTGAGCATCAGCCGGTCGAGCTCGTGCAGTCGGTACGGATCGATGCGGTTGCTCATCGCCCTGCCCTCGGTGCTTTGCAGGTGCTGGCGCTCCAGGCGCAGCCTCTGCAGTACCAGAAACGAGTGTACCCACGCCTCGCTCTCGGGAGCTGGGACGTCTACGAGCGGGCCCGCAATGCGCAAGCGCTCAACGGTCCCGGTCTCGCCGACGCCCGCGGCGAGACTGAAGATGCGGGCCGCGTCGACGAACAGCGTTGTGCCGTGCATCTTGAGGTCGATGGTATGGGACTCGTCGCCATCTCCGTCGACCACGAACTCGCGAAGGTGTCCCAAGGGAGGCAGGTTGCGCAGGGCATTGGCCGCCATCTGATGCAAGAACCGCCCGTTCCCACGGGTGGTTTCCAGCAACCACTTTTTCAGTTCCATCGCCAGCGACCCGTCGCCCTCCAGCGGGCGCATATCGAAGAAGATCGACCCGTTGAGCAGGCCCTCGGGGTCGCCAGCATTGATCCACTGACCAAAGCGCCTGCGCCACTCTTCCACAGTCAAACAGCAGGCGGGCCTACCGGCCATGATGTTTCCACGGCACAGTGGAAAGCCGCAGTCCGCGAGCGCGTTGTTGACCCGCCGGGCTAGGGGCAGCAAGAGGTTTCTCGCATCCTCCGCGTCCATGTCGCCGAGGGGGGCGAAGACGATCGCGTTATCCTGCTCGGTGGCGAAGGTCTGCTCGAAACGCCCTTCGCTACCAAGGGCGATCCAGCACCAACGGACGCCGCGCAAGTCATTCCCTCCGAACTCAAGCTCGATTATGCGTTGCGTCAACAGATCATTGAGCGATGCGATGAACTGGGTGAGTTGCTTGACACCGACTCCCTGCACCAGCATCTTATGGGCGAGGTTTCGTGTCTCGACGGCGTAGCGCTTCAACATGGCGAGGTCCCGCGCTGCCTTGATGTCGCCGGACAGTGGGCGAATGCCAATCGGTTCCCGGTGGAACAGATCCTTCTGCGTCACCACGCCGGCGAGCGTGCCGTTTCGAACCACCACTACATGGCGAATACCGCGGCGAAGCATGGTCACCGCGGCGTCATGGAGTGTCGCCTCGACCGGCAGGGTCGTCACCTCTGAGGTCATGACCCCCGCGATTGGATCATCGAGATTGCACGCCGGCAAGGCGATTCGCGACAGAACGTCGGGAAGCGTGAGAATTCCGATCGGTCGCATCCTGCTGTCGACGACGATTATCGAACCGATGCGATTGCGGTTCATCGTCTCGAGGGCGGAGCGAATGGGCGTCTCGGGTTGGCAATGAATGGGCTCGCGATCCAGTACCTCGGAAAGCGGGTTTCTCGAGCAGGAAAGGCGCGCGCTCTGGTCCGCGTAGAATGCGGCGGACGCCACATCTTCGGGCTCGAGTTGGGGGCGTTCTCCGGCAGTCGACTTCCCGATCATGATCGGTTTGTTTCCATGTCTTGCCTGATTCTCAGTACTTGACTCGAGCGTAGAACGTTCTCTCCGAGGCATCTCGCGCTTGCTTCAAGCTACGTATCCCTTTCTCCGCGAGGAGCGGAATCATCTTGAGAAAGACCTCTGCGGCGACGATCGCATCGCCAAGGGCCGTATGGCGACCAATGACCTTGATTCCCAGGCGCTCCGCGATGGCTTCGAGCTGATGCAGGTCGAAGTCCTGGTGCAGGACGGCCGACAGCAACAGTGTGTCCAGGACCGGCTGGGCAAAGCGTATCCCCGTCGATTCCTCCTTCAGTTGCAGGAAGCGCATGTCGAATGCGGCATTGTGCGCGACGAGGACAGTTTCTTCGCAGAACCGGTGAAAGGCCGGTAGCACGCGCTCGATGGTCGGATGGGACGCCAGCATCTCGCTGGTAAGTCCCGTGACCTTGATCGAATCCTTGGACAGCTTCCGGCGAGGGTTCACAAAGTGATCGAACGTTTCCTGCTGCAGCATGCGGCCATTCACGATCCGCACCGCCCCGATCTGGATAATCTCGTCGCCCCGCGATGGCTCGAGGCCCGTGGTTTCGGTGTCGAAAACCGTGTAGGTCAAGTCGGTGAGCAGTCGATCGTCAAGCTCGTGGGACTGCCCGGGCTGATGGAAGAGGTCGAAGTCGTAGTATTCAGGGCGGCTAGTGAGTGGGGTCGGCGCCAACGGCATCTCTGCGGCTTCGGTGAGCGGTAGGAGGAGGCGATAGCAAGACGTCATGCGCGGTCGATCGAACTGGTAGAAGAGCTCGCCACCGTGCTGTGTGACCACGTCATTGAGGGTCAGGGGACTCGCCAGGCCACCGGCCGTGAACGGGTCGTTCTCGAACGCGAGTACGGTGTCGACCGAAAGATAGCCCCCCGCCCAGATGAGGTCGAATTGGGCCAGACGCCCCTCGCTGCGCAGGCGGAAGCGCAAGTCCCGGATACGGATCTCCTCGCGCAGCCGGGTTGCAAGATAAGTGATCGCCTGAACCAGCGTATAGCTGTCCACCTGCAACCAGAGCGGCGCTGCGATGTCATCCGTGTTGGTGTGCATACCGAGGCGGCTTTCGACGCTGCGCTGGACGGCCGAGATAAGATCGCGGCCGAGCATCGGTTCGAGGCGTGCTTGGCCCTTGAGTGACTTCGCGTATTCGGCTTCCTTCTGATCGATGAGACCGCTCAGCTTGCCCGCTTCATCGCTGATGATATGCGTAAACTGGCTGCGCCGTAGCGGGTCCATCTCCGGAAACGCGATCATGTTCTCGACCGCTGCGCGGATCGTGGCGAGCGAAGCCCGCGTACCCTGGGTCAGCGACTGCAGCAGGGTGTCTCGCTGTCCTTCCATTTCGACCGAGCGTTTAATGTCTTCGATGGTGAGCACAAAGCCAGAGATTTCGCGCCCCTGCCCGAAGACAGGGGCCATCTGCGCGCGGATTAGAGTTCCACTGGGCAACGTTGCAACAAAATTTGCCAGCGGGTGCGTGTCTCCCTGGTCGATTCGGTGACACACGTTTTCCAGGGCGTGTACCACGAGGTGGCGGTCGATCACGCCGAACACCGACCTGCCAAGACCGACCAAGCCCGCCAGCACCGAGTCCCTTTGGCCATCCGATCCGGCGGAAAGTAGTTGCTTCGCGCGCTGATTATAAAGGAGGATGCGACCCTCGACGTTGCAGACGAGAACGCACTGAGTGAGTTCCGACATGAGGGCGGCCAGGCGGTTCTTTTCCTCCTCCAGCACCGCGTTGGCTTCGCGAATGCGTACCTCGACATCCCGTTGTAGTCCTTCGTAGCGTTCGGAGAACGCATTGCAGATGCGACTGAGTTCCTGGGTCTCCGCCGAACCTTCCGGCCCCACGCGGTGCGCGAGGTTGGCCGAAAGCTGAATGCGGGCGCCTTCGATAATCCGGCGCAGCGGATCGACATAACGGCGAACGAGGCCGCGTGCCGCGAAGCCCGTTGCCGCGCAGAGGCCGATGACAATGACTAGGACCAGTCCGAACGGATCTTCGATCGATGCCAGCGCGCGGCTGCGTTCGGTCTCCGGGATCGCCGTCGCGATCAGAATGAGGGTGCCAGCGAGCAGTAGCGTCACCCCAGCAAGCAGCGCGACCCAGACCACGACGCGGCTCGCTTTCGGGCTCACGCCGCCTCGCTCAATAGACGCTTCACCTGATCGAGCAGGTCCTGGGTCGAGAAGGGCTTTGTGATGTAGGCGTCCGCTCCGAGTGCAAGCCCCTTGGCAACTTCGATGTCGCGCCCCTTGGCAGTGATCATGATCACCTTCACGGTGCCCAGTTCGGGGTTTTCGCGGATCTTCTGGCAAACTTCGTAGCCGCTCTTCAGGGGAAGCATAACGTCAAGCAGAATGAGATCCGGTCGGAACTCATGCACGAGATCGAGGGCCGCCTCGCCGTCGCCAGCGGTCTTCACCTCGTAACCATTGCGCTGCATGAGGAACTCGAGCGAGATGACGATGTTCGGCTCGTCATCTGCAATCAGAATCTTCTTTGCCATCCTTTCCCCCTTCCGGGGCCTGAACCGGCCCCAATGCTTCAGGCGTGTGCCATAGTTCGTGTATCGACCTTCGCCCGCTCCTCACGCAGCGGAAGCACGAATGCGAATGTCGCGCCACTGCCCAATTTGCTCTCGACCCAGAGGCGGCCACCGAAATGGCTGATAATCTCGCGGCAGATAGGAAGCCCGAGACCCGTTCCCTGAGGTTTGTCGGTAAGCGTATCGCCCACCTGACGGAATTTCTCGAAAATGATCTCCTGGTCCGCCGCACTGATTCCAACGCCATTGTCGGATACGCCCACCCGCAGGCAGTTGGGCTCTTGCTGCAGCACTACGCGGACCTGTCCGGATTGGCGGTTGCAGAACTTGCTTGCATTGGAAAGCAGGTTGATCATGACCTGGATCAGCCGGTCGCGGTCAGCCATGATGGTCGGCACTGCAGCCGGCAACTCAACCTCCAGCGCGATGCGGCGTTCACGATAGAGCTGGCTTGTCGCCGCGACCGATTCTTCGATCACTTCCTTGACGTCGACTTCGGCCGTGTGCCACTCGGCCTTCCCGGACTCGATCTTCGCCAGATCCAAGACCTGGTTGATCAGGCGTGTCAGACGTTCGGACTCCTTGATGACGATGGTGAGGAACCGGGACCGCTCTCCCACATCGAGGTCCAGGTTGTCGCGCAGAATCTCGGAGAAAGCGCGAATCGAGGTGAGGGGGGTGCGCAGCTCATGGGTCACGGTCGAAATGAAGTCGTCCTTTAAGCGGTCGACCTCCTTCAAGCGCTCGTTCGCGGCCCTGAGCTCGGTCGTCGCTTCCTCCAATTCCCGTGATTTTTCCTCCAATTGGTGGCTGTAGGCGATGACCTGCGATGCCTCGTCGAGGATGTTCATCACTTCGTCCATGCCGATCGGCTCTTCCTCGACCACGGACGCCACCATCGCCCGGGCCGATGCGGCGCCGATCGCGCCCGCCAGCTGCGTCTCGACATAGTGGACGAGGTCGGCGTTCGCATGGAGGGCGGTCGGCGATGGGACGCCCCGTTCGCGCGCGTATGCAGTGAACGCCTCCGTCGCGCGTGTCGGCCCTAGAAAACGTCCGAGCAGTTCCTCGAGCGCGGGGATTGAGGCAGTTCCGCGCCACAGCCGCGCCCACTCCGCGTTGGCGCCGCGATCGAGTACGTCGACGAAGAGCGAAGCCTGGCGGTGCTCCTCCACGCTCTGAGGCCCGAGGAGCGAGACGCCAGCGTAAAGACCGATGTTGAAGAACATGCTCCATATCATGGCGTGCGTAATCTGGTCCAGCCCATCCAGACCGAGAAGCTGCAGGGGCTTGAACAGCCCTATCCCATAAGGGCCGTCCTCGAGGAGCGAGATCGGAATCCACCCCGACTTTGCGATGGCTGGTAGCAGCAGGGTGTAGATCCAGATCGCAAAGCCGGCTGACATCCCAGCGAGGGCACCGGCGCGCGTGCCGCCCTTCCAGAACAAACCCCCGAGCAGGGCGGGCGCAAACTGAGCGACTGCGGCAAACGAAATGAGGCCGATCGATACCAGTGCGTACGCCTCACCGGCGAGCCTGAAGTAAAGGTAGCCCAGCAAAAGAATCAGCACGATCGCTCCACGGCGAATTCCAAGCAGGAGGCCCGAAAGGTCGCGTGCCGCTTGCAGGCCGAGCGCCCGCCAGCGCAGTAACCCGGGCATGACCAGGTCGTTGCAGACCATGGTCGAAAGGGCAATGGTCTCTACGATCACCATGCCGGTCGCTGCCGAAAGGCCGCCGATGAAGACGAGCAGTACCAATCCTTCCCAATGCTGCGCCATCGGCAGCGTCAGCACGAACGTATCCGGATCCACGCGGCCAGCTGGGAAATGCAGCAGTCCCCCGATGGCGATGGGCAGGACAAAGATGTTGATGGCGAGCATATAGAGCGGAAGCATCCACATCGCCTTACCGACGTGCTTCTCGTCGACGTTCTCTACGACCGCCACCTGGAACTGCCGCGGCAGCAGGAGTATCGCGAACATGGAGAGAATGGTGAGCCAGACCCAGCTCGCATAGCTGCTGCTGCCGCTCCCGAGCGGCGTGAGAAGCCGAGCGACTCCCGGGTCCGCGGCGGCGCGGCGAAAGATGTCAGGGAATCCGTCGTAGAGCGCGAACGTCACGAATACGCCGACTGCCATGAACGCCACCAGCTTCATCAACGACTCGAAGGCGATCGCAGCAACCATGCCCTCATGGCGTTCGGAGGCGTCGAGGTGACGCGTGCCGAAGGCGATGGTGAACGCCGCCAGCAGCAAAGCCATGTAAAAGGCGGTGTCTGAAGGCAGGGGCACGACGCCAACGCTCTGCGGCATCACGATGTTCGGGTACTGGACGACGATCGAAAAACTGTTGGAGATCGCCTTCAACTGAAGGGATATGTACGGGATGATGCCGATTACGGCGATGACGGTCACTAGCCCACCGAGGAGCGCACTCTTGCCATACCGGGAGGCAATGAAGTCGGCGAGCGAGGTAATGCGATAGGCCTTGGCGATGCGGATTGACTTGCGCAGGACGATCCACCAGAGCGCCACCATCAAGGTCGGTCCCAGGTAGATCGGGAGGAATCCAATGCCGTCCGCCGCAGCGCGCCCCACGCTGCCATAAAAGGTCCAGGCGGTCGCGTAGACGGCGAGGGAGAGCGAATAGATGTAGGGATTGGCGATGACGCTGCGTCCCTGGTCCGCTCGCCGGTCGGCGTAGGAGGCGATCGCGAAGAGTACGCCGAGATACGCGAAGGAGGCGAGGACGATGACCCAACCTTCGAGCAAGCGATCCTCCGGATTTGCTACCGGGACCTTTCTGCGATAAGCGCGAGCAGCAATACGATCACCGCCCACGCAAAGAAAATATAAGCGTAGAGGAGGGGAACGCCGAAGAAATCACTTCGAGTATTGAACAGGTAAAGCAGGGGATAGTTGAACGCCACGCAGCCAAGCAGGAACACGGCCACGAACCGCTGCCCCTTCATCCCCGATCTGATCATTGCTCCTCCACGTGGGCTTTGGGCACCGGCCGGCGCGCCCCCATCCGGCCTTTTCGCTGTTCTTCGCTTCGCGGGGTGGACGGGAGGAATTATGCCACGCCCCTCGAGCGCGCGCGGCGATCAGGACGCCCCGGAGGACTGGCGATTGTCGAGCCAGAACGCAAGCCCCTGGGCGTTTAGCACGGCATCGATGTCGACGACGTCAATAACCTCTGCACGCGAAAGCTGGCTGCCGTGCGCGACCGCGTCGCGCACCAGCAGGTCACGCACCCCCTCTTCCAGCAAGCGATCGCGGTCCGCACCCGCGTCTTTGAGTTGTTCGGCAAGGCTCACATGGGCGTCGAGCAGCCGATGCAGATCCGCCGCGAGCCGCCCTGTATGGCCGACACGGCTGTAGTGGGTGAGGAACATGTGCGTCGGGTCGTAGCTCATCAAGCGGTCGATGGTCGCATGGGCCGCCTCGGGGTCGAATTGGGTCGGGCTCGTGGTGGGGAATATGAACTCCTCGCCGCCGACGTCGAGCTCCCGGTAGGAGAGGCCGAAGGTGTCCCCGGTGAAAAAGGATCGGCTGCGGGCATCGTAGATAGCATGGTGGTGCCGAGCGTGCCCCGGCGTTTCGACGAACACCAGCGGCCGCCCATTGAAATCCAGCGTGAACCCGTCGAAGGTCTGAATGACCCGATCGGCGGGAATCGGAACCAGTTCACCATAGTCCTCGCGGAACAGACATTCGCCGTAGACCTCGATGGCTCCCGCGATGAGACGCGACGGGTCGATCATGTGCCGCGCTCCGCGCGGATGAATCACGACCTTGGCGTTCGGCAGATGCTGCAGCATCGCGCCCGCGCCTCCCGCGTGGTCGAGGTGGACATGGGTGAGGATCAGGTAGCGCACATCTGCGGGGGCGATACCTTTCGCCTTTAGGCAGGCCAGCACATTGGGGATCGCTTCGTTGGTGCCGATGTCGATCAGCGCCGCCGCGCGCCCCTCGCGCAGGAGATGGATGGCGTCGAAGAGGGGTCGCTTGAAACCGGAATCTATGGCGCTGATGCCGTGGTCGAATTCTCGAACTGGAGCGTAACGCATGGCGGACAATCCAAACGAGGAGGGCGCAGAGGAACCGGAAGCGTGAGCCCCTCCGGACCCCTGCGCCCTAGGGTTGGGCACAAGTTGATATGGGCTACGAAACCGTTACTTTGAGTTGCTCGAGGATAGCAGGATTTTCGAGTGTCGACGTGTCCTGGGTGATATCTTCGCCCCTCGCGAGCGAGCGCAGCAGTCGGCGCATGATCTTGCCCGACCGCGTCTTCGGTAAATTGTCGCCGAAGCGGATGTCCTTCGGTTTCGCGATCGGGCCAATTTCACGTCCGACGTGGTTCTGCAGCTCTTTCACAATCCGCGCGGCTTCTTCGCCGGTCGGACGCGCGCGCTTCAACACCACGAAGGCGACGATCGCCTCGCCGGTAAGATCGTCGGGGCGACCCACCACTGCGGCCTCAGCGACCATCGGATTGGCCACCAGCGCAGACTCGATTTCCATGGTGCCCATGCGGTGACCGGAGACGTTCAGCACGTCGTCGATGCGACCCATGATCGTGAAGTAGCCGGTTTCCTTGTCACGAATGGAACCGTCGCCCGCAAGATAGAGCTTCCCGCCCAATTCATCGGGGTAATACGATTTCCTGTAGCGCTCCGGATCCCCCCAGATGGTCCGAATCATCGCGGGCCAGGGCTGCTTCACAACCAGGATGCCGCCTTGCCCGTTTGGCACATCGCGGCCAGTTTCGTCGACAATTGCCGCCTGGATACCTGGGAAGGGCAGGGTGCACGAACCTGGGACGAGGGGCGTTGCGCCCGGCAGCGGCGTGATCATGTGGGCGCCGGTTTCGGTCTGCCAGAAGGTATCCACGATCGGGCAGCGACCCCCACCGACGTTCTGGTAGTACCACATCCACGCTTCCGGGTTGATCGGCTCGCCCACTGTGCCGAGCAGGCGAAGGCTCGAAAGATCGTAGTTCTTTGGGTGTACCGCGGGAGTCGAATCGGCTGCTTTGATCAACGAGCGAATCGCGGTGGGCGCAGTGTAGAAAATGTTTACCTTGTGATGCTGGATCATCTTCCAGAACCGCCCCGCGTCGGGATAGCTCGGAACGCCCTCGAACATGATCTCCGTGGCCCCGCAAGCCAGCGGACCGTAGGCGATGTAGGTGTGGCCGGTGACCCAGCCGATATCTGCGGTGCACCAGAAGGTATCGGTCGGCTTGATGTCGAACGTCCACTTCATCGTGACGGTCGCCATGAGGAGATAGCCTCCGGTCGAATGCTGGACGCCCTTCGGTTTGCCGGTCGACCCGGAAGTGTATAGGAGGAACAGCGGGTGCTCCGCACCTACCCAGACCGGTTCGCAGGTGGTGGGCTGATCCTTGATCGCGTCATGCACCCAGGTGTCGCGACCCTCGACCATATTGCACTTACCGCCAATCCGTTTCACCACCAGGACGTTCTTGCACGAGCCGCAATCCCTCTCCAGGGCTTCGTCCGCGATGGCCTTGAGCGGAAGCGCCTTGCCACCGCGGAATTGACCGTCGGCCGTGATCAGCATCACCGCTCCGGCATCCTGGATGCGGTCCCGGAGCGACTGAGCCGAGAAGCCGCCGAACACAACCGAGTGGGTCGCACCGATGCGGGCGCATGCCTGCATTGCGACGACCCCGTCGATGGTCATTGGCATATAGATGACGACCCGATCCCCTTTCTCGACTCCTTTGGCCGTCAGCGCGTTCGCGAGCTGGCACACACGCGCGAGCAGTTCCCGGTAGGTGATCTTGGAGACGTCTCCATTGTCTGCTTCGAAAATAATCGCAACCTTGTCGCCGAGACCCGCTTCAACCTGACGATCGAGACAGTTATAGGAAACGTTGAGCTCGCCGTCCTCGAACCACTTGTAGAACGGTGGGTCGTCCCGGTTAAGCACTCTGGTGAAGGGCTTGTGCCAGGAGATATGCTCGCGCGCGAGCTTTCCCCAATAGCCCTCGTAGTCGTCCTCGGCCTGCTTGCACAGGGCCCGATAGGCCTCCATGCTTGGAATGGCAGCGGCTTTCGAGAAATCTGCGGGCGGCGGAAAGATCCTATTCTCGTGCATCACGGATTGAATTGCCGTCGACATGCTCACTCCTCCAGGTGAAAAAAACCGGACGACCCAATTGGATGGGACCTTTGCCAACCTTCGGTGCTTTCGAATTCTGTGTTGAGGGCCCGATCGGCGAATCGGGAAGGAGATAGGGGCCGCAGCGGATAAGGCATCGATACCAATCTCGACTCCATCATGGCCTCATTGGCGCAACGCGGGTGAGGTGTCACCGCCGGCCGCTCCCTTCGCCCCTCCCCAAGCAGGGTCATTAAGCCCGAGACACGCCGAGTATTCGAAATTTTTCAGCGGATTGTAGCACCGCTCGACCTCGAGTCAAGCCAGCGCAGGCCGCCGCCGTGTCCCCTCCGTTGGTGTTCGAGCGGCTTTCCGGTAATAATGTCGACCGAATCGGCGGAACGCTCACCTCCCGGGCGGGAACGCAGCGTCTTGCCGCCTAATCCAATCACTCGATTGCGTGTAAAGGCTTTGGCGGGCCTCCCCGCATTGCACGGTAGTGAACCTGGTCAGGTCCGGAAGGAAGCAGCCACAGCTATTCTCTGCAAGTGCCGGGGGTTAGGCTCGCCGCCCAGTTCGGGCGGGAGCGGTCCCTCTCGAGGAGTAGCAACATGAAGAAGGCGTTCATCGCCCTGGTGTGCGTGTCGTGTGCTGCGGGAGCAGCGCCTGCGGAAGCGGCCGATCCACGCTTCGGCGCCTCGTTCCAGTACGGCTGGAGCAATTCGAGCAATGCCGACGTGGACATGTACCAGGGCGGCGTCCAGTGGGATTTCGGCGTGGAGTGGTTGAAGCTGGGCAATTGGCACCTGGGTAACTATGTGGAGGCCACGCTCGGCTATTGGTCGAACAATAGCCCGCAGAAAACCAACGCCGGGTTATGGGATGTCGGGATTACACCGGTGCTGCGCTTTCAGCAGACCGATAAGAGCGTCGTTTCGCCGTTCCTCGAAGGAGGAGCTGGGATCCACTATCTTTCAGAAACCTCGGTGAGCGAAAATCGCCGGTTCGGCTGCAACTTCTCGTTCGGCGACCACCTGGGTGCGGGCGTGACGTTTGGTCCGCGCAATGCGTTCGAACTCATGTACCGCTACCAGCACCTCTCGAACCTCGGTCTGTGCTCGCCGAACCAGGGCATCAATTTCCACGAGGTGCGCCTCGGCTACTGGTTCTAGTGGCGTGACGCAGGCTCTCGCTCGCAGGTGGCGTCCCCGGACCTTCGCCGAGCTCGTCGGGCAGGAGCATGTGGTTCGGGCGCTCGTGAATGCGCTCGATCAGCAGCGGCTGCACCACGCGTACCTTTTCACGGGTACGCGAGGCGTCGGCAAGACCACCCTGGCGCGGATCATTGCGAAAGCCCTCAACTGCGAGACCGGCGTCACCAGCCGCCCCTGCGGCCAATGCGCTGCGTGCAGCGAGATCGACAGCGGGCGTTTTGTCGACCTGATCGAGCTCGACGCCGCATCAAACACCCAGGTCGACAATATGCGCGAACTCCTGGAAGGAGCCTTGTACGCACCCACCGCTGCGCGCTTCAAGGTGTACATCATCGACGAAGCGCATATGCTCTCGCGATCGGCCTTCAACGCGATGCTCAAGACTCTGGAGGAGCCGCCCGCGCATGTCAAGTTCATCCTTGCGACGACTGACCCGCAGAAGATTCCCGTGACCGTGCTGTCGCGCTGTCTGCAATTCAATCTGAAGCAGATTCCCGTCCCTCAAATTCGCGCGCGGCTCGAATCCATTCTCGCCGCAGAGGGTGTGGCGTTCGAAGGCGCCGCCCTGCGCCTGATCGCCCACGCAGCCCAGGGCAGCCTTCGCGACAGCTTGAGTCTCCTTGACCAGGCTATCGCTTACGGAGGCGGGCAGGTCAACGAGGCGCCGGTGCGGGCCATGCTGGGCGCAGTGGATCGGAGCTACGCCTTCGACCTCCTCGATGCGCTTGCCACCGGTGACGGGGCGGCGCTGATGGCGCAGGCGGACGTGATGCAAAGTCGCAGCCTCTCCTTCGATGCCGCGCTCCAGGAGCTTGGGGCGGTGCTCCACAGCATCGCGGTCTTCCAGTTGGCCCCAGCTGCCGCCGACCGCGAAGACCCGGATCTGCCACGCATCGAGGCGCTCGCCGCACGCTTCTCGCCGGAGGAGCTCCAGCTCAACTATCAGATCGCTTTGCAAGGGCGAAGCGACCTTGGTCTGGCTCCGGATGAGTATGCGGGTTTCACGATGACACTGCTGCGAATGCTCGCGTTCGCGCCCTGCAACGCGTCGCCGGATACGGATCAATCAGTTGCGCCCACTTCAGCGAGTGGGACACGCACCGTCCAAGAAATACCGTCTCGTACGCCACCGGCTGCCGCCCCTGCGCCACTGCCCCCGCAGGAGCCGGTCGACATCGAGGACTGGCCTGCCTTCGTGAAATCGCTTCGCGTGGGGGGGATGGCGGGGATGCTCGCCCAGCACTGCGAACTCGTGAGCTCTGCTGAAGGCCGTCTGGAGCTGCGCGTGCCGCCAGCGCACAAGCACCTGCTGGAGAAGGCTTATCAGGACAAGCTCCGCGCCGTCTTGCGCGAGCGTCTGGGGGCGTCCCTTCGCGGGCTCGAGATTTCACTCGGTGCCACCAGCGGTCGGATCCCTGCCGCCGTCGAGGCAAGAGATCGGCAGGCGCGCCAGTCGCAAGCGATCGAGGCGATCGAAGGGGATCCGTTCGTCCGCGAGGTGGTCGAAGATCTCGGGGGCCGGGTTATCGCTGATTCCATTCGACCGCTGCCGTGACAGGTGGAACCTCATTCGGAGGAACTGTTTATGAAGAATCAACTGGCTGGACTGATGAAGCAAGCCCAGCTGATGCAGGAGAACATGAAGCGCGTGCAGGAGGAGCTCGCCTCGATGCAGGTCGAGGGCGAATCAGGGGCAGGGCTCGTCAAGATCGTAATGACATGCCGTCACGATGTGAAGCGGGTAGCGATCGACGCCAGCCTCCTCTCCGAGGACAAGGAAATGCTCGAGGACCTGATCGCGGCAGCCTTCAACGACGCGGTACGGCGCGTCGATGCTACGGTGCAGGAGAAGATGAGTGGCTTCACCGCGGGATTCCAGCTTCCCCCCGGCATCAAACTCCCGTTCTGAACGCACATCCGGGGCGCGTCGTGCAGGTGTCCCTACACGGAACAAACGTGTGATGCGATCATAATCATGCTGGTATCTTTGAACGTGTTTTGTGAAGACTCCACTCAGCCTTCAGGAACTCACTGAAGCGCTGCGCTGCCTGCCTGGCGTCGGACCGAAGTCGGCACAGCGCATGGCCTATCATCTGCTCCAGCGCGATCGCGGCGGCGCAGCGCGCCTTGCCCAATCTCTCGATCAGGCATTAAGCCGAATTCGCCATTGCGAACGCTGCAACACGTTCACCGAGGGCAATATTTGCCCGCTGTGCGCCAGCCCCCGGCGCGACGCCTCCCTGCTCTGCGTCGTCGAGACCCCGGCGGATCTCTTGATGATGGAACAGGCGCAGTGCTACCAGGGCCTGTATTTCGTGCTGATGGGTCGACTGTCCCCCCTCGACGGCATCGGACCCAAGGAGCTAAACCTCGATCGACTGATCGAGCGAGCCCGAGAGGAGACGGTGCAGGAGGTCATCCTGGCCACCAACTTCACCCACGAGGGCGAGGCAACTGCCCACTATCTGGCTGAAATGCTGCGCGCCCGCGGGAAGACGGTGACGCGCATTGCCCAGGGCCTCCCGGCGGGGGGCGAGCTCGAGCACGTCGACAGCGGCACTCTGGCCCAAGCGGTGCACGACCGGCGGCCTGCCCTGTGAGCGGGCGTCGCATCGCGCTGCGGACTCGGACCCGCCGCGCACCTGCCGTGTCGATCGCCGCTTCTCGCGCTGGGCGGCGCAAGCGGGCGCTGTTGCCTGATGCCTCCCGCCATCGCCGGGAGTCCGAGGCTGCTGGAGCCGAACGCCTGCAGAAGGTCCTGGCTGCGGCCGGACTTGGCTCGCGCCGAAACATAGAAGACCTGATTCGCGCTGGCCGGCTTACCGTGAACGGCGTCACGGCTTCCCTCGGGATGCGCGTCGGGCCCTGCGACCGCGTGGGTCTCGACGGTCGCGACCTCCAGCACGGGCAACGCGGTTTGTTGCGGATCCTGATCTATCACAAGCCCGAAGGAGAGATCGTCAGTCGCGATGATCCGGAGGGACGACCCAGCGTGTTCGATCGTCTACCGCCTGCCCGGGGCGGACGTTGGCTCAACATTGGACGCCTTGACTTCAATACCAGCGGCCTGCTCCTTTTCACGACGTCCGGCGATCTCGCAAACCGATTCGCCCATCCGCGCTTCGAGTTAGACCGGGAGTACGCCGTTCGCACGAGGGGTGAGGTCAGTCCGGAAGAGCAAACCCGCCTCATGCGGGGCGTCGATCTCGAAGACGGGCGAGCGCACTTCGAATCCCTCGAAGAGGGCGGTGGCTTAGGCGCGAACCGGTGGTACCGCGTGGTGCTGCGCGCAGGGCGAAATCGAATCGTGCGCCGGCTGTTCGAGGCGGTCGGGCATCCGGTGAGCCGTCTGATCCGCGTGCGGTTCGGTCCGCTGGCACTGCCGCCACGACTTCGGCGCGGGCAGGCGAGGGAGCTCAGCCCATCCGAGGTTGCTGCGCTTCTTGAGACACTCGACGAGCCCCCGGGAAGGGTGGTCAAGCCTGCGGCAAATCAGCCTGCCGCGCGAGGAATACCCGGTCTTCGACCCCGCTTGTCGCGGGCCAAGCCAGGGCGAGCTGCGGAAAAGCGGCCTCCACCAAAGCGCGGTTCCCGCCGACCTCCACCACGAGGAGGCCGCGTTCGGTGAGCTGGGAGGCGGCCCCGTTCACGATTCGTCGCACCACGTCCATGCCGTCAGCACCGCCTGCGAGCGATAGCTCTGGTTCATGGCGGTACTCTGCCGGCAGGAGTGCCATCGCCGCCTCCGTGACGTAGGGGGGGTTCGACACAATGAGGTCGAAGCGCTCATCCCCAAGCACAGAGAATACATCGGAGCGCAGGAGGTGGATGCGTTCGCCCAGCCCATAGTCGCTCACATTGCGTGCCGCCACAGCGAGCGCGGACTCGGCGAGGTCCGTTGCAACGACTTTCGCCTCCGGGAAGAAGCACGCCAGCAGGATGGCCAGGCACCCGGATCCAGTGCAAAGGTCCAGGGCTCGCGTCACCGGCTCATCTTCGGGCAGCCAGGGCGAAACTCGGTCTCGGAGGAGGTCGGCGATGAACGATCTCGGAATAATCACCCGTTCGTCGACGTAGAATCGGAACTCCCCTAGCCATGCCTCTCGCATCAAGTATGCGGTTGGAATGCGTTCGACGATTCGTCGCTCAATAAGATCCAGCACGCGTCCCATCTCGTCGCGCGTGAGCCTCGCATCAAGAAACGAGTCGAGACGGTCGAGCGGCAAGTGCAGGGCGCGGAGAACCAGAAACGCCGCTTCATCGAATGCGTTGTCGGTGCCGTGGCCGAACGCGAGCTGCGCTTCGCAGAAACGGCTCACCGCGAAGCGGAGCACGTCGCGGAGCGTTTGCAACCGGGAGCGGGCCTGCAGATACACCGGGAACGAGCGCCTTCTATCGCTTTGCTACGAGCAGGTTCACGAGCGTCTCGTAGTAGATGCGGTGCAAACTCTCAATATCGGCCAAGGGAACGCACTCATCGATCTTGTGAATGGTGGCATTCAGCGGACCCACTTCCACCACCTGGGTGCTCAGGGTTGCGAGAAAGCGCCCGTCCGAGGTGCCGCCTGTGGTGGAGAGCTGAGGACGTGTTCCGGTCACGCGTTCGATGGCGTCCGACGCCGCTTCAACCAGCGTGCCTGCCCCGGTGAGATAAGGCTGTGCGCCGAGGGTCCACTCGATGCTGTAGTCGAGCCCGTGGCGGTCCAGGATCTGTCGCACTTGGGATTGCAGGCCATCCACGGTGCTCGCTGTGGAGAAACGGAAGTTAAACTCCACGATCAGCGTACCCGGTATGACATTGCTGGCACCCGTTCCAGCGTGCATGTTCGAGATTTGCCAGGTAGTCGGCGGAAAGGATTGGTTGCCGCAGTCCCACTGCGTTCGCACGAGCTCCGCAATCGCCGGCGCGGCCTGATGCACCGGATTGCGAGCGAGGTGCGGGTATGCCACGTGACCCTGTATGCCGTGCACTTCGAGACGGCCGGACAGCGATCCGCGACGTCCATTCTTGATGGTGTCCCCGACGCGCTCGACCGCGGTCGGCTCGCCGACTATGGAGTAGTCGAGTCGCTCGCCGCGCGCGCGTAACACTTCGACAACGCGTACCGTGCCATCTACGGCCGGTCCTTCCTCGTCCGATGTCAGAAGCAAGGCGATCGAACCCCGGTGATCCGGGTGGTTCGCGAGGAATGCTTCGACCGCCGTGACGAAAGCCGCGATAGACGTCTTCATGTCGGCCGCACCGCGCCCGTAGAGCCGGCCGTCGCGTATTGTCGGGGAGAACGGGTCGCTCGCCCACCCTTCGAGCGGACCGGTTGGCACCACGTCGGTATGTCCCGCGAACACGACGACGGGAGGCGACTTTCCGCGTCGCGCCCAGAGATTCTGCACCAGCCCAAACCGCATCGGTTCAATTGCGAATCCGAGCGGCCGGATCCGGTCGGCGATAATTTCCTGGCAGCCTTCGTCTCTTGGCGTGAGAGAAGGACGCGCGATGAGCGCGCAAGCGAGATCCGGTGTGGGAGAAGACATGGGGCTACGACCAGGAACCGTAGGCCGGGAGGCGGCTACACAACGTCAAGATTGAACTGGAACTCACTCAGGTCGGAGGCGGAGGTCCGTCGTTCGGGGGAGATGCTATCGGCTGCCGGCTTCGCCTTCGCTTCCTGGGGAGTATGGCCCTTTGCATTGTTGATCAGCCAGGAGAGGTTGGTCGGGGAATCGGAATTCGCAAGCGCCTCCTCGAGACTCACGACATTGCCGAGATGAAGCTTGAGCAGCGCCTGCTCGAACGTCTGTGATCCCGGGGACATGCTCTTTTCCATCGCTTCCTTGATCTGATCGATCTCCCCGTTTCGCACGAGCTCAGAAATATGGCGCGTGTTGAGCAGCACTTCGACGGCGGGGATGAGTTTGCCTTCCCGACTCTTCACGAGCCGCTGCGAGATCACGCACCGCAGGCTGATGGAAAGGTCCATGAGCAGACTGTCGCGCAGGTCGCGCGGGAAGAAGCTGATGATGCGGTTCAGCGCATTGTAGCTGTTGTTCGCGTGCAGAGTGGCAAGGCAGAGGTGCCCGGTCTGCGCGAACACGAGCGCGTTCTCGAGCGTCTTGCGATCGCGGATCTCGCCGATCATAAGGACATCGGGTGCCTCCCGCATGGCGTTGATGAGGGCATTTTCGAACGACTTGGTGTCGATGCCCACCTCGCGCTGGTTCACAATGCTCTTCTTGTGAGTAAAGATGAACTCGATCGGGTCTTCGATGGTGAGGATGTGCCCCGTCTTGCTGCGGTTACGGTGTTCGAGCATCGCCGCCAGCGTTGTCGACTTTCCCGAACCCGTAGCGCCCACTACGAGGATCAGTCCGCGCTTTTCCATGACGAGGTCCTTCAGCACGGCCGGCAGACGGAGGTCGTCGACATGGGGAACCTCGGCACGCACATAGCGAATGACCATCGCGGGCGTCCCCCGCTGCTTGAAAACGTTGATGCGGAAGTTGCCAACCTCCGGCACGCGATAGGAGAAGTTCATCTCCAAAGTGGTCTCGAACTCCCGGATCTGCTCCTCGGACATCATTTCACATGCAATTCTCATTACGGCAGACCCATCGAGAATCTGTCCATTCAAAGGCATGGCAGTGCCATTGATCTTGATCTGGATCGGCGCCCCCGTGGTGAAGAAGAGGTCGGAAGCCTGCTTCTCCTGCATGAGCTTGAAGAGGGGCGTGAGGAACATGGTCTCAGGCGGGAGCAGGGGAGATCGCACGAAGCGGGGTCCCCCTGGGCGTCAGGTGCCCGTCGCGCGGAACGTGCATGTCGCAAAACTCCAGGGGTTTTATTGTCGCCGCAAGTCTGCAAGCTCCGTGCCACAGCACGGCTGGTGCCCCCACTGGCGCGCGGCAGGATGGGAGCTAGATACCGCGCAAAAGCTCATTGATTCCGGTCTTTGCCCGGGTCTTGGCGTCCACCTGCTTCACGATCACGGCGCAATAGAGACTGTGCTGGCCATCGCCCCCCGGCAGGTTCCCGGGCACAACGACCGCTCCCGCAGGGATGCGCCCATAGCTGATTGCACCGGTTTCGCGGTGGTAGACCTTAGTGCTCTGCCCCAGATACACACCCATCGCGATTACTGCACCTTCCTCGACGATCACCCCTTCCGCGACCTCGGCGCGGGCACCGATGAAGCAGTTGTCCTCGATGATGGTGGGTGTCGCTTGCAGAGGTTCCAGCACGCCACCGATCCCGACACCGCCGGAAAGGTGGACATTCTTTCCAATTTGTGCGCAGGACCCGACGGTCGACCAGGTGTCCACCATGGTGCCTTCGTCGACGTATGCCCCGATGTTCACGAAGGACGGCATCAGCACAACGTTTCTGCCGATAAAGGCGCCCCGGCGCACCGCGGCAGGCGGCACCACGCGAAAGCCGTCCTCGCTGAAGTCCCGAGAGCCATAGTCGCCGAACTTAGAGGGCACCTTGTCGAAGTAACTGGTGTAACCACCCTTCATGACAACGTTGTCACGGATTCGGAACCAAAGCAGCACGGCTTTTTTGACCCATTCGTGGGTCACCCACCGTCCCTCCAACTTCTCCGCAACCCGCAGCTTGCCACGATCCAGCAATCCAATGGCCTGCTCGACAGCGTCCTTCACTTTGGGATCGGGCGATGCCGGCGAGATGCTGGCGCGGTGCTCGAAAGCCTGTTCGATGGCAGCTTGAAGCTCCGTCATGATCTCGTCCCGGAAGGTAATATAGAGGCGCCCAGCACGACGTCGCGGCGCCAAAGTTCGGCAGGATTATAAGTGCAGGATGACGCGAGCACCAAACCGGCGTGCGTCGGCACGCCTCGCGGCGCGGTCACTGTTGGCCCGTCGGCGACGCAGCTGGAAAGGCCCCCAGGTCGACCGGCTGCGGCGGCTTCCACCCCCGCTTGCGGTGCTCCGCAACGACGTGGGTGAAAATGCCCCCGCGCACGTTAAATCGCGCTGTCAGCCGCATGTAGCGGGGCCTCGTTGCCGCCACGAGGTCGTCAAGAATTCGGTTCGTGACAGCTTCGTGGAAGGCCCCCTCATTCCGATAGGACCAAATGTAGACCTTCAGGCTCTTGAGTTCCACGCATCTGCGGTCCGGGACATAGTCGAGAACGAGCGTGGCGAAGTCTGGCTGCCCCGTCCTTGGACACAGGCATGTGAATTCGGGGATCTGGATGTGAATGGTGAAGTCACGGCCGGGATTGGGGTTAGCGAAGGTTTCCAGCGTGCGGCCGACTTGGTTCGGCATTCTCTCCCCCCATCGAGTTGGGGTAAAATCCGAAGGTCGAAACCTCTGCCGAGCGTGGGCTGCGATTCGTCATTGCGCGGTGCCGCTTACGCCGCAGGGGTTTCCTATTATAGCTTTGTGATTGTCGCAGCCTTGCGCCTGACCCACCTTAAGCTCGCGGGCTTCAAATCCTTCGTGGACCCCACCCAGGTGCCGTTGCCGGGACAGATCGTGGGCATCGTCGGGCCAAACGGCTGCGGAAAGTCGAACGTCATCGACGCGGTGCGTTGGGTTCTGGGGGAATCGTCGGCCCGGCACCTGCGCGGTGAAACCATGCAGGACGTGATCTTCAACGGTGCCGGGGAGCGGAAGCCGGCAGGACGTGCCAGCGTCGAGATGCACTTCGACAACAGCCTCGGCAAGGCGGGCGGTCCCTGGTCGCACTACAGCGAGATAGCCGTGAAACGCGTGCTGCAGCGGGACGGCGACTCGTCATACTTCATCAACAATCTGCACGTTCGGCGACGCGACGTAGCCGATATCTTTCTGGGTACCGGCCTCGGCGGGCGCGCCTACGCGATCATCGAGCAGGGTACGATCTCACGCATCGTTGAGGCAAAGCCGGAGGAGATCCGAGTTTTCCTGGAGGAGGCTGCAGGAGTCTCGAAGTACCGGGAGCGGCGGCGGGAAACGGAGTTGCGGCTGGCTGACACCCGGGGCAACTTGACGCGAGTGGAAGACATTCAGCGTGAGCTGGCGACCCAGCTCGAGCACCTCACCGCCCAGGCCGAGGTCGCGCAGCGGTACAACGAACTGAAGACGAAGCTCGCCCGGACCCAGCAGCTATTGTGGTTCGTGAAGAGGCAGGAGGTCGCTGCGCAGCGCGGACGGCTAAACCGCGAGCTAGAACGGGCGTCGATCGAGCTGGAGGCTGAGATCGCTCGGCTGCGCGAGACCGAAAAGCGGGTCGAAGAGTTGCGCGGGGAGCACTATGCGGCCGGGGATGCTCTTCACGGCGCGCAGGCGGCATTGTATGAATCGAACGCCGAAGTCGCACGGCTCGAAAAGGAACTCGAGTTCGTGCGCGATAACCGCCGCCGCACGGACCAGCGAATTACGGCCGCAAGAGCTCGGATGGAGCAAGGTCGCGTTCAACTCGCAACCCTCTCCGTGGCACGGAGCGAGTGGGACGGCCGTCTCGCTGCAGCGACCGAGGCCCTCGAAGCGTCCCGCCGCCGCCTCGACCTGGTCGTGCAGGACCTTCCCGCTGCCGAGGCCGCCTTTCGCGCCCAACAGTCGGACGTGGAAGCATGCGCACGGACGGTGGCGCAGGGCGAACAGACCTGGCGTGTGGAAGAGACGCGCCGCGAGCATGCCGAGAAGCTGCTCGCGCAGCAGGCCCAGCGTCGCGGCCGGCTGCTTGAGGAACGCGGCAGGTTAGTCCATACGGACACGGCGGTGCTGGAAGCTCTCGGGCGGCGGATGGGCGAGATGGGTGCGACTCTAACGCGCTTGGACGAAGGCCTCGTTGCGGCAGAAGGGGCTCTGCCGGAAGCGGAGCGCGCGGCGCAGGACGCAGCAGCTGCCCTCGAGACCGCCACCCACCAATGGGCGGGGAGCACCGCGCGGCTGCAGGCATTGCAGCAGGTGCAGCACCGCGTGACGGGCAGTGAGCGGCTGAGCGAGTGGCTGGTCCGCCGCGGCGTCAACGGGCTGCCGCGGCTGTGGCAACAAATCGACGTCGAGGCTGGCTGGGAGGACGCACTGGAGGCGACTCTGCGTGAACGGTTGAACGCCGTGGAGGTGGAAGACGTGGGCCGCACCGTCGACTGGTTCGATGACCCCCCGCCCAGCAAGCTTGCCGTCGTGGACGCCGACCTACCGGGCGCATCGCTGGGATTTGCGGCTCCGGATCGCGGTTTGCCCCGGCTGATCGATTTCGTACGGTGCGATAACCCCGCACTGGTCCCGCTGCTGGAGGATTGGCTGGCACGGGTTTACGTGACAGAGGACGCGGTCGCCGCCGTCGCTGCCCGCGAGCGCCTTGCGGCCGGCGAGATGATCCTCAACCGCGAAGGTCACGGGTTTACGCGCCACAGTGTCCACTTCCATGCCCCGGAGTCCGAGCTCCACGGCGTTATCAGCCGACAGCGGGAAATCGAGAGCCTCGGCGTGGCGGCGGCGACCCAGGAAAACGCCCTGACCGCCCTTAGAATCGCGCGGGAAGAGGCCGACGCTGCACTGCGAATAACCCGCTGCAATATCGACACGGCACGTCAAGAGCTCGAGGCGATGCGCCAGGAGCGACATCGCCTCCAGCTTGAGCACGTAAAGCACACCGAGCAATCCGAACGCGTGCGAAGTCGCGACGCTCAGATCGAACGGGAGCTGACCGAACTCGACGAACAGCACGTGCTCGAAGCGACCCAGCTGCGTGCGGCGGTTGAAACCCTGGCCCAGCTGGAGGACGAGCTTGCCTCGGCACGGTCCCGACTCGCGGCCACACGAGAGCGCTTTTCGGCTGCCGAGCGAGAGCTCGATCTGCAGCGGGAACACAGGCAGAAGGCAGACCGCGAGTTCCAGGAAACCGAGTTCGAGCGCAAGACTTGCGCTGCGCGCCTCGAGGAGATGGCCATTCAGCAACGACTGCTCGACGAGCAGGTTGCCCAAGAAGCCGTCACGCTTGCGGAGTTAGAGGCAGAGCGCCTTCGCTTCGACGAAGCCCCGCTTGGCGAGGAACTGCAGCAAGCGCTGGCCCGCCGCGCGGTGCGGGAAGACAGGCTGGGCGTCGCACGCCAGGCGCTCGAGGCGGCGGAGGCTGCCTTGCGCACGGCGGAGGAGGAACGCCTCGCGGCCGAGCACAGACTCGATCCGCTGCGCGAGCGCATCAACGAGCTTCGCCTCAAGGAGCAGGAAACGCGACTGGTGGAGGAAGGTTTCGCACAGCAGCTGCAGGAGGCGCGGGCGGACGAAGCCGAGCTCGCCACACAGCTGGAGAAGAGCACGCGTTCGGGGACGTTGAACGCCGACATCGCGCGCCTCGAAGGTGAGATCGTGGCGCTCGGTGCGGTCAATCTGGCGGCACTCGAAGAGCTCACCGCCGCCACCGAACGCAAGAGCTATCTCGATGCGCAGTCGGCTGACCTTACCGAGGCCGTCGAAACGCTGCAGCGGGCGATCCGTCGCATCGATCGCGAGACGCGCGACCGGCTCGTCACCACCTTCGACCAGGTCAACATCCATCTTGGCGAAATGTTCCCGGCCCTCTTTGGAGGCGGTCAGGCGAAGCTGGTTCTAACGGGTGAGGAGGTCCTGGACAGCGGTGTACAGATAATCGCGCAGCCGCCGGGCAAGAAGAACACGTCGATTCATCTCTTGTCAGGCGGTGAAAAGGCTCTTGCAGCGTTGTCGCTCGTATTCGCGCTGTTTCTGCTCAATCCGGCGCCTTTCTGTCTCCTAGATGAGGTGGATGCCCCGCTCGACGATACGAACACTGAGCGCTTTTGCGCGCTGCTGAAGAAGATGGCCCAGCATACGCAATTCATTGTGATCAGCCATAACAAGATCACGATGGAGATCGCTGAGCAGCTGGTCGGGGTGACCATGCAGGAGCTCGGGGTGTCCCGGGTCGTGGCCGTGGACGTGGAGGAGGCAATGAGAATGAAGGAGGAGGCAACCGCCTGAGCCCACCATGAGCGATCTGCAGCTCAGCCTAATACTAGTCGGCCTGCTGATCATCGCGGCCGTCTACATGTTCAACCGGATACAGGAACGGCGGTTCCGCCGGAAGTTCGGGGAGTCGTTCGATCGCGGGCAGGAAGACCTGCTGCCTTCGCAGGGGAGGGCGCAGGGCGAGGCCGCCGAGACCACGGTGGAGCCACGCATCGAGCCGTCGTTGTCGGAGTCGCCGACTGGGGACGACGGCCTGCCATCGATCTCGCAGGAGCCTACGGTCCAGCTCTTCGAGCACCGCGATTCCAGCGGTGTGGCTCCGTTCGAGGGCGGACACGTTGCGGAGGCGTCGTCCGAGCCGGTGCTGGCCGCTGGGCTGAAAACCCCGGACATCGACTTTCGGGCTCGCCTTGACAGTGGTACACCGCTCGCCGGCGGAGCGCTAACGAGGCTAGAGAAGCAGATTAGCAGCATCGGAAAGCCGGCGCTCATCGAAGTGCGAGACGGCCGCGACGGCCCGTGGCGTGCGCTCGCCGATGGTGAGAGGGAGGGTGCAGGTCCGCTGCGGATCACGCTCCAGCTTGCCGATCGTGCCGGTCCCGTCTCGACCGCCCAGCTCGCGCGGTTCCGCGAGATCGTCGAGGCTGCCGCCCAGTCCCTTGGAGCGACGGTCCGCTTCGACGACGAGGGCGAGGCCCTTGAAAAGGCCTTGGAGCTCGATGCCTTCTGCGCTGACAACGACGTGGCGATCGGTCTCAACATCATCCCGCAGGACGTCACCGGCTTTGCGGGGACGAAGCTGAGGGCACTCGCCGAAGCATCTGGCTTCACGCTCGCGGCACACGGGGCCTTTCACCTCTGCGACGAGCATGGTACGACGCTTATCACGCTCGCGAGCATGGACGGGGTGCCCTTTGAAGCCGGGTCGATCAAGACGCTGCGCAGCCAGGGCGTGACACTGCTCATCGACGTCACACACGTCCCAGACGGGCGGCAGGCCTTCCGCCGCATGACCGAGCTCGCCCGGCAGTTCGCGACATCATTGAACGGCACGATCGTCGATGACAATCGCAACGCGCTCGACGCCGCGAGCCTGGAGAAGATCGCCCGTCAGGTCGATGGCATTCAGAGCGCGCTCCGGGAGCGGGGGATTACGCCAGGCAGTCCGCTCGCTTTGCGACTGTTCTCGTGACAGCGGCCCCTGTTGACGTAGTTTGCCGCGTCCAGGCGCTACGGGAGGAGATCGAGCAGCACAACTATCGCTATTACGTGCTGGATCGACCCTCCATTGCCGACAGCGAATTCGACGCCTTGTTCCGGGAGCTGCTCGACCTCGAGGCTGCATATCCCGCTCTGATCACCGCCGACTCCCCGACCCAGCGCGTGGGAGCTGCGCCCGCTGTGGAGTTCGCTCACGTGACCCATCGGGTGCCGATGCTGTCGCTTAGCAACGCGTTTGACAATGGGGACGTGGTGGCCTTTGACCGCCGCGCACGCGAGCTGCTCGGCGCCGCGCAGATCGACTACGCCGCGGAACCAAAATTCGACGGGCTCGCGATCAGCCTGACGTACGAGAATGGCTCCTTTACGGGCGGCGCCACCCGCGGCGACGGCTTCACGGGAGAGGACGTCACCGCCAACCTGCGGACCATCCGAGCGATTCCACTGCGCTTACCTGAAGCCCACGCGCCTCGGCTGCTCGAAGTGCGGGGCGAGGTAATCATGCTGAAGCGGGACTTCGAGAAGCTCAACTCAGAACAGCGGGCTCGCAACGAGAAGACCTTTGCGAATGCGCGTAACGCTGCCGCAGGCAGCCTTCGCCAGCTCGATCCGAAGGTGACCGCGCGGCGTCCGCTGACGTTCTTCGCATACGGAGTAGGCGCGGTCGAGGGTACGACGTTCGCGTGGTCGCGGCACGACGAGATCCTTGATTACCTGTCGGCGCAACGGTTTCGGGTCGCGCAGGAGCGGCGCGTCGAACGCGGTGTCGAGGGGCTGCTGCACTTCTATCGAACAATCGCCGAGCAGCGCGACCGCCTGCCCTACGGGATCGATGGGGTCGTCTACAAGGTGAACGACCTGCGCGATCAGGAACGGCTGGGGTTCGTGGCCCGGGCACCCCGGTTCGCCATCGCGCACAAGTACCCGGCGCAGGAGGCGGTGACGGAAGTGCTGGACATCGAGGTGCAGGTGGGACGCACGGGAGCGTTAACGCCGGTCGCACGGTTAAAGCCAGTACCCGTCGGGGGCGTCACCGTTACCAACGCGACCCTCCATAACGAGGACGAGGTCCGGCGCAAGGACGTTCGCATTGGCGACCACGTGATCGTGCGGCGCGCGGGCGATGTGATTCCCGAAATCGTCTCCGTGGTCACCGAGCGGCGGCCGGCGAAGTCCCATGCATTCGCAATGCCGAAGCAGTGTCCGGTCTGCGGGTCGCGCGTCGAGCGCCTTCCCGACGAGGCGGTCACGCGGTGCACCGCGGGGCTTTTCTGCCCAGCCCAGCGCAAGCAGGCGCTATTGCACTTTGCGTCCCGGCGTGCCATGGACATCGAAGGGTTGGGGGAGAAGCTGGTCGACCAACTGGTGGACCGCGGGCTGGTGCGCGACCTGTCCGATCTGTATCGCCTCGATACGTCGCACCTGGCACGTCTCGAGCGAATGGGAGAGAAATCCGCCGCCAACGTCGGCGCCGCAATCGAGAAGAGCAAAGACACCACGCTTGCCCGCTTCATCTATGCGCTCGGCATTCGCACCGTCGGGGAGACGACGGCCAAAGACCTGGCCCAGCATTTCGGATCGCTGGATGCGCTAATGGACGCGAGCCCGGACACGCTCGAACAGGCACGCGACGTTGGACCGGTAGTGGCCGCGAGCATCGCCGGGTTCTTCGCAGAGCCGCACAACCGGGCGGTCGTCACGGCCCTGCGCGAGCTCGGGGTACACTGGGCGCATCCGTCTGCGGCCGCCTCGAAAGTCGGCGCGGCGCGCGGCCGGACGTTTGTCTTGACGGGAACGCTCCCCAGCTTGAGCCGCGAAGAGGCAACTCGGCGAATCGAAGCGGCTGGCGGGCATGTGACGGGCAGCGTATCACGGAAGACCGACTACGTGGTGGCGGGCGCGGGTCCGGGAGCGAAATACGAGACAGCCCGGGAACTCGGCATTCCGTTGCTCGACGAAGAGGAGTTGCTCGCGCTACTCGGGGAACGGCGCGCGCATACGGTCAACCATTGATTAGGGAGTCAAGGGTCAGATGAAACTCGTTACCAGGGCGGTTTTTCCGGTTGCGGGCATGGGCTCGCGCTTTCTACCGGCCACCAAGGCGAGTCCCAAGGAGATGTTACCCATCGTCGACAAGCCGCTCATCCAGTATGCGGTAGAAGAGGCGATGTCAGCGGGAATCACGGAGATGATCTTCGTGACCGGCCGCGGCAAGCGCGCCATCGAGGACCATTTCGACAAGGCCTACGAGATGGAAGCAGAGCTCGAGGCACGCGGCAAGAAGACTTTGCTCGAGCTCGTGCGCGGCATCATTCCCAGGTACGTCAACTGCGTGTACATCCGACAGGTCGAGACGCTCGGGCTCGGACACGCCGTCATGTGTGCCGCGAATGTCATCGGCAATCATCCTTTCGCGGTGATCCTGGCCGACGACCTGATCGACGCAGAACCCTCCGCGATCCAGCAGATGGTAAATCTCTTCGAGTACCGTCACTGTTCTATCCTCGGGGTGCAGACCGTTCCCCGCGCGGAAACGTCGAGCTACGGCATTGTGCGCAGCACCGCCATTGCGTCGGATCTCCACACCATCGAGGCGATCGTGGAGAAGCCGAAGCCAGAGGTCGCACCGAGCAACCTGGCAGTGGTGGGGCGTTACATCCTGACGCCCCAGATTTTCCATCACCTGCACACCATCGCACCGGGCGCGGGGGGTGAGATACAGCTGACGGACGCCATCGCAGCCCTCCTCGAAGACGAGCCGGTTCTGGCCTATGCCTTCACGGGGACGCGCTACGATTGTGGATCGAAACTGGGGTACCTGCAGGCCACCGTCCAGTACGGCCTTCGGCATCCGGAGGTGCGCGACGGGCTGCGTCCGTATCTCAAGTCCGTGGCGGCCTCGCTCGGTTAGAGTCAAAGAAGACGTTGAATCCACGGCACGGCTCGGTCGTTGACATGCGCTCCGCAGCGAATGCCTGGACGGTCCTCGAAGCCGCGGAGCTGATCTGCTCGGCTGAGGTGGTCGCCGAGGCGGTTCGCCGCATGGCGGCCGAGATCACGGTCCGCCTCCACGACCAGCACCCCTTGGTGCTCACGGTGATGGGCGGCGCCGTCGTCTTCACCGGACAGCTTCTGCCCTTGCTGCACTTTCCGCTGGACTTCGACTACATACATCTGACCCGCTACGGCCGCGAGACCCAGGGCGGCCACATCCGCTGGGAGGTGGCACCGAAGGACACGGTCGCGGGACGGGTCGTGCTGGTGCTGGACGACATCCTTGACGAGGGCGCAACCCTCGCTGCGGTGCGGACACGGCTCCTCGAAGGGGGGGCGGCGGCTTTCTTCAGCGCAGTCCTGGTGGAGAAACAGATCGACCGCCCGAAACCCGTCGCGGCCGATTTCGTCGGCCTCAGGATACCGGATCGCTACGTCTTCGGCTTTGGCATGGACGTCCGCGGCGAGTGGCGGAACCTCCCGGCCATCTATGCGCTCAGGGACTCCTGACTGGAGCGCATGGCGGACATGCTGGCAATTGTTGGCGGGTCCGGAGCGGGCCAACTGGCCGACCTCGAGGTCACGAGTCGGCAGGTCATCCGCACGCCATACGGTGACCCCTCGGGCGCGGTGACCCTGGGCCGCCTGAACGGTGTCGACATCGTTTTCTTGGCCCGCCACGGATATGGTCATACAATCCCGCCGCATCTCGTCAACTACCGTGCCAACACCTGGGCACTGCACTTCCTCGGCGTCAGCGGCGTGATCGCCGTGGCGTCGGTGGGGGGTATCCGCCCCGACCTCGAGCCGGGCACGCTGGTGCTGCCCCACCAGATTGTCGACTATACGCACGGTCGCAAGAGCACGTTCTTCGAGGGGTTGGACGACGCCGTGACCCACATCGACTTCACGCATCCTTATTCGCGCCAACTTCAGGAGGAATGCCTGCGGGCAGCCCAGTTCGCGAGCGTGCCTCTCTCCCTCGGGGGCGTCTACGGCGCCACCCAGGGACCACGCCTCGAAACCGCAGCGGAGATCGATCGACTGGAGCGTGACGGAGTCGACATGGTCGGCATGACGGGGATGCCGGAGGCCGTCCTCGCGCGGGAGCTCGGACTCGAGTACGCAGCGATTGCCGTGGTCGCGAACTACGCCGCGGGGCGTGGCACCAGCCGCGAAGGGATCCGGCTGCAGGATCTGCAGGGCACCTTGCAGGTCGCCGTCGGGCAGGTTCGGCGAGTGCTGGATCGTTTGGTGGAAGTCCATGGCGGTTAGGCCAGTGCTGAAGATGGGAGATTCGCGGCTTCTAGAGCGCGCGGGACCGGTATGCGAGTTCGGCACGCCCGAGCTCGAAGCCCTAATCGGCGACATGCACGACACGATGGATGCACTCAATGGCGCGGGCCTCGCCGCCCCACAGATCGGCGTCGGGCTCCAGGTCGTGATCTTCGGTGTGCAACGCAACCCCCGTTACCCGAGCGTCGAGGAGGTGCCCTACACCGTCCTCGTCAATCCAGTGCTAAAGCCCATCCAGCCCGAAATGGAGGAGGGGTGGGAAGGGTGTCTGTCGGTGCCCGGGATGCGGGGCCTCGTGCCGCGCTACCGGGAGCTGCGGTATCAGGGCTTTGATCAACATGGCGTACCCATCGACCGCACGGTCTCAGGATTTCACGCCCGCGTCGTGCAGCACGAGGTCGACCATCTGCACGGCATCCTGTACCCGATGCGAATTCGCGACCTGCGGGACTTCGGCTATGCCGAAGTGCTTTTCCCCGAACTTGCCGGCGTCGACGACTGAGCCAGCGGTCCCCGGCTCAGGATTCCAGCGCAGACAGAAGATCCGATTCGAGCCGCAGCGTCAGTCTGGGCTGGTGGAGCGCAGCGCCCGTTACGAGGAACGTATCCTCCGCCCGCTCGCCCAGCGTATTGATCTTGGCGGTGTGGACTTCGACGCCGTATTGGGCGAGCACCCTTGAGAGCCGCGACAACAGTCCCGGGCGATCCCCGGCCACGATCGATAGCACGTGGAAGGTCCCGCGCTCGTCGGGGTAGAGACCCACGGCGGGGGTAATCGGAAAGTGCTTGAGGTGACGCGACAAACGCCCGGTGGTGGGTGGGTCGAGGGGCGCTTTTCGGGCAACCCGTTCCGCGAGATCGTGCTCAATAATGCTGATCACGTCCCGATAGTGGGCCGTCTTGTCGTCGACGTCCATGATCTGAAAGCTGTCCAGGGCATAGCCGTGGCGCGTGGTGTAGATCTTTGCCTCGACGATGTTGTAATTCATCCGCTCGAAGAAGCTGCAGATCTGGGCGAAGAGGTCCTTTTGGTCGCGGGTGTAGATCATGACCTGCAAGCCCTCACCAGCGGGCGACAGGCGCGCCTTGACGACGGGTTTTGGCGTCATGACCCGGAAGAAAAGCTGGCGCGTGTGCCAGGCGATCTCCTGCGCGTCGTGGCGCAGGAAGTACGCGGTATCCAGCTTGTCCCAGAGGACGTCTTCGGCACTCTCGCCGATCGCATACAGGCGCAGTTTCGCCTGTGCTTCGGCCTTGCGGTGCGTCAGGGTGACGTCGATCGCGGACCCGTCCCCGGCAAGGGCGCGCTGCGTCGCCCAGAACAGGTCCTCCAACAACTTCGCTTTCCACCCGTTCCAGACTTTCGGGCTGGTGCCACGGATGTCCGCGACGGTGAGCAGATAGAGTGCGACCAAGCGCCGCGCGGTCCGAACCCGCTCGCAGAATGCGTTCACCACGGTCGGATTCGAGAGATCGGCCTTCTGGGCGGTCGACGACATGACGAGATGATCCTTGACGAGCCAGACCACCAGCTCGGTCGCGTCTGCCGAGAGGCCGTGCTTGCGGCAGAATCGACGCGCGTCGACCGCCCCGAGCTCCGAATGGTCACCGCCGCGCCCCTTCGCAATGTCGTGGAACAGCGCCGCGATATAGAGCACCTCGGGTTCGGAAAAGTCTGCGATGAGGCGGCTGCAAAGCGGGTACTCGTGCGCGAAGTCCTGGACCGTAAAGCGCTGCAGATTGCGAATCACTTTCATGATGTGCTCGTCCACCGTGTAGACGTGGAAGAGGTCATGCTGCATCTGCCCCACGATGCGCCCGAATTCCGGTACATAGCGCGCCAGCACGCCGGCTTGGTTCATGAACCGCAACGCCTTGACGACAGCATAAGGTTGCCGCAGGATCGTCAGGAAGAGCGCTTGATTGCGCGGATCGCGGCGGAACGAGGCACCGATCTGCCCTCGGGCGCGCCGCAGCGCACGCAGCGTCTGGGGTCCAATGCCCTTCAGCTCGAGGTGCTGCTGCAGCATGTGGAATGTCTCGAGAATGGCTGGCGGATCCCGTTCGAAGAGGTCGGGCGCGCGCGCTTCCAGCAGTTCGTGGTGCACCTCGAACCGTTCGTTGAGCGGCACGGGGGGCGTGTCGGGCGGCAGCGTTATGCGCGCCCGCAGACTCAGTAGCAGCGCGTCATTCAACTGCCGGACATGGTTGGCCGTGCGGTAGAACTTCTGCATGAGCTGTTCACTCGCCCGCCGCGTCAACCGGTCGGTGTAGCCGAGCTCCTTTGCCAGGCGCGCCTGATGATCGAAAAGCAATCGATCCTCACGGCGACCCGCCAGATAGTGCAGCCGCACGCGCAGGCCGCGCAGGAAGTGCTCATGGCGCTTGATCTCCCGCGCTTCCTCGCGCGTGATGAGGCGCTCGGCGGCAAGGTCGTCCCAGGAGCGCCCGATGCCGGCGGCCCGACTGATCCACAGGATGGTCTGCAGGTCACGCAGTCCCCCCGGGCACTCCTTCAAATTGGGCTCCAGGGTGTAGGCCGTGTCATTGGACCGGTTATAACGCTGGCGTTGCTCGAGCTGTTTCGCCGAGAAGAAGACCCGGGGATCTATGCTGCGGGCGAGCGTAAGCTGCAGGCAGGTGAACTGGCTTCGGCTACCCGTCAGCCTGCGGGCTTCGAGGAGGCTCGTCTGGATGGTGACATCCTGCGCGGCGAGCGCCAGACACTGGTCGACCGTGCGCACACTGTGCCCAATGTCGAGTCCAATGTCCCAGAGAATGCTTACCAGCTCCTCGATGCGATCCCGGCAGCGGTCTTCGCCGCTAGGCGGGAGTAGCACCAGGACGTCAATGTCGGAATAGGGGAACAGCTCACCGCGTCCGTAGCCCCCCACCGCGACAAGGGACACCTCCCGTGGCAAGTCGAGGCTGCGCCAGATCGTCTTGAGCAGGCTGTCGACCAGTTGCCGGTGCTGAGCAAGGACGAACGATACCGGCGACCCGAGGAGAAACGCCTTGCGTAGACCCTCTCGCCCGTCCTTTAGAACCTGTTTCCAGAGTTGGACGGTTGAAGCAGGCTTTGCGAGAAGCTGAGTACCGATCTCCATGTATCCTCAGGCAATGAACGACGGCGGCGCAGGGGCCCCCCCCGAGCGTGTCAGAACCTCGTACCCCGATTCGGTAACAAGGACAGTATGCTCCCACTGAGCCGATAGACTATGGTCCTTCGTCACGATCGTCCATCCGTCGGCGAGCTGCCGGATCGCAGCGCGGCCGGCATTGACCATCGGTTCAATGGTGAAGGTCATCCCCGGCTGGAGCTCCAGCCCCGTGCCGGTACGCCCGTAATGCAGTACTTGCGGCTCCTCGTGGAAACGGGTTCCGATGCCATGCCCGCAAAATTCGCGCACGATGCTAAAGCCATGCGCTTCCGCATGCGTCTGTATCACGTGACCGATATCGCCGAGGTGGGCTCCGGCCTTTACCGCAGCGATTCCTTTCCACATGCACTCATAGGTGACCTCCGACAGCCGTCGCGCCTTGATGGACGGTTCACCCACGTAGAACATGCGGCTGGTGTCGCCGTGATAGCCATCCTTGATCACAGTCACGTCGATATTCAGAACGTCTCCGGGCCGCAGCCGCCGATCGCCCGGGATACCGTGGCAAACCACATGGTTCAGGGAGGTGCAGATGGAGCGTGGGAAGGGCTCGTATCCCGGCGGCGCGTAGTGCAGGGGGGCGGGCACCGTGTCCTGCACTTCCGTCATGTAGCGATGGCAGAGTTTGTCCAGCTCGCCCGTGGTGACGCCTGGTTTCACATGAGGCGCGATAAAGTCCAGCACCTCACCCGCGAGACGACCCGCGATGCGCATCTTCTCGATCTCTTCGGGGCTCTTGATGCTGACCGACATGGGGGGATGCTGAAGTCTATTCATCGGGGCATGGTTCGTGACCCAATTCTAGCGGAGTGTCACTCGGCCGCCGCAGCCTTTGGATCCTCTCGCGCCACAGCCGTTCATGGCACGATCGGCAGTCCGGGTTCCCGGCCTGAGGAGCCGCGGATTGATTACCGCGCGCCCGCGTCGGAGGCAACACTTTCCTAGATGGTTGAGAAAGGTTTGGCAGCTCGCGTATACTTCGCGGTTATTTTTGTTGCGCCTGCCTCGGCGGACGGATGTCGAGCGTGCTTTCCTCGAGGGGGCGGAGAAATTCTCACACCTGCGCGAGTCGAACTTTTTCGGGCATTTTCCCGAGGGAGCGCAAAGGGTGCCTCGCGGCATGCCGCGAGGTGTTGGCCGACCGGTTATGACGGACGGCCGACTGCGCGGGTGGTGGCTTAACCCTCGGGCGGAGTTCATCGAACATGTCAGTGACCATGCGCCAGATGTTGGAGGCGGGCGTCCATTTCGGGCATCAGACCCGTTACTGGAATCCGAAGATGGCCCCCTACATCTTCGGGCAGCGTAACCGGATCCACATCATCAATCTCGAGGCCTCACTGGCGATGTACCAGGAGGCGATCAAGTACGTGCGACAGCTTACCGCGAACAAGGGAACCATTCTCTTCGTCGGGACCAAGCGCCAGGCCCGGGAGACCCTCCGCGAGGAAGCGGTGCGCTGCAATTCTCCGTATGTCGATCAGCGCTGGCTGGGTGGCATGCTGACTAACTTCAAAACTGTAAAGCAGTCGACTAAACGCCTGCGGGAAATGGAGGCGATGATCGCCGACGGTTCGGTGGACCGGATGTCGAAGAAGGAAGCGCTTTTCTTCCAGCGCGAGATCGACAAGCTCCTGAAGAGCCTAGGGGGAATCAAAGACATGGAGGGACTGCCCGATGCGGTGTTCATTATTGACGTTGGTTATCAGAAGGGGGCGGTCCAAGAAGCCAAGAAGCTCGGCATTCCGGTGATCGGCGTGGTGGATACCAATAACTCCGTCGACGGGGTGGGCTACATTATTCCCGGCAATGACGATTCCAGCAGCGCAATTCGGCTCTACGCCCGTGGTGTGGCGGACGCAATTCTGGAGGGTCGAAGCCAAATCGTTCGCGAGATCGTGAGCGACGAGTTCGTGGAGTTGGACGAGGGCGAGCACGGAGGCGCCCCGGCGGCAGAGCAGTAGGGCGACGCGTTCTCACCGGAGGCTAGCAATGGCGGATGTCACCGCATCGATGGTCAAGGAACTGCGCGAGGCAACAGGCCTTGGCATGATGGAGTGCAAGCGAGCCCTGGAGGAAGCAGGGGGCGACATGAAAGCTGCCGCCGATCTGCTGCGCATCAAGAGTGGGGCAAGAGCGACCAAGGCCGCTGGTCGAGTGGCCGCCGAGGGAGTCGTCGGTGCCTGGATCGCTGCCAACGGCAAGGTGGGCGCCCTGGTCGAGGTCAACTGCGAGACCGATTTCGTGTCGCGGAACGACGACTTCCGCGCCTTCGTGGGAAGGTTGTGCCAACTCGTCGCCGAGGGGGATCCCGCCGACCCGGCGGCCCTGTCCGGGATCGCAGTGGACGGTACAACGGTCGAGGCGATGCGGCAGGCACTGGTTCAGAGGATCGGCGAGAACATCGCCGTGCGGCGGTTCGTGCGGTTCGCGACTGGCGATAAGCTCGCGCATTACCTTCATCGTCATCGCATCGGCGTTCTTGTGGACTACGCGGGAGGCGACGAGCAACTCGGCAAGGATATTGCAATGCACGTGGCCGCCAGTAGACCTCTGTCGGTCTCCAGGGATCAGGTTCCTGGAGACCTCCTCGCGAAGGAACGTGAAATTTGCGCGGCCCAGGCCGCCGAGAGCGGCAAACCTGCCCATATCGTCGAGAAGATGGTGGAAGGACGAATCGACAAGTACCTTGCCGAAGTCACGTTGCTGGGGCAGCCCTTCGTGAAGGATCCCAATACGTCGGTGGAGAAGCTGCTGGCGTCGAAGGGGGCGAAGGTACAGCGGTTCGCGCTCTTCGTGCTGGGCGAGGGCATCGAGAAAAAGTCATCCGACTTTGCCCAGGAGGTGATGGCTGCCGCAAACATTCGGTAGCCCCGTCACCTCGATGAGCACCCCAATCCCCGCTCCCGTGACTGCGCCGGCATACAAGCGCGTGCTGCTCAAGTTGAGCGGCGAAGCGCTCATGGGGGAGGATCGTTATGGCATCAACCGACCGACGCTCGAACGCATCGTCGCCGAAGTCGCTGACGTGGTGAGCATGGGCGTCGAAATGGCCGTTGTCATTGGGGGTGGCAACATCTTTCGCGGTGTCGCACCGGCCGCGGCGGGGATGGACCGCGCCACGGCCGACTACATTGGCATGCTCGCGACCGTGATGAATGCACTCGCGCTCCAGGATGCCATGCGCCGCATCGGACTGGTGAGTCGGGTGCAGTCTGCCCTGAACATCGAGCAGGTCGCCGAGCCTTACATTCGCGGCAAGGCCATGCGCTATCTGGAGGAAGGCAAGGTCGTGATCTTTGCCGCCGGCACCGGGAATCCGTTCTTCACGACGGACACGGCGGCGGCGTTACGCGGCATGGAGATGAATGTCCAGCTGGTCATCAAAGCGACCAAGGTGGATGGCGTCTACACGGAGGATCCCAAGCGCAATCCTCAGGCGAAGCTCTATCGGCGGCTCACTTTCGACGAGGCCATCGTCCAAAACCTCAAGGTCATGGATGCTACGGCGCTCACGCTGTGCCGCGATCAGAAGCTCCCCATCAACGTCTTCAACATCTTCAAGCCTGCCGCCTTGAAGCGGGTCGTGCTCGGATTTGACGAGGGCACGATGGTGCATTGCTAAGACCCCTCCAGCGAGAGCGATCCATGATCAACGAAGTCAAGAAAAGCGCAGAGCACAAGATGCATAAGACCTTGGATACGCTCCGCGCGGACCTGAGCAAGGTCCGGACGGGGCGGGCGCACACCGGGCTGCTCGACCATATCACGGTCGAATACTACGGAAATCCCACCCCGATCAACCAGGTAGCCAACGTTACTCTGATTGATGCGCGCACCATCGGCGTTGCTCCGTGGGAGAAAAAGATGGGGTCAGCCATCGAAAAGGCAATACGGGACTCGGACCTCGGTCTCAACCCGGCAACCGTGGGTGAAATCGTGCGGGTACCCATGCCCCCTCTCACAGAAGAGCGCCGGCGCGATCTCATCAAAGTCGTTCGGCACGAGGCTGAGAATGCCCGTGTGGCCGTGCGCAACGTGCGGCGGGATGCCATCGCGCACCTCAAGGACCTTCTCAAGCAAAAGAGCATCGCCGAGGACGACGAGCGCCGCGCCCAGGACGATATCCAGAAACTCACAGACCGCTTTATCGCGGAGGTCGACAAAGCCCTCCAGGTAAAGGAAGCAGACTTAATGGCGGTGTAAGTGGCCCGACATACCAGTTCAACCCTCTCCGTCCCGGAAGTCAGGAACGTTCCTCGCCATATCGCCGTCATCATGGACGGTAATGGTCGCTGGGCCAAGAACCGCTTTTTGCCTCGCGTGGCGGGCCACAAACGTGGTGTGGAAGCCGTTCGGGCAGCAGTGAAGGGGTGCGCCGAGCTCGGCGTGGAGTACCTCACCCTCTTCGCTTTCAGCAGCGAGAACTGGCGGCGTCCGGAAAAGGAAGTGTCGGTTCTGATGCAGCTCTTTGTGCGCACCCTTGAGCAGGAGGTGCAGAACCTCCATGAAAATGGCATTCGGTTTCGGGTGGTCGGCGATCTCAGCCGCTTTGAACCCCGACTTCGCAGTCTGATTGCGGCCGCTGAAGCGCTCACGAGCGGTAACTCGCGCCTTAACTTGACGGTTGCTGCTAATTACGGTGGGCGCTGGGACATCCTGCAGGCGATGAAGTGCATGCTCGCGGCCCGCCCTGAGCTCGCCGGCGGCGCGTTCGGCGAGGCGGAACTCATCCCCTACCTCTCCATGAGCTACGCCCCAGAGCCCGATCTTTTCATCCGCACGGGCGGCGAGAAGCGGATCAGCAATTTTCTCGTCTGGCAGCTTGCCTACACCGAGCTCTACTTTACCGACACCCTCTGGCCCGATTTTGATCGCGGCTCGCTCGAGCGAGCCATCGAATCGTACCGCACTCGGGAACGTCGCTTTGGCCGCACGAGCGAACAGTTGAAGCCCACGACAGAAGAAGTCCTGCTTCCGGTCGCGAAGCTCGGTTAGGCCCGCCAGAACTCTCGGTTTCCCGGCAGTCTGCAAGGCCATGTTAAAACAGCGGATTGCCACGGCGGCAGCTTTGCTGGCGCTGTTTCTCGCAGCCGATTTTTACCTCTCGACCGTCGCCTGGGGATTGCTCCTTCTGGGGCCTGTGGCACTCGCAGCTTGGGAGTGGGCCGCTCTAGGCCGTTTTTCGAAAGCCGGGCGCGGTGCGTTTCTGGCAACAGTGCTGGCAAGTTGCCTGGCGTTCTCGTATGCAGCGCAGGAAGCGATCGTCCACCGCGCCGCCACCGTATCACTTCTTGCCGCGTTCGCCTTCTGGTGTGCAATCGTGCCGCTCTGGTTGCATGGTAGCTGGCGTGTCAGCTCCCAGAGTGTGCAGGCGATCGTCGGATGGCTCGTGCTGGTGCCGAGCTGGTACGCGGCGGTTGTCCTCCATCAGGACCCTGGGGTGCTACTCGGCCTCCTGGCGGTCATCTGGATCGCGGACATCGCGGCATTCTTCGCAGGCCGGCGCTTCGGTCGGCACAAATTGGCGCCGCGCATCAGTCCGGGCAAGACCTGGGAGGGCGTAGTCGGAGCCCTTGCGGCCGTGCTACTGTACGCCCTGGTTTTGCAGCAAGTGGCCTTTTCTGACCTCACGGGCGCGCGCCTGGGGGGCTTTTACCTGCTCGTTGTCGGTATGACTGCGCTTGGAACGCTCGGTGACCTGTTCGAATCCTCGCTGAAACGGCAGGCAGGGGTCAAAGACAGCGGGACGCTGCTTCCGGGCCACGGCGGTGTCCTCGATCGAATTGATGCTCTCACCGCGGCGCTTCCGCTTGCGGCGCTTTGGACTTTGCTGGATCGATAGAACCAACCATGCTGCCCCTACAGTCGCTGGCCATTCTTGGGTCGACCGGGAGCATCGGCGTCAACACGCTCGACGTCGTTGCCCGCCACGCGGAGCGCTTCCGGGTGGTGGCGCTCACCGCGCACCGGCAGGTGGATCGGCTGTTCGAGCAGTGCCTGAGATTTAGGCCCCGGTACGCCGTGATGGTCGACCTCGGTGCAGCTCGCCTGCTGCGCGAGCGTCTGAACCGCGTCGGCCTGGAAACAGAAGTGCTGGGGGGCGCCGCCCCCCTGGAAGAAATCGTTCGCCTGCCAGAAATCGACAGTGTCATGGCGGCCATTGTCGGGGCTGCCGGACTTCGCGCCGGACTGGCGGCGGCGGAGGCTGGCAAGAAACTGCTGCTTGCCAACAAGGAGGCCCTGGTCATGGCGGGGCCTTTATTCATTGAAGCAGTGCGGCGCAATCGAGCAGTGCTGCTGCCGATTGACAGCGAGCACAATGCCATCTTTCAGGCACTGCCGCAGAGCTTTTGCGGCAACCTCGACGAGGTGGGTGTGCGCCGCATCCTGTTGACCGCGTCTGGAGGGCCCTTTCGGTCAGCCACCCTGGAACGGCTGGCTGCGGTTACGCCTTCCGAGGCCTGCGCCCATCCGAACTGGGTCATGGGACAGAAAATCTCCGTCGACTCGGCCACACTGATGAACAAGGGACTCGAAGTCATCGAGGCACACTGGTTGTTCGCTGCAGCACCGGAGAGAATCCAGGTAGTCGTCCATCCACAGAGCGTCATCCACTCCCTCGTCGAGTATGCGGACGGGTCGGTGCTCGCGCAGCTCGGAAACCCCGACATGCGCACGCCGATCGCGCACGCGCTAGCCTTTCCAGAGCGGATCGACTCCGGGGTGGCGGCGCTCGACTTGATTCAGGTCGGCACGCTCACCTTTGAGGCCCCTGACTCGACGCGCTTTCCCTGTCTCACGCTCGCGTATGACGCCCTGCGCGCAGGGGGGTCTGCGCCAGCAATTCTCAATGCGGCGAACGAGGTCGCAGTGGCGGCGTTTCTGGAAAACCGGCTCCGGTTCATGGAGATTCCGTACGTCATCGAGACCGTACTCAGCAAGGTGCCCTCGACAGCTGCCGGGTCGATCGAGGACATTCTGGAGGCCGATCGGCGTGGGCGAGAAGCCGCATCGGCGCTCCTCCGGGCCGCCGCGTGAGCCCTGACATGACAGGTGGGCAAGGCGCGCGAAAAGTTGCCGAGCTCCCATTGGAGGTGAAGCCGTGACTGTGCTCACCACGATCGTCGCGTTTCTCGTTGCCCTTGGCCTCCTCATCGTGTTCCACGAATACGGACACTACCTCGCCGCTCGCTTCTTCAACGTAAAGGTGCTGCGTTTCTCGGTCGGCTTTGGGCGACCTATCCTCGTGCGCCGTCATGGGCCCGACCAGACGGAGTGGGCGCTCGGCGGATTTCCCTTAGGCGGCTACGTGAAAATGCTTGATGAACGTGAAGGGCCGGTCGCAGCCGCCGAGGCGCATCGTGCTTTCAACCGGCAGTCGGTTTACCGGCGTTTCGTCATCGTAGCCGCGGGTCCCATTGCGAACTTCCTCCTGGCAATCGTGCTGTACTGGGGCCTTTTCATCGCCGGAGTGCCGGGTGTCAAACCCATCATCGGTCCGCCCGTGCCCGGCTCTCCGGCCGCCGTCGCTGGTTTCGAGAGCGGCGACACCCTCGTTCAGGTCGACGGGGAGCCGCTCACGACGTGGCAGGACGCACGGTGGGCGCTGCTCCAGGCGGGCGTCACCCGCGGTAGGGTTAAGGTGGAGGCACTCGGTGAGAACGGGCATATCGCGATTCGTACGCTCGACCTGACGGGCCTTAAGCCGGACGATCTCGATGGCGAGTTCATCGAACGCATCGGTCTCGTTCGGTTTCAACCGCCCCTGGCGCCTCGCGTGGGGCAAGTAATGTCAGGCCGACCCGCCGAGCGCGCGGGACTCAAGGTGGGCGACGAAATCGTGGCCATCAACGGTAAGTCTGTCGCGCGTTGGGACGATGTGGTGCGCGCGATCACCGACTCCCCCGATGAAACCCTGGAGATTGAGGTACGGCGGGCGAACGGAGTTGCGGATTTCGTTAAGGTCCAACCCGAAGCCGTGACCGAGAATGGCAAGCGAGTTGGCCGCATCGGGTTTGCACCCATCGTCGATCTGCGCGAGGTCCAGCGCTTCCGCACCGAAGTGCGCTACGGGTTTTTCGAGGGATTCGCTCGCGCCATCGCAAAGACGTGGCAAATGTCTGTGTTCAGCCTGAACATGATGGGAAAGATGATTCTCGGCGAGGTATCGCTCAAGAATCTGAGCGGCCCTCTTACGATTGCCGATTATGCCGGACAGTCGGCCCAGCTGGGTTGGATCTCATATCTCAGCTTTCTCGCGCTCGTGAGCGTGAGTCTCGCAGTCTTGAATCTCCTCCCCATCCCTTTATTGGATGGTGGACACTTGATGTATCATATCGTCGAAATAATAAAGGGCAGACCCGTTTCAGAACGAGCGCTGGAACTGGGGCAGCATGTCGGCATTGCCCTGCTGTTCACCCTGATGGCTTTTGCCATCTACAACGACATCACCCGCCTGCTCGGCGGCTGATCGGGGATGAAGAAACCCCTGCTTGCAGCGCTGCTGCTGTGCTTCTACGCGTCCCGTGCTACCGCTTTCGAGCCGTTCGTAGTGCGCGACATTCGTGTTGAAGGAATTCAGCGGATCGAGGCGGGTACCGTTTTCACCTATCTCCCGGTGAAGGTTGGCGAAACCATGACGGATGAGACCGCCGCCGCAGCGATTCGCTCCCTCTACGCCACCGGTTTTTTCAAGGACGTGCGCCTGGAGGTCGAAGGTGATGTGCTAATTGTCACGGTCGAGGAGCGCCCCGCCATCGCGCAAATCGACATTACGGGCAACAAGGAGTTCGACAAGGAGGCGCTCAAGAAGGGCCTCAAGCAAATTGGGCTCGCCGAGTCGCGGATCTACGACCGGGCGCTCCTTGAGCGTGCTGAGCAAGAGCTTAAACGCCAGTACATCAGCAAGGGCAAGTACGCGGTCCAGATCACCACAACCATCACACCTCTCGAGCGCAACCGCGTATCGATCACCTTCAACATCAACGAGGGTGACGTGGCGAAGATCCGGAGCATCAACATCGTCGGCAACAAGGCCTTCACCGAGAAGGAGTTGCTCGGCCAGCTCAATCTCACCACCCCGGGGTGGCTCACCTGGTTTACCAAGAACGACCAATACTCGAAGCAGAAACTCGGCGGCGATCTCGAAACTCTACGCTCCTACTACCTCAATCGCGGCTACCTGGAGTTCAATATCGAGTCAACCCAGGTCTCGATCACGCCCGACAAGAAAGACATCTACATCACCATCAACGTCTCGGAGGGGCCGCAGTACCGCGTTTCAGATATCAAGCTCGCCGGTGACCTGATTGTGCCGGAGGGAGAACTGCAGCCGCTTATCAAGCTGAAACCCGGAGAGATCTTCTCACGGGAAAAGCTCACAGAATCCACCAAGGCGATCAGCGACCGCCTTGGAAACGAAGGCTATGCGTTCGCCAACGTTAATGCAGCGCCTGAACTCAACAAGGAGGCGGACACCGTGAGCTTCGTCTTCCTGGTGGATCCGGGTCGGCGAGTCTACGTTCGGCGCATCAATGTGTCTGGCAACACGCGCACGCGCGACGAGGTGATCCGGCGCGAAATGCGGCAGATGGAGGCGGGCTGGTACGACTCGCGCAAGATCCAGCGCTCCAAGCAACGGGTGGACAAGCTTGGCTATTTCAGCGAGGTGAACGTGGAAACGCCGGCCGTCCAGGGGACGACTGACCAGGTCGACGTCAACCTGGGCGTCGTCGAGCGGCCCACGGGCAACGTGCTGTTCGGTGCAGGCTTCTCCAGCGCGGACAAGCTGATCCTTTCGGCATCGGTGTCACAGAACAACATTTTCGGATCCGGCAACGCGTTATCCCTGCAGGTAAACGGTGGCCGCGTGAACTCAATAGCGGCCCTGTCCTTCACCAATCCGTACTTCACCCGGGATGGGGTGAGCGCGGGATTCGATCTCTACCGGCGCAAGACAAATACCTCGAACTTGAGCGGTGTCGCGCCATACGTTAACACCACTACTGGCGGTGGCGTCCGGTTCGGATTCCCGCTCGCGGAAACCGACTTCATCACCTTCGGTCTCGGGTTCGAATACATCCAGATCGATCTCTTCAGCAACAGCCCGTTGCGCTTCCGCCAGTTCGTGAATGAGTTCGGCGCCGATACGACATCGCTCAACCTTACCTCGAGCTGGACGCGTGATCGGCGGGACAGCGTGATCTGGCCGACCCGTGGCCCGCTCACACGCGTTTCGGGAGAACTGGCCATTCCGCCGGCGGACCTCACGTACTACAAGGCGTCCTTCCAGCAGCAGTATTACTATCCCTTTACGGAGCGCTGGGTGGGCTTCGTGAACGGCGAACTGGGCGTCGGCGGGGGGTATGACAACAAGTCGCTCCCGTTCTTCAAGAATTTCTTCGCGGGCGGTGTGAACTCGGTTCGCGGCTATCGCACGGGGACAATCGGTCCGAAGGACATCAACGGGGATGCGCTGGGTGCCGACAAGAAGATCGTGTTGAATGCGGAACTCCTGTTTCCGCTGCCCGGTATGGGCAAGGACAAGTCGGTCCGTATGATCGCCTTTGCGGACGCCGGTACTGTCTCGAACTCATGGGATCTGTTCTCGGAGATGCGATACTCCACCGGCGTGGGGGTGAACTGGTTCTCGCCCTTTGGACCGCTCAAGGTCTACATCGCGAAGGCCCTCAACCCGGCGCCGACGGATAAGACGGAAGTGTTCCAGTTCACCTTCGGCACACAGTTCTGAACATGGATCGGAAAGGCACTGCGGCGCGGCCGGGGACCGGAACTGTGTGGGAACGGATCGGATCAGGAGGCACTATGTCGACGAGGAAGCTCGTGGCGCTGCTTGCAGCTTCCCTGCTGTGGGCGGGGACTGCGGGCGCAGAGGAAGTCAGGATCGGAGTCGTTCGTACCGACCGCATCCTTCAGGAGTCGGACCCTATGATCAAGGCCCAGAAGAAGCTCGAGAAGGAGTTCTCTGCGCGCGAGCAGGAGGTGCAGCGCGTCGCAAAACAGGCGCGCGACCTGCAGACGCAGATGGAGAAGGAAGGTGTCACGCTGTCGGAAAACGAGCGGCGAAACAAGGAACAGGAGTTGAACCGTGTCAACCGAGATCTGCAACGCATGCAGCGCGAGCTCCGCGAGGATTACAATCTGCGCCGTAATGAGGAGTGGTCGGCGGTGCTCGAGCGCGTGAACAAGGTCATCAACGGGATCGCCGAGCAGGAAAAATACGACCTGATCCTTCAGGATGCCGTTTACGTGAGCAAGCGTATCGACATCACGGACAAGGTCCTAAAGGCCCTGGCGGACAAGTAATGCACGGTCCCGTCTCCGGCCGGCCTGAGCGCTCGCCCGACGGGGACGCGGAGCACCGCAGGTCGGGGGCAACGGGAGAACGCTGGCTCGTGAAACTGGGGGAAATTGTCGCCCGCTTCGGAGGCGAAGTGTTGGGGCCGCCTGATACGGAAGTCGCCCGCATCAAGCCGCTCGAGCAAGCCGGCAAGGGAGATCTTGCGTTCGTGAGCTCAGCCGGACAGGCACACCGGCTTGGCGCAACGTCAGCATCCGCGGTCATCGTCGGACCGGAGCTACGGGATGCGACCTCGCGCCCGCGCATCGTGTGTAGCAACCCCCATGCGTATTTTGCCCGCGTGAGTGCCGCCCTCCATCCGGCTCCCCAGCACGCCGCGGGCATTCATCCCCGTGCCATTGTTGATGCTTCCGCGATCGTTGATCCCTCCGCCAGCGTCGGACCGGGCGCCTGGGTTGGGGAGGGCGCCCGCGTCGGCGCGCGCTCCGTTATCGAGTCCGGCGCCCGAGTGGGCGACGGTGTGCAGATCGGTGACGACTGTCACCTGTATCCCAACGCCGTCGTCTACCACGGCTGCGTGCTCGGAAACCGGGTTGGACTGCACGGCGGAGCGGTCATCGGGGCGGACGGCTTCGGCCTCGCGTTCGACGAAGGCCGCTGGATCAAGATTCCGCAAGTGGGCCGTGCCGTCCTGGGCGATGACGTCGAGATCGGCGCCAACACCACCGTGGATCGTGGAACGCTGGACGATACAGTGATCGAGGAGGGGGTGAAAATAGACAATCAGGTGCAGATCGGGCACAACTGCCGCATTGGCGCGCACACCGCGATTGCTGCCTGCGTGGGCATTGCCGGCAGCACCCGAATCGGACGGCATTGCCGGATTGGAGGGGCGGCAATGATCCAGGGGCACATCGAGATCTGCGACGAGGTGACCGTGTCGGCGGCGACGGCGATCATGAAGTCGATCCGCAAGCCGGGCATCTACACATCGATCTACCCGTTCCAGGAGCACCGAGAATGGATCAAGAACGCGGCGCACCTACGCCACATGGCAAGTCTGGTGGAGAGAATCACGGCGCTCGAGAAGCGCCTGCAAGAAATAGCAGCACAACGCCCATGAATCAGTTGGAGATCATGGAGGTTCTGCGGTATCTTCCACACCGGTATCCGTTCCTGCTCGTGGATCGGGTAATGTCGCTGGAGCCCGGCAAGAGCATCGTTGGTCTCAAGAACGTCACGATCAACGAGCCCTTTTTTCAGGGGCACTTTCCACATCATCCCGTCATGCCGGGTGTGCTCATTATCGAGTCGCTCGCCCAGGCGGCGGCCATCCTCCAGTTCAAGAGCAGCGACACGCTCGCTGACCATTCCTACGCCTATTATTTTGTTGGCATCGACAGCGCCCGCTTTCGGGCGCCGGTGACTCCGGGAGACCAGCTCACGCTACACGTGCAGCTGATTCGGTTCATGCGCGGAATCTGGAAATTCGCGGCCGAAGCCAAGGTCGGAGATAGCCTGGTCGCTGAGGCGCAACTCATGTGTACCGTAAGATCCCTCAAATGATCCATCCGACCGCGATCGTCCACCCGGGCGCACGGCTGGCGTCCGACGTGGAGATTGGACCCTATGCCGTGATCGGGGATGAGGTGGAAATCGGAGCCGGCTGTACGATCGGAGCCCATGCGGTGATCAAGGGACCGACACGCATCGGTCGCAGCAACCGCATTTTTCAGTTTGTTTCTTTGGGGGACGTGCCGCAGGACAAGAAGTATCAGGACGAGCACACGGCGCTGGAAATCGGGGACGGTAATACCATTCGGGAGTTCTGCACGTTTAACCGTGGAACAGTGCAGGATGCAGGGGTTACCCGCGTTGGTCATGACAATTGGATTATGGCCTACGTCCACCTCGCCCATGACTGCCAGATCGGCAGCCACACCGTTTTCGCCAACAACGCCCAGCTTGCGGGGCATGTGCACGTGGGCGACTACGCCGTCCTCGGCGGTTTCACGGTCGTGCATCAGTATGTTCACATCGGTACTCACGCGATTACGGCAATGGGCACGATCGTGTTGCAGGATGTTCCGCCGTTCATCACGGCAGCCGGCAACACGGCAAAGCCGTACGGCATCAATGCCGAAGGGTTGAAGCGCAGAGGTTTCAGCGCAGAGACCATTGCCCAGTTCAAGCGCGCCTACAAGAGTCTATACCGCTCCGGACTGTCGCTGGAGGACGCGCGCCGTGATATCGCCGACCAGCTGACGCAGTGCCCAGCGCTCAAGCCCCTCGTCGACTTCCTCGGTGAGTCCCGGCGCGCGATCATTCGCTAGCGTTATGAGCCCCCGTGGACGACCTCTCCGCGTCGGCATCGTGGTTGGCGAAGCGTCCGGCGACCAGCTTGGCAGCCATCTCATGCAAGCCGCCCAGACACGTTTCCCCGGCGCCACCTTCTTCGGTATCGGTGGGCCGAAGATGCAAAGTCTAGGCATGGACGTCTGGTTTCCCATGGAGAAGCTTGCGGTGCGCGGCTTCGTCGAAGTGCTCAAGCATTACCCTGAGATCGCCGGGATCCGGCGTAAGCTGAGATCGCGGCTGCGGAAGGCCCGGCCGGATCTCTTCATCGGCATCGACGCACCCGCGTTCAACATGGATCTCGAAGCCAGCCTCAAGCGATCCGGGATTCCAACGATTCATTACGTGTGCCCCCAGTTCTGGGCATGGAACCGCGGACGCCTCCCCGCCATTCAACGTGCGGTATCCCGGGTACTGGCGCTGTTCCCGTTCGAGGTGCAGATGCTGGAAGCGGAGGGCATCCCGGCTACCTTCGTTGGGCATCCCCTGGCCGACCTGCTGCCAGAGCAGCCGGATCGGGCAGCCATGCGAGAGCAGATGCGTTTGCCCAAAGCGGCCCTCGTCATTGCGATGCTTCCAGGGAGTCGGCAAGTCGAGGTGCGCGCCATGGGCAGCCTCTTCGTGCAGGCAGCCCGGGCGATTCTCGAAAGAAAACCCGACGCCCAGTTCCTCGTGCCGGTGGTGAGCCGGGAAACCCGAACCCTGTTTGAAACTGCGCTGATGACACACGCACCCGAGGGATTGCCGCTCACCATGCTGTACGGCCACGCCCATGATGCCATGATCGCGGCGAACGCGGTTCTCGTCGCATCGGGCACGGCGACGCTCGAGGCAGCGCTCCTCAAGCGCCCGATGGTGATTACCTACAAGCTTCCACGCGTCACCTACTGGATCGCCAAACGGCGCGTGTATCTACCGTACGTGGGCCTGCCCAACGTACTCGCCGGAGAATTTGTCGTGCCTGAGTTCATCCAGGACGATGCGACGCCGGCGCGGCTTGCAGACGCGATCGTCGACCTCCTCGACAACGCTGACAAGCGCAAGCAACTGGAAGCGCGCTTCCTAGAGCTGCATCGCAGTCTCAGGCAAGACACGGCAAACAAGGTCGTCGAGGCGATGGCACTCGTCTTGGGTGATAGGCCTCCGGGGACGCAACCATCGCGTCGCCTTGCGCGAGGCGCGACCTGAGGGGGCGGGGGCCATGCTTTGCGGAGTTGACGAGGCTGGGCGGGGCCCATTGGCAGGACCGGTAGTTGCGGCCGCCGTGATCCTCGATGCCCGCCGTCCGATCAGGGCTCTGCGGGATTCCAAGATCCTGTCAGCCAGGCAGCGCAACCTGCTTGCCGCGCAGATCCGCGAACGGGCGCTCGCGTGGGCGGTGGGACGGGCGGAAGTGGAAGAAATCGACTCCGTGAACATCCTCCAGGCGACGCTCCTTGCCATGCAGCGGGCTGTGGCAGCGTTGAACGTCCGACCGACGGAAGTCCTCGTGGATGGAATCCACTGTCCCCGTCTACCGTTTTCCGTGCGGGCCGTCGTGCGGGGCGACTCATTGGTCCCGTGCATCTCCGCTGCGTCCATTCTGGCCAAGACAGCTCGGGACGCTGAGATGCTCGCGCTGCATGGGAGCTTCCCCAATTACGGGTTCGACGTTCACAAGGGGTATCCCACCGCTGGACATCTGGCCGCGCTCAAAAGGTACGGTGCGTCGGCCGTGCATCGAAAGACGTTCCGCCCGGTGTGCAACTTCCTCCGTTCGGCAGCCGTCTGAACGTTCCGCAGTTCGCATTGAAGCGCATCACGTCCGACGCCAATCCGGTCTACCGGATGCTGCTGAAGCTAGCGCGATCAAGCCGGGAGCGACGCAACCAGGCGGTTACCTTGCTCGACGGCGTTCACCTCGTCGACGCGTATTTGCGCTGCGGCGGCAAGCCGCGCCAAGTTGTCGTGGCGCAGGATGCCCTCTCGGACCCGGGAATTTGCGCGGTTCTCAAACGGATACCCGAGCCCGCGGTGATTGTCGCGACCGCCCTTTTCCGTGCCCTCACGGACCTGCGGACGCCATCCGGAATACTGGCAACCATCGATATACCAACACCGTCTCCGCCTCGGCCCCCACCGGGATGCTGGATCCTCCTCGAGGATATTCAGGACCCGGGTAATGTCGGCTCGATTCTTCGATCAGCTGCCGCCGCGGACGTGAGCGACGCGTGGCTCTCGAAAGGATGTGCGGACCCCTGGTCACCGAAGGTCTTGCGCGCTGCCATGGGCGCGCATTTTGCGCTAAACATTCACGATCGTGCGGACATCGCGGATGCAGCACTGCGTTTCCCCGGGCAAGTCGTAGCCCTCATGACGCTCGCAACCCGATCCCTATACGAAATCAATCTTGCCGGACCGGTAGCCTTCGCCCTGGGAAACGAAGGCGCCGGACTCTCGTCGCGTCTCCTCCAGACGGCAACCGAGCAAGCTGCCATTCCCATGTACGGGAACACGGAGTCCCTGAACGTAGCGGCGTCCGCGGCGATCTGCCTGTTCGAACGCCTCCGGCAGCTCGCTGCTCCGCCAGGAAGATAGCGGGTCCGAGCGACGGGCAGTAGTCCGTTTACGCCTTCGGCGTAGAGCAGGTCTTGATTCCGAAGAGGGAGTAGGCCGGGCACCAGCGCACGAGCGCAGTAAAGAGCGGTACGAGCCCAATCAAGCCCCACCACCTGGCATCGCCCGGAACGAACGCAAGCATGCTGAGCAGTCCGAGGCCGACGATGATCCGCACAATACGGTCGATTCCACCAACGTTGGTTTGCATGATTTTCTCCTGATGAGAAGTTGTCCAATCACCGAATCAAGGCTAGTCCAAAGTTCCACAGATGTCTGTAACCCAGGTCACATCCTGTACCTCGTCAGAATGCTGCGTCGTCGGCAAGTTGGCGCAGTCCCTCCGCGTCGACTACCGCGATTCTTTCGCGTCCAAGGTTGACCCAGCCTCGCTCCTCGAAGCTCTTCAGCAAGCGACTTACGATTTCGCGCACGCTGCCCAGTTCGTCAGCCAGGTTCTGGTGCGTGACGCGAAGCTCTGGCGCACGATCGAGGAGCAGCGCTGCCAGCCGACGATCGAGGCGCTGGAACGCAACTTCTTCGACCCGACGCATGAGATCGACCATGCGTTCCGAAAAGGTGGAGAAGACGAGGGCCCGAAACGGCTCGGAGCTTGACAGTAAGCGATGGAACAGGGGCACGCGCAAGGCGATGAGTTCCGTATCGCGTTCTGTTGCGCCGGTCGCGGAGTAGTTCGCCTGGCCGAGCAGGCAACTGGTCGTTAGCACGCAAAGCTCGCCCGGTTCGACGCGGTAGAGGAGCAACTGGCGGCCGGAGGGTGCCTGCTTGAAGACCTTGATGGCTCCGCTCAGAACCAGGGGAAACCCGCCGCATGGTCCGCCCTCTTCGAAGACGCGGGTGTCGCGCGTCAGCACGACGTGTCTGCCTTCGCGCGCGATGGACTCAATGGTTTCGGGTGGCAGTGCCGCAATGCGCGGAAAACGCTTGCAGATCGTTGCCTTCAATGGGTCTGCGTGGTCAGTAGGTGTTTGCATCGTTTCTTCCATGCAAGCGAGGGCGGGGCTCAACGAGGGCGGGGCTCAAATTGAGGGGGCCTCACGATTGAGCTATGATATCGAAGCCTGGCGACCCTTCGCGACTCGATGACCAAATTCGTATTCGTTACCGGTGGCGTTGTTTCCTCTCTCGGAAAAGGCATCGCCGCCGCGTCGCTCGCAGCCATACTTGAGTCTCGGGGCATTGCTCTCACCCTCCTCAAGCTGGACCCTTACATCAACGTTGATCCGGGCACCATGAGCCCGTTTCAGCATGGCGAGGTGTTCGTTACGGAGGACGGCGCGGAAACCGATCTCGACCTTGGCCACTACGAGCGCTTCGTGAATGTAAGGATGTCGAAGCGGAACAACTTTACGACTGGCCAGATCTACGAAAGCGTCATCAAGAAGGAGCGCAGAGGAGATTATCTCGGTGGCACGGTTCAGGTCATTCCGCACATAACCGACGAGATCAAGCATTTCATCCGTCTCGGCGCCGACGGCGCAGCGGTTGCCATCGTCGAAGTCGGCGGAACCGTCGGCGACATCGAATCCCTACCGTTCCTAGAAGCCATTCGTCAGATGAGCCTGCAACTCGGCCGCAACAACGTCTGCTTCATTCACCTGACGCTGGTCCCTTACATCGCTTCCGCCGGTGAAATCAAGACCAAGCCGACACAACACTCGGTGAAGGAGTTGCGGGAGATTGGAATCCAGCCGGACATCGTTCTGTGCCGTGCAGATCGCCGCTTGCCTGATGACGAGCGTCGAAAAATTGCACTCTTCACCAACGTCGACGAGAATGCGGTCATCTCGGCTGTCGATGTCGATTGCATCTACAAGATTCCTGGGATTCTTCATTCGCAGGGATTGGACGACATCGTCTGCCGGAAGCTCGAGATCGACCCGCCCACAGCGGACCTATCGGTCTGGGAAAGCCTCGTTTATCGTCTCGAGCATCCCCGGCGCGCCGTTGACATCGCGATCGTTGGCAAGTACGTCGATCTGACCGAATCGTACAAGTCATTGTCGGAGGCGCTAGTACACGCCGGCATCCAAAACGAGGCGCGCATCCAGATCCACTATCTCGACTCGGAAAAAATCGAGGGGGAGGGCACGGGCAGTCTCAACGTCATGGACGCCATTCTGGTGCCGGGCGGATTTGGCAAACGCGGAGTGGAAGGCAAGATCAGGGCCATCCGTTACGCCCGGGAAAGAGGGGTGCCCTATCTGGGGATCTGCCTGGGATTGCAGCTAGCCGTCATCGAGTTCGCCCGCCACGTGGCCGGATTGGAGGGCGCGCACAGCACGGAGTTTGACCCCGATACCCCACATCCTGTCATCGCGCTTATCCACGAATGGCTGGACCGGCAGGGGCGGCGCGAAACCCGCTCCGAGGCGTCCGACCTGGGTGGAACCATGCGCCTGGGGGGGCAGGTCTGTCTGCTGGAGCCGGGGACCCGCGCGCGGGAAATCTACGGGCAGGAGCGCATCCTCGAACGACACCGGCATCGCTACGAAGTGAATAACCGTTACGTCGCGACGCTTCAGGCGGCCGGGTTGAAGGTGAGTGGTCGATCCCCTGGCGAGGGGCTGTGCGAGATGATCGAGTTACCCAACCATCCTTGGTTCGTGGCAAGCCAGTTCCATCCCGAATTCAGTTCGACGCCGCGCGCCGGCCACCCCCTCTTTAAGGCTTTCATCCGAGCTGCGCTGCTTCGTGCTGATGAGCGAAGCACGGCGACGACTGAGATGGGCGTCCCCTTGGCTAGAACCGTCTAGAGCCGAGACCATGAACCTCTGCGGATTCGAGGTGGGACTCGAGCGACCGCTGTTTGTGATCGCCGGGCCGTGCGTGGTCGAATCGATGGAGATGGCACTCGAAACGGCCGCGGTGCTCAAGGCTGTGTGCGCAGAGGTCGGCGTACCGTTCATCTACAAGTCGTCCTACGATAAGGCCAATAGATCATCTGGAGACTCTTTCCGAGGCATCGGCTTGGAGGCTGGAATCAATGTATTGCGTGAGGTGCGGGAAAGGCTCCGCATCCCAATCCTGACGGATGTTCACACGATCGAAGAGATTGCCCGGGTGGCCGAGGTGGTAGACGTTCTGCAAACGCCTGCGTTCCTGTGTCGACAAACGGACTTCATTCGTGCCGCTGCCCGAAGCGGGCGGCCGGTCAACATCAAGAAGGGGCAGTTTCTGGCCCCGCATGATATGAAGAACGTGGTCGAGAAGGCCAGGCAGGCCAGCGGCCAGGACAACATCATGGTGTGCGAGCGAGGCGCAGCGTTCGGGTATAACAATCTGGTTTCGGATATGCGTTCGCTTGCCATTATGCGGGAGACTGGCTGTCCGGTGGTCTTCGATGCGACGCACTCCGTTCAGCTGCCGGGCGGGGAGGGCACGCGCAGTGGTGGCCAGCGCGAGTTTGTCCCGGTTCTCGCGCGAGCGGCGGTTGCGACGGGTGTCGCGGGTGTATTCATGGAAACGCATCCCGATCCCGACCGGGCGCTTTCGGACGGACCGAACGCGTGGCCTCTGGGCCGCATGAAGGAATTGCTGCAAACGCTAAAGCGGATTGACGATCTGGTGAAGCGTGAAGGCTTCGCCGAGCAGCGGCTGGCCACACGCTGAAGTGGGTTCGATCATCGTCGACAACGGAAGTACCGGAGTGGGGACCTGAGCATGAGTGCAATCGTAGAAGTCGTGGCGCGGGAGATTCTCGATTCACGAGGGAGCCCTACCGTTGAGGCGGACGTACTCCTGGAGTCGGGTGTCATGGGGCGCGCGGCAGTGCCTTCCGGCGCGTCAAAGGGTCACCGGGAGGCGATCGAGTTGCGTGACGGCGATCCGCAGCGCTACTTGGGGAAGGGCGTTTTGCAGGCGGTTGAGAACGTCAACACGGAGATTTGTGAAGCAATCATCGGGCTTGATGCCGAAGAGCAGGCTTTCATCGATCGAACGCTGATCGATCTGGATGGCACGGACAACAAATCGCGGCTGGGAGCAAACGCGTTGCTCGCCGTCTCGGTCGCCACCGCAAAGGCTGCTGCAGAGGAGTCCGGCCTGCCCCTCTACCGATATCTGGGTGGATCAGCCCCGATGCGGCTGCCCGTGCCGATGATGAATGTGATCAACGGTGGGGCGCACGCGAACAACAACCTCGATCTGCAGGAGTTCATGATCGTGCCTGTCGGCGCCGAGACTTTTCGCGAGGCACTGCGCTGCGGCGCCGAGGTGTTTCACTCGCTGAAGAAGCTGATATCTGAGAAAGGCATGCCCACCACCGTCGGCGACGAGGGAGGCTTTGCGCCCAATCTCCATAGCCAAGAGGATGCGCTCCAGCTCATCATGCAGGCGATCGAGGTTGCGGGGTATCAGCCCGGCTCGGACGTTGCTATCGCGCTCGACTGCGCCAGCTCGGAGTTCTATCGGGACGGGCGCTATGTGCTCGAGTCGGAGAGCCGGAGCCTGACGGCTGAAGAGTTCACGTCCTATCTGACGGCGTGGACCGAGCGCTATCCAATCGTCAGCATCGAGGACGGAATGGCGGAAACCGATTGGGCTGGCTGGAAGCTACTGACGGATCGGCTAGGAAAGCGGGTACAGCTCGTTGGGGACGATGTATTCGTGACGAATACCAAGATTCTGGCAGAGGGAATCAAGCAGGGCATTGCAAATTCCATTCTTATCAAGATCAACCAAATCGGAACCTTGACCGAGACCTTCGCAGCAATCGAGATGGCGAAACGGGCGGGGTACACATCGGTAGTATCCCACCGCTCCGGGGAGACGGAGGACACAACCATTGCCGATATCGCCGTGGCGAGCAACGCTCTGCAGATCAAGACCGGCTCGCTGTCGAGATCGGACCGTCTCGCCAAGTACAATCAGCTCTTGCGCATCGAAGAGGATCTAGGCGAAATCGCCGCCTATCCCCGCCGCGACGCCTTTTACCAGGTAGCCTGAATGCGTTACGTGAGCGTGTTGATCGTGGCCGTCATCGCCGGATTGCAGTACCCCCTTTGGCTTGGTAAGGGTGGTTGGCTTCGGGCGTGGGATCTGGACCGGCAGCTTCAAACGCAGCGCGAAACGAACCACGGGCTGCAGGTACGCAATGCTGCGCTCGAAGCAGAGGTGCGTGATCTGAAGCAAGGGCTGCAAGCGGTTGAGGAGCGTGCGCGTAGCGAACTCGGGCTAACGCGCCACGATGAGATCTTCGTACAGATTCTGGAAGACCGACGGGTGCGTTAGCCGGACCCGACGTTGTAGGACTTGCGCACGCGTTCCGAACGCAGTATCGGTGCGGCGTGCGCCGCCATAACGGATGGCGACCAGCGGAGGAAGGCGCGCCTCGCATCGGGCGGGAATGACGCCGGCAATCGCTCCGACCGCTGCAGCAGCAGCCCAGGCCGTAACGAAAAGCGTCGGATCATCGCCCGTGTGGTAAATGGTCGAGAAGATAGCCACGGGGAAGCGCGCGTCCCGGTGCTCCAGTAGGCGCAGGTCCGCGCCTTTGCTCCGGAAGCCTCATGTCGCCTCGCAGGTCCGAAGGTGGTATTGCCTTTCGTGCAGCTCAGCAATACCATCTGAATGATGAAGACTGTCACGGTCAAGCTCCCCGATTCGCTCGCTGCGTGGCTTGCCCGACGGGCACGCGAGCTGGGGCGGCCGCAATCCGAAATCGTTCGCGAGGCGCTGGAGCGAGCGAGCGGTGGCAACAGTGGCGCGAGCTGCCACGATGCGTTCGCTGACGTCTGCGGCATTGTCGACGGCCCCACAGACCTCTCGACCAATCCGAAGCACTTGGCGGGCTTCGGAGAGTGACACGGATCATCGTCGACACCGGGCCCTTGGTGGTGTATTTCAATCGGCGCGATCGCTGGGATACGAAAGCTCGCACAGCGACGCCTTGAGATCGGCATCGGTCTTGAGGACGATGCCACAAGCATCGACTGCCTGATGCGCCGTTACGCGGACACGCCGATGTCTCTAGCCGATGCCTGCCTGGTTCGAATGACGGAACGATTTCCCGATTGCCGCTTGTTGACGCTCGACGCGGATTTCGAGCATTACCGCCGCACCGGCCGGCAGGTTATCCCGCTGCTTCGCCCTGCTGGATAAGCGGCGTTGCGGGAAAAGGGGAGACCCGATTTCGCGCCGCTCGGATGGCGGCGGCAGGGTGAGTCCCTCGCCAACCACCGGCAGAAGGAAGGCTACGAATCCCGGGGCGATCGCGTAAGCGGCGCTGCTGCCGGAGCAGACGGGGCAGGGGAGCGGTCGCTGCGCCGGGGACCGACTGTCCTCGCGCGGCTCGCCGGCCGTCGGGTCGTCGAGCCGGCTCGCGCCGTTGCCGCGGCAGATCGGAGCATTGCCGTATGGGAAAACGGCAGTGACGCGCACAGCGTCCCTTGCCGGCACCGAAGCCGGCAGCGCGTCCGCCATCATGACAGCGTGGTGATGGACGAGCGCCAGCGCGTGCAGCAGCACGCCCAGGATCGCGAGCATCCCCACCGACCTGCGCATTCTCAAGCAACCCCCCGCGCGAGGCGCTGTCATCGCGCGCGGATGATAAACCAGATCGGGCGCGGCGCAATATCTGCCGCGCGGGTTCAAAAGAAGGGGACGGTCAACAAAGGGGACGCAAAAAAGGGGACGGACCCGGGACGGACCCCAATCCCCCCAGCAACGGGGTGACCCGCTACGAAGCCAGGCAAGCTTGCGGAGAGCGTCGTCAAGCTTCGTTATACCGCCGGTGTAGCCAACGTAAACCCTGGTAAACCAAAGCGGGTGCGGGTGGCGCGCACAACGCGCCGCACTCGACGGTAGCCCCACGCTGCCCTGCTCGTGGGCTAAACTCCTCGTGGCTGCCGCGTGCCAGAGACCTAATCGGAGACCCGAGAGATGAATCTGATTCTCACCGAACAGCGGGACCATGTCGGCTTCATCACCCTCAATAACCCGGAAAAGCGCAACGCGCTGAGCGAGGCGCTGGTAGAGGCGTTGCTCGTCGGGCTCGAGACACTGCGCGAGCAGCGTGTGCGCGTCGTGATTCTACGGGCGCGACCAGGCGAGAAGGTGTGGTCCGCGGGGCACGACGTGAACGAGCTGCCCAAAACGCAGCGCGATCCGCTCGGGTGGGACGATCCCCTGCGACAGCTCGTGCGCGGCATTCAGTGCTTTCCAGCGCCGATCATCGCCATGATCGAGGGGACAGTGTGGGGCGGGGCCTGCGAGATGGCGCTCGCCTGCGATCTTATCGTCGCCACACCTGCCACGACTTTCGCGCTGACGCCGGCGAAGCTCGGGGTGCCCTACAACGCCTCGGGCATGGTCACCTTCCTCAACGCCGCCAGCGTGCACATCGTGAAAGAGCTGGTCTTCACGGCGCAACCTCTCGGTGCGGAACGCGCCGAGCGCCTCGGCATCGTCAATCACGTGGTGCCGGTTGCCGAGCTGGAATCGTTCACCCTTGATCTCGCGCGTGGGATCACACGAAACGCGCCGCTCAGCGTCGCTGTGATGAAGGAACAGCTGCGAATCCTTTCTGGTGCTCGGCCCCTGTCGCCGGAGGGCTTCGAGCGGGTGCAGGGGCTGCGTCGGGTCGTCTACGACAGCGAGGACTACCAGGAGGGCATCCGCGCCTTCAAGGAAAAGCGCACACCCGATTTCAAGGGGCGGTGATTCGGTCGTCGTCAGAAGCGAGCACCTGCCACACTGGGCTGCGGCTAAGCAGTTCTACGAGCACTACGGTTTTCAAGCGTCGCCGACGCATTCCATGATACTCACCCTGCGGCCGAGCAGCTTGAACGCGAGCGCGAGAGCCAGCGCAGCCAGCAGAAGCACCTTCGGGGAAAAGCGCAAGCGGCGAGCAGCGGGCGAGGACGTCGGCAAATTCATTGGGAGTATGGGTCGCGGGTCGTCCCACCGTGCCCGGCGCGGCGGCTTGGCGCTGGGTGGGCTCCATGATAGCGTAGCTGCCGCTTCCTCCCCTCGGTCCCCGTCATGATCATGTCTCGCCTCGGCGTTGCGTGCCTTGCCTACTTCTTCGCCACCCTGGCCCAGGCCGAAGCGCCGCGGGTTGATCAGTTCTCGCCGCAGGGCACCGCCAAGGCCGTGCGCCAGGCGACGGCCCGGTTCTCGGTGCCGATGGTGCCGTTCGGCGAACCCCGTCTACCCGACCCATTCGATGTGAGCTGTGCCGTGAAGGGCTCGGGGCGCTGGATCGACGACCGGAACTGGGCCTACGACTTTGGGCGGGAGCTGCCGGCTGGACTACGCTGCAGCTTCAAGCTTAAGAGCGGTCTCGCCGATGTCGCGGGGCAAGCCGTCGAGGGGGGGAGCTTCGCGTTCTCCACCGGCGGACCAGCGGTGCTCCAATCCTTGCCGCGCGACGGCAGCCGTTCCATCGACGAGGCGCAGGCGTTCCTGCTGGCGCTCGACGCGGCGGCGACAGAGAAAAGCATCCTGGAAAGCGCGTGGTGTGATGTCGCCGGCATCGGTGAGCGGATCGGAGTGAAGCTGCTGCGGGGGGCGGAGCGGACGACCGTGCTCGAGGCGAACCGCGGGTTCACCGAGGATCATCTGCGCAGCTACTATCGACCGCAGGGCCGCGCGTACCGAAGAAACGACTGGTCGGTGGCGCTGAACTCGACCGCGCTGCCAGTCGCTGTGGTGCAATGCCAGCGTTCTCTGCCGAACGACGCAAAGGTGCGTCTCGTGTGGGGAAAGGGCATCAGCGCCGAGAGCGGTGTTGCGACGACCCGGGACCAGACCCTCTCCTTTACCTCGCGGCCGGCCTTCCGAGCGCGGATGACCTGCACCCGTGCGACCAAGGAAGGGCAGTGCATCCCGCTGCTGCCGATCACCCTCTCCTTCAACGCACCGGTCGCCCAGGCGGATGCGAAGCAGGTGGTACTGCGGGCGCCCGACGGGAAGCCCTATCCGGTGACGGTCGAACGCGACGAAAACGTGGTCCAGCGCGTCGTCTTCAGCGGCCCGTTCCCCGAGCAGGCAGTCCTCACGCTCGAGGTGCCGGCAGAACTCCGCGACGACGCTGGACGCTCGCTCGCGAATGCCGCGAGCTTTCCGCTCACCGTCAGGACGGATGAGAATCCACCGCTCGCCAAGTTTGCCGCCCGGTTCGGCATCGTCGAGGCGAATGCCGGTGCCGCGCTGCCGGTGACCGTGCGCCACGTCGGACGCGCGGTCAGCCAGGGTGTCCCCGTGATCGACGGACGCCTCCTGCGGATTGATGCCGCTTCCACGGCCGCGGTGGCGGACTGGCTCAAGCGCTTGCACCGTCTCGAGCGCAGCGAATGGCGCTACGACCCGAAGACGCGGACCAACGTCCCGGTGCGGCGAGTCGGTGAACGTTCGATCTTCGGCCCGGGGGACAAGCCATCGGCATTTCAGGTGCCGTTGGGCGCTACCATGCGGGACACCGAGGTCATCGGCATCCCGCTCAGGCGTCCAGGGCTTTATGTGGTCGAGCTGGCGAGTCCACGCCTCGGCGCCGCGCTGCTCGGCAAGCCGCGTCCTTACTTCGCGCAGGCGGCGGCGCTCGTGACGGACCTTGCCGTTCACCTGAAGCTCGGGCGGGAATCCTCGCTGGTCTGGGTGACGAGGCTGGAACGGGGAGTGCCAGCGGCTGGCGCAGAGGTCACGGTGGCCGACTGCAAGGGCCACACCCATTTCTTTGGCAAGACCGACGCCGAGGGATTGCTGCGCATTCCGAAGCGATTGCCGCCGCGGGATGAGCTGCCCGACTGCACCGGCCATGGCGACAAGCAGTACGTCGCGACGGCGAAGCTCGGCGACGACGCGGGATTCGTGTTTTCCGATTGGAACGAAGGCATCGCGCCCTGGCGCTTCAACCTCGAGACCGGTGCATGGGATGGGCCGTACATCGCGACCACGGTGTTCGATCGCACGCTGCTCCGCGCAGGCGAAACGGTTCACATGAAGCACGTTTTTCGCCGTCACTCCGAACGCGGCCTTGAGTATGTTCCGGCTGCCGCGCTGATGGACCGGATCGTCATCCGCCATGGCGGCAGCAACGACCGGTTCGAAGTGCCGGTGCGGTGGGATGCGCGGGGCACCGCCGAAGCCACATGGGTGATACCGAAGGAGGCGAAGCAGGGCACGTACACCGTGTCGGTGCTCGATCGTCTGGACGCTACCGCGGCGACGGACGCACCGCGCGAGCGCGTCGCGGGCAGCTTTCGCGTCGAGGCGTTCCGCATCCCGACCATGAAGGCGGTGCTCCTGCCCCCGAAGACGCCGCTCGTGCGCGCCGATAGCGCCACCCTCGACGCGCAGGTGAGCTACCTTGCAGGTGGGACGGCGGCGTTCTTGCCGGTCCGACTCCGCGGCCTCGTGGAGCCCAAGGCCGTTCAGTTTGCAGACTTCGAGGGGTTTGCAGTCGCCAATGGCGACGTCAAGCGCGGCGTCGAGACGCAGTTCGAATCGTACGCCGAGGACGACGAAGTGGAAGGGGAGCCGCCCCCACCAGGGGCGGGTCAGCGAGTGTTGCCCGCGCGTGCGTTTACGCTCGACAAGGCGGGCGGGGGACGCTTCACGCTCGACGGGTTGCCGAACTTCGATACCCCGCAAGTCCTCATCGCCGAGCTTGAGTATCCCGATCCGAACGGTGAGCGCCTGAGCGCGTCGACGACGATCCCGCTCTGGCCATCGCGCGTGCTTCCCGGTCTCAAGCTCGAGAACTGGGCCGCGGTGCGCGACAAGCTGGTGTTCGATGCCGCGGCGGTCGATGTACACGGCAAGCCGGTCGCGGGCCAGGCGATCCGGGTCGATCTCCTCACCCGCAGCTACTTCACGCACCGCAAGCGGCTGGTGGGCGGGTTCTACGCTTACGACAATGTCGTCGATGTCAAGCGCATCGGGACCGTGTGCGAGGGCAAGTCGGACCCCCAGGGATTGCTCCACTGCGAGGTGAGCCCGGGCGTATCGGGCAACGTCGTGTTGCGGGCGGAGGTGAAAGACGACGCGGGCAACGTCGCGTTTGCCAACGCCGATGCCTGGGTCGCAGGCAAGGGCGACTGGTGGTTCGATCAGAGGGACGGTGACCGCATGGACGTGCTGCCGGAGCGCAGCCGCTACGAGCCGGGTGAGGCGGCGCGACTGCAGGTCCGCATGCCGTTTCGCGCGGCCACCGCGCTTGTGACGGTCGAGCGGGAAGGCGTGCTCGACGGATTCGTTACCCGGCTCGACAGGCAAGCGCCCGTGGTCGAAGTGCCAGTGAAGGGTGAGCATGCCCCCAACATTTACGTTGCGGTCCTGGCGCTGCGGGGTCGCGTCGCAGACGTTCAGCCCACGGCGCTTGTGGACCTGGGCAAGCCGGCATTCCGCCTGGGGATTGCGGAGATCGGCGTCGGCTACCGGGCGCACGAGATCAAGGTGGCGGTTGAGCCAGAGCGTGAAATCTACCGCGTGCGCGAGAAAGCGGTCGTCACCGTACGCGCGTCGCGGGCCGACGGCGCCAGATTGCCCACGAATGCCGAGTTCGCGCTGGCGGCGGTGGACGAGGGACTGCTCTCGCTTTGGCCCAACCAGAGCTGGAATCTTCTCGAAGCGATGATGCGGAAGCGCGGCATCGAAGTGGAGACGTCCACCGCCCAGATGGAGGTCATCGGCAAACGTCACTTCGGGCGCAAGGCGCTACCGACTGGTGGAGGCGGTGGTCGCATCGGCGCGCGCGAGCTCTTTGAGACGTTGCTCGTGTGGAAGGGGCGCGTCAAGCTCGATGACAAAGGCGAAGCCCGCGTCGAGGTGGCGCTCAACGACTCGCTCACGAGCTTTCGGATCGTGGCGATCGCCGATGCCGATGCGGGTTTGTTCGGCACGGGCGAAGCGCGCATTCGAACCACACAGGACGTGATGCTGATCTCCGCGCTGCCGCCGGTGGTTCGGGACGGCGACCGCGTCGCGAGCGGGTTCACGATACGCAACGCTTCCGGCAAGGCGCTGGTGCTGGAGGTGACGCCGTCGGTGCGCGCTTTCGACAGCGCTGGCGCTGCGCTCTCGCCACTCGACTTGAAGACGCAGCGGGTCAACCTCGCAGCAGGCGAGGCGAAGGAGGTCGACTGGGCGGTAACGGTGCCGCCCGGCACTGCGCGATTGAACTGGGAAGTAAGTGCGGCCGACCCGCGTGCACCGGGTGCGAAAGATGCGATCCGCATCGCGCAGCAGGTGGTGCCCGCCGTGCCGGTCGTTGCCCTTCAGGCGACGATCGCGCAGCTCGATCCGAGCGTGCGGATTCCGGTCGAGACGCCGCAAGGCGCGCTGCCCGGACGGGGCGGCATCCAGGTCACGCTTGCCGCTCGCCTCGCGGGCGATCTGCCCGGGGTCCGAGACTACATGGGCGCGTTCCCCTATACCTGCCTGGAGCAGCGCGCGTCGCAAGCGATCGCACTACGGGACGAGACGCGCTGGAAGCAGGTGATGGACGCGCTGCCGTCGCACCTCGATGCCGACGGGCTGGCGAAGTACTTCGCGGGTATGGGCGAGGGGAGCGACGTGCTCACCTCCTACCTGCTCTCCATTGCCGCCGAAGCCGGATGGACGCTGCCCGATGCAGCGCGCGAGCGGATGCTCGACGGCCTGCTGGCCTTCGCGTCGGGGCGCATTCAACGTCCGTCCGATATCGGTGCCGCGGACCTCACGCTGCGCAAGCTCGCCGCCCTCGCCGCGCTGTCGCGCTACCGTAAGGATCTCTCGCCGCGGCTCCTGGACGCCGTCAACGTTGAGCCTGACCTCTGGCCCACCTCGGCGCTGCTCGACTGGATCTCGCTCCTCACGCACATGCCAAGTGCGCCGGAGCGTGAGGCGCAGCTCGCGGAAGCGCGGCGCATTTTGCGCTCGCGGCTCATCCTGCAGGGAACGCTGCTCGGGTTTTCGAGCGAGCGTCGGGACGCCTTGTGGTGGTTGATGGTATCGCCCGATAGCAACGCGAACCGCACTGTGATCGCAATGCTCGACGATCCTGAGGCGCGGTCCGATGTGGCACGCGTCGCACGCGGTGCGCTCGCGCGCCAGCGGCGGGGTCACTGGGACACCACCCCGGCCAATGCATGGGGTGTGGTCGCGCTGGACCGCCTTGCGGCTCAGAGGGAACGGGAACCGGTGACGGGAACCACGACGGCATCCCTCAAGGACGATGCCCAGAGCGTGGACTGGAGCACGGCGCAACACGGCGGTACGGTGTCGTTCCCGTGGCCAGATCGATTGGCAGAGCTCGCCGTCTCCCACAACGGCAGTGGTAGACCTTGGGCAACGGTGTTGAGTAGCGCCGCGGTGCCCCTGACCACGCCAACGGCGAACGGATTTCGCGTTGCCAAGACGATCGCGCCGGTGGAGCAGAGATCGCCGGGTGCGTGGAGCCGTGGCGACATCGCTCGCGTCCGCCTCGCTCTCGAAGCCGACCAGGACATGACCTGGGTGGTCGTGAACGATCCCATTTCGGCCGGAGCAACCGTACTTGGCGGCGGGCTCGGCGGCGACGCGCGGACCGTGTCCGCAGGCGCGAAGCGCGCTGTCGGCCCTTCGCCGTCCTTCGAGGAGCGCACGTTCGAAGCGTTCCGCGCCTACTACGCGTTTGCACCCCGGGGTCGCTGGTCGCTGGAGTACCTGGTGCGGCTCAACGGCGTTGGGCGCTTCGAGCTGCCGCCGACGCGCGTTGAGGCGCTCTATGCACCGGAGATGTCCGGTGCGCTGCCGAATGCTCCCATGGAGGTCAGGCCGTGATCGCGCTGCGCCGGCTCGGTGCGTGGGTGACCGCTGCCGCGCTGATCACCGGGCTGGCAGAAGCCGCGGTGCCGTCATTCGAGATGGTACGGGCGTCGTATCCGGTGTCGGAGGGTGTGCTGCTCGATCGCCATGGCGCAATCATCCACGAGCTCCGGCTGGACGCTCGGCGCCGGGTGCTCCCGTGGACAGCGCTCGATGCCGTGTCGCCGGCCTTGGTGCGTGCCCTGGTGCGTGCCGAGGATAAGCGCTTCCACGATCATGGTGGTGTCGATTGGGTCGCGCTGGCGGCGAGCGCATGGCAGAACGCGTTTTCCTCGACGAGGCGCGGTGGCAGCACGCTTACCATGCAGCTCGCCGCCCAACTCGATCCGGCGCTACGGCCGGCGGCCGGTCGGCGCGGCCTCGCCGAGAAATGGCGCCAGATGCAGGCAGCATGGGAGATCGAGCGCAGTTGGACGAAGCCGCAGATCCTCGAAGCGTACGTGAACCTCGCGGTCTACCGTGGCGAGCTCACGGGTATCCGCGCCGCTTCACGCGGACTGTTCGCCAAGGAACCGTCGGGCCTGGATGAGACTGATTCGCTGCTGCTCGTGGCGCTGGTGCGCGCGCCCGGAGCCCCTGTTGCTGCCGCAGCACAGCGCGCTTGCAAGCTCGGGTCCACACTCGGTGTGCGGGCCTCGTGCGCCGAGCTGCAGGCGCTGGCGGATGCGAGTCTCGGCCGGGCGCCTCGGCTTGCTGCAGAAGCGAACCTTGCGCCTCATGTTGCCTGGCAGCTGCTCTCGGGAACCGAGGGGCGGGTGCGCTCGTCGCTGGATGGCGAGCTGCAGCGCATCGCGGCAACCGAGCTGCAAGCGCAGCTCGGGCAGCTCGCGGGCAGCAGCGTCTCGGACGGGGCAGTGCTCGCCGTCGACAATGCAACCGGTGAAGTGCTTGCCTATGTCGGCAACGGTGCGGCGGCGTCCAGCGCCCGCTACGTGGATGGGGTCCGCGCGCCGCGGCAGGCGGGATCGACGCTCAAGCCCTTCCTGTATGAGCAGGCGCTGGAACAACGCCTGCTCACCGCCGCGTCGCTGCTGGACGATTCACCGGTGAACCTTGTCACACCTGCCGGGCTCTATGTGCCGCAGAACTACGATAAGGAATTCCATGGCACGGTGACGGTGCGCACGGCGCTGGGCGCATCGCTCAACGTGCCGGCCGTGCGCACACTCATGCTGGTCGGCACCGATCCCTTCGTGTCGCGGCTGCAGTCCCTAGGCTTCAACCAGATCAAGGAGGATGGGGACTTCTACGGCTACTCGCTCGCGCTCGGATCGGCCGAGGTGACGCTGTGGGAGCTCGTGAACGCGTACCGCACACTTGCCAACGGCGGCATGGCGTCCGCGTTGACCCTGCGAACGAAGGCTGCAATGCCTCCGCCGTCGCGGGTCCTTGATTCGGCTGCCGCCTGGATCGTTTCCGACATCCTGTCGGACCGAACGTCGCGCAGCTTGACCTTTGGTCTCGACAATCCGCTCGCGACGCCCTACTGGAGCGCGGTCAAGACGGGCACCAGCAAGGACATGCGAGACAACTGGTGCGTAGGCTTCTCCGATCGCTATACCGTTGGCGTGTGGGTCGGCAACTTCGGCGGCGAGCCGATGCAAAATGTGTCCGGCGTGAGCGGCGCTGCACCGGTGTGGCGTGCCGTCATGGATGCGCTCCACGCGGGCTCCGTATCGCGCCGGCCGTCGCCGCCTGCGTCGGTGCTGTCGGTGCGCGTGGACTTCGGCGCCGGAGTGGAGCCGGCGCGGCAGGAGTGGTTCCTGGCCGGCACCGAAACGAGCGTTGTGCAATCCAAGACCGCTTTGGCAACGCCGAGGATTGCTTATCCCGCGACGGGTGCCGTCATCGCCCTGGATCCAGACATTCCCGAAGCACGTCAGCGCGTCGTATTCCGGATGCAACCCCAGGTTGCAGCGTATCGTTGGCGGCTTGACGCTCGGAATCTACCAGGTCTGTCGGGGGAGGCAATGTGGGCGCCCCGCGGTGGGCGGCACTCGCTCCAGCTCGTCGATGCAGAGGGGAGGTTGGTGGATCGCGTGGAGTTCGAGGTGCGGGGGGCGGCACGGCCGTAATGCTCGAACGCCGGCTCTCCGGAAGAGGAGATCGAGCGTGGGTGCAGGAGCGCGACGTCGACGAGGCGAATTCCGCAGAGGCGGCACGGCTCGCGGCGGCCCACCGGC
>Ga0209253_10000075_pt1 | contig 64889 bp, 57 predicted proteins | sample FrelakmetBRP12BR_FD_187145 | JGI IMG/M metagenome (GOLD analysis project Ga0209253, IMG submission 187145) | Freshwater lake sediment microbial communities from the University of Notre Dame, USA, for methane emissions studies - BRP12 BR (SPAdes)... | ecosystem: Environmental > Aquatic >...
AGTATCGATGTCATCCCCCAGATATCCATCTCTTTTTCAGATCAACACCCGCGTTCGGCTGTCCGAGCTGTCCGCTATACTCGATCGCCCGGCAACCCTGGACGACATCACCGATGCAGAGCTGGATCAACTCACCCACGACGGTTTTGACCTGGTTTGGTTCCTAGGAGTCTGGCAGACTGGCGAAACCGCCCGCTGCATATCTGCCTCAAATCCCGAGTGGATCGATGAATATCACCGGATCCTGCCAGACTTCCAAGAAAATGACGTCTCCGGTTCCTGCTTCGCCGTCAGTGACTATCATGTCCACACAGACTTCGGCGGTGATGACGCCCTCGCCCGCCTGCGCAAGCGTATGCATCAGCGTGGATCGCGTCTCATCCTCGATTTCGTCCCCAACCATGTCGCCCCCGACCATCATTGGGTGAATGAGCACCCGGATTTCTTTATCGAAGGGACAGAGGAGAGGCTTACAGCGGAACCCCAAAATTACCGGCGCATCAACACAGCCAGTGGAAGCCGAATCCTTGCCTATGGTCGAGACCCATACTTTGCTGGCTGGTCGGATACCCTGCAACTGAACTATGGGAACCCGAGGCTTCAGGAAGCCATGCTTGGAGAGCTCGAGCGCATCGCATCTCAGTGCGATGGCGTCCGTTGCGACATGGCAATGTTGGTTTTGCCAGAAATTTTCGAGAGGACGTGGGGGATCATTGCATCTCCCTTCTGGCCACGGGCTACCTCAGCCATCCGAACCAAAGCTCCAGGTTTCATTTTCCTTGCCGAGGTTTACTGGGATCTCGAGTGGACGCTCCAGCAGCAAGGGTTCGACTATACCTACGACAAGCGGCTATACGACCGTCTGGTACATGGTCAGGCATGCCCTGTCCGAGATCACCTCCTTGCCGGGCTAAACTTTCAGGACCATCTGGCGCGCTTCCTTGAGAACCACGACGAGCCCCGCGCTGCCGCAACTTTCTCACTCGATATCCACCAGGCAGCTGCAGTGATTACTTTCTTTTCTCCTGGGTTGCGTTTCTTCCACCAGGGACAGCGAGAAGGGAAAAGGGTCCGGATCCCTGTACACCTCAGACGGGGACCGGTCGAAGCCCTCGATCCATCCATTTCCTCGTTCTATGACCGAATTATCGCTTGTTTACAAGATCTACCTTTCCGTGATGGATATTGGCAGCTTCTCGACTCTCACCCTGCCTGGGATGGGAATGGGAGTAATGAGGATTTCCTTGCTTTTACCTGGAGTGGACCGGGAGACCTCCGTCGCCTGGTGGTGGTGAACTATTCTGTTCACCAAAGTCAGTGTTATCTCGTCATGCCCTGGGATGATCTCGCTGGCCGCATCTGGCGGTTTCACGACCTGCTGGGCTTGGCGGTGTACGATAGGAATGGAGATGACCTTGCCATCCAGGGGCTCTACCTTGACGTACCGTCATGGGGATACCATGTGTTCGAGGTGAAGCCGGTATAGAATTGGGAAACCACGGATTGAATGGGGAAAGGTTTAGATTGGACAATTTGTTCATTTTTACCAGCCAATTGGGTGTGTAAGGCTGGGTAGAGGCAGCAATCATTACATTGGAATATAACTCGGAAGAAACACATAATCGGTACCCTTTTATTTCTTCGATAAAATCTATACCTATCCTTTCGGCTAATCTTTCGGACTAAAAAACTAGACCCCAAACTCCCCTTAATGTTGTTGTTTATTAGGAGCGAATTTGCTATATTGAATTTGTAACAATACATGGACTTAACTCATTCGCGCGCCTGACGCCCGAACACGTCAACAAGATAATCGGAAAAATCTATTTACAACGGGAGCAAACATAATGCGCTTAATCCTAGCGGACCATCATGTGCAATCTTGTTGGGCACTCAGGACTATGCTTGAGGAACATTCAGAATTTAATCTGATTGGAGATACTGGGGATGCGCCGAGCTTACTTGAGCTGGCAGAAAAACAACTCCCAGACCTGGTTCTGTTAGATAGTGAACTTCCAGGAATGTATATTGAGGACCTTATCTCTAAGCTACACGCACAAGAACCCAGGCCGACCGTTATTGTCATGAGCAGCAATTTTGAAAACAGCCGTATGCTGTTAAAGGCTGGTGCAGACGCCTTTGTGAGTAAAGGAGACCAGCCTGAATGGCTGCTGGAAATCCTTTATAAATATGAAGACCAAATCAGGGAAGGTAATGGGAAATAATCTTTCTTTACCATTATTTATTAATTTTGTTAATTGAGCCTAATTTTGGAAAAATTGGTCAATTAAATTAACACGGGGGGAGCTCCCTGCATGTATATGAAAAAAATCCAAAATTTCATAAGGAGAAAAAACATGGCTAAAGAAAAAACCAAAAAGAAGTTCTCTTTTCCAAGTGCATTCACGATTTTGTTCCTCTTGCTGGTCGTGATTGCGCTTGCCACCTGGATCGTCCCAGCGGGCTCCTATGATTATGATTCTGAAGGCGCACCCATCCCAGGCACGTATCATGAAGTCGAGCCCAACCCGCAAGCGCTGTTGAAAAGCGCGCTTAAAGGACCGATCAGCGGGATGTATGGCATCCAGGATGAGACTGGTAATGTCGATGTGTGGAATTACGGTGAGCTATTCGGCGCCATCGACGTCGCCATGTTCGTGCTCATCATCGGTGGCTTCCTGGGTGTAACCATGAAGACCGGTGCTATCAACGCAGGGATCGCCTGGGTGGTGGGCATACTCAAAGGCAAAGAGAAATGGATGTTCCCCATCCTGATGACCATCTTTGCCATCGGTGGCACATCTTATGGCATGGCTGAAGAGACGCTGGCTTTTTACGCCTTGATCATCACGGTCATGCTCGCCGCCGGATACGATGCACTCAGTGCAGCAGCCTTGATCATGCTTGGAGCTGGGATTGGTTGCCTGGGATCCACCGTCAACCCCTTTGCCACTGGCATCGCTTCCGGTTTCGCCGGCACCACCCTCAGTGATGGACTGATAGGGCGATTGGTGCTTTTGATTGTTGGCACAGCCATTGGCATTTTCTTCGTCATGCGCTACGCCGAGAAGGTCAAGAAAGATCCAACCAAATCTCTGATCTATGATATGAAAGCCGAAAATGAGAAGCAGTTTATGTCTGGTAAGGGCGAAGGCACCGATTTTGGCAAATTCACCACCCGCCATAAAGTGATCCTGTTGTTCTTCTTCCTGGCATTTGTCGTCATGGTGTACGGCGTGATCCCCTGGGAAGACTTAGGTTTCGCGATCCCCACCTGGTGGTGGTGGTTCCCCGAGATGACGGCTTGCTTCTTGTTCTTTGGCATCCTGATCGGGATCATCGGCAAATTGTCTGAAAAGGACCTGGTGAATACTTTTATCGACGGTGCCCGTGACATGCTGGGGGTGGCATTGATCATCGGCGTGGCACGTGGCATCACCGTGATCATGAACAATGGTCTGATCACCGACACCGTACTCTATTGGGCAGAACAAGCTGTCGCTGGTCTGAGCAGTGTAGGTTTTATCATTGTCACGTACATACTGTACCTCCCTTTGTCGTTCCTGATCCCCTCGAGTTCTGGGCTGGCAACCGTCTCCATGCCGATATTGGCTCCACTGGCTGATTTTGCGGGCGTGTCCCCTGCCCTGGTCGTGACTGCCTACCAGGCAGCCAACGGCCTGGTCAACTTGATCACCCCCACCTCAGCGGTGGTGATGGGAGGGTTGGCCATTGCCCGGGTTGGTTATGGCGTTTGGTTGAAGTTCGTGGCAGTCCTGCTGGCCCTTCTAGCTGTACTCAGTATTATTGTCCTGGTCGGAGGAGTGCTGCTCTCATAATCGAGCTTATCTAGCTTTGCCCAAGAAGCTGTCAGGAGTTGTGTTTTGCAGCAAATTAAGCAGCTAATAAATGGTAAAGAAAAAATTATAAGGAGATATTAAAATGGCATTCAATTTACGCAATCGCAATTTTCTAAAGGAGCTCGACTTTACTCCGGACGAGTTAAAGTTCCTGCTCAAGCTGTCCGCTGATCTCAAAGCCGCTAAATATGGCGGGTATGAGCAGCAGACGCTTAAAGGGAAAAATGTTGCCCTGATCTTTGAAAAGACCTCCACCCGCACCCGCTGTGCCTTTGAAGTGGCTGCTTATGACCAGGGTGCAAATGTGACCTACCTGGGACCCACCGGCTCACAAATCGGTCACAAAGAGTCAATGAAGGATACAGCTCGTGTGCTGGGACGCATGTATGATGGAATCGAGTACCGCGGCTTTGGTCAGGAGCTGGTGGAGATCCTGGGCAAGTATGCCGGCGTGCCGGTGTGGAATGGCCTGACGGATCAATTCCATCCCACCCAGATGCTGTGCGACATGCTGACCATGCTGGAGCATAGTGACAAGCACCTGCACGAGATCGCCTACTGCTACCTTGGTGACGCCCGCAACAACATGGGCAACTCGCTGATGGTCACCGGTTGCAAGCTGGGCATGGATGTGCGCCTGTGCGCCCCCAAAGCCCTGTGGCCTGAAGCTGAGCTGGTCAAGACCTGCAAGAAGATCGCCAAAGAGACCGGCGCTCGGCTGACCATCACCGAGAGCGTCGAAGAGGGTGTCAAGGGCGTGGATTACCTCTACACCGATGTGTGGGTTTCCATGGGCGAAGCTAAAGAAGTCTGGGACGAGCGCATCAAGCTGCTCAAGCCCTACCAGATCAACATGGATGTGGTCAAAAAGACCGGCAATCCCAAGGTCAAGTTCATGCACTGCCTGCCTGCCTTCCATAATCGCGAGACCAAGGTGGGTGAGGATATCTACCAAAAGACTGGCATGGACGCCCTGGAAGTGACCGATGAAGTGTTTGAATCCGAGTTTTCGATCGTCTTTGCCCAGGCAGAGAACCGCATGCATACCATCAAGGCGATCATGGTCGCCACGCTTGGAGATTAGATCTAAACTGCGCACAATTAGTTAAACAGCGTGTACATTGTGGGCAAATCCCACAATGTACACGCATAGAAAATATGAAGAATTCTTGGGTGCATCCTGAGGAAAACTATGGATGGAAATTTTGATACCCATCTCGCTGGACAGCATGAACCATTGAAAAAGGCGCTGATAGAGCTGGTTCGCATCCCCAGTGTTTGCGATGAAGGCACTGGTGGATATCCGTTTGGCAAGCATGTCGACCAGGCATTGCGTAAGGCTCTGCAAATCGCCAGTGATCTTGGTTTCAGAACCAAATATGGCGATGGTGGCTATTATGGTTATGCAGAAGTCGGCGAAGGGGAGGAAATACTGGGAATCCTGGGACACCTGGATGTCGTGCCTGCTGGGAAGTTGACGGGCTGGAAACGTGATCCATTCGATCCTGCTGAAAAGGATGGAATGCTATATGGTCGTGGCACACAAGATGATAAAGGTCCACTGGTGGCTTCCTTATTTGCAGTGAAAGCCCTTCTGGATGCTGGTGTGAAGTTCAATAAGCGCGTCCGTTTCATCTTTGGGACCGATGAAGAGACACTCTGGCGCTGCATCAATCGTTACAAGGAAAAAGAAGAGACTCCTACGATAGGATTTTCACCGGACGCCAGGTTCCCATTGATCTATGCCGAGAAGGGATTGCTTCAACTCAAACTTGAGGGTCAAAACCTGACTGACCTGAGGTTTTCCGGTGGATCAACCTTCAATGCCGTTCCCGACATGATGTTCTACGATGGGGTATTGCAGGAGGAGCTGGCCAGCAAACTCGATGAATTAGGATTCCCTTACGAGTGGAAAGAGGACGGAATCGAGGTCAAGGGCAAAGCAGCCCATGCGATGATCACCGAGGAAGGGATCAATGCCATCGCACGTTTATGCATAGCCTTACGAGGCATCGGGATCGAGTCTAAGACCATCAATTTTATCGCCCAGGAAATTGGAGAAGACCCGTATGCAACCCGCATCTTCGGGGATTGCAAGGATGAACCGTCTGGTAAATTAAAGTTCAATGTGGGGATGTTAAACATCCGGGAGAAAGAACAAATCTCGATCGACACCCGTATCCCGGTCACTATTTCCAAGGATGAAATTGTGAAGAAGCTGAGCGCAGCTGCAGCTGCTTATGGTCTGGTATACAAGGAGTTTGATTGGTTGGCGCCTCTTTATCTCCCGCAAGATCACCCGGTTATCAAAACACTGCTGAAGGTGTATTACCAATTTTCCGGCGATGAAGTTTCGAAACCTATCGCCTTAGGTGGAGCCACCTATGCCCGTGCGTTTGATAATTGCGTTGCCTTCGGGCCGCTCCTCCCCGGTGAGCTTCTCACCGAGCATGAACCGAATGAGCGCGCGATCCTGGAAAACTTATACCTGGCGATGAAGATTTATGCCCATGCAATTTTTAAATTGACCAGATAAGCTAGCCCTGAAAATTGACAGGAGATTAAGAGAAATATTACGTATTGATTGAAGAAGCAGCATTTACATAAGCCATCGAGACCCAGGATTCAACGGGCTTGCTGGAAGGCAAATACCAGGAAGCTGATGAGGATCACGAAGTCTTTACACCCGAAGATTGAGCGACTGTCAATACTGTATGCATTGCTCATCCACGGTTAGCATCAATTGAAATTTATACGTGTGAGGTTTGTTAAGAATGATCAACATTCTGAGTGACGATCTTCAAAGCGCCGCAATCGGCCTCGCTGAGATGGTGATCCTGATCGTATCGATCTCGCTGGGTGTGCTGCTTGGCACTTTATTGATAACTCCCAATAAGTTCGTTCCGGTCACTGCACTCAGTGTCCAACATCTTGATTAATAAGGAATAATATATGCTAACCAATATTTTATACATCATTCTGGCCATCTTGATCCTCACCACGGCTTATGTCGTGGTACGCACGGTCCTATTCCAAAGGTCACGTGGTGCCGTGGAAAAGATCGAAGGCCTCCAGGTTGACGAAGGGCAAGTGGCGGAACACCTGGCAGCTTCCATTCGCTGCCAGACAGTACCATTGGATGAGACTGGCACACCTGACCCTGAAGCGTTCCAGCAGCTCCATAAAATGTTAGCAGACACCTATCCATTGGTGCACCAGAAGCTGCGGCGCGAGGTGATCAATGGTTACAGTCTGGTGTATATCTGGCAGGGTAGCCGTTCTGACCTGGACCCGGTAATGCTCATGGCACACCAGGACGTTGTATCGGCTGACCCAACCGAATGGACTCACCCACCCTTCGAGGGAAAGATTGTTGACGGATTCATCTGGGGGCGTGGCACGCTGGACATTAAAAACCAGTTGATCGGGATCATGGAAGCCGCTGAAACACTGCTCAAGCAGGGATTCCGTCCGGAGCGCACCATCATATTCGGCTTGGGACACGATGAAGAAACCGGTGGTGTGAATGGCTGCAAGTTAATCGGGCAAAAGCTTAAAGAAAAGGGAGTCCACCTGGCTGGCATCGTTGACGAAGGTGGTGGGATAATGGCAGGTCTGGCAGCCGGGGTGCGCGGCAAAATCGCCTTGATCGGGGTGAGTGAGAAAGGCTACCTGACCGTGGAATTCACCGTTCATAGCCAACCGGGTCATTCCTCCACTCCACCTCCTCAGACCTCCATTGGGATCCTATCACGCGCCCTCACCCGCCTGGAATCCCATCCCATGCCCACCCACTTGCGCCGGCTGCGCCCACTGTATGGTGGGATTGGAATAGCTGCTCCCTTGTATATCCAGGTTGCATTTGCAAATATCTGGTTGTTTGGTCCTTTATTAAAACATTGGCTGGTACCTAAACCTGAAATGAACGCCAGCATGCGCACCACCACCGCCATAACTATTATCAATGGTGGTGTTGAAGATAACACCATTCCTGCTGAAGCAAAGGCCATTGTTAATTTTCGCCTCCTGCCTGGCGATACCATCGCCGATGTATTGTGGCATGCCAAGAAAGTGATTAAAGATGAGCGTGTGAAAATCAAACCGGTGGAAGGCAAGTTCAACGAAGCACTTCCAACCTCTTCAACCACTTGCTTAGAATATAAGAGCCTCCAGATGGTGGTTCAACAGGTCTTCGATAATCCGCCGGTTGCTCCCTTCGTGATGCTGGGAGGCACAGATTGCCAACATTTTGTGCCGGTATGCGACAACATCTACCGTTTCACATCCGTGGTAATGGACGAGAGCTTCATGGGCTTGGAACATGGCATCGACGAGCGTATCCCGGTTGAGGCTATTGCAAGGATGGTTAAGTTTTATGCCCAGCTGATGCAAGTCTGGGGCAGCCGAGAAATGATAATTAAAAAAGAAAAGGAGTGATTTATGAAAATCGTTATTGCTTTAGGTGGAAATGCCTTACTCAAACGTGGTGAACCCATGACGCATGACGTCCAGCGCACCAATATCAGGATCGCTGCACAGGCTATAGCACCCGTTGCCCAGCAGCACCAGGTCGTGCTGGCGCATGGTAACGGTCCGCAGGTGGGTTTGCTGGCACTCCAAGCTTCAGCTTATAAAGAAGTTGAGGCTTATCCCTTGGATGTGCTGGGTGCACAGACTGAGGGGATGATCGGCTATATGATCGAGCAGGAGTTGGGCAATCTGCTTCCCTTCGAAGTGCCTTTTGCCACCATCCTGACCATGGTTGAAGTCGATCCTAACGACCCTGCTTTCAAGAATCCGACCAAGTTTGTCGGTCCGGTGTATGAACAGGAAGAAGCTGACCGGCTAAAAGTCGAGAAAGGCTGGGTCTTCAAGCAGGATGGAGCAAAGTGGCGCCGGGTAGTACCTTCACCCCTCCCCAAGCGGATTTTTGAGATCCGTCCGATAAAATGGCTGCTTGAGCATAATACGCTGGTCATCTGCGCAGGAGGTGGTGGTATCCCCACCATGTATGAGGCGGGAAAAGAACGCTGGCTAACCGGCATCGAAGCCGTGATCGATAAAGACCTGGCCAGCGAGCTGCTGGCACGCGAGTTGGGAGCTGACCTGTTTGTGATCGCTACTGATGTGGACGGAGTCTACCTGGATTGGGGCAAGCCGGAACAGCGCATGCTGGGTCGCGTGACGGTCGAGGAATTGAGAGCTCATCCATTCCCGGCTGGTTCGATGGGTCCGAAAGTCGAAGCAGCCATCCAATTTGTTGAAAAGACTGGTAAACGCGCCGCTATTGGTTCGCTCAAGGACATCGAGAAAATCGTCACTGGTGAGGCTGGAACAAACGTCTATCCATGATGAAACGGTTCTGACCTCTCATCAATTGATAATTTATGACAATAAACAGAAAAAAAGGAGATAAAGATATGAGTAACGAATTTGGTGTTAATTCAGAAGTAGGCAAGCTGCGCAAGGTGATCGTTCATCGACCGAATCTCGACCTGAAGCGCTTAACCCCCACCAACCATGACGAACTGCTGTTCGACGATGTCTTGTGGGTAGAACGTGCTCAATGGGAACATGACCAGTTTGTCAAGGCAATGCGTGAGCGCGGCGTTGATGTTTATTATCACGTGGAGCTGCTGGGCGAAGCGCTGGCAGCTTCCGAGGAAGCTCGTCGCAATGTGATCCAGATCGTCGCTTCCGAGTACACTGTCGGCTGGTCGTTGGTCGATGAAGTGCGCGATTTTCTCATGAAGATGCAGCCGGATGTGCTCGCCAAGCACCTTGTGGGGGGTCTCACCATCAGTGAAATGGTAACCGGTGGCTTTGATCTGGCAAAGTTCAGTAAGATCTCCTTGGGCGCTAGTGCAGTGGCGGACGATATGGGCTACTTTGTCCTGCCTCCCGTACCAAACTCACTCTTCCAGCGTGATCCCTCCTGCTGGATTTACAACGGCGTGACAGTCAATCCGATGTTCTGGCCAGCCCGGCGGCGTGAATCGCTCAATATGCTGACCATCTATCGCTACCACCCCATGTTCCAGGCTGCTAAATTTAACTTCTGGTATCCGGAACAAACGGATGATAAAGGTTTCAACATTCAGGACTTCGGTCGGGCCTCCATGGAAGGCGGCGACGTCCAACCGATCGGTTATGGCACGGTGGCGATTGGTTGCAGCGAACGCACCCAGGCACGCATGATCGAGCTGGTTGCTAAGAAGCTCTTCGAAAATGGCGGCGCTGAACGTGTTTTGGTTGCAATGATGACTAAGGATCGCGCTCACATGCACCTGGATACCGTCTTTACCCTGTTAGATCGCGATATTGCCACCGCATTCCCCAAGGTGGTCAATAACATCCGCGCCATCAGCCTGCGCCCGGGTACAAAACCAGGCGATTTCCATGTCACCGAGGAAAAAAGCTTCGTGGATGCAGTGGCTGACGCACTTCATATTAAAAAGCTCAACATCGTCGAGACTGGTGGTGACGAGTATCAGGCGCAGCGCGAGCAATGGGACGACGCCAATAACACCGTGGCGCTTGAGCCAGGTGTGGTTGTCTCTTATGAACGCAATACCTATACCATTGCCAAGATGCGCCAGGCTGGTGTGGAAGTTGTTGCCATCGCCGGCTTCGAGCTTGGCAAGGGGCGTGGTGGTGGACACTGCATGACCTGCCCATTCCTGCGTGATGGAATTTAGGAGGACTTGAGAATTCAGGAGGTTTTAATATGAAAAATATATGGCCGTGGATAGTGGGAATCTGTGTTGGCTTGCTCATCATAGGGATGCTATTTGCTGCTAGCTCGGATAAGCATGATTACTGGGTTGCCAGGGGCACCACCCTGAAAGCGATACAAATTACCCGCGCAGAAGATATCACACTGGTTCGCTTCCCCTGTGGCATGCGAACCGGCTCCATTCAAACCGCCAACGAATGTGGTTTTTATGTGTGGAAGAAGTAATCGGCGGATTACCATCCGCATGCGGACCTTAGAGAGATAGTGCCATTGAATACTGGACTGACTGCCATCCTATGGGGTGGGTTAGCTGCTTGTGCGCTCCTCATTGGATTCGTTCTTGCCGAACGAAATCTAACCAACCGCACCATTGGCATTGTGATGGGTTTTGGTGCCGGGGCACTGCTCAGCGCCATCGCCTATGAGTTGGTGCCTGAGTCAGCACTGGGTGGTGGAGGCATGGCTGTAGCTTTCTGCATTGGGGCATTCACCTTCTTTGGAGCGGATTGGTTGATCGACCACCGTGGCGGCTCGGATCGCAAGGACATCACCGGAGAACAGGTCGGCTCGGGTCCAGCTATTTTAATTGGCACGCTGCTGGATAATGTGCCCGAGTCAATCATCCTTGGAATGGGTTTGGCACATGGTGGCGCGATCAACATTGCCTTTCTGGTAGCTGTGTTTATCTCAAACCTGCCAGAGGGAGTGGCTGGCACGGTCAATCTAGAAGCTGCCGGTCATTCACGCCACAATATTTTTTGGATGTGGACTGCGCTGGTGATCATCTCCGCTCTTTGTGCAGGGTTGGGTTACATGATCATCCGCTGGCTGCCAGGTGTGGATGGGCGGATTGCCCAAGCCTTTGCCGCTGGAGCCATGCTGACTATGCTGGCTGATGCAATGATGCCAGAAGCATTTGAGCATGGCAGTAAGTTGGTAGGCATCGTAACCGTAATGGGATTTTTAGTCGCCACAATATTGGCGGTTGTTCAGTAGGACTTTGACCTGAATCAGGAGGTATCTATTAACGGTAGACAATATCAAAGTATCTATATTTGAATAAAAAAATTTTATACTAATAAACACTAGAAAGGAGAGATAAATGGCAAAGGATAAAGGTAAGAAGAAAGGCAAGAAAGGTAAGGAAAAAGGGAAACCTGAGGCAGCAGTTGCGCCACTCGCTACCGGCGAACAAGTTCCTGGAACAGCTGAAACAACCCCCGAGGGTCTGCACCCGATAAACAAAAAAGAGTTTGAAAAGGAGATGGAAAAGCTCCAGGTCGAGTTGGTCAAGTTGCAGGAATGGGTCAAGGTCAGTGGAGCTAAAATCTGCGTGTTATTCGAAGGCCGCGATACAGCGGGTAAGGGTGGCGTGATCAAACGCATTACCGAGCGCGTTAGCCCACGCGTCTTCCGCACGGTAGCTCTTGGAACACCGACTGAGCGTGAGAAATCGCAGATGTATTTCCAACGTTATTTCCCCTATTTACCTGCAGCTGGAGAAGTGGTGCTTTTTGATCGAAGCTGGTACAACCGGGCCGGTGTTGAGCGTGTGATGGGCTTTGCTACCATGGAACAGGTGGATACATTCCTGAAGTTTACCCCACTGGTTGAGCGAGCCATCATCGCCTCTGGCACCATCCTGATCAAGTACTGGTTAGAGGTAGACGCAGATGAGCAAGCGAAGCGTTTCCAGGAACGTAATGATGATTATCGCAAGATTTGGAAGCTCAGTCCGATGGATGTGCAGGCTCAAGCCCGTTGGTACGATTACTCCCGGGCTCGTGATGCCATGTTTGCCGCTACAGACACCCCTGACTGTCCCTGGTACATGGTTCCCTCCAATGACCAACGCAAGGCACGCTTGAACTGCATTACCCACTTCTTAAGCCTGATCCCATATAAAGAGGTGCCGCGTGAACCGATCAAGTTCCCCAAGCGCCAATCCAAGGGCGAGTATAAAGAGCCCAACTATCCATACCATTATGTCCCAGAAAAATTTTAAGGAAGGATACAAATAATGGCAGATATAACTGATAAAAAAATATATTGGTATACCCTCTCACCTGAAGAGGCTGGTAAGCAACTTCAGGTCGACCCATTAAAAGGCCTGAGCTCCGACGAAGCCAAGTCTCGCCTGCAGAAATACGGTCCAAATCGTCTGGCTGAGAAGAAGAAAAAGTCAGGATTACAGGCATTTCTAGGACAGTATCAAGACCTGATGCAATTTATCCTGCTCGGCGCAGCCATTATCAACCAGATCTTTGTTGGAGATTGGGGAACCACATTGGTTCTGGTCGGCCTGACAGTCTTTAACGCCATCTTGGGCATGCGCGGGGAGGCTAAAGCCGAGGCCAGTCTGGCTGCCCTGGCAAGTGCAATGAAAAGCATCGCTCGCGTCCGTCGAAATGGCCAGGCAATTGAGATCGATGCTGAGGAACTGGTACCTGGAGATGTTGTGCTGATGGAGGCGGGCAATCGCGTCCCGGCGGATGGGCGCCTGTTTGTGACTGCCACCCTCGAGATCGAGGAGGCCGCCCTGACCGGTGAGAGTGTTGCTTCGCCTAAAGACACCGAAACCATCGCCAAAGCTGATGCCCCCCTGGGCGACCGGCATTGCATGGCTTATATGAACACCTCGGTCACGCGTGGACGCGCGGAGATGATCGTCACCACCACCGGCATGGGCACCGAGATGGGCAATATCGCAGATTTACTGAACAAGACCGAAGCAGACAAGACCCCGCTGCAAAAGCAGCTTGACAAGCTGACTGTGATCATTGCTTCTTTGGCTGGTCTGGCTTTCATTATTATGTTGATCTTGGGCTGGCGTAATGGACAACCTTTTGATACCATCTTCATCGCGGGTATTGCTCTGGCGATCTCTGCTATTCCAACCGGTCTGCCCGCTGTGGTCACCACCATGTATTCCATGGGCACGCGTCAGCTGGCTGCTCAGGGAGCCATCGTCAAGCGCCTGCCATCGGTGGAGACACTGGGCTCGGTTTCAGCCATCTGCTCCGACAAAACCGGAACCCTGACCCTCAACAAGATGACCGCCCGTGAGTTCACCATCCCCGGTCAGAACCGTTTCACTATCACCGGCGAAGGCTATGGAACACAAGGCGAATATAAACTGGCCAGCGGGATAGCAGGCTTACAACCCTGGCAGAAAAATACCCTTACCTACAGTACAGATGGCAAGCTTTTAAGCGCCGGCGGTGCGAAGGTCGATCTTGAACAGATCATGCTGCCTATGGCACTCTGCGCTGATGCTCGTCTCGACAACAATGGCGCTTTGATTGGTGACCCCACCGAAGGCGCATTGATCGTGCTGGCAGAGAAGGGCGGAATCAGTGTGGATGGTGCCCGCCAGATGTATCCGCGTGTGGCAGAAGTGCCATTCGACTCGGATTACAAGTTCATGGCCACTTTCCATAATATGACCAACGAGCAGGGCAAGCCAGTGGTGCGCTGCTTTGTCAAAGGCGCTCCAGATGTGTTGATCGCCCGCAGCAGCTATTACTGGATGCCCGGTGAGGAGAAACGGCCCGTCACGGATGAAAATCGTAAACTTGCCCTCGACGAAAATGAGCGTATCGCAAAAGCGGGTGAGCGCATCATGGTGGTGGCACGTAAAGACTTCGATCCGACTAGCTTTGATCCAAAAGCAAAACTGATCGATCTTATGCAAGATTTAACCATCCTGGCCATGGTTGGCATTGTGGATCCGCCACGTAACGAAGCCAAGGACGCCATCGCCAAGTGTCATAGCGCTGGCATCCAGGTGCGTATGATCACTGGTGACCATGCCGTTACAGCTGCTGCCATTGGCCGCGAGCTGGGCATCACCGGCACTGCTCTCACCGGCGCGGAGTTCAAAGCCTTGAGTGATGACGAGCTGAAGGCAAAGCTTCCCGAGATTGGTGTGGTAGCTCGCGTTGCCCCGGAGGATAAGATCCGCCTGGTGACCATGCTCCAGCAGCTGGACAATGTCGTCGCCATGACCGGTGACGGAGTGAATGACGCCCCTGCCTTGAAGAAGGCTGATATTGGCGTGGCGATGGGCATCACCGGCACCGAAGTCTCCAAGGGTGCTGCAGTGATGATCCTCACCGACGATAACTTCGCTACCATCGTCAAGGCAGTGGAGTTTGGGCGAGCTATCTACAATAACCTGTTCAATTTTGTGCGTTTCCAGATGGAATCGCTGGTGGCGTTCATCGTTTCATACCTGCTGGCTGCGTTCTTTATTGTACTTGGAGGGGCGCCATTTACACCGTTCGTGGTCTTGTGGATCAACTTCCTGGTGCAGATCCCGGTTGCGTTAGCCCTGGGCTTCGATGACCCTGCCCCAGACCTGATGGCGCACAAACCTCGCCCGTTGAAGCAACCCATCCTTTCAAGGTCACAATGGGTACGCATTGCCCTCATTGGTATTCTGATGTCAATCGCTACAGTCTATCTTGAGGCAGCGTATCAGGGAACCGATGCCGCACTTGCAAGAACGATTGGCTTTGTAGTCTTCTCCTTGTGCGTAATCGTACTCGCTCTTAGCTCACGTAGTGAAACCGGCAGCGCTTTCAACTGTGAGATCCTGAACAATCGACACCAGCTTATGCTCTATGGAATTTCCCTGTTGATGATCATCTTGCCCCTCAACCTGGATTTTCTCCAGCGTTTCCTGGGATTGACAGAGATGCGATTGGATCAATGGCTGGGCTGCATAGGTTTCGCCATCGCCTTACTGCTGGTGGATGAGTTATATAAGTTCTTCCTACGCAGAAGTCGTAAATAACATGCTGACAACACTGTCAGTAAATTATCGTTGCAAGCAAGAGCAGGTATAATCAGTAGTTGTAATAACCGGGCTTACTCCCCGGTAAAGAAATTCGGTTCGTTTATAAGAATGCCAGCGCCTAGATCGCTACAGATAAGATCGTGTTTGATGGCGCTGGCATTCTTGAAATTTATAGTCACACACTAATCATATTAAGGAGAGTTTATGGCACAAGCAAAAGCAATCCGCGCAACCAGTGCAGTACGTTTCAACCGCTTCCTGGCCCTTGTTTACCTGGTCATGGCAGCCGGGATGACCATCACAGCCTTGGTGTCTACCTCTGTAAGCAACAATCCAGAGTTGATGAAACGCATCCTTTATTACCCATGGTTCACCTTTGGTTTGTTTTTACTTCAGATCGTTGTCGTTGTTTTTCTGGGTGCTGCTGTAACGCGTTTGTCTCCTGGAGTAGCATTTCTTTTGTTCTTGCTATATTCCGCCCTCACCGGTCTGGCAATCTCTTCGATCTTTATCTACTATAGCCAGACAACCATTGCTTATACTTTCTGGGTAACCGCCGGGATGTTTTTATTCGGCAGCGTAGTCGGGTTGTTTATTAAAGGTGATATGAGCAATGTGGGCAGGTTCTTGATGCTCGCCTTGTTGGGTTGGCTGTTCGGATGGATTTTCGTGCTTTTCTTCCCCTTATCACCGGGGTTGAACCAGGCAATGAATTTCACTGGCATCTTGCTCTTTGCCGGCCTGACAGTTTGGGACACCAATCGCTTAAAAGAACTCTCGCATCAATTGGATGGAAAACAAGGCATGGGCGGGTTGGTGGTAATCGGAGCGCTGGCGCTTTACCTGGACTTTATCAACCTGTTCTTACTACTTCTGCGTTCCTCCAGACGTTAAGCCGTGGATGCAGGAAGATATCATTCAATCATCAGATCACCTGGAGAGTAAGGATCACATAAATGGATGCTAAATTAAATTCCATCGGATACGACCTCGAGCCTTCACGTTATGCCCCCTTGCTTGGTTTTTCTCGGTTAAGCGTCCTGATATCTGGCAATCCCACCCAGCGATTTTTCGATGTCAAGCAGTTCAGCATACCCACTTTTGACGGCCGATTTCTACATCACACCCACATTACCCGTCACGAGCTGGCACCTGCTGATATTTTTCAGGCATGTGTAGGAGAATTGAGATTGGAAACCCACTATGGAGAAACCATGCAAGCCTTCACGCTTGGTGGGAACCTTCAGACCCGTGTTGAAATGGGTGACTTATATTGTGAATATACCTCGAATGCTCCAATATTGAAGCTGGACGATGATCCCAACTCAGTGAACAGGGTGATCGCGGATGAGCTTGCGGATCTGCTGGCTGAAAATGAAAGTAAGCTGGTTGGTCATGAGGATGAGCTTTATGCCCGCCTATCCAAATTTGATCCATATACGATCTTCCTGTCTTGCCTGGTATCGTTGCAGGCACTCGTCGATAATGTCCCAATGGGGGTGCGGCGGGAGAGATTTCACAAGGTATCCGCAAACATCCAGCGAGCGATCCATATTGTGCGCGAAACGGATGGTTGGGATGGTCGTGCACCAAGCCTGGAAGAACTGCTCTCGAGTGGAGGTGTTTAATAAGAAGACGCTTGCAGATTGAATAACATCAATTTCAAATCATTTAAACTTAAGGAGATAAAAGATGAAAAAACGACCGTTTGGTGTTACTGTTTTAGCAATCCTGGCTGGCATAGCCGCAGTTCTGGCAGGGGTTCACGCACTGCAATCCCTGGGGATTATTCCCTTTGCCCTTGGACCATTTGAGATCCATGCCTTCAGCTTTTGGTCCTTCTTGATGTGGGCTTTGATGGTCTGGGTATGGGTTTGGCTGGTTAAGATGCTTTGGAATGTTGAGCAACAAGCCTGGATTTTCCTGGCGGTAATCACTGTGTTTAACCTGATCCTGGACTTCACTGTCATGCTGGGCCAAGGCGAGTGGTCGGATGTCAGCGTGAGCTTCATCGTCAACGGCCTCATCCTGATCTATGCCATGCTCCCTGGGGTAAAAAAGGCTTTCGATGTGGCTTAGGCAAGGAATACCAGTTCATATTTTTTTCGTATACTCGATCCTAAAGGAAATAATCTATGGCAACATTAACGGTACTAAAATTCTCCACTCCAGACGGTGCAGAGAAAATGCTAGCAAAGGTCCAGGAACTGCAGAAGGCTGAGCTGATTAAGATTCAGGATGCAGCTATGGTTTCCTGGCCAACGGGTAAGAAAAGCCCCAAGACTCAACAGCTGGTCAACCTGGCTGGCATTGGGGCAATGCAAGGTGCCTTTTGGGGCATGCTCTTCGGATTAATCTTTTTCGTTCCATTCTTCGGGTTAGCCGTCGGTGCCGCTTTTGGTGCTGTAGGAGCCAAGATGGCTGATTATGGGATCAGTGATGAATTCATTAAGAAAACCCGCGATCAGGTCACGGAAGGCACCTCCGCCCTGTTCCTGATGACCACTGACGCAGTGCAGGATAAGGTCATTGAAGAGTTAAAGGGCGAGCAGTTCGAGCTTATTTCCTCCAACCTGACGAAAGAACAGGAAGAAGAGTTAAAAGCTGCTTTCTCTGCGGAGTAAACTCTGGTTGGGAGCTGGCTAAAAAACCAGCTCTCAGGATATCATTATTACCAGCCATTAAATCCTGATTGATCTAAGACCGTTTGTGAGCATCATGAAATCAGATTAGTAAAATAAATTTAGAATATATGGCCTGTTTTCCTGAATCTATATCAAGTCTAAATTTCCATAACCCGTAAAGGAGGATTTCAATATGTGTTGCTTTTTTACGTCCCTGGTTTTCTTTGGTCCTCGCTTGGCCTTCTTAATTTACTGGTTGCTTGCACCACTCAAAGTCACAGCAGCCTTTGAGAATTTTAGCTTGCCCTGGTTGGTGGGCATCATGGGATTGATTTTTGCCCCCTGGACTGCGCTGATGTATGTGATCGTTTTCCCCTTGAATGGATTTGATTGGATATGGCTCGGTTTTGGCATTCTTGCGGATGTAGCCAGCTATATGGGCGGCTTCCACAACCGCCAGAAAGTACCGTATTACACCGGTCCTTAAACTTAAGAGTGCAGGCATCGACGAATTATTTAGTCGCTGCCTGCATTTTTTAAAGAGCACTATAATTGAATTCCTAACAGGTACGACCAGGCTGAAGGAATGATTTTGGAGATTTTATTATGGTAATTGCTTTTGTTGGATTGTATAAAATTTTTCATCGCTTGTGGCATGAACCTGCTTTTCGCGCCCTCATCCTTCTGGAAGCCTTGTTATTTGGGGTTGGGATCATCTTTTACCATTACACCGAAGGATGGAGCTGGGTGGATGCAGCATACTTTTGTGTCGTAACATTAGCGACAGTCGGTTATGGAGATTTCGCTCCAGTAACGCAATTTGGCCGCCTCTATACAATATTTTATATTATCATCGGTGTAGCCATGTTGGGTGTGTTTATTCAGCTTGCCGGGAAGACCGCCTTTACAACGATGCAGGACAATATTCAGCGGCGACAATCTGAAAAATCGGAGTAACAAGAAGAACTGGCAATCTTTTATAATCAAACAACAGGACATGTGGTAATATTCTCTGTCTTCTGAATATAAGAGAAGCGCAATTCCTCTGCCTGAGTACAGATAATGTTTTTCGTTATTTTGCTCGTAGAAGTTACTCACTCCTGGTATTAAGCAACGCGTGTCATCGTCCAGGAATTTTTAATTCGGAATTTACCTTCTGACTCTCTAGAAATTGAGTTATGAAGATATTAAAACGGAATGATGCTCCATAAATATTAGTTCATATAGATACCTAAGATTAGAAAGGATCGATAATGTCCAAATCATCAAAAAATACCAAATCATCAAAGAATAATCAAAAGAAAACACAATCCAAACCACGGAAAACCAGGGGTACTTGGTTGACCATTGCCCTGGTTGTGATTCTCCTTCATGGTCTTATTGCAGCTGTTTACTATGCTGCTTCCAAGGTGGATTCTGCCTACATGGACAGGCCTTGGTTAATCAGCTTAATGGTCGTGCATTTTCTGGCTAATGTAGTTGCCGCCGTTGGTATCTGGTACTGGAAAAAATGGGGACTGTACATATATATCGGTTCGACAATTTTAGCTGTCATCGTAGGTCTCATCACCACCGGCCTAGGCATGTATTCGGTTTTCTATTTTGCATTACCGTTAGTCATCGTGGGCTGGTTACTGCGCACCAAGTGGGACTATTTCGAAACATAATTCAATTATAAACATCCTGATAGCAAACAAGCTGGCGAATATTGTGTCCAGAATAACCTGCCTTTATTTATTTAATGCTATGGAGGAATATTGGTGTTGAATAAATCTGATAATAAAGTAGAAAACCATCCCATACCCCTTACCCGTTATGCCTGGTTGTCGATTAGTGCAGCCATAGTGACTATTTCGATGAAGTCTGCGGCTTATTTCCTGACCGGCTCAGTAGGGTTACTCTCTGACGCGCTTGAGTCAATGGTTAATCTGGCTGCAGCCGTGGTTGCTTTGTTGGTCCTTAAAATGATCACCCGCCCAGCCAATGACGAATTCACATTTGGATTTTCAAAGGCGGAATATTTCTCCAGTGGTTTTGAAGGCGGGATGATCTTGCTGGCAGCAGCAGGAATCATTATCACTGCCTTGCCGCGTCTATTAAACCCAGTGCCTTTGGAACAAGTTGGTCTTGGCCTGGTAATCTCGGTTGCTGCCTCGCTGATAAACCTGGCTGTAGCACTTATCTTGATGCGCGCTGGTCGTCGCTACAACTCGATCACATTAGAAGCTGATGCCCGTCACCTGATGACAGATGTATGGACCACGGCAGGGGTCTTGATAGGCATTGCACTTGTTCAATTCACCGGCTGGTTACGCCTAGATCCAATCATTGCTCTGCTTGTGGCGGTAAATATCATCTTCACAGGCTACCGCCTTCTTATCCGGTCAGGGCGCGGTCTGTTGGATACATCCATCCCACCGGAAGAGCTGACATCGGTGAAATCAATCCTGGATTCCTATAAAACCCAGGGGGTGAGTTACCACGCGCTGCGCTCAAGGCAGTCTGCTGCGCGCAAGTTCATGGTCGTACACCTACTCGTACCCGGTGATTGGAGCGTCCGAAAAGGTCATTCTTTGGCTGAGAAGTTCGAAAGTCAGGTGATTGAGACCATTCCAAACACCAACATTGTGACACATATTGAACCGATCGAAGATCCACTCTCCATGGTCGATGCAAGTATTACAAGAGGGATGAATGGGCAATAATGCCCTCGGTACTTAATGTGAGATTTTCGTGGTGTTGGTCCTAAGCAACCTCAACCCAGCACCTCTATAATTAACACCGCCGTACCAGATACGGGAAGGCCATAGTACTTAAACCCACTCAGGAAGGGACGAAAGGGTTTAACCAGTAAATGCTTTCACCTGTGGTAACCTAAATATTATCCTGTCACGAATTTCCAGCCTGAGTGGATCCCAGTCTGGTGCTTTGATCTTTGAGGGTGGAAATATACTTCAGAGGGGTTATGAAACAGGGCAAAAAAATTAGAATAACAACAATAGTAAAGGATATTATAATTATGTGATCCTAACAAAAATAATAATAGAAGTCTGCTAAGCTTTCTCCGAATTATATGTCTTTTGATCAGAGTCGAATAAACCTGCCATGAAAAAGCGATTTGTGAAAGAGGTGTATCGAACCTGGATAGCAGATCGGCCCACACAGCTTGCTGCAGCCCTTGCCTATTACGGTATGTTCTCATTCGCCCCGATCATTTTTATTGTTGTCAGCATCGTCGGATTATTCGTCCAGAATATTGACCCGGCAAGTCAGCTATTCCAACGTTTGGAGGAATTATTCGGAGAAGGGATCAGCAATCTGGTGCGAGACTCAGTCATGGCACTTGCAACTACCCCCTCGAGCAGTTCTATTCTCGTCTCAGTGATCAGTATCCTTGCCCTTCTTTTCGCTGCCTCCGGATTATTTTTTCAGCTCCAGTATTCCCTCGACAAAATTTGGCACGTACCGCCTCCACAAAAGGGTCAAACAAAATCCTTTATCCGCCAGCGGCTTTATTCCTTTCTCATCGTTATCGGATTTGGATTGTTAGGGCTTTTAGCAATCTTTGCCAACCTTATGCTTTCCTGGTTCGGATCGATCCTGGAAAGGTTATTGGGTTTAAATGGAAGTGGGGTTCTGGCAGCTAGATTGTTTGCACCCATCATCTTGGCGGTGATCATTGCATTATTTTATAAAATTTTGCCCGAGACCAGAGTAGATTGGAGAGATGTCTGGTTAGGTGCAGTGATATCTACGCTGCTAATCATGGTGGCGATAATCCTGGCCGGGCTTTTCTTCAAGTACAGTTCTCTGAACTCGGCACTGCAGGCAACCGGCGCTTTCACCGTACTCCTGGTCGGTTTTTATTATATTGCTCAGATTTTCCTGCTCGGTGCCGTGTGCTGCCGGGTCTATGCTGATCTATACGGCTCAAGGAGTTCTGGAAATTTAACTTGAACATTTCATAATTCTGCATGATATTGACCTGAGGATCGTCTATAATTCACAAGACTTAATGGCAGTGTAAATTAATCCAGGCTAAAGAAAGGATAAGGGTTAGATATGGGAAAAACAGGTCATAGAATCTGGTATGGTGTGGCGATATTTTTAAGTGCGCTTGTCCTGCTGTTGAGTGTGGCAGGCATCGCTGGTGTATGGATCACTGAACGCATCCTGGCTGATACTGCGGTTCAAGTCTTGGAGGCAGTAGGGAATGTCACTGGAAGTATACGCCAGACAATTCAAGGGGTCGATCAGAAATTGGAACGTATGCAGTCAGTTTCAATTTTTATTTCAACCGCCTCTGCCAGGATAAGTGACAAGGTAACCGACCAGGGTTTGATTAAGCTCTTGCTCCCTGAGGAGCAAGAGCAAAGACTGGTCACACTATCCTCATCGGTGAAAGAGACCGTCAATACTGTAAGCGATACACTATCGGCGGGATTGAGTATGTACCACACGATTGATCGCCTGCCGTTCGTAAGCCTTCCTGCTCCCAGCCAGGAACAGGTAGACAATATTTCATCAACAGTAGATGATATTCAATCTGCCGTGGATGCTGTGCAAACTTCGATCGTTGCCTTCCGCTCAGGTGCGAGTGATCAAATCAGCAAGGTCGAGACTGGGGCAGATTTGCTTACCACGCGGCTGGGTCAAACCAGGGACCGGCTGGCGGAAGTAAACGCACGCCTGGCTATCGGCCAAGAGAAACTGATTCAATTACAAAAGACTGTGGGAACGGTTTTTATACTGGTGGCCTTTTTATTCACCCTATTGTTAGCCTGGATAATCTACAGCCAGCTGGAGGTGCTTCGTTTATATATACAGCGTTGGAAGATATCCGGAAAAAATACCGGGATCATTGAAAGCGCAGAATTACCAATCGATGGAGGAAGCGATACTGTAATCCCAACTGGAAATTCAAGCTCAGCATATTCTGATGTCGAAGGGACAACCGGGTAGGTGAAAGGATTCTCTGATAGATTTTCGGATGAGAAATGGCAAATCATCGTATCCTGTGTAACTAACCTTGAAATTCAGGGTTATATAAATGCCTGATATGGCAAAAAAATTCACTCAAGAGGAGAATTAATATGGTCAATGAAAGTTTCTTTACTCTAGCCTGTGCTGGGCTCATCGGTTCAATTTTTGGTTTGCTGTTAGCCTTCTTCGGCTATCGGTTGTTCCTTGTCCTGCTGCCCATCTGGGGTTTCTTTTTCGGCTTATGGCTTGGAGCGGATACGATGCAGATTCTTTTTGGAGAAGCCTTCCTGGCAACCATCACCAGCTGGGTAGTCGGGTTCGTCGTCGGCGCGATTTTTGCCGTTCTGTCGTACCTGTTTTATATATTCGCGGTGGCAGTCATCGCAGGCGCACTCGGCTATTTTGCATCGGTCAGTATTATGCTGGCGATCGGCATGAATCCAGGCTTCCTGCTTTGGCTTATCAGCATCATCGTCGCGGTGGTCTTCATCTTTGTGACATTCCAGTTTAACCTGCAGAAATATGCGATTATCATTGCCACGGCGTTCCTCGGCTCAGCTGCAACCTTTGCCACATTCATCCTCCTTTTCAACCCCCTGGCGAAATTCCTCGAGAACCCGGTTAAGGTTGCACTCTCGCAATCACCGTTCCTGTTGGTCGTATTTGCCTTGATGGTGGCGGCAGGGATTGTGGTACAGTACGTGCAGAATAAGACATACACCCTGGAAAGCTATAACAACTGGGAAACTGAATAGTATTCAGGTTCGACAGGTTATAGTATCGGTTGATGTATAAATTAAATTAACCAGCACAACTTGCCCAAACCATCAAGTGACGGCGATGGGCAAGGTGTGAGTTGGCTGTATTTTTATAAGGCTGCTCGTTCAGGTGAACAAGCAGCCTCTCTTTTTTATATTTCAATATCTACCTTTACAAGTTAATGGTAGACAAAGCCTTGTTTTCCAAAAACCAAGCCAAGTATTTATTTATTGTAAAGATCACCTATGGGATGCTGAATGCTGTGCTCGTATTAGTTCTGCAACCCAGTATCCGCTATGCTTAATAATTCGCTGCTGGTTTTGACGATCAACATACACCAGCCCAAACCGTTTGGAAAAACCAGAGTTCCACTCGAAATTATCCATCAATGACCAGATAAAATATCCGCGTACATCTGAGCCTTCATTTATGGCTTGTGCAAGTTCCATCAGGTACAGCTCGATATAACGCTGCCTGGTGTGATCATGAACATGACCATCTTCAACCACATCCTCGACGGCAGTACCATTTTCAGTGATGTAAACGACCGGGTTTGCATATTCTTCACGGTAGCGTTTGCACAGTTCACGAATTCCTTGCGGGTATGCCTGCCGTCCCAGCTCAGGATGGCATATTCCAGGCGGCGGATCACGATCCACCCAGGCTCGAAAGAAAGGAATATACCAGGCATGCCGGGCGTACTGGCGTGTGTAATAATTCACCCCCAGGAAATCGAACGGCAGTGAGATGATATCCATATCACCTGGTTCAATTTTTGGGCGGAACGGCCACAACCGCCTGAACAACGCTGCCGGATATTGTCCCTTATAAAGCCCGTCCAGATAAAATCGGTTCATGAATAGATCTGCAAAATGAGCGGCATCTTGATCCTTGTTTGTATCTGCAAATGGATAGATTGGAAATTGGCTGAGTGTGATACCTATTTGTGCATCAGGCGCAATCGAACGGATCCGCTCAACCGCTTTTCCGTGTCCGAGCAGTTCGTGATGCGCTACCCTGAAATAAGACCATGGATTATGCACACCAGGCGCGTGTTCCCCGGTGAAATGCCCAAAGAAGGCATGCTCCCACGGCTCGTTGAGCGTTATCCAGTATTTTACGCGATCGCCAAGTGCTCTGGCAACGATTTCAATATAATCGGCGAAGTAATTTGCCATATCGCGCCCGGCGAATCCACCGCACAGGTCCTGTAAGGTTTGAGGTGTGTCCCAGTGGAATAAGGTGATAAAAGGCGTGATCCTGCGCTCTAGGAGGGTATCCACCAGGCGGTTGTAATAGGCTAATCCCTTCTGATTAATCGCACCCCGCCCGCCAGGTAGGATGCGGCTCCAAGCAACCGAGAAGCGGTAAGCGTTCAGGCCAAGCTCAGCCATCAGGGCAATATCGCGTTCCGGATCACGATAGGTTTCGCAAGCCAGGTCAGCATTCTCACCACCGTTGATTTTCCGAGGCATATGGGTAAATGTGTCCCATATCGATTTACACTTGCCGTCGGCTGCAGGGCTTCCTTCGATCTGGAAAGCAGCGGTGGCGCTGCCGATCAGGAAGTCAGGGGGAAATTGTGGATAGGTTGCCATTTGTATAAAACCCTAGCATCAGAAAATGAAGATCACCCTGTTTCCATTTGGGAATAATGGAAATCAATACTGCAAGTTTCATTTGGAGCAAGGGTAAACTGCTCCAATGAAAAGGTTCGCGTTGCACGATCGTAATTGCCCTGGTGGGTAGCTGAAGTGCTTGGATCCACGCCACGCAGGTGGATATGATACCAACGGCTGGGAGGTATGACAGAAGTGTCACCCTCTGCCGGGTGAATGGTAAGTGTCAAGTACTGTTCTAAAGTCTCTTGACCATCCCCATCGTGAAAATTTGAGACTCTCATTTCGAATAAGGTCAGAGCATATTTACCACGCTCATAATCGGTGGTTTCGCCATCATCCTCATATAGCGTGAAATTATTATCTGCTCCGGGAAAGATGTAAAGTTCGAGATCAACCGGGTTGGAGATTCCTCTCCATTTAGGTTGGGGAGCGAGTGGTATGATCGCGCCTGCCTTCGCATAAACGGGTATATCCTCAAGGATCGCTTGGATCTCCTGCCATTGTCCACCCTGAATTCGCTCACCAGTAAAAAAATTAAACCAGTTCCCAGGTGGGAACCAGACTTTTTTATTCGCCAGGCCTGTCTTTGAGTGGACAGGGGTCGTAATAGGCGCGGCCAACAATTCCGAGCCAAAGAAGTATTGGTCCTTCGCTTTATAAGCCGAGTCATCATCCATGTTCCCATAATACATGGGAGTGACCAGGCTGATACCGGTCTGGTGAGCATGCCAGGCCATACTATATATGTAAGGAATGAAGGCGTGCCGGAGCTGCATAGCGCGGCGAGTCGCCTGGAATACTCGCTCGGGTTTCACCCATGGACGACGCTCAAGGGTAGAGAAATTGCTGGAGTGCAATCGAAAGATGGGGCTAAAGACACCAAATTGCACCCAGCGCAGGTAGAGTTCAGGGCTGCCTTCCCTGAACATGTGCCCACCGATGTCGTGACTCCACCAACCGTAGGAAACGTTTGCTGCGGTTGCGGTGAAATAGGGCTGGAAGGCCAGCGAGCTCCAGCGAATGATCGAGTCGCCGCTAAAGCCGATCGGGTAGCGATGGTTGCCAAGTCCACCCCAGCGCGAGAAGATAAATGGGCGCTTGTGTCCATCGCGCCCTATATCTTGAAAGTGCAGGTGATTGAGCATCCATAGCGGGTCAAGTCCATATATATTGCTCTTTTTTCCATGCTGCCAGTCTAACCACCAGAAGTCGACCCCATCCTTGCCATTGGTTTCTTTCTCGGATACAGGCTTGGGAGACTCCTGGGGGTGATGTAATATCTCGAAATAACCTTCCATGAATCGTGGATTGGCGATGTCGAAAGAGATGGGTTGTTTCGTAGCCGGGTCAACGCCCATCCACAAAGCCATCTGTTCGTACTGCTCTTCATGAGGATAAACACCTTTCGCAGGGTGAAGATTGAGTGCGGTCCGTAAACCCTGGTTGTGCAGCCAATCGATGAAACCATTGGGGTTTGGGAAGAGCTTACGGTTCCATGTATAACCGGTCCAGCCATTGGATGCGTTGCCAGTTTGGGTGATGTGCCAATCCATATCGATGATGCACACGGAAAGAGGTATCTCATAGGCCCGAAAGTCTTCTATTAAAGATTGTAGCTCTGCCTGGGTATAAGCGTGATAACGGCTCCACCAGTTACCAAGGATGTAGCGTGGAATCATGGGGATTGGCCCTGCCACCCGCCTGAAATCGCCCAGGCAGGCGGTATAGTCTCTATCATAGCCAAAAAAGTACAAGTCTTTATAAGTGCGAGAAGGTGAGAGTATATTTTTATATTTTTCTAATAAGCTCTTGGGCTGCATCACGGGTGTGCGCGGTTCTAGCCATCCCGAATCATTAAACACCAGTGAATTTGAATCATCCACAACTACCCAGCCCGATTTGGAGAGCAGCCCATTTTCAAGCCTGGTCCTTCCAATATCAAAATCAAGGGTGCGGGCAGTGCCTTTGAGATTTCCAGACTGGCTTATTCCGTATTTCCAGGTGACGCCTGTCGGTTTTAGCGTAATAGTGAGTGTCTGAGTATTGAACCCCCTGCTTGAAGGCTGGTACTTCAAGTGGAGGAAATCTGTTTCAATTTCAACCCCTGACTCTCTGATCGTTTTATTGAAAGCTGGAACGGGTTGGTCGCGAAACCAGAAAGCCTGCGAAGGACGGTCTTCAAAATGGTTATCCAAGTTGTGTTCAAGCCGGATAAGGCGATCTGTCAGGACTGTAAAACGGGCATTTTCCACGCAGACAACAGAATTGGGGTTTGCAACAGGACGAAATGTGGGACTGGGTGGGAGTGGCATGCTATTTCCTTTGGTTGTGTATATATTTTTTGAAAGTTTTGATTTCTAGGGGATTGTAGGGTGTTCCATCTTCACGGAAAAGGTCATGGAAGCAAACCTTTGGCTCACTGGTCTTCATCCCGAACCACTTTATCGGATTTATAACATCCAGGGCTGATGTGCATACCAGATGTTTGCCTTTTCGGTTGACCAGCGGGTTTGCATATTATCCCTCCACCAATTTTACCCGCTCTTCTGTCAATGCCTGTGCCTCTATCATCGCCATATCCCGCATTTTAATAGGAAACCGATTATGCAATGGGCTCAATTTTGCACCCCACCGGCTGGGGATCTCAAACACAATCCTTACCACCGGCCGCAGGAAACCTGTCATACTGCTGGCTTCAGTCACCTCTTCAAGCCCTGCTGTATCCCAGCCTCCTGCCAGTGCATAGAAGAAAAAGAATACCGGCATGGCAGGCAACAGCCCGATAAAGAACAGGACCACGCTCGAAATTTCATCTGCCTGCCAGACATATTTGGCGATAAGGCTCAGGAAAAGATACTGTGCACCGCCAGCTATCAGTGGTGCACTCAGCGTCTGCCAGAAATAGATCTTTTGAGGGAAGCAGAATTTGTCAGCAACGAAGTATGCAACCACACCTCGCACCAGGATACCAACAAAATAAGCAATCACAAGCGCTTCGATTTGGAATTTATTAAGCAGGATGATCAGCAGCCCAACCCGAATCGCCTGCTCCAGAAATATCATCCCTGCCCGCAGCGCGGGTCGGTTGGATCCCAAAAAAATTGCATCGCCCAGCCAGCCGAAGAATTGGATGGATCCGAAAATGGTGAGTGGAACAGCCAGGACTGCCGCACGTTGGAATTCCATCCCAGACGAACCGATGATGAACTTTGGGGCGACAACCAGCAGCACCGCGCCCAGTACCGCGCTCGTGATCGCGCCCCATTTGTAGGATTGTACGCTGTAATACTGGCTTAACTTTTTATAGCCGCTGGAAAGTGCCTCAGAAATCGCAGGCATGATGCCATCGAACAGGTTCGTGGAAACTGTGAATGCCAGCAGGAAGTTCCCTGCCAGGATCCAGTTTCCCCAGGTTTCAGAATAATTCACCAGCCTATTTTGCGTTACCCAGATCTCCAGTGCGCTTCCGGCTGCCACGGTCATTCCACCCAGCATCTCAAAGAATCCAAAACGAAATGTTTCTTGGATGATCGGCCAATCGAAGTGAGCCATGAATAATATGCCGATTTTGTATCCCAGCCGGCGGTACAGCCACATACCCAATAGGAAATTTCCTAACTCCAGGGCATAGGCAGCCGCCCCGAGGCCGATCACCCCACCCATGGAAGCACCCATTCCCGGGTTCGCCTTACCCCATGCATAAAATATTGGCACCAGGGCTAACTGCGTTACAATCGGTAGGACTATTGCCCATGCGGCATCAAGGTAACGGGCGTAATCGTTGCGTTGCAGGCCATTCAGCGTGGTGCGGAAGACCCCATAAAAGCCCGGGATCTGGATCAGTGAATGCACCACGATGCTCCAGGCAAATAACGCATAAGGTGTTCGGACTATTCCCAGGCTGGTGGCCATGACTACGATCGCCACCTGGATCGCACCTGATAAAGCTTGCCACCAGAGGTATACCTGGATATACTTAAAACCTCGCTGCGGGTCAGAAACCCGGTACTGGCTTAGGTATTTCATCGCCGCTACTGAAGTTCCCATATCAAAAAGAGCCCATGTCAGGCCAAAGAATTGGGTAACACGTCCCCACATACCCAGCGCCTGGGCTGAGGGAAGGATAAACTGGGGAAGGATTAAATTTTGGTAAATGATCAGGGGGATAAATAGAATAATTCCAATTCCCATTCCCACGAGCAACCCTGAAAGTGGGCGGTGGAAGCCGACCTTCTCCCAATCCGTCTTCGCTTCGTTTGCCTCGAATTTCTTGCGATCCGAGACCAGGTTTTCCATCACCTCAGGGTGTGAGATGCTGTAACGTCTGACAATGATAAAAGCCCCAAAGAAGATAATAAGTTCGACAGCCAGGAAGATAAGCAATGCATTCCGGTCATCCGTATGGGGAACTGGTGATGCAGGATACACTGCGAACGACATCGGGATATCTCCAGCAGCCCGTTCCACGAGATGATAAATGAAATAGTTGAAATACCCCCACTCTTGGATCTGCGGATTAGCTTGTTCGCTAAGCCAGGGGGTAAGGATGAATACCACATTTCCCAGACCGCCTTCTTCAGCAGGCAAACCTTTATGCAGGATTCCTTGACCATCCGTATAACCTTGAACCACGCTTTCAATGGTCGCATCCAGTCCTTCTATATTCGACCGTTCCCTCACCTGCGGAGCGCCGTTCCACACAATCTCTTCTAAGATTGGGTCATCCATACCTGGAGCATCCACCAGGCTAAGCGCCTCGTCCTGAAGAGTGACCTTGACTGGCAACCCAAGCAATCTCTGCACATCCCCTTGAGACACACCCTCGCCCAGGATCAATACAACTCCTGCACCGTCTTTCACTCGTTGGGCAAATCCAGCATCGTCTGGAATTTCACCATTCAGCACGAAAACGTCCGCATGCGCAGGATCATCCACCAATTCATACCCCGCCAGGTTGAGTGCGGTTTTAACCCCGCCGTCATCACCAGAATAATAGACATTTCTGGGAGTGATCACCTCATTTTGAGCTGGCGCGCAGGAGGAAAGCAATAACAAGATAATGATGAGTACTAAAATTCTTTTCATGCTTCCTCCAGCGGAAATAAATGATTGTTCCATTGTGTACAGTCCGCGACTTTTTTTAGAATTCTGTGCTCAGCAACCGCCAAGTCGTAGCGTGCCCCTGCCTCTTGGAATAATTCCACCCACTCCTCCGGATTGAACCTTTCTGTTTTCAATTCTGGGATGAAATCCTTGTCACCGAAACATTCTGCGTAAGTATCATAGTTGTACTCGTAATTAAAAGAAACCTCCTGGTATGGGTGGCGCAGATACCACCCATCGAATATGGCAGGTAAGGAATATAGGATCCAATGTTTACAAATCCCAGGCTTTTCATCGCTGAACCTTCCTGCAAGATTGACTTGGTGTAAGGATTCCCAATTTGGTTCGCTGATGGGCATGGTTTTATTCTACTGAGGGTATAGGTACCCTCGATTGGATCAAATTACTGTGCATGCTTAAGATTATTCAGCATGATCGGTGATATCAAATTTTATTTTGCCAATATCGCTTGTTGTTGCGGTTAATGAGATTTTTTGTTCTCCTGCTTCCAGGTGGTTACCAGAAACGGATACTTTAAATAGCACACCTATCCGAACAGGGACGGGGTTACTGCGTGAGAGTTCTGCACCGGTAATGGTTCTATCAGCAACTGTCATCTCAATGGCATCGGCTTCGTAAATTTTCTCACCCACGCAGATGGGTCCAATCCCTATCAGCATGGTCGAATCGATGATGTTTTTCAAGTCAAACTCAAAACCGGAGGATGTATTCTTAAGAGAACCTTTTACATATAATTTAGCCAGTAGAAAAGATGGGATCATTTAGTCTCCATGGAGGTAGGGTTTGAAATTAAACTTTATGCTGCTTGAATTGGGGCAGGTATTCTTTGTTTTGTGCAAGCATCTCATTGACTAAGTATTTTATTTCCTGCAGTGATAGTACTGCTGCAGTCAGGGGGTCATGGCAGATCGCGCGATAAAGCAATACTGGGTCACCGGTCTGGCTTGCAGTAATCACCATTTCTTCGATCTGTGCATTAAGATTCGTCAGGATGGCACATTCGATTGGTAAAGCGCCAACATGAATCGGGTGGAATCCAGCTTTATCCACCAACACTGGCACTTCTACGCACGCCTCTTGGGGCAGGTTCGTCACCAGGTTGGTATTCGGTACGTTGCCATTGAATGTGAACATCTCGCCCCCCTTGAGGGCGTTGATAATATACGCTGCGTATTCCCGGCCTCGCTCAATATCGATGGGGGTCTCAGCACTGAACCATTCTCTCGCCTGGACTTTCCAGGTTGCCTCATTGTTCTGGTACTCTTTCAGGATGTACGCATACTCACCAGGATTCCAACCAGTGCCATGGGTGCAATATTTTTCGATCAGGTCTGGCCTTTTGCGGAACCACCAATTGTACTCCGAGTTGTGTCCACTTGATTCGGTGACGTATTTACCGAGTGCCAGGTAAATCTCATTGCGTACCTGTTCCATGTTATAAATTTCCTCGTTCTCGGTAATCGCTTGGTGAATCAGGGGATACGCGTCCTCACCATTGACCCTGAAATCGAGGTACCAAGCTTGGTGATTGATCCCCGCGCAGGTATAGGTGATTTCATCCAGCCCGGCACCGATCCACCATCCAAGCATCTGTGCTGTCCCTTGCACTGAATGGCATAATCCGGTGGTGATAATGAAACTCTGCCGCTGAATTGCACCACACAGCATCGCCATTGGATTGGTATAGTTCAGTAAAACCGCCTTTGGACAGTAATGCTCCATGTCGCGGACAATGTCCAGCATCGGGTTGATGGTGCGTAGAAAACGGAAAATTCCAGATGGTCCACGTGAATCCCCGACGTTGGTGTCAATACCATATTTCTTGGGGATCTCAATATCATACCGCCAAACTTCAGTCGCTCCAGCTAGAATTGTTGTCAATACCACGTCAGCCTTCCGCAGCGCTTCAACCCGGTCAAGGGTTGCTGTAACTTTAGCGGGATACTTACCCAGGGAGATAATTTTCTCCACGGAACGTTTTGAAAAATCGAGCCTCTCTGGATCAATGTCCATCAGGGCAAGCTCCGAGTCTGCAAGCAGTGGAAACGTCAGTATGTCACGGACGAGTTCGCGGGTGAATCCCAGGCTGCCCGCGCCGATAAAAGCGATTTTAGTCAAAGTGTCCTCCACAATATGATCATTTTCATGAAACTGATATCCAGTGTAACTTGATTATTACAGTTTGGCGTGGCTTAATCATGATTTCAGTTGCCCCATCGATAACCTTTAATTTTTCTGTTTGATTTCCAAATAGATCACAAAGCTGGGCAGATTGAATCTTAATCAGCCCATCTGAAATTCTGGCCGCCTGTAAGCTGTCTGATGCATTGAACAGTGCCAGCAATGAGCCATCGTTGAGCGTTCTATGCAAGCTCAAAACAAGCACCGGAGGCTCTGGTAATTGAAGCAGGGTCCCAACACCTAGCAAATTTCGCGGGTTGCCAGGCTCTCCAAGGTGCTGCACGCATGGGCGGGAATTTTCGGCTTCAGCAGCAAACCTGTGTGCGCGTGATTCGTTGAACACCCCTCCATATGGCAGGATTGTATAACGGCCTGTCACCACGCCTGGCTGAGAACCAGGAAAGTTCGTCTCCCAGTAATTATTTGTCACCCATCCAAGCAGCATGGCGCGCTCCAGGTTTACTCTCGATTGGTTGTGGGCAAAATGGAAATCACCCAGCTGCACCATCGGATTTTCTGGGGTGGCAATGGTCATCCCTCGCTCGTTGTTATTAAAATCGATCCAACCCTGTACGGTGAAATAGTCTCGACAAGTTCCCGGAAGCTGATCCAGGTGCGGTTGGACAGGTACACCACCAACATCGAAACGGGCTTGCGCATTCGGTATGTTGAATGGAAATAGCAGGTATGTGGCTTCAGGGTGGATCGTGGTTCCCATCTGCCACTCAGATTGGAATTCTATCTGGTCGGTGAAATCAGGCAACATCACTCGCTGAAAGATTTTCCCAATCAGATCGTGTTCCAGGATTTGCTCAACCACCGTGGCAAATGGCAGACGATATGATTTATGGAATAATAGTTTGTTAGATGCAGTACGGTTAGCGATCCAATCGGGATTCCAGCCGCGCGGGGTGGCAGTATCGGCCATCCAATTGACATTGCAGAGCAGTTTCCTCGGTTCTGGGTGAGTGTGGTCAGCGACCTCTTCATGGATGAAACCGTGCAGGGGATAACCCGCCGATGCATCCACCCATTCATAGTCGAGCTGCTTATCAAACAGGGATGTGATACCACCTTTCTGCATGTCGAAGCTGAGGCGGTATCTCTGGTTCTCGATCACGTCATCATCACTTACAGCTGCAGACAGCATATCAGTGAGTGCGTCCCAGCTGACAACTCTGTAACCAAACGCAGGGATGGTCGTCGGTGCTAACATCCAACCCATGCCACCGTGGAAACTGGTCTCAGCTCTCCCTGACCAGAAGTCTGTGGGTTGGACCATACGCCCAATGAAGTGACGGCTGCTGGTGGCATCATCATTCAGTCCACGCGGGATGAGTACATTTTTTGGGATGAATCCGCTAACGGTGCACTCCCATGGCAGTGGGTTGAAGACTAATAGATCAGTAGCATCGATGCGGGGAACATAGTGAGAGAAATCAGCCAGAGCATCTCGCTCGAGAAGCAAGCTCAGCGATCGGGCAGTGTACACCAGGTTTTTCTTATGGTTATCCATTGCCAGCGAATCTTCAAGCTGCGGCTCATTGGAAGCAGTGTCTGCTCCCCAGGTGTGTTCGCAGTATAGGTTGAGTGAGTTCCAGGCTTGGTTGCGATATAGTGAAAATGATCGTCCTGACCAGTCTTCATCGACAAGGCTTTCTGGTTGTTTAAAAGCATCGCTGCTGTTCGCCCCAGTTTGGGACTGGGTGGATGGCAATGCATTTAGCATTGAAAAAATCGCCTCGGAACGGAACAAGCGGTTGCGGGTCGTGCGAAAAATGGTGGTTTCGCGTGCGGATGAAATACAGCCAAAATTCCAATAATCAGTCCAATCACCTGGTATTGTTTGCAAATCAGCAAGATGATTTTTGACTCGCTCCCAGAACATGCGCGGGGTGGCGCAGATGATTTTCGTGGTGTGCCCATTCTCATTCCAGCGGCACGCGAACTCAGCAAAGGCGCCCCAGGCTGAGCCATTGTCACCGTAAGGGTGATATCCTTCGAGGATGATAAAGGGCACAGGGTAGCCAATTTTATCCAGGTAAGCTTCGATCATCGGCAGCCATTCAAGCAAGACTTCTTCGCTTTCATAGGCAAGCCCAAAATCATTGGCTTTGGAATACTGCCAGCCGTTATGTGCTGGGAGCAAGCGCCCACTAGGAGCCTTCCATAGGAACACATTTGGCCGCGGGTCAGGTGGTCCACCAAAGTGGTGATTGATCGCCATGCTGAAGCCTTCGATACCGGCGTCTAATAATATATCCGCCAGGGTCCAATTCTGCCCATTGATATCGCAGTTCATGGCATATCGGATATCTAATCCGTAATCGTGGCGTAGGCGATGGACAGGCTGTAAGGATTCGATTAGCTGTACTGTATTGAGGAGCGGGGTGTTGTTGGTCTGCATCGCCATCACCTCAAGCAACCCAGCTTTATCAGCCTTGATCAGGCGATCAATTTCGTGGCTGGAGGCAGTCTTGAGCCAAGACTCCAGGCCACAGGTTGTTTCCACCGTCCACCGGAAGCGGCTTTCGTGAGGATATCCAGAGAAAGAATCAATTAAGCCCAATGCGTCATGAATGAAGCGGTATTGCATTTCCCAAAAAATTGGCTGGTCATTGGTAAAGCCAATGTCGGTATGGGTGTGGTGGATCACGTAGATCGTATCAAGTTTCATTTGATTAAATGCCTCGCATGAGCTTTCTAGGACAATCGGGATATTATCACGAGATTGGCAGTTTTGGCAATTCATATTGTCAACCTACACCGGTAGACTGAATTCTTTTTCTTGCTGGTATCGGGAAAATAGTAATTTGTAATACCGAAAGAGTAAAAAAATCCATCGGGACCTTAATCTTTACCATACGGTATAATTTACGATCAATGCTGCCAGGTATCATTGCATTCTGCCTCTCTGTAATAATTTATGCGTTGATTTCCGTTTGGTTGGGGAAACGCTCGATCACCATGCCTATATTTTTTATCGCGGTTGGGGCACTGGCCGGACCATATGGATTAAATTGGATCACGTTCTCCCTCTCCTCCGAAGAAATCAAAATCCTGGTAGAGATCACCCTGGCTTTGCTGTTATTCGCTGATTCATCCACCTTAAAGCTGAACCAGCTCAAGGAGGATGCAGTCCTGCCATCCCGATTATTGGGTCTCGCTTTACCGATGATCATCTTCCTTGGAGGGCTGCTGGCTTTTTGGCTTTTCCCTATGGAAGGGATTGGGTTTGCTCTTCTCATCGGCGCAATCCTGGCACCCACCGATGCCGCTCTGGGCTTGTCCATTTTTAACAATCCGCGCGTCCCGGTACGTATCCGCCGTGCCCTGAATGTGGAGAGTGGTCTCAACGACGGAATCGCCACGCCTTTCGTCACCCTCTTTACCGCTTTTATTGTTGCTGAGCAAACCCAGAAATTAACTGGATGGGCAACTTCTGCCTTGATCGATATTTCCATTGCGGTTGGAGTAGGAGCGATTCTGGGTATAATCGGCGGAAGGTTGTTCAATGTTGCGATGCGCCATCGATTGACTTCACGGGCAACCGAACAGATTGGAACCCTGGCATTGGCAATGCTGATTTATTTCAGCTCCATCGCTCTGAGTGGAAATGGGTTTATCGCTGCTTTTGTGGGCGGTTTACTCTTCAGTTACGGTACGCGCCATCACCAGCACCACACCCTAGAATTTACGGAAGCTACAGGCACGATACTCTCGGTTTTTGTTTGGACTCTTTTTGGAGCCATCCTGGTGATTCCGTTGTTTACCTCATTTTATTCGGAGGCATTGCTCTATGCTATTCTAAGTTTGACATTGATCCGCATGCTTCCGGTAGCAATTTCGCTCGTACGGACACATTTTCGCATCGACACCAAGCTGCTCATGGGCTGGTTGGGACCACGTGGCTTGGCTTCGGTTGTATTCACCCTCATCGCGTACGAATCCTTCCATGAAATAAACCGACCTTACGACGTTCTTTTTTCAATCGCAGGCTGGACAATATTATTAAGTGTGTTTTTACATGGATTTTCTGCCTTGCCATTAGCTGCATGGTATTCCAACCGCCTCAAGAAAGCACCACCCTCAAGCCCTGAGATGCTCGAAGTGCCTTATACGGAGCCATTACAAGATCGATTTTCCAACCCAACAAGAAATTCGACTCCACCCACCGACCCTGGTCGCCTCGAGTAAGCAGAAATTCTGGTGGGGAAACCACTGAATCATTGGCATAGAACCCAAGGCTTGTTTTTTTCATTATTAAATATTCATTCTTCCAGATATTACAAAGATCACAATCATATCCAAACAGTTGATACCCTTTAAATTAAATCAGCCTTATAGACTATAAAAGAGTAGCATTAGTTTTTGAGATGGCTCAATTTTCAAGCTATGCTAGAATTGTAAAAGAAATCATTTCTGCACATATCATACCTATATAAGACAAATGGCTCTATCCACTTTTGTACAACACCAGTAGGTGAGTGACCAAGGGAAAAATAAAGATGCTTGATCAATTATCACAATGGACTGCCTCCAACATTTTTACGATGATCTTGACACTGGTCATCATTATCATTCTGACACTTATTGCACTTTACCTGGTGACAATAGCCGCACGGACGATTGATAAGCGCTTCATTACACCGATACCGGATTTTGATCGTCGGGCACGCTTGCAGACCTTGCGTAAAGCCGCCAAGAGTACAGCTCAAATTGTCATTATTGCCATTGCAGTTCTTATCGGGTTGGGTACCATTGGCATTGATATTGGTCCGGCGCTGGCTGCTGCGGGTATCCTTGGGCTGGCAATTTCGCTTGGCGCCCAAACCCTTATCAAAGACATAATCGGTGGTCTGATAATTCTGCTTGAAGATGAATATCGCGTGGGTGATAATGTTAAGATTGGCACAGTGAGTGGCGAGGTGGAGGGAATTACCCTGCGTCGTACCGACCTGCGCGATGCTGAAGGCCGCTTGTACATAGTGCCAAATGGTGATGTACGTATCGTTGCAAATGAGTCACGCGACTGGGCACGAGCGCTGGTAATTTTGAATTTTAGCTACGAAACCGATCTTAATAAATCCTTCACCGCCTTGGAAAAAGCACTTGCCAGGTTGGATGCTGATCCGCAGATAAAACCATACCTGCTCGCCGAACCTGAGATCTTTGGCTGGGATGGCTTGGGCGACTGGGCAGTGTCTGTGAAATTGAGCGCCAAGGTGACCGCCAGTAAACGGGACGAAGTCGCGCGTGTATTACGACAATATGCAATTGAAGCTCTTCATCAAGCCGGTGTGCCTGTTGACAGCTTTTCGAAGGGGAAATAAAACCAAAGCACCTAGATTATTCTTCCTTTGAGACTGGAATCCCCAATCCTGCACCAATCTGTAAAATAGTGTCGTGGATACGCAGCAAGTGGTAATACATCCGGTTGCTTACTACGCCAGCAGCCCCAATATTTTCCGAAGAGATTTCATCCAAGATAACCTTCGGTAGAGCCCGCCGTTGCAAGACAAGCTTGCTACGCTTCCCCTCGCTCATCCCCTGCATTAAATATAGCTTCAAGCTTTCCACATTGGCATGAATTCCAGACTGGACGCTTCGTATCAGCTCGCCTTCGGCCGGATCGCTCAAACTTCCAGGCTCTGCTCCAACTTCAGCCTTCAAATGGGTAACATACCCTTCCAGAACTGCCAGGTTTGTCCCTTGCCCAGAAAATTTATTTTGGCCGCGAGTTAATGGGTTGTACTCGTAATTCAAACTCGGTAATGCTATCTCCAATTTCTTATAGCTGGCATCAATGTTGAGGCCTACGCGTTCAAGTTCGCCTCCCTTGCTCCCTGCCATTTGTGCAACATATGCTTCAAGATATAGATCCACCATACCCATAAATTCGGAAAGTGCGTTCGCAAAACGGTTCTGGACCCGGATAGGGAACACATACATAACCACCAGGGCTGCGATAACCACGCCAAGCAGTGTGCTGACGGTTCGTACAGCTAGCACATCCAAGGCATCACCGCCTAACACGGTGATGATCAGGAGGGTGGCAATATTGATAAAGAAGACCATCCATACATACGAGATTGGCAACACATAGACTGTCATAAAGAAACAGCCAGTTACCAACACAACCATAAAAGTGAGGTTATCCGGCATGGCGAATGCGAGCAGCACACCGACCAGGGTCCCAAGGATCACGCCAATCACCCGCATTGAAATTCGCCGCAATGATTCCCCGGTTGAACCTGCAATGACCACAAATGCCGACCAAAACACCAAGTTGGGGTGGTCCATCTTTAACAGGAAGGCAACCAGCATGGCCAGGCCAGTAGCCAGGACGGCTTGTAACCCCAGTGTGGTGGTCGGATGAAGAGAATAATCAATCTTTCTACCGAACAGGTTAATTTGTGCCTTGCGGGAGGCGGGAGCTTTTTGTCTGGATGGCGATTCGACGGTCACCTCATTCCAGGATATTCCAATCGCATGCATCTTTTCCACCGATGCAGCGATCTGGCGTGCAGTAATCCCAATGCGCTGCAATGGAAACACCCACTCGGCACTCGGATCCTTTGCCAGACTCAATTTAATCCTTTCGTGAAGCCAGTCGCCAGCTTCGGAAGCCTGGGATTGGTCCTCTCCGAAGTTTGTCTGCCAAAGGCGGTCTTCCAATGCTGACATTCCTTCTTTTAGGATGAGCAAGATATCGGCAGGCAGTATATGCTTCAGGCTTGATACTTTGTTGGTTGCCTCAATCAGCAGTTCAAATCCACGCTCGACCTTGAACATTTCCTCCTGCAGCTGGTTAAGTCGCGGTTGGCTCCATAGGCTTGGAGAGACTGCAGCCGCGAATAAACCCTCGATCACGCGCCGATTACGATTCACCTGCTTATAATAGCGCTGCAACCTGCGTCCAACTGGAGCGTTCTCCTCCTTGGAATCAAGCACTCGCTGGATGGCAGCAATCCCCTGCGCTACATTTTGATTAAAAGCCCTCACACTCCGGTATAAAGATTTTTCAGGGTTATAAAGAATGATCACGAACAGCCAGAGATACACCAGCACGGCACTGATAATCACACAGGCCAGTAATACCGGGTAAATCTTTGGTGAGGGGTGGAGCAGGAAACCAAGATAATATCCCACAGTGGCAATAAGCGCTAATTCCCCCGCCCGAGTACCATAACGCCTTAAGTAATACGAGAAAAAGAACAAAAGCAACAATATCAAGCTATACAGCCAGAAGTTGCTTGACAGCAGGCTGGCCAGGATGATCATTCCAGCAAATGGGACGATCGCTAACCACATACTTACCTTTCGCTCTGCTGATTTGAGGTCGCTGACGAATATCAGTAGTACAAATCCAGTCAGGACGCCAAATAGTGGAAGAAAGGGCTGTCTTTCTTGTAATAGCAGGTACAAACCGGTGCGTAGAACCAGCCAGATGCTTAGCAGTGCCAGTGCAACCCGTCCTGCAGTAAGCAAGCGGATTAAACCCGGATCGATACCAGTCAGCCACAGCTGAAGCGCTACGGGACGAATCTTAGTTTTTCTGTGTGGTTGATTATCACTCACTTCTATAGCAATCCACTGATGCCCTGGTACAGGAACAGCAAACCGAAAACTAGAGAGACCGTAATCATAATAGCCCGGTTATGCCGGTTTAGCCAGTCAGAAACCTCATCCAGAAATACTTTTGATCGCCCCGGTATAATGATCCGCACCAGGATGGGAATTAGCAGCAAGGATTCCGCCAGCAATACAAAAAACAGGAAAGCAATCGTGCTGTAAGGCTGTCCTAAACTCGCTTCACCAATCACACCGAGTGCACCCAGGGTAAAAACCCAAAACTTCGCTCCGATCAGCAAGAGCCCAAAGCCGATCCCAAAGGCTTTAATCGGAGTGAGCCCGTCAATCATGGTCAACCATTTGGGAGGTGGAGCATCCGGGTCGTCCTCCTTACGCCACAGCCTGTAGGCTGTGATCAACAAAATGATACCCAGAATCAAAAGCAGTGTTAAAACAATCGGACTTTTTCCACCAGCTTCATTCGTTGAGGCGGCTGTGCTCTTGGTCAGGATCAGGCCAAAAATCAAGCCTTGCAGCACACGCAGGCTGGTCATTCCACCCACATAAGCTGAAGCTTTTAGCAATCCCTGCTTGGGAGACTTGAGAAGCAGGATGTCGATGATAATTTGTATCGGCACCACCGCACTACCGATGATAAATGGCAACAATGAAATAAGTAATGTTCCCACTTTATACTCCTTTCGATGGTGACCTGATCCAATGGTATAGGTGAGTTGACGTGATCATTATTCATGACCAATCAAATCACAGATATGGGTATCGCTTTTGTAACTTCGCCATCTTTTCCTTCGGCTAGCATGCTCAACTTCTGTGTGGTAAAAGACGATGGCCCTTCTTTACTGCTTTGCCAATGCGATTCTCATAGTTGCTTCGTAATCTTCGATATGCTCGCCACTCACGTCAACGATCACGCGCTTAAGAGCACCTGTAAAATGGAAGGGTCCTTTGTACTCCAGGGTAACTGACCCACCCGTATCGGCTCCGACCAGCATGGCAGCACCTTGCCCTATACGGAACGGAGCAGTCACTGGAATGTCACCACTCCCAACTAATTTACCATCCACGAGCAATTCTACGGTTCCAGGTGCTCCTTTCCCGTTTGCAAGATCAGGCTTGCCTGTCGGTTTGAATTCCATGCTAAGGAAGTGATGCCCACTCTGAATTTCTTTTTCAGACTTCACATAGTAGTGGTCCATCCCCATATAATTGTAAACATAACACAGTTTGTTGTTATTTATATAGAAAGAGATTCCGCCATCATTTCCGCCCATGCTGAGTAATACACCCTCAGCTCCACTGTGTGGTATATCCACCTCGGCAGTGAGCGAGAATGGTCGGTTGAGTATTTTCGGGGCTGCAGTGGCTGGCACTGCCTGTGTGTATGGATACAGCACGTAGCGATTGCGGTTTACCGCGATCTGCGGGCGTTCCTCGGCAATCCGCTGCACGCCTCGACCATCGAGTGGTAAAACGTTATACTTCCCCGCCTCCGTGTACCACATACCAATCATCGCAATGAGCCGGCTTCGTTCCTCAACCGCCAGATCCTTTGTCTCCGCAGGGTCTTCAGCGATGTGGTAAAGCTCCCAGCCCTTCGCGTCGAGCTCGGTCAGCATGTCATAGGTTATCGGGGTTCCAAATTTCCGGCCAGATTCGGTGAATGATGCACCCGGCCATGGGCACACCGCCCGCCAGCCATCGTGATAGATCGAACGATGACCCAACATCTCGAAGTATTGTGTGATGTGTTTGCTCGGTGCCTTGGCGTCGTTGAACGTGTTGGCAAAACTCACACCCTCCAGCGGTGACTGTGTCACACCCCGAATCGTCTCAGGTGGCTCGATGCCCAAGGCGTCCAAAACAGTCGGAACCATATCGATGATATGTGCGTACTGTGAACGCACTTCGCCCTGTACCTGGATGCCTTTGGGCCAGGAAACGATAAAGGGATCGCTTACTCCTCCACGATAGGTCTCACGCTTCCAGCGGCGGAAGGGTGAATTGCCTGCCCAGGTCCAACCCCATGGAAAGTGGTTAAAAAACTTTGGCCCACCCAATTCGTCGATCGCTGCCAGACCTTGTTCGACTGTGGCCGGGACGTTGTTAAAGAATTGAACCTCGTTAACCATCCCGGTCGGACCGCCCTCCGCGCTCGCGCCATTATCACTGATGAGCATGATCAGCGTGTTCTCGTATTCGCCAATATCTTTGAGAAATTGGATCAGCTCGCCAATGTAGTGGTCTGTGTGCTCGAGGAAGCCAGCGAAAACTTCCATCATGCGGGCGTACAGTTTGCGCTCATCGGCTGAGAGTGTGTTCCAGTCCTGCACATCCGGATCGTGACGCGAGAGCACTGTATTCTCAGGAATAATGCCCATCTCCTTTTGCTTGACGAAAACATTCTCGCGATAAGCTTCCCAGCCTTTGTCAAACATGCCCATGTACCTGTCAGCCCACTCCTTGGGCACGTGGTGCGGTGAGTGCATGGCTCCCAGAGCGAAGTATAGAAAGAACGGCTTATTTGGTGCAACTTGCTTGGCGTCTGCGATCATGGCTTTGGCTTTTTCGACCAGGTCGATGGTTAAGTGATAGCCCTCTTCTGGTGTCTTCTCAGGTTCAACTTGCGTGTTATCGCGAACCAGCTCGGGATAGTACTGGTGGGTATCGCCACCCAGGAAACCGTAGAAGCGCTCAAAGCCGCGCCCTAATGGCCAGCGATCATAAGGTCCTGCCGCAGACATGGTCTCTTCTGGGGCAAGATGCCATTTACCGACCGCGTAGGTGTTGTAGCCTTGGTGGAGAAGGATTTCCGATAAAAAGCCGTTCTCAAACGGGATGTAGCCATCAGAGCCGGGATAGCCGGTTGATCCGTTGGTGAGGCAGGCCAGGTGGTTTGAGTGGTGGTTTCGACCGGTGATGATACAGGAACGCGACGGAGAGCATAGCGCTGTAGTATGCATATTGCTGTAGCGCAGGCCGTCAGCTGCCAGCGCGTCGAAATTGGGCGTGTTTATGGGCGAACCGAAGCAGCCCAGGTGCCCAAACCCAGTATCATCCAGGACAATAAATAATACATTTGGAGCGTTTTCTTCGGTGCGCAGTGGTCGCGGCCATGCCGGTGAGGACTGATCAATAGTGCGCCCGATCACGCCGGGGAATGTTGTTCCAGGCTTGTATTCCTCGAGTGCCATTTTATCCTCCTAAACTATACAGGAACAAGTTGATGATGGTACGGATTATTTTTATTCTGTCAGTTTCATGACTGATAAGTTAAATGCAAAAACACTGTTAGGTTCAGGCCTGTAATTCCATTTTAGTGGTCAAGCCTTGATCTTTCACAGCTGTTAGCTCTGAGATTTATATAAGCTATTCATCCAAATCCTAAAAAGCCTATACCAAGTACGGGTACAGGCTTTGATCTGGATATTAAATTAGATTCCGAGAATCTGTGCTTTCTTGGCGTTAAATTCCGCTTCGGTGAGTAATCCCTGGTCCTTCATCGCTGAAAGCTTCTGGATTTGGATCAGCTGTTCGTCCAGGCTGTTCCCTGCTGGTGCCGCAGCCTGTTGAACTACTGGTTGCGTCAATGCAGCTTGTTGCTGCGCTAACGCCGCTTGATTCGCCTCTAGTTCTGCTATTTGTTGTTGGGTGGCAGCTTGTTGCTGCTGCTGCGCTGCTTTTTTCTGTTGACTACTCCCCACCATGGCAGTCGTTCCTCCAACCACAACGGCTGTCGCTAACAAACTCGGTCCGCGTCTTCTTCTCATTGGGCTCATAATTATCTCTCCTGTAATTATTATAAGTGTCTACTAATCGATTCTTATTTTGTCTGTTCTGCAGCAAGTTCCTGTTTGAATTGCTCAACTGCCTCAGCCAAAATTATCCCGCTTTCAGCTAATATTCCGCCTGAGGCTTTAATTGCCCTGCGGATATTGTCTTTCCATAAGTTTTCCCACAGGAACAAAGCTGCAGAATTGTTGGCGGGAAGCTGTTTAGCAGCCCATTCCAGGTCGTCTTCGGTGAACAGGCTGCTGACATGTTCTCCAATCGGTACAAACATCTTGTAACTAGCCTCGTCAAGGTCGTTCAACTCGACTGTTCGTACGCTGCCATCTGGATCTTTCTGGAGAAAGATAATATCGACGAAGCGCACAACGTTTCGCTGAGCCAGATCGAGAAGCTCAGGCACGATATCCCCAGAAAATTTATTATCGGGGAAAACGACTAACGCATACTCCAATGGGTGTTCTAACATATTTTTTCCTTTCTTCATTCCTTATTTTAGATTTTCTAAACACTACGATTGTTCGCTTTTCTCTGCACACATCGGAGAGAAATTGAAGAACTGACATACCCGCACATCAGTTGCCGTGATTTATCAGGTGTCAAAACCACTATCGTTGACAATTAGACCAATTGAATAATTAGGTGATTTCTTCTGCTAATTATCGTATTTTGGAAATTTACTAATTATAATCGATATTCCATTCTGGTGATAATCACGTAACAATGATCACCACATGTCCCTTTTTGTGTCCAGTTTCAACGTAACGGTGCGCCTCAACGATTTGTTCAAGCGCATAGCTTCTATCGATCACCGCTTTTAATTTTCCCGCCTCAATCAGCTCTTTGAGCAAGAGAAGATCATCCAGTTTGATATCGCTCCCAGAGCCAGAATCCCTTCCTACATTTAGATAAGTCCCTGTTTTCTTGAGTGCCTTCTTCCCCTTTATCGACGAGAGCTTATCTACCGCATCAAAGATGACATCGTACACTTCACCGTTTTTAGTAAAATCCTCTTGAGTATAATCAATCACCTTGTCAGCCCCGAGAGATTTCACCATTTCTAAATTGGGAGTGCTGCAAACCCCGCTGACCTCTGCACCGTAGAACTTGGCAAGCTGTACCGCATAAGTGCCCACCCCTCCCGAAGCACCATAGATCAGAACTTTTTGTCCACTCCGGATATGTGCTTTTCTCACGGTATACAAGGCGGTAAGTCCTCCGGCTGGAACCGCCGCAGCTTCTTCAAAGGTCATATTGACCGGTTTGATTGCCACCAACCCTTGCTTGGGTAGACCATCTTCCGGGAAACATATATATTCGGCATAAGCCCCAAACCGAAAACCAGTAAATGCAAAGACCTGATCACCTTTTTTAAATCGCTTTACATCTTTGCCGGTTGTTTCAACTTCCCCTGCTAATTCCATCCCAAGGATGGTTATTTTTTTCGGTCTTGTTAGGCCATTGAACAATCTTGCTAGAAATGGATCAGGCTTGCGCATTCTCACATCCCCTATGTGAGCTGTTGTCGCATAGATTTTTATTAATATTTCATGATCTCTCGGTGTAGGTTTACCTACCTCTTTGAGCTGAAGAACTTCCGGAGGTCCGTATTGGGTGTATACAACTGCTTTCATTGGTTCCCTCAAAACTCACTTGGATTTGTGAATATGACATTTAAATCGCCTTACATTGGTGTATATACCTGTTATAGCTCACATTGGAGCATGCAGGAAACGATCACCAACCTCCCACGCTCGAAATCCTGTGAGATCCCATCTTATTCAGGTACAAAAAAAGTCTACATTTTATACTTCACTAATTTTAGATCATCTACATTATTAGGACAAGTAAGTAAATTATCACCTTTAGTTGGCTATGCTTTTCTTGTTGTCTTGAGAATATGATGCTCTTTCTGGAAATGTTGATCTTGAACAATTTTACTTTAGCGGAAACATATATTTTCGTGCATTCAAAATCACAATTATTCAGCGAACTGGTGTTGCATCCAATTCACGACTGTTCTTGGGCATTACCCTCGTGTAATGCGTTGCACAAGTGTGTTTCTGTCCCTGGGATTTGTCATCCGAATTACTACTAATAACAAAATTTCTCCCATGAATTGTCTATCGATGGGAGAAATATTGATTTATTATGTGAATTTCAGGGGGTCGGTTGGGATGGATGGCGTTCAATCCAATCTGAACCAGCGTAAGGATCCTGTGGGTGTCGTTCGCTGTAATCAGAGCCGAGGTAATAATTCGCAGGGTGAGTAATTTCAGGATGGCGCTCGAGGTAGTCGGATCCAATGTAATAATTCGCATTGCGAGCAATTTCAGGATGGCGTTCGATGTAGTCGGATCCAGCCAGCCTTACATCGGTCATAGGGTTATCTGAATTGAAACCTTTTGATGAGGCGTTGGATACTACTTCTGCTCCAAGTAAGATCAAAACCAACAATCCAGCTGATAACACAACCCTCAATAAACTTTTCGTAGACATTTTAACCTCCTTTCTTGTTGAATTTAATTGACTCTTCAGATATGTTTTGTTTAAGGTGTTTCTATTTAAACTTTTCATCATAAAACTCCATTCCTCACTTGCTTTTTTGCTCTTCCATGCGTTTTTTCTATCGCAGACTTTTTAATTATTCTATTAAGAGCATATCGGATATAGACCAAAAACACACGAGCCTGATGGTAGGTTTTGGGCATGCTGGGTGTATATTTACGAACATATCTTCAGTCGTATTAGTTTCCCCCTTCAGTGCTCAAAAATATCTCCTCCAGATATAGTCAAAGAGATAAAAGGGCGGGGTTGCCATCCATTTCGATTGGCAACCCCGCCAAAACATTGCATGATGATTTCTTCTTATCCGTATTGCCTATTCCCGATGGACAATTCCTTCCTGCCAGGCGTAGGCGGCTGCCTGCGTGCGATCTGCCAGGTGCAATTTGCTGAGAATATTGCTGACATGCCCCTTGACGGTGCCCACGCTGATCACCAGTTGTTCAGCAATCTTTTCGTTAGAATAGCCTTTGGCAATCAGCTTGAGCACCTCCATTTCGCGTTCGGTAAGCAAGGTAAATGGGGTTGCTTCTTCAGGCACCAGATTGCGAAATGTTTTAATCACCCTGCTTGCAATCCGGGGATGCAAAGTGGCTTCACCCCGGGCGGCACGCCGGATTGCCTCAAGCAGGTCTGTAGCTTTAACATCCTTCAGCAAGTAGGATATTGCCCCCGCCTGAAGGGCAGGAAAGATATATTCATCTTGATGGAAAGAAGTCAGGATCACAATCTGCGTGCGTGGGCTTACATCCTTGATCTTGCGTGTCGCCTCCACACCGTCCATACCGGGCATCACCAGGTCCAATAACACCACATCTGGAATAAATTCTTGAGCTAACCTGACAGCCTCTTCGCCCGAGCTGGCTTGAGCCACGATTGAAATATCAGGCTGAGCTTCCAGGTAATCACAAACCCCTCGCCGAACCATTTCATGGTCATCAACGATCATTACAGTAATCGAACCTATTGGATCAACCATTCTGGCTTCTCCTTATCACTTTGTTGGCAATGTCACCGAGATTTTTGTCCCTTGCCCAAATACACTCTCTATTAATAATTTTCCTCCCAACACATCAGCACGTTCACGCATCGATCTCAATCCCACTCCAGAGTATGAGGCGTTCGTATCAAAACCACTGCCATTGTCCTCAATGGTCATTATTATATTATTTGCCTGGTAATCCAGGTTAAGATTTACCTTCTCAGCAGCACTGTGGCGGGCAATGTTTGCCAGGGCTTCCTGTGCAATTCTGAATAGTATTTCTCTGTGGTCTAAAGACAACTCTTCTTTCCCTTCAAAATGTATATTTACCTCGATCCCGCTGCGCTCTGACCAATCAAGTGCATACTCATTCAAGGTTTCGGTAAACTCATAAGCTTCAATTGCATGCGGACGAAGCTCGTCTACCAGGTTTGTGAGCTCTGTGCGGACAGAATCAACCAGTGCATCTGCTTCCATTAGGTGTTTTTTAGTGCCCTCTGAATCTCGGTCGAATAATGTAAGGGCGGTACCTAACTCAAATGAAGCAGCCAAAGCTTGTTGTTTGGCACTGTCGTGCAGGTCACGCGCCAACCGATTGCGTTCTTCTGAGATCGCCATTTCTTGCCGCCTGCGCAGTAGGTTTTGTAATTGTTTTGCCATATTGTTTAGATGTTGGACGAATTGTGCGATCTCATCTCCTGAAGTGTCTTCAATATATCTCGAGAAATCACCCGCACTCCAAAGATCCGTGACAGTCGAAATGCGATTGAAACGCCCAGATAGCCTATGCGCAAATACATACCCAAATACAGCCCCCATAATTCCTATACCTGCAAGAAGGATAATCAAGCTTCTACCGGCAATGTTCAAGATATGTGCAGGGATATCTTTCTGGGTGGGAAATGACTCGAGAACCACAACAATCACACCCGCCACCTGGTTTTCCTTACCAGTGGCTTCACCGAAAATCGGAAGTGCCAGTAAAAAGCGCTGATCTTCCCCAAAAGCACTGTACAATTGTTTTGTATCCGTTTCACCCGCCATTGCTGCAGTAAAGGGTGCTTCCAAATCTTGATAAATACCGGGGTCGAATGGTTGGCCAATGTTCAAATTAGGAACATCAACATGACCTGTATATCCCAACAAGGTCCCATCCGCTCCAATTACAAATGCACGCATCGCAGCCATGGTCCTTACAAAGAATTGTAAAGAACCGATACGAAGAATATCATTGCTTGTGATCGTCGCATTTGAATCTTCCAGGAGTAATCGCACCAACTTAATGTCAACCGGGGATTGAGAAAGAATGTGACTCCATAATGGATTGGCGCTTATTCGAAAAACTTCAATGATTCCCTCAGGGGTTAAAATATTATCGGGTATAAAAAAGCGCGGTAAGACAATGCTTCCCATGATCAGTATAACCACCAGGAATGCACACACAGTCACGAGGGTATAACTCAATGTCAATTGCCAGCGAAGTTTTCGGAAGATGTTCATCATTTTACCTGTTTATATAATCTCTTGATGAATAAAAATAGCTCCAGAGCGGTGGGATAGCCCCCATCCGTAATCGGGTCGATAATATATTTCTCGCCAGATTACGCCTCATCTGCTATTAGGATAACACAAATTCAAAACCAATGAACCTATCCTGAGATAGGTTCCTCACCATACTTTAGGCATGGATACAGATATGAGTAACCGATGAGTCTTTGTTTTTCGAAACTGCTTGTACACTTATTTGCATAAAGGAAATCAATGGTATCAGACACAATCCTCTTACACTTATGTCTTTTTTACGGGTGCAAATGGCAGTTACAAAAAGCTAGACGGATTCCCCAAAGCGCTTGCAGTTTACAAGTGATATATGCGTATTACTGGAATCAAGAGTTTCTGGTTGAGAATCAAAATGAATGCCCGTAAATGTTGTTCGATTTCAGCGAGCAACATAATGCACTTATTATTCAGGAATCAGGGTTAGTTGGGTGATCTCCGGTGGGCAATTAATCCGCAGTGGTACGCTGATGACCCCCAGGCCGCGGTTCGTGTACAGCCATAAGTCTTTGACTTTATAAAGACCATTTGGGTACTTCTTACCCAAATATGGATGAAAAATGGGTGATTTTCCAGGGACACGTACCTGCCCACCATGGGTGTGACCGGAAAGCTGTAGGGATATTCTTGCGTCCTGACAAATCTCATCAGCTAGATCTGGTTCGTGGATGAGAAGGACAATCAGTGCTCTACTAGGTGCATGATCAAGAGCAAGTTTCAGATCAGGTCGGCCGCTCCAAGCATCATCCATCCCTGCCAGGTAAAGAACCGCTTTTCCGACACCAATCGCCAGGCCTTCATTACATAAGACTGGCATCCGTGATGTTTCAAAGGTAGACCGGAGGGCACGAATATCAAGCCAGTAATCGTGATTGCCCATTACCGAATAAACTCCATAACGTGCATTGAGCCCGGCGAGCAGCGAAGCTACTTCATAAACTGCCTCGTGGGTTCGCCAGACATAATCACCGGTCAGGACAATCAGATCGGGTTGCAGCTGATTTGCCATTACAACTGTTCGCTGCACTAAACTTGGGCGGGTAAATGGTCGCAGGTGAATATCAGTCATCTGAACAATGGTAAAACCTTCCAGGGCTGGATGCAAACCACGGATTGGGATCGAAACCGTTTCGACAACTGGGTCATGCGATTCATCGACTAGAGACAATCCACCCGCAATGGTAAACATACCAGCCAGGGTTAATCCCCCAACTTTCAAACAACTTTGCCAGCTTGGCGGCATTTATGCATCTTCTCCAAGATCAATGTCTTATTACACAACAACGTACAAATGTATTACCTCGCGATAATTACCTTCAAACAGTTACAGATTCGCTGTCCAGGCGGTCGATCAAAGCGCGTGTCATATTCCAGGTCTTTTCCATCAAATCCGGATTCATTTTATTAAAAGTATCGGCCATCTGATGCCAGTAAGGCCAAACTCCATCCCTGGTTATACCGGCGATGGTGATAGCTGAAATTTTACTGCGTAGCGCATCTGCCATTTCAGTATTCCCGCCGCTGATCACTGCTGGATGTGCATCCCACTCTGGGTGTTCCGCCGCCAGGCTCTCAGCCATACGCACCAGGCGAGGATCGGCTTTAAAAGGCACAATAATGCCCTCTTTCGTCAGCCAGGCCGGGCTGGCGCAGCCTAGCATCTCAAATACAAGAGCAGTTGGATTATTCAATTCCTGTAAGTGACGCTTGTAGAAATCGATCATGCCATAATGTTGGACTTCTTCACACCCAGTACAAACTGCAAACACTTGCGTATTTTGGAGTGGTTGATTGGTAAACTCCTCAGCCAATGCCAACACCATACCTACTGCACTGGCATTATCATTGGCACCTGCCGTAAATGGTGTAGCTTCAGCCTGGATGCACATAGCCGCTAAAAGGATGGCACACAGCGCAGCCGGGATGCTTGCATACCAGGCCCATGGGATCTTTAAGAAGATCGCCAGGCTGTATACGATGACCTGCCCGATAAAGCAGGCAAAGGTGACCATTGTGAAGCTGTCGTAGACCTTGACCCATCTCCGCGTACTGAAGATGATGGGTGTGCGTTGGCTATCCAGGTGACCTACCAGCACCAGGTCGCGCTTATGTTCGCCCACTGGCGGGATAACCGCAAAAACATTCTGGCTTTCACCTTTCGGTACGATCATGCGGAAGGGATTATTCTGAAAGCTGAGCTCCAGTAATTCGCACACCAGCACAAAGATGGATAGTAGAGCAGCCAGGATAGCGGTTATCCTGCCGCCCAGAGGAAACAGGATAAAAGCCAGCAACATCAACCCGCTGCCTAATAAATGTGGGTGAAATATCGACCGTGCGCTGGAGAAGGTTTCAAAGACTGCCTGCAAGCCTATTTTCTCGAACTGGGCTTGCGCGTAAAGCGCCCCTTGCCGTTCTCCTTCTCGGGTTGGCCCACGGGGTCCAATATCCACCGCCAGGGCGCGGATGTGGTTAAGCCAGGTTGCAATCTTTGGGTTCGATGAAGTCGGTTCAGTCATGCAGGTCTCCTAGGAAGGGATAGAGACATTATACCTATATCCACAATAAACCAGGTGGAGGAGGGCTTTCGATTTGTTTTTATGCTTATATTTTTCGCCGGTAGTTATTAGTTTAAGCTCTAGATAAATATTAATAAGCTATGGCTGATAGCTCACAGCTTCTTTTCTAACGGATAGGGTGGGACTCGAACCCGCGGTCTCTTCAGTGCGATCGATATAAATATAGGGGAATTGGGGAAAATTGTCGTTTATTACGTTTGATATCGCCCAGAATCACCATACAACTCACTGCCCTCCTTGCATGCTGTTTCGGCATATCAGTACCCAAACTGTGCCCCGATATGCATCGGTATGAAGTAAGGAAAGGCGATCCGATTAGTTGCCTGTTAATTAATACCATTATTTGAAAACAGGATGAACTCGAAAATTGCATTTATGCCTTCGGCCTTGATAATCAAATCTCTGCGGCATTGAATTTTTTTTATCCTTAATCTACAGCCACTTCCACTTCGGCTGGGGAATTGGACGACCTTTCCAGGATAATCTACCGGTCAGGCTAAGGATTAATGATTGGAAAGCAGCTCCTTCATTGGCAATCATCGTTATTGGATAAATTAGACCGAGGGCAATGGGTAGCCTCAACTCTCGATAAGGAATGCACCATACCAGCACAGAGAGACCGATGCAGATCGCTAATTCAGTGTAAGAAGCGCTGGGGGCAAGCCCGAACAGCTTGGCAGCTAGGATAATCAACGGCTCCAAGAACAACGCCCCCAACCAGAGGTACACAAACAGGAATTCAATAAGGCGAAATTCAAAAGTAGCGAATAAATTTTTGGCAAAGCCATCAAATGCCTCCTGGCCTCCAAGATACATACGGCAGGAGATCAGATCAGTGATATTCACCACCCTCCAGCGCAAGCCGGCTCTCTTGATGCTCCGCGCTAGAGCTAAATCTTCCACGATTACCGCCCCCAGATTTGCATGCCCGCCCACTTTTTGGTAGGCTTCACGCCGGAAAAGCATCATTTGACCAACTGCACTGGATAAGCTAGGTATTCTGAGGCGATAGGCTAACCATAATGGAACAAAACACAGCACAGCCCACAAAAAGAAAGGTACCAGCAAGCGCTCTCCCCAGCTTTCCATTAGTTGACGCGGGTAACCAGTGATTAAGTCTGCTTGCTCCCCCAACATGGCTCTTACTACTTCCTTAAGAGCCTGTGGCTGAAATATCGTATCAGCATCCGTAAACATGATCAGTTCACCCTGGGCATGTTGGGCCAGTTGCATGCACGCCCAGTTCTTACCAGTAAATCCCTCAGGTGGTGATGTGCCTACTAAAACCTTTAATCTGGGATATTCAACCCTAATTCTCTCAAGAATATCAGCTGTATTGTCTCTAGATTGATCATTCAGGACGATGACCTCATAATTAGGATAATCTTGCTCGAGGAGAGAGCGAATGCATATGCTGATCCTTTTTCCCTCATCGCGCGCTGGCACAAGGATGGAAACAAAAGGATAGTTCATCGGCGTATTTCGATGGCGGAAGCGATGAAGGAGGACGATATTACTCAGGACAATGATCAAAACCACTACTTGAAAATAAATAAAGCTCATGATCATCCCATGAGTGAGATAAGCAGTCATTCTTCGTCAACTCTTAGGGGTAAAACGCCTAGTCAACCAGGGGCGCAGGGCTGGTTTCTGCTTTAGTTCGCTGCGATGTGTCCAAGCCAGGATGATCGTTTCACTCAACCACACTGCCAGTAACAAAGGATCTGGCATCCAAAGTAATAATGCGATCATAATCATCGCTAATCCAAGCATAACCGCCCAACCAGAGGAGGTTACCAGAGCGATTCCAACCACAGTTCCAATCACACCAACCAATGAAGCTTTCCAAATCGTTAATCCGATCCACACACCCAATGATGCGGCAATGGCTTTACCGCCATGGAATCCTAGAAACGGGCTGAAGACATGTCCAAGGATGGGAGCAATCGCAATCAAGTACATCGGAATCCCGGTGATGCCTAAATTGTAATAAGACAATCCAACCGGTACTGCTGCCTTAGAAACATCCAAAAAAAGGGCAAGTAGACCAATGGTTTTGCTCCCTGATCTGAACACATTGGCTGCACCAGGGTTACCATCACCAAGTTGGCGTACATCCACTCCAAGTAGAAGTTTACCAAGCCAGATAGAAAACGGTAATGAACCGGATACAAATGCAATGAACACCATTGCAATAGAGATCATGATTAAATATTACCCTTTTTAATTTCCTTAATAACACGGTCTGCAGCCAGCTTGCCAGTTATGATGGAAATTGGTAGACCAGCTGGACTATATGTCCATTGCCCTGCCTGGAACACACTCGGCACAGGCGTGGTGATGGCGCTCATGATCTTCGGCAGCCGGCTCTCAGCCGGCATGGGGTGGTTGGTGAACGACCAACCTGTAATGGCCCCCTCAGAATTCCCCGCCAGCCGCGCCATGGTCAACGGGGTTGAGCTGAACCGATGAAGCACAGCTTGCTGGAGACCTGGGTATATGGAGCCATCCAATGCGGCGATCATGCACTGCTCGCACAGAGCTTTAAACGATTCATACCAGCCCATCTCCTGGATGCGCTTGGTGAGTGCATAATCGAACAGGACGCTCACGATTAAACCGCTCTGCCCAGTGGGTGCCAGTGAGGAATCCCGCAGCACCGGGATGGAAATCTCATAGGTGGTCAGGGAAAAGAACTCTTTCAGCCAGCACTCGATCTCATTTCGCTCTGCCTGAATTGGTATTGGCCCGGCTTGTGACTGCCCCTGGCGGCTGGGAGTGTAGAAGAAGTGCTCGCTGGCGATGTGCTCGAAGTAGCTTTTATCCAAGTTGACCGCCAGGTATACCGTGAAGATCGAATCATTGCCTACCTTATCAGCTAGCTCAACCTGGCGGCGCAGGACGACCTCCTTCACATGCCGATCGTGAATGTTTTCCAAGGAGACCAGTCTGTAAAAGGACTTCAAATCAGCTGCCCAGACGAGCTTGCGATACTGGTGCTGGTTCCCCTGGGCGTCCGTGACCATCCGGCTCCCCGGGTCAATCATACAGATTTCGGTATCGGTGCAAATCTTTCCTCCGTGGCTTTCGATAAAGCTGGTCATTTTCTCGACGAGCTTCCCCGTCCCTCCCAGTGGATAATTGTAATCCAGGTATAGCTTGATATAACTCAGGGCAAAGAAAGCTGGCGTTTGCTGAAAGAAATGCTGCGAGATGATGTCCAGCAGGTTCTGGTTGCTTGTGTACTGGCTTAGGAAATCCACTACTGGAAGGTTCAAGGAGGTGATTTTTCTCACGGTCAGGGCATACTTCAATATCCAAGGCAGGATCTCCGTTATCAGGTAATCGCGATCCTTCTTAAGGTCTAGGAAGATCGGATTGGTGATGCCATACTGCACTTTCATGTATTTCATGATCAAGCGGATCTGTTCTATAATCCTGGTGATTTCAGCTTTACTTTTTGGATACAGCCCTTCGAGCAAGGCTTGATAATCTGCCACACTGGCTTCACTCTCCAGACGGATCACACGATCTTCGATGCCCAAGGATACATGGTTTCTCACCAGCTGAAGCTCAATGCCCAGGTGTTTCAGCATCGGCAGCAACACACCTGAGTCCTCCATGGCGCGGATGCCACCATCAAAGACGAAGCCATCTCGCTCGAAAGAGTTGATCAACCCGCCGCAAGACGTTTCCTTCTCGCACAACAGGGTACGCAGGCCAGTTTTAGATAGGTAGGCTGTAGCGGTCAACCCAGCAATCCCGCCGCCTACAACGATGACATCATACTCCATATCTTCTCCTCCTAGAGCCACCGGCGCCCCTGCTCATGCCAGACCGGTTGCTTGCTCGCTGATCACCCACACGTGCTTCCCCAGCTCACGATCGATGGCATGCTTGGCTGGCTTCTCATCAATGGTCAGGTTAAAGAACCTACCACTCACCATTGCCAACTCGGGTGCAGCTACCAGGTAATAAATTGCATCGCCAGAGATCACCGGGTCTTTGAGCATCCAGCCAATCAGGTAACGCTGGTAGAAACGGTACACAGGTCCATTGTTCATGCCAATATTGGTACGCACCTCACCCGGATGCATGGCGTTGATCGTCACGCCTATACCCTGCAATCTCTCTGCCAGCTCCCATACGGTGAGCAGCTGGGCGACCTTGGATGCCCCATAGCCTTGCAGCCCGCGATAGCGCCTGCGCTGCCAGGTCAGGTCGGTGAGATCCAGCCCGCCGAAGCGGTGCCCCTGCGAATTCACCTGCAGGATTCGGCTAGGAGCGCTGGCAACCATTCGATCGAGAAGCAAGCGGGTCAGCAGGAAGGACGCCAGGTGGTTGACGAAGAAAACGATCTCGAAACCCTTCTCAGTCAGAGTTCTGTGCGTATGATACAATCCGGCGTTGTTGATCAACACGTCAATGTGTGGGTATCTTTCCAACAAAATAGCTGCTGCTGTGCGCACCTCATCGAGACAGGAGAAATCAGCCCGCAGCACATCCACGTGATTCCCATAGACGCGCTGCAGCTCAGACTGCACCTGGGCAGCCTTATGAGGATCACGGCAAACCAGCACCAGGTTGGCTCCGCCCTGGGCCAGCCTCCTGGCAGCCTGATAGCCCACACCCGAGGTAGCGCCGGTAAGGATACATAGCTTGCCGTCCATGCGTGCTTGGGTGGTCTTCTGAGGCAGGCGGGCATTTTTAATGAATTGCAGTTCTTCTGGCTGTTTCATTTTCGTCAAGCCTTTACCCAAAATATCTGCGCATGAACTTCCAATAGGATTTTCGTAGCAGGGGAATTCCATTCAGAATGGTGCCCCATAGATCGAAATAATCGCGCTGGGTAATGATGCGGTTATCTTCCCCCAAGGTGAGTTTAGTGCAACCATACAGGGCATTGCTGGGCCAGCGTTTGAAGCTCATCAGTATCTTCCATTGAAAAAAGACCTGCTTCCCATCCATAACAATCGAAAGGATGTCCATATTGAGCTTTTCACATCGGAGAGCCAGGCGTTTGCACATCGCCATGAACTCTTCTTTACCTTCGATACGCTGGATGCTATCTTCGAAGATGATGTTATCGTGGTAGTAGGGAAATAGGTGCGACCAATCAGGTTTGCCCTGCGTGTTGTATGTCTGCGACCAAAGCTCCCGTATGCGTTCAGTGGTCAGAGTCTCAATTGTAGCGATTTCCTGAATCGTGGAGGCATCTTTCATGGGAATTTCAACCGATAATGTTTTCTTTTTCTCACCAGAATATTTCGTATTATAAACTATAACAAGTATGTATAATTGGTTGAGAGAAAAATTAACCATTCCTACCGGTCAGCCCACCGAAAACAAAACGCCCTCCATCATTGGGGGGCGGTCTTTCTATTTCTGAGCAGAATATGGGAAAGGGCGGGCAATATCAAGAAGATAGTTCGAAACACCTGCCTTATTTACCTATGGTAATGTAACCCGAGATTTTATTATTTAACTGATCATTATATATATGAATATGCTGCCCTTCGTATATACCTTCCCCATGACCAACTCCTCTGAGGATGTTGGTATTGGCTGGTCGTTCAAAACTACCCACCCAAACCCCACCTTCTTCTGTTTCCATGCGGAATTTGCCATTAATGGTGATCATTGATCCACCACCAGATACGTTGATCACTCCGTCGTAAGCATAAAGCGTCCCAGTAAATTGCGGGATGTCACCTACTTCATAGCATGTTTGGGTGTCAATCCTGAGATGGTAATTGAGACCTGATACCCACTCACGATCTATCTCCGGAAAATCGCAACGCGTTTCAGAACCCGTGAAGTCGATGCGTTCATTTTTAGCATAAGCAGGAGTTGGAAGAGTTAGTGAGAGCATGATGGCGATTATTACAAAGCTGACGGTTAATTTTCTGGTATTCATTTTATTTCTCCTTTTTGAGTATCCAATTTGATTGTTCTTTAGATGATGATAATAGAAGTTGATAATGCAAATTATTCCTTAATATCGAGTCACCTCCTCTCCTCTGAGTCTTTGTCCCAATTGAACATTTCTCCTTGTCTGGTCTTATCGCGCAGGAACTCGAATAATTCATCGATTGTGGCAAATCCAAATCGCTCACCAGTAATGGGATTCTGAAGCGAGCTTAGCCATCTGCCTCCTTGTTTGCCCTCGCACCATAACCGGAGCACATATGATAAATACTTTTCCGGCTTGCCATTTCTCGCTATCCGGTCATTCACCGTTGTTCCATGCTCCCTGTGCATTCACTATATCAATTGCACGCAGCCAAAGCGTTGTTAAAACGTGCACAAATTCCATACCCACCGGGAATATCGGAGTTAATCGGTGATAAAAAATATAATTCTGCTTGTTTTCTGCTATAATGACTGAAACGCGGCACCGAAAATCAGGTAATTCTCCGGGGGTGATATTTGGTTGTTCTTACCGTACATCTTTTTGGCCCCTTCCAGGTTTATCTCAACGGAGAACCAGCAAAAGGATTTCGTTCCGATAAGGCACGCGCCCTTTTTGCCTACTTATGCACAGAATGGATGGGACCGCATCGCCGTGAGAAGCTGGCTGGGATGCTGTGGCCCGAAATCCCTGAACAATCCGCGCGTGCCAATCTGCGTTATGTATTGGCCAACCTTCGCCGCATTCTGGGAGAGCAAACAAGCTCCGGCGGGGCGAGCACCCCATGTGATTTCCTTGCTACTACCCCACAAACGATCCAGATCAATCCTACCCGTGATCTTTGGATAGATATCGCTATGTTCACTGAGGTTGCCCATCATTTGAGATCTGGCAGCCAGGTAAAGTCCGACATGTTGATATTGGAGCGGGCGGTGGATTTGTACCGTGGAGAATTTCTAGAAGGCTTCTCCTTACCCGACAGTCCAGCATTCGAAGAATGGGTCTTGCTCAACCGAGAGCGATTTCATCGGCTTATGATTGAGGCGCTTCACCAGCTGGCTGATTACTACCAGCAAGCCAGCCAGTATGAGCAAGCGCTACAGTTCACCTGGCGTCAGCTGGAGTTAGATCCTTGGCAGGAGTCCGCACACCGTCAGGTGATGAAGCTGCTAGCGTTTAGTGGGCAGCGTGCTAAGGCTCTGATTCAATTTGAAACCTGTCGTCGAATTTTAAGAGAAGAGCTGGAGATTGAACCGGATGAGAAAACAAAAGTTTTATATGAACAAATCCTGCATGGTGATTTAGAGACAAACTTTACAGCCCGTCATCAGACAACCCCAATTGTTCCACAACTTCCCCCATTTCTACTGGCAGAATCCCCGGCTATGTTTGAACGCCAGCCGTTCTTTGCCAGGGAAAGTGAATTGGCTCAACTCGACAACTTTCTTGATCGCTCGTTAAGTATCTCGGGTCAGGCAGTATTCATATCAGGCGAAGCTGGCAGTGGCAAAACAGCCCTAATCGACGAGTTTGCCATCCACGCTCTTGAAGCGCGTCCCAATTTGCTCGCTGTTCGTGGTACCTGCAACGCGCATACCGGGGTCGGCGACCCTTACCTTCCATTTAGAGAAATTCTGGGGTTGTTGACCGGGGATGTCGAATCCAGGTGGAATGCAAGAACAATACCTCGTGAGTATGCACTCCGTCTGTGGAACAATTTACCCCTGATCGTACCAGTGCTGTTAGAGCACGGGCGCGATCTGATCGAAACGCTCCTGTCTGGTGACGCGCTGATCCAAAGGGTCAAAGCTTGCCTACCTACGCAAATCGATTGGATCCAAGACCTCGCTGAATTGGTGGCGCAAAAATCTACAATTCAGGGGGGTCATGCTCTTACGCAAAACGCCTTGTTTGAGCAATTTGTTTATACATGTAGAGCATTGGCAAGTCACAATCCTTTACTCATTTTAGTGGATGATTTGCAATGGGCTGATCAAGGATCCATCAATCTACTCTTGCACCTTGGAAAGCATTTGAAAGATACCTCCATTTTGCTCATCGGTGCTTACCGTTCGGAAGAAGTGACGCTTGGTAGAAATTCGGAACCGCACCCTCTTCTGCAAGTTATCCATGAATTCCAGCGAGACCAAGGAGTGATCAATATCGACATGGAGCAAGCGGAGGGCTACCCATTTATTGAGGCTTTAATCGAAAGCGAACCAAACCAGTTGGGAGTAGATTTTCGAAAGACACTATACGAGTTAACCAAAGGTCATCCACTATTTACCATTGAGCTGTTACGGGGCATGCAAGAGCGGGGTGATTTAATCAAAGACTTGCAGGGGCGCTGGAAAGAAGGCTCATTATTAAACTGGGAAGAATTACCTGCCCGTCTGGAAGCAGCGATTGCAGAACGAATCGATAGATTATCAAGCCTGGAGCTGACTATTTTGCAGATTGCCAGCGTTGAAGGTGAAGTGTTTACGGCTGAGGTCGTGGGAAGGATGAAAAAGCTATCCGATGGCGATATGGTCACATTGCTGAGCAGTGAGCTAGACCGCAAACATCGGCTCATTCGTGCCCAAGGAACCACCCATATCAATGGCCAGAGAATCTCCCACTATCGTTTCCGCCATATCCTATTTCAAAAATATCTATATTCCATCCTGGATAGGATTGAAAAGGAGCACTTACACGAAGCAGTTGGTACCGCTATTGAAGTACTGTACCAGAACCACACCGATCAAGTTGGGTTAATTGCCCCTCTACTCGCCAGACATTTTCAGGAAGCTGGGATGGCAAGTAAAGCGGTTGGATACCATTTTCAGGCTGGGGAGAGGGCTGTACATTTGTCGGGAAATGAAGAGGGGATGTTCCATTATTATCAGGGTTTAAAACTTCTGGCCACTCTCCCGGATCTACCCGAACACAAGCAACAGGAGCTCAAATTACTCGTTGCCTTAACCGTACCGTTACTGGCTATTAAGGGCTACATTTCTCCTGAGCTTGATACAGTGGTAAAGCGCGCTAGCGTGCTGGTTCAAAATGTGGGGGGTGCACGTGAGTTGATGGGAACCCTTCTGCGTCTTTTCCTGGTCAACACGACGCATGGTGACCATCAAGTGGCTTTGGAATTTGCCCAGCAACTTACTAATGTAGCCCAGCAAAATCAAGATGGGATCATGGAAGCCATCGGGATCCATGCTCAAGGTATCGTAATGTTTCATCTTGGAGAATTTAAACAAGCCTTGAGTCACTTTGAAAAAGTGATTGCCTTTTATAACCCCACTCAACACTGCACTTCAGCTTTTATTATGGGACAGGACTTGGGTGTTGCAGGACTATGTTGGGCAATGCTGAGTCTGTGGATGCTGGGGTATCCGGATCAAGCCATGCAGCATAGACAGCAAGCCCTTGCCTTAGCTCGGGCAGTCGATCATACTTTCAGCATGGGGTATTCCTTAACCCTGGCCGATTCCATGATCCATCAGTTACGCAATGATATCTTGGTGGCATATGAAAGAACTGCTAATACACTTGCATTTGTGAACAAGTATGGTTTTAGTTTCTTTCAAGCGTACAACCTGGTTGTGATGGGCTGGGCGCAAGCAGAAACGGGTCATGTAGAGGAAGGAATAACTCAAATATTGACCGGATTAGCCAAACATAAGGAAATGAATGCGCGCAGCTTTCTCCCCCATTATCTAGCCTTGCTGGCTCGCAGCCATTGCCTTACGGGAAATGTGGATGCGGGATTGGAGGTCATCAATTCAGCGCTGGCTTTGGTGGAGCAGACTGGCGAGCGCTATTATGAGGCTGAACTCCGGCGCCTTAAGGGAGAGCTTCTCGTTGCTCAGGGAAATGAAGCCGGAGCAGAAGCATGTTTTATGGAGGCGATTTCGGTTGCCCGTCGGCAGAATGCCAAATCGTGGGAGCTTCGTTCTACAATCAGCCTGACGCGACTATGGCAAAAGCGGGGGAAGGGGAGAGATGCACTGCCAATGATTTTGGAAATCTACGGTTGGTTCAGTGAAGGATTCGATACCTACGACCTGAAGTATGCCCGTTCTTTACTCGCAGAGCTGAAATGAAGTTCCTAATTGTCTATGAAGAAGTATAGTGCGCTCAACCTGAATACAGTAATTTTCACAGAGGCAACCTGTTAATCAATTTCACCGGAAAGCTGGTCATCAGCTTAAAAAACGATGAGATATCCTGGCGGAAATGCCTAGCATGATAATCCAGCCACCACACAAGCTCTACCCAGGTAAATTGTCTTTTCCATCCATTTTCCGAGAAAACAATCGCGGATTTTTATCCATTGGTCGGGAGCTTACAGGTTCATGGCTTTCCTGCCTGATTGCTCCAGCCAGGCTCCTGCCTTTTGGAGCATTGACGGAAATATATCCAGGCAACCCTCTTTGACAATGAGTTGGATCAGTAGGCCTTTTTGCTGCCGATCATGAAAATGTTCGGGATATTTGTCCCTATCCACGCGGGACAACTGCCCATCGACTTTTATCAAAAAAGAAATACAATATTATTGAACGATAAAAGAAAATAAGGAAAATCAGGATATCCGCCACTACTCAGGGGAAATGCATGAAATCTTGTGGACCTGGCGGGACTCGAACCCGCGGCTTCTTCAGTGCGATAGAGGAGCAGATAGGGGAAAAAGTGAAAAAAGCCGTCTATTACGTCTATTATGCGCTAGTCCAGCCATTGAATAACCATAGAAGAAGGAATCGAGGTGCTGGGAATCAACGATGAAAGGGCGGATATCCAATTGGATCAGTGATTCGAGGTTGCACTGCCCGGATTTTTCCTCAAATCCTGCCGGCGCGGTGAGGGACACCTTTTCGGCGAGATCCATATCATCGGTATCGGATTCATCCAGCACAACTCTTGGTAGCCACTGGGTATGAGCATAATCGATCATGCCATCGTCATTCACATCACCCAACTCCCAGTGGTAGCACCAGGTGTAGGTACCCAACGGTAATGAGAGGCAGGCGCTGGAGTTCCCGCCCGGGTTCGCCACAGTGGAGGCATTTGGAGGCCTGGCAGCAGAGTCGGTGTTCAGTGGAATATATGTCCAAGGCATGATCGTCGCGGCGATCGTACCGGTGTTCAGGAAGCAGACCGGTTTGAGAGGCCCTTCGTTATTCCCAGATACTGGAGTACCTGGTATCACCACAGGTGTGGTTGGGTCTACAGGATTAAAACTGCTTCCTCCGGGTTCGGGACTCCCAGGAGGTGAATTTTCTTCAGGGGGTTGGTTCGGTTGGTCAGTTTCTATTAAATCTTCAAATGGAAAACACCAGTTAAGCTTGCGAATAAAAGAACAACCAAAATAACAGGAATATAATGCTTGAATCGAATATATTCAGTCATGTGATTCTCCTTTCCTGGACATGCAGTAAAGGGGTATTGGCACAATATTTCACAAGAATATTATACAGTATGGTAAAGAGGGTATCAATAAGCAAAACAAGCAGTATTTATCTAACCCGATACTAGCAGTAAAAAGTATCCAAAACTGTTCTATCAAGGTCATCAGAGATGAGCAATATGCAATTTTCGTAAGGTGAGAGTAGTCCTCAGCAACAGAATTGACAATAAAACCTTCGATTGCTTTTTAGAATTGCATAGGCTGCTACCTCCGTTTCGAGCAAAACCCGAAACGGAGGTAGCAGCCTATTGATTTAGAGCGTGGGCTGAAACGCTCTATGCCCCCACCCAGATTCGAACTGGGGTTTTAGCCTTGAAAGGGCTGCGTCCTGGTCCCCTAGACGATGGGGGCGGGTTCCAAGCGACGGGATTTTACCACCCCTATAGATTAAGGTCAAGGAAAACTGTTAGATAAAGTTCAAAAGTGAACACTTTTAAAGTTGAAAAGCGAACCGTTGAACCTACCAATTGAATTAAAGTTCAAAAGTGAACTCGTAAACCTTGTAGAGGATATATTACAGAGTGAACCATATTCTGACCCCACCAGATTCGGCATTCGATGGTTTGTCTAATCAGATCCGGTACTAGATGGAGCTCGACATCTTCTCGCAGAGGCACTTTGGATATTTCAATGGTTTTGTTGAAGACAGAAATTCTTCGATACCCATCAACAATGCGTGAATCCCGCAGGCAGAAGACATCTTTTGGCGAGATATATGGCTTGGGGAGCACAAAGGGGCGAAATAGGCTATTGCCAAGTTGTGTGGCCTTAGCAAAGCGAATATCAGGGATTTCGCCAGTGGTCGAGTGGACCTGGTGGTGATTATCGCGTTCGACTTCCTCCTTCAAGTCACTGCGGACATCCTCCAGGCTGGTTAGTTTCTCCAGTGCGCAGGTGCGGACAATACGATCCTGTAGCCAGCGGTAAGGCCTTTCCACCTTACCTTTAGCCTGTGGAGACAGGGCATAAATAACCTTTACACCCATGAGGAGCATGACCTGTCGCCATTGTGGGTCGACATCATCGGTTTCTAGAATATGATTGCGCCAAAAACTATCCCGTTTCTGGATAAAACGAAAAACCCGCAGGTTATCCACATAATAGCTCAAGGGAATGCCGTAGGTCTGCATCAGGCGTTGAGCTGCTTGAATATGGCTCCAGGAAGTCTCTTGCGGGAAGAAGTCGGCTAATAGCAGCTTGCGACTGTAATCATCGATGGAAGTGATCAAAGTCCATTTCTCCTGAGCATAAGGCGACCACAGGTGCAAGGAGGCATCATGCTGAACCAGAGCCCCAATGGCCGTGGTTACCACTTCCCGGTTGTGGATCTTAGCCTTACGTTGGGGTTTATAACAATCCAACCGTTTGGCTCGTTCGATGATGGTCGGTACCGATACCTGGATGGCCTTCTTGCGTAGCCGATCGCGTAGAGCAGAGTAGTTGTACTCGTAGATAGGCAGACGAGGGTCTTCAACCAGGTCTTTATCGCGGAGTAACTCCTGTTTGATCTCCGCTTCGACCTGCTCTGACAGCTTAGGAGAACCGTTACGCAAATAAGTAATGAAAAAGACTTCAGGGTTCAGACGAAAGGTCTTTACCAAGGCAAAAAAGCGGGTTTTGTTCACGCCAATAATTTCTTGGACCTCAATGCGAGGCATCAGGCCCTCACAATAGCGCTTGAATAACAATCGGATTTGTTCATCGGTGAATCGCTTGTGCAACTGGGTCATAGTATCCTCCTTTTAGGGTGGAATTTACCATGTCCAGTTCA
>Ga0209253_10000076_pt1 | contig 64451 bp, 63 predicted proteins | sample FrelakmetBRP12BR_FD_187145 | JGI IMG/M metagenome (GOLD analysis project Ga0209253, IMG submission 187145) | Freshwater lake sediment microbial communities from the University of Notre Dame, USA, for methane emissions studies - BRP12 BR (SPAdes)... | ecosystem: Environmental > Aquatic >...
TGCTAGGTCTTGCATCCTCCGGCGCGCACTCTAATGGATACTCTCTCATCCGCAAAATTCTCGAGCGCTCCCGGAGCAATCTCCCTGCGGAGCTCGACGCTCGGCCTTTCGCGGACGCGATCCTGGCCCCAACCCGCATCTACGTCAAGCCAGTTCTGGCACTTCTGAACTGCGTGCCGGTAAAGGGCATGGCGCATATCACGGGCGGCGGCCTCATAGGCAATGTGCCGCGCATCCTACCCGATCACGTTGTCGCCGAGATCTATGCAGCATCGTGGACGATGCCCGCCCTCTTCGGCTGGTTGCAGCAAGCGGGCAAGGTCGAGGCAAGGGAGATGTACCGGACCTTCAACTGCGGGGTCGGCTTCGTCATCGTCGTAAACCCGGCCGCGGAAGACGCGGCGATCGCGACCCTCAATGAACAGGGCGAGAAGGTAATGCGGATCGGCCATATTCGGCCTCGGCACGAAGACGAGCCGCAAGCGGTGATCGTCTGACCCGATGCGCACGCTCGTCATCCTGATCTCCGGCCGGGGCAGCAATATGGAGGCGATGCTCAAAGCCTCGCTCCCGGCGCGAATCGCTGCAGTCATCAGCAATCGGACCGATGCCGCGGGGCTCGAGATCGCGGCACACCACGGCATCCCCACCCGTGTCGTCGAGCACCGGGAGTTTCCGAGTCGCGAGGCATTCGATGCGAGGCTCGCCGACGTCATCGCCGAGTACGAGCCAGACTTTGTGCTGCTCGCGGGCTTCATGCGTATCCTGGGCGAAGCTTTCGTGAATCGCTACGCCGGCCGGCTCGTCAATATTCATCCGTCACTGCTGCCGGCGTTTCCAGGGGTGCATACCCACGCCCGCGCCCTCGCAGAAGGGGTCCGGATCCATGGCTGCACCGTGCACCTGGTCACACCGCAACTCGATCATGGCCCCATCCTTATCCAGGCGGCGGTGCCGGTTCGGGCCGACGACACGGAGGACTCGCTTGCCGCCAGGGTGCTGGAACAGGAGCATCGCATTTATCCGCAAGCGGTGCGCTGGCTCTGCGAAGGACGCGTAGCGGTGAATGCGAACGGTCGGGTCGACGTGCGGGACGCGGCAGCCGGGGCGGGCGTGCTTCTGGTGCCCGGGGTAGAGATGTGAGCGGTCAGCGCGATCATGCCTGAAGGCGTTACCGCACCTATGAATCCCTCCCGCGAATGGCTTTGGTCGACCGGGAATCCACGAATAGGGCGACGACTTGCGCTTGCACTGGCCATGTCAGCGGCCCTGCATCTTGCGATCGGAAGCCGTATTCGAGGTCCCGCGCCCGCTGTTCCGCCCAAACCGATGCGTGCGACGTTGATCGCGGCAAAGGAGGAGCCCTTTCCCGCCGAACCTTCTTCCCCAATATCCGAGCCGAAGGTCGCGCCCGCGCGAAAGCCACCCCCACAGCCGCCCAAGACGCTGCGGCCCGCCGCAAAGCCCCCGCCGATCATTCGAAAAGCCGAAACGGCGCAGGCGGCCCTACCTCAATCGCCCCTGACAGAGGATTCCGCCGCGACAACGCCCGGTGCCGACGCACCCTCCGGCACCGACCTCCCGGCCCCGATCGAGGAACCCGTTGCCGCATCGGATTTTCAGGCAACCCCGCTGCGCGTGGCGCGACCGATGCCTTCCCAGGGGATGATTCGTTACCACCTTTTCTACGGGGCGAATCGGTTCATGGTGGGCCGCAGCGAGCTCGCGTGGGACATCGAGGATGGGCGTTATCGCCTGTCCACCAAAGGAGAGACGGTCGGACTCGCCGCCCTCTTCTATCCCTTTGGCATGAGCTCGGAAAGTGCAGGGCGGATCTCGGCGACGGGCTTCGAGCCCGACTTCTTCCGCATCGATCGCACTAGCAGGCGGGGCGAGAAGCAGCTTCGCGTCACGTTCGACCGGCCCGCAGGGGTCTTGCGTCTCAGCGGCCCCGAAGGGGCGAGCGAGGTTCCGCTCCGGCCCTCATCGCTCGATCTCCTATCCCTCATTTGCCAGCTATCCGTCATCCGTCTCGAGCCGGGGCCGATGCAGTTCAACCTAACGAATGGCCGCAAGCTGGATACTTACGCGGTGGAGGTCGGTGCGCACGAGGTGGTCGACACGCCTATGGGCGATCTGCGTACCTTGTACGTCAAGCAGGTGCGCAAACCGGGCGACGAAGGAATCGAGGTCTGGCTCGCTGTCGATTTTGGCTATCTCCCCGTTCGCCTGCGCTTCACCGACCGCAAGGGCAGCATTGCCGGCGAGCAACTGGTGACCGCCATCCAGCTGGTTCGTGGCTGATCTGCAGTCGGCGCAGTTCGCCGGTGCGACAGCTGCCCTGTCGGCCGTGCTGAACCTCACCCAGCCCGCGGATGCTGTCCTTCGCGCCTTCTTTCGCGCTCATCCGCAGTTCGGCGCCCGCGATCGAGCGTTCATCGCTGACACTGTATTCGCGTGTCTTCGCCGGAAGCGCCTGATCGAGCATTTGGCGGCCGGTCGCCATCCGCGCCGCATGGTGCTCGCCTGCCTCGCGAAGCTGCAGGGCTTGAGCGATCAGGACCTCGCCCCCCTGGTGGAGCCGGCCGAGGCGGTCTGGCTGGGCAAGGTGCGGGCGACCTCCATCGACGATCTGCCGCTCCCGATGCGCTGCGACCTGCCCGACTGGTTGATCGAAAGACTCCTTCTCCAGCTCGGCAGTGAGGACGCACTGCTCGCCGTGGCATCCAGCCTGCATGACCCCGCGCCGCTCGACCTGCGAATCAATACGCTGAAGGCTGCGCGTAAAGACGTCGTGGTGGCGCTCGCCCGCGATGGCATTGCCGCCTCTCCCACACCCTTCTCGCCGTTGGGAGTGCGTGTGCGAGGGAACCCCCCGATCAACCGCCATGCGCTATTCCGCTCGGGTGTGCTCGAAGTGCAGGACGAGGGCAGCCAGCTGCTGGGTTTGCTCGTAGCGCCGCGGCGGCACGACCTGGTGGTCGACTTCTGTGCGGGTGCGGGAGGCAAGACCCTCTTGCTCGGAGCTCTGATGCAATCTCAAGGGCGCCTCTATGCGTTCGATACCTCCGAAAAGCGGCTCTCGAATCTGAGGCCCCGCCTTGCGCGGGCCGGCCTTTCGAGCGTTCAACCGCAGCTCGTTGCAAGCGAGCACGATCCGAAGGTACAGCGGCTCAGGGGAAAGGTCGACCGCGTGCTGGTCGACGCGCCGTGCAGCGGACTCGGGACCTTGCGGCGGAATCCAGACCTGAAGTGGCGCATGACCCCGGAATCGATCGACCAGATGCGGGCAGCGCAGGCCTCGATACTTGATGCGGCAGGCGGCTTGGTGCGTCCGGGCGGTCGGCTAGTCTACGGCACCTGCAGCCTCCTTGCGGAGGAGAACGAGGAAATCGTGGACGGGTTCCTCGCAAAGCATCGAGACTTCGACCTCAGGTCGGCGGCGCACGTGCTCGCGAAGGCGAGGATTCCGCTCGACACCGGCTGCTACCTCAGGCTCACGCCGCAAGCCCACGGTTGCGACGGCTTCTTCGCGGCTGTGCTGGAACGAAAGGCACCGTAGCGCGACCCGCACCCGCAGTTGGGCGGCGGAGCCGACGCACGGCCCGTGCTAAACTGCCGCGCCATCATCCATCCCGGCCCTGCCTGCTCCGACGATGCTGGAGGCTGCTGCTCTTCCGCCACTTATCGAGAAGGTCCTGACCGATCTGCCGCAGGTGTCCTTCCTGTGGCAGCTCGGTGTCATCGCGATCGCCCTGGTCGTCGCTTGGTTGGCGAATCGCTTCGTCGCGCCGGGGATGAAACTGGAACATGCCGCCCTTGCGCTCGGAGCAGGGGGGCTCCGGCGCGCGCTGTTTCCGCTCTCCGCTCTGGTAGTCGTCCTAGTGGGACGCACCATTTTGCGCAAGATCTACCCGGTCCACCTTCTGGACCTCGCCGTGTCGCTGCTGCTGGCCCTCGCCATCATCCGCTTGGCTGTCTACATGCTGCGCCATGCGTTTGGGGGGAGCGGGCTAGTTAAGCGCTTCGAGAAGCTCCTCTCCGGGACGGTATGGGTCGGCTTCGCCCTCTACGTGACGGGACTCGCGCCGGACCTGCTCGCCGTGATGGAGGAGATACGGCTGCCCCTTGGCAAGGAGTCGATCAGCCTGCTCACGATCATCAACGGACTGCTGGCCGTCACCGTCACCCTACTGGTCGCCCTTTGGCTCGGCCGCATGGCGGAAGAGCGGCTGATGAGCGCCACCGAGATGGACATCAACATGCGTGTGGTGCTCTCAAAGGCATTGCAGGCCGGCCTGATTCTGCTCGCCTTCATGATCGCGCTACCCGCGGTCGGTATCAATCTCACGGCCCTCTCGGTCTTCGGAGGCGCGCTCGGCGTGGGGCTGGCCTTCGGCCTGCAGAAGATTGCCAGCAACTACGTGAGCGGTTTCATTATCCTGCTCGATCGGTCCGTGAGCCTCGGTCACATCATCACCGTCGACAACCGCCAGGGTCAGGTAACGAAGATGACGGCGCGCTATCTAGTCGTGCGCAGCCTGGATGGCACCGAATCGATCATCCCCAACGAAACGCTTATCACCTCGACCGTCGTCAATCATTCCCATACGGAGCCACGGGTGCGCGTGGCAATGCCGGTGCAGGTGAGCTACGAGACCGACATCGAGCAAGCGCGCCGGGTCGTCCTCGACGCTGTCGGCGGACAGTCCAGGGTCCTCAAGGATCCCGCCCCGTTCGTCGCGATCACCGGACTCGCCGACTCCGGCGTCAATCTCGAGCTCAACTTCTTTGTTGGGGACCCCGAGCAAGGCACGGGCGTGATGCGTACTGAGATCTACAGTCGAATCCTGCAGGACCTAAAGGCTGCAGGCATCCCGATTCCCTATCCGCAGCGGGAAGTTCGGATCCTGGGCAGATCGCTGGACGAGACGGGGTAACGCGGCGCGGACGATGTGCGCGAACGGGTAGTCAGCACGATCAGTCCGGCGTGGACCAGGGTTCCCCACATTAAGTTCCCCTAATCCCTCGCTTGCGTTGGGGTTACGTTCCTGTAATATGCGCGGCTGGCAAAACCTCCTCTACATTTGAAATAAGGAACCTCCTTTGATGTTTTCAGGGATTTTTGAGCTTCCCTGGTGGGGCTACATCGTTTTCACCTTGATCGTCACACACATTACGATTGCGGCAGTCACCATCTACCTCCACCGCCACCAAGCCCATCGGGCCCTTGACCTCCACCCGATCGTCAGTCATTTCTTCCGGTTCTGGCTCTGGCTCACAACCGGTATGGTGACCAAGGAGTGGGCGGCAATCCACCGCAAGCACCACGCCAAATGCGAGACCAAGGAGGATCCCCATAGCCCGCAGATTCGCGGGATAAAGAAGGTGCTGTGGGAAGGAGCCGAGCTCTATCGCGAGGAAGCGAAGAACCAGGACACACTGAACAGGTTCGGCCACGGTACGCCGGACGACTGGATCGAGCGCAACGTGTACTCGAAGTACGCGCGTCTCGGTATCACGCTGATGTTCTTCATCGACTTCGCGCTATTCGGATTCCTCGGTATCACGGTCTGGGCAATTCAGATGATGTGGATTCCGTTCTTTGCAGCCGGGGTCATCAACGGCATCGGACACTACTGGGGGTACCGTAACTTCCAGACTGAAGATGCCTCTCGCAATATCGTCCCGTGGGGCATTCTTATCGGTGGCGAAGAGCTGCACAACAATCACCATGCCTATGGTAGCTCTGCAAAGCTGTCGAGCAAGTGGTACGAGTTCGACATCGGCTGGCTATACATCCGGCTGCTGGAGATCGCCGGGTTCGCGGACGTGAAGCGGCTCGCACCGCGGCTGCGGCTTGCCGATGCCAAGGCCGAATGCGATTTCGCGACGTTGCAGGCGGTGATCAACCATCGGTACGACGTACTGGCGAAATACGCCAAGAGCGTGAAGCAACTCTGCGCCGAGGAGCTGAAGAGGCTGCGAGAGCACTCCACGTTCGATCTCACTGCGGTCAAACGTTTCCTCACCCGCGGACAAACCGAGATCAAGGCCGAGGATCGCGTCTACCTGGAAGTTCTAACGACTCGAAGCAGCGTGCTGAAGACAGTGTTCGGGATGCGCGAAGAATTGACCGCCATCTGGGCCCGTTCGAGTGCCTCGCGTGAGCACCTCGTCAAACAGCTGGAGGATTGGTGCCAGCGTGCCGAAGCAAGTGGGATCGCACCGCTGCGCGAGTTCTCCATGCGCCTGCGTCGCTACGCCTGATTTCGCGCGCTCGCGCAGGCCACTCTTAACACGAACAGCAAGCCCGCCAATCGGCGGGCTTGCTGTTCGTGGCGTCGATCACTTGAGCTTAGTTTCCTTGTAAGCCACGTGCTTGCGTGCCTTGGGGTCGTACTTCTTAAATTCCAGCTTCTCGGGGGTCGTCTTCTTGTTCTTCGTCGTGGTGTAGAAGTGCCCTGTCCCGGCGGTGGATTCCAGCTTAATCTTCTCGCGCATTCTTCCCCCTTAGACCTTCACGCCCCGCCCTCGCAGCTCAGCGAGCACGGCCTCGATGCCCTTCTTGTCAATGGTCCGCAAGCCAGCCTGGCTCACCCGCAGGCGAACCCACCGATTCTCGCTCTCGAGCCAAAAGCGACGGTAGTGCAGATTCGGCAGATAACGCCGCTTGGTCTTGTTATTGGCATGGGAAACATGGTGCCCGCGAAGCGCTTGCTTGCCCGTGACATCACAGACTCTTGCCATGGTCGTGCTCCGGCATGCTGTAAAAGCTTGAAATTGTAGCGGCTCAGACGTAACGCTTCAACGTGGGCCCCCATTCGACCACTCAGTCAGGCCGGCGCCTGCCCCTGACTTCGCGCCCGCGCGACGGCGTCGCGCCAGGCCGCGCAGCGTTCCCCCGCCTTGTCGCGACTCATTCGGGGTTCGAACTGCCGGTCCTCAACCCACAGGGAAGCAAGCTGGTCCCGGTCGCTCCAGAGTCCCACCGCAAGTCCCGCCAGAAATGCTGCACCAAGCGCCGTAGTCTCCGTGTTCCGCGGTCGCACCACGGGGACCCCCAGCATGTCTGCCTGAAACTGCATGAGAAGGTCGTTGCGGGCAGCGCCTCCGTCGACCCGCAGTTCCGCCACGGATATTCCTGCGTCGGACTGCATCGCGCGGAGCACATCCGCGGTCTGAAACGCCATGCTTTCCAGGGCAGCCCGGGCCAGATGCGCACGGGTACTGCCGCGGGAAAGTCCGCAGATGACACCCCGGGCCTGCGGATCCCAGTATGGCGCGCCGAGCCCAGTGAAAGCGGGGACGAAATAAACGCCGCCGCTGTCCGGCACGCTCGACGCAAGCGCCTCGACCTCGTCGGCCGTTCGAATCAAACCGAGCCCGTCACGGAGCCACTGCACGACCGCACCGCCGATGAAGATGCTACCCTCGTCCGCGAATTCCGTGTTGTCGTCAATTCTCCACGCGACCGTTGCAAGCAGACGACTCTTCGAATGGGACGGTGCCTCGCCCGTGTGCATCAGCAGGAAACAGCCCGTTCCATAGGTGTTCTTTGCCATGCCCGGAATGTAACAGCACTGGCCGAACAGGGCCGCCTGCTGGTCGCCTGCGATGCCGGCAATCGGGATCCGGGCGGGGTATACATCAGGGTCGGTCAACGTCACCTCGCCACTCGACGGGACCACCTCGGGCAGGATCGAGCGGGGTACGCCGAGGATGCCGAGTAACTTGTCGTCCCATCCCCCCGCGTGGATGTTGTACATCAGCGTTCGCGAAGCATTGCTCGCGTCGGTGACATGGCACCCGCCTCCTGATAGCTTCCATACCAGCCAGCTATCGACCGTGCCGAACGCCAGTTCCCCCCCCTCCGCCGCAGCCCTCGCGCCAGGTACTTGGTCGAGAATCCAGCGCACTTTCGACCCGGAGAAGTAGGGGTCAATGAGGAGACCGGTACGACTCTCAAAGAGTGGCTCGAGCCCTTGCCGCTTGAGTCGCTCGCAGAACGGAGTGGTCCGGCGGTCCTGCCACACGATGGCATTGCAAAGGGGTTCGCCCGTGCGCCGATGCCAGAGAATCGTGGTCTCGCGCTGGTTCGCAATACCGATCGCCGAGACGTCGTGAGCCGACAGACCGGCGCGGCTCAGTGCCTCGGTCGCAGCGCTGACCTGAGACGACCAGATTTCGCGCGGGTCCTGCTCGACCCAGCCGGGCTGGGGATAGCGTTGCGTGAGCTCCTTCTGGCCGACCGCGCGCACCTCCGCTTTGGCGTCGAATACGGTCGCGCGGGAGCTGGTGGTTCCCTGGTCGAGCGCAAGGATATAGCCGCCCATTAACCGGCCTCCAGACCCACGTCCGGACGATTCGAAGTAAGGGTGCCAAGTCCCCTGCCCGTGGCACAGGCAAACGCCTCCACGATCCTATCGGGCGCGTCAACTTGCCAGCCCTGATTCGCGACTAAGGCCATGCGGGTTTGCGGAAGAGGATCCGGCTTAGATGCTGAATGATGGGTTTTCTGGGCGAGTCGCTGGCATTGTGTTCCTTTGCGCGCCCGGTGACCAGAACACTTTTCTGATCGAAGACCGTCTCCGATGCGCGCGCCGGGGTAGGAGGTTACAATCCGTCGCCTCCTCGATTCCTCTCCCCGGCCAATTCTCATGAACCCGTCTTTCCCAGACTCCATGCGCGTCGTGGAAATCACGACCCCCGGCGGTCCTGATGTGCTCAAACCTGCCCGTCGGGCGACACCCCGGCCGGCCCAGGGCGAAGTGCTGATCGAAGTACACGCCGCTGGCATCAACCGACCGGACGTCTTGCAGCGCCAGGGGGTCTATCCGCCGCCCGCCGATGCTTCCGATCTTCCGGGCCTGGAGGTGGCAGGCCGAATCGCCGCAGTCGGGGCGGGCGTGACGGGTTGGGAAACCGGCGACGCCGTTTGCGCACTCGCGAACGGCGGGGGTTACGCCGAGTATTGCGCGGTCCCCGCTGGCCAGTGTTTACCCGTGCCGAAGGGTCTCGGCTTTATTCAGGCCGCTTCCCTCCCGGAGACCTGCTTCACGGTGTGGACCAACGTTTTTGATCGGGCCGGACTTCAGCCAGGCGAAACTTTCTTGGTGCAGGGCGGAACGAGCGGGATCGGCGTCACCGCAATCCAGATGGTCCATGCTTTCGGCAACCGAGTATTCGCCACGGCAGGAAGCGCGGAGAAGTGCGCCGTCTGCCTGGAATTGGGGGCAGAGCTCGCCGTGAACTACCGCACGGAGGACTTCGTCGACGCGGTGAAGAAGGCCACCGACGGGGTAGGCGTCGACGTCATCCTCGACATGGTCGGAGGCGAGTACGTGCCGCGGGAGTTGAAGGCCCTCGCAAATGATGGTCGCCTCGTGCTGATCGCCTTCGTGGGCGGCGCGAAAGCCACCGTGAACCTCGCCGACCTCATGATCCGTCGTCTTGTGCTCACCGGATCGACACTTCGCTCACGGACTGCCTCGGTGAAGGCAGCCATTGCGCAAAGCTTGCGGCAGAAGGTGTGGCCTCTTATCGAGCGCGGCAAGATTCATCCCGTCGTCCATGCGGTGTTTCCCCTCGACCGGGCGTCCGAAGGTCACATGCTCATGGAAAGGGGGGTACATATCGGCAAGATTGTCCTCGCGGTTCGATAGCGTCGGCCGTGAGTATTCCCTGGCTTTCGCCGTGGCCGTCCCCGCCTCAGAGGCAGGGAACTTGCTCGATCGCGAGTCGGCAGCGGGAAACCATGTCGGGTCCGGGGTCCGGCTGCCAGGCACCCCCCGAACCGACGCAGGCTAGGTGGCCATGGAACTGCAAGCGATCTTCACCAAGACCTCCCGCGGCATCAGCGAAGTCAAAAACCGTTCCGCACGCCTGCCGCGCAATCTCCTCAACGTACTGACCTTGATCGACGGCAAGTCGACCCTAGATCGGCTGCTGCGGGAATCCAAGCTCGGAGAAATGAAGTTTGAGCAGGCCATCTCGCGTCTGGAGGAAGAAGGGTTCATCCGGGTATTCACCGTAACCCAGCGGGATGTGGACATGACGCCGGCAGTCACCCGTCCGAGGCGGCCTCGGCCAGGGGTTGCAGATGGTCTCGACGAGCTGGATTTCTCCGCCATAGCGCGCAGTGCGCTCGAGGAGAGAACCGAAGGTGAATCCCAAGGAACGCCTCGAGGATTGGTGACGCAGTCGCATGGAGATAGTGACGTGGCTGCGACCGATATCGAAGCACGGCGCATCGCGGAGGCGGCACTCAAGGCCCAGGCCGCCGCGGAAGCCAAGGCGAAGGCTGAGGAAGAAGCGCGCGCGCGCGCCGAGGCCCAGGCACGAGTCGAAATGGAAGCGCGCGCTCGCATGGCCGCGGAAGCCGAAGCCCGAGCGAAGGCCGCTGCCCGTGCCCGCCTCGAAGCGCATATGAAGGTGGAGGCCGAAAGAAAGGCTCGGACCGAAGCCGAGCAACGCGCCGAGGAGGAACGCCGCGCTCGCGAGGCGCTCGAGGCGCGCCTCGAAACCGAAAGGGCGACGCGCGCCGAAGCGGAGAAGGCTGCACGAGAGGAGGCCGAGCGCAGGACGAGAGAGGAGGCCGACATTCGCTTAGCGGAGGAAGCCAGGATCCGAGAGGAAGCCGAGCGCCGCGCCCGCGAAGCAGCCGAGCGCCAAGCCAGGGAGGAACTCGAGACTAGGCTTTCGGAGGAGCGCGCCGCCCGGGAAGAAGGCGAGCGCCGGGCGCGCGAGCAAGCAGAGCAGCGAGCTCGCGAGGAGATGGAACTCAAGCTTTCCGCCGAGCGTAGGACACGCGAGGACCTCGAAGCCCGGTTGGCGGCGGAACAGAAAGCGAAGGAAGAAGCGGAGAAACGCGCAAGGGAAGCCGCTGAGAATAAGGCTCGCGAGGAAGCGGAACGCCGGATGCGCGAAGAGGAAGAGCGCCGCGCCTACGAGGAGTCCGAGCGGCGCGCGCAGGAAGCCTTCGAGATGAGACTCGCGGCGGAGCGCAAAGCGCGCGAGGAGGCGGAGCGCCGGGTCCAGGAGGAAGCCGCCCTCCGCCAGAAAGAGGACGCTGAGCGGCGCGCGATGGAAGAAGCCGAACGCCAGGCCCGAGAGGAAGCGGAGCGGCGCGCGGCCGAAGAGGCTGAGCGTCGCGCCCAGGAGGAAGCGCAGCATAGGGCGAGGGAAGCGGCGGAACGCAAGATTCGAGAAGACTTGGAGGCAAAGCTGGCCGCAGAGCGGAAGGCCCGGGAAGACGCGGAGCAACGCGCGCATGAAGAGGCCGAGTTACGAGCACGGATGGAATTGGAAGAGGCAGAGCGTCAGGCCCAGGAAGAAGCTGAGCGACGGATGCGGGAAGAAGCGGAGCGCCAGGCACGCGCTGAGGAAGCCTTGCGTCAGCAGGAGGAGGTCGAGCGGCGCATCCTTCAGGAAGCCGAAAGACAGGCAGCGGAAGAGGCAAACGCGCGCAAAGAGGAAGAGGAAACCGAACGTCAGGCAGAGGCCGACGCGCAACGCCTCGGCCAGGAGGACGCGGCGTGCCTGATCGACAGCGAGCCGGATCACGCCGAGAGTGAACCGTGCGAGGAGGCGGCGACGCCCGAGCGAGAGGCCTGTGCGGTTACCTCGTCCGCTCCGCCAAACCAGGCCGTCCAGCCCAATGCTGGCGCACCGCGGCCGGAGGTCGAGGCGTCCGAGGGATCCAGTCCAGAGGTGAGCCCCGCGGCGCCCACCGAGCCCATCCTCAATGACGTTGTTTCCTTGTTCCAAGTCGACCTGGCGGCGCTGGACGCCCGCGAGCGCCAGTTGCGGCAGGAAGAAGAGGAAGCCCTTCGGGTTGAGGCAGACCGCCATGCCCACGAACTTGCCGGTGACGACGATCCATCGCAGCAGGAAGCTCGGGATGAGGTCGTAAGGCGCACACGAGAAGCCGAGGAAGCCGCCCGACAAATTGCCGAGGAGGCCGACCGAGCCGCACAGGAGGAGGCGAGTAGGCAGCAGGAAAAGGAGGAATCGCGACGTCGCCAGGAGGAAGAACAGCGCGCCCAGGAAGAGCGAACGCGCCAGGCGAGCGCCGAGCGAGCAGAAAGGGAGCAACGCCTGCGTGAGGAAGCCGAACGCCGCGACCGCGAGGAGGCGGCGGCCCGCGCGGAGGCGGAAACGGCGCGGAAGGCGGAAATCAAGCTGCAGAAGAAGCGTGCGAAGGAAGAAGAAAGGGCGCGAAAACGAGCGGACGCAGAGGCAAGGAAACGGGCAAAGGCCATCGCGAAGGCGCAGGCAAGTCGCTCAGCCAAGGTCGCGAAAACGCCAGCGAAGTGGCGGAAGCCCGTCGCCATTTCCGCCGTGCTGTTCGTCCTTGCCACAATCGGGTTAGTGCACGTGGTTCGACTGGATAGCTTGGTGCCGGGTATCGAGCGACTGGTAGAGAGCGCGATCGGCGAACCATTGCAGATCGGGGCCATGCGCGCCGGCCTATTCCCGTCGCCGCATTTCAAGCTTGAAGGTGTGGTAGTCGGGAAGGAACAGGATGTGAGGATCGCCTCTGCGCGCGCGGTGCCCGACTGGGCTTCGATCTTCTCTGACCGGAAGGTGCTCTCGGAGCTCGAGCTTCTGTCAGTAACCGCGGATGGAGCCGTCCTCGACCGCCTGCCGAAATGGGTGAAGCCGGAGGTGGACAGGCCCCTGCGGGCAGCGAACGTTGCCCTTCGAGAAGTGAAGCTCGTCCTGGGCACCCACGCTATGCCGCCATTCGACGGCGACATCAGCCTGGACGCCACGGGCGGACTGGCCAAGGCGGTATTGCGCAGTCGCGACGGGAAACTCACGGTGGCGGCGCGGAACAAGTCGGACCGGCTTGAGGCAGACTTCACGGGTCGCGGATGGACGGCGCCGATTGGACCCGGAATCCAGTTTGACGAAATCGTCGGGAAGGCCGTAGTGCGGGGTTCCGAGATCGTATTGAGCGACCTTACAGCCCGCTTGTACGGCGGCACCGCAACCGGTCACGCGACGGTGGCCTGGACCGGACCCTGGGTGCTGGCGGGAGACTTCAACGCAAGCCAGCTCGATCTCGCCGCAACCCTCAAAGCGTTGACCGGACAGTTCCAAGCAACGGGTCGCCTCGCCGCGAGCGGTCGGTTCACAGCGCAATCGGCGCAGCTCGATGGACTGTTTTCAGAGCCTTCCATCGAGGCAGGCTTCAAGGTGGAGCGCGGCGAGATCGACAACATGGATCTGACCCGTGCGCTGCAGCAAGCGGCCGCCGGAACGCCGGTGCGCGGAGGCAAGACCCAATTCGCTGAGTTGTCTGGCACTCTGAGAGTATCCCAAAGGAACCTTCAGTTTCGCCAACTGGCCCTGTCTTCCGGTCTCCTTCTGGCAACTGGAAGTACCGAGATCGTACCGACGGGGGATGTGGCCGGACGGCTCAGCATCGAACTTGCTGCGAAGCCGCACCCGGTTCGCGCACTGGTCGCGCTGTCCGGCCGACTCTCCGATCTCCAGCTTAAAGCCGCGCGATAACGAGGCCCCGGCTCAAAGCCGATCGAAATCGATCGGCGCCTCCCCGTCGCCGAATCCGTCGTCGTCAAGGGGCGCGATCGCGATGTCCGCATCCTGAGCGTCGAGACCGTCCTCGACATCGCCTTCGGGATCTGACGTGGACTTCATATCTTCGATCGCTTCCCAAAGCGATGCGAACGGGCCGTAGGTCTGATCGGTGTCCTTGTCCTGCCAGTAGAAGCCGTCGGGACGTTCGATTACACGGGCTCGATCGTAATCCGGAGGGGTTTCTGGGATCATCGTGGCCATGGTGGTTCCCCTGTGCCTGAGCGATTCCAAGACTGTATCAAATCATCGGGCCGGTGACATTTCAAGGCACTGCTCCATTCAAGGCCCTGCTCCGGCCCCCGTGCGCGGACTACTGCGATCAATTGCAGCCGTTACCGCAGCGAAGAACTCATTGAACTTTTCGGGCCGCAGCCACCTTGCGACAACGACGAGGTCGTTCTCGGGGTCGATCCAAATCACATTGCCACCCGAGCCCTGCGCGAAGAAGCTCCCGGCTGATGCGCCCGCATAAAGCTGGCCACCGGTGTTCAGCCACCACAGGTAACCATAGGTCGGCATTAGAGTCGACGGCGCGAGCGCTTGGCCAATCCATTGGTCGGACACGACGCGCATGCCGGACCACTCACCCCGATTGAGGAAAAGGTACCCGTAACGCGCGTGGTCCCACGCATTAGCCCAGAGCCCGCCGCCCCAGTGCCCGCCGCCGCTGACTGCGATCGCGCTGCGACCGTCGACGATCATCCCGGAGTTGTAATAGCCGTGCCACTGCCAGCTATCGGAAGCGCCGATGGGATCCATGACGCGTTCCTTGAGCACCTCCGGCAATGAACGGCGCCAGACGCTGGTTAGGGCAAACGCGAGAGCGTTTACGCGCACATCGTTGTATTCCCAAAAAGTTCCTGGCTCCTGCAAGGTGCGGTCACGGCCCGCGCGACGATCCGCGACGTCGGGCTTGCCCCAGATCTCGCCCTGCCACTCGCTCGTCTGCTGCAGGAGCTGCTGCCACGTCACGCGGGAGTTGCGCCGCGTGTCGAAGTTCTCGCCCACGTAGGTCGCGACGCGGTCCTTCAGGTCAACAATGAGGCCACTCTCCAAGGCGAGGCCCGCCACCGTCGAGAGATAACTCTTGGTAATGCTGAAGGCCATCTCGACCCGATCGGTCTCTCCCCACTCGGCGACTATGTATCCGTGGCGGACAATAAGCCCGCTCGGACCGGACCGGTCGAGCGTCGGACCCAGCGGTGCAGCAGCTGCAGGCTCCAGGACGTTGTCTTGGAAGATCTGCTCGGCGAGCTCTCTGCGCCAAGGCGTTTCGCTCTTTCGCGCGAGCTTCACCGCCGCGTCGAGCCTCTGGCGATTGAAGCCCGACTCCTCAGGAGTCCGTCTTTCCCACGCCTTGCTGGACCCGGACGGTGGGAAATACCGATCGGTCGCGAGGGCAACGGTTGCGAGGCTAGCTAGGGCACAGGCGAACACAACAGCGCAGAAGTGGGTTAAGGATCGCATTGTCTAAACGATCACGTAAGCGTGACGCGGCCCTAACGCCTGATCACGAACGTAAGAAGGAAGTCGCCGCGCACCACGTTGAGCTGCACCGACCTCTGGTTACCCTTGAGCAAGGCGACCAGATCTCGCACCGAAGCCACCTTGACCCGATTCACACCGACGACGACGTCCCCGGGGCGCAACCCGTGATTCCAGGCCGGGCTTCCTTCTTCGACCGTCACGACACCGACCCCGTCGCTGCGGGATCCGTTGTCTCGCCCCCGGCCCAGGTCGACGACCGAGGCGCCCGCCAATTCCGGTACCGTCTCTCCGCGCCCTGCCCGGGGCTTCACTGGCTCCAGCGAGACCCTGACGAGGCGCTCTCGGCCCTCGCGTTGCACTGTGAGGTCGACGGTCTCTCCGATCGCCACGAGGCCGAGCTGGTTACGCAGATCGACCGATCCGCGAATGGGTCGGCCGTTAACTGCGAGAACGACGTCGGCCGGCCTGAGACCCGCCTTCTCGGCGGCCGAACCGGGAGCAACCTGCACGACCGCGGCGCCTTGCGACGCGATGACCTTTAGCGCACTCGCCATCTCCGGGGTGAGGTCCTGGGTGGTCACGCCGAAGACGCCCCGGCGCACCTCACCAAACTTGCGCAGCTGCGTCATCACCGCTCGTGCCATGTTGCTCGGAACTGCGAAGCCGATGCCGACGTTCCCGCCCGTGGGACCGATGATCGCAGTGTTGATACCGACGAGCTCGCCCTTGAGGTTAACCAGCGCGCCACCTGAATTACCGGGATTAATCGAAGCGTCGGTCTGGATGAAGTCCTCATAGCCTTGCATGTCGAGCCCGCTGCGGCCGAGTGCGCTGACGATGCCCGACGTCACCGTCTGACCGAGCCCGAACGGATTGCCGATTGCCACCACAAAGTCGCCGACCTGCAGCGCGTCGGAATCGCCAAACTTCGCTGCACTCAGGTGCTGCGCGTCAATCTTAAGCAGGGCGATATCCGTGCCCGCGTCGCTTCCCACCAGGCGCGCCGCAAACTGCCGCCGATCCTTAAGAGTGACAACGATTTCCTGCGCATTCTTCACCACATGGTGGTTGGTCAGCACCAGTCCGCTCTGGGCGTCAACAACCACGCCCGATCCAGCCGAAAGCTTTGGCTTCTGCTGCTCAGGAATGTTGAAGAAGCGGCGAAAGAACGGATCCTGCAGCAGCGGATTCTCGGCCTCCGGAGATCGTGATAGAACCGAAATGTTCACGACCGCAGGCGTTACTGCCTCCAACATCGGAGCCAGAGTCGGCACCCCGCTGCCGGCCGGCATTACGGGAAGCACCGCATCCGCCGTGCCGACGGTCGAAATCAGGGCTGCGAGAAGCCACGCGCGGAGGGGAATCGGGAGGACGAGCTTCATTTTGCGGGAATTGAGCACCGAACGGCCCCCAATTGTTTGGTGGGTGCATACCGGGCGTCAAGATCGGTGAGTTCCCCGCGGAAAAACAGACCCACGCCAGGCTACCCGCACGCGGGCCAATTTCAGTGGAATGCCACGCGCTGGGTCATGAGTGCGTCGAGCTCTCCAAGAAAGTCGTCGACATCTTCCTCTGACGGGCTTGAGGCAATCACACCTTGCATGCTGCACCGGAACCGCTCGGCCAGGTCTCCAGTGAGAAAGGTGCCGCGCCGCGCGTGTTTGTCGACGACCTCGAAACCGTGCTGGCTCGGATACTCGACGACGTAATAGCTTGGGCTGTTGTAGACGATGACCATAACCGAACAAGGCACCGCCCTGCCGGCACACTTCCTTCCGCGAAACGGACGCCCACTGCGGTCACCCTGGACGATACGCCACCAGCAATCGCCGTGCCGCCTCTCTCGATTGTCTTCAAAGCAGCGGATCGTAGCTACGAATTGGGCCGCACCGCCACGGGAGCCGAGAAGCTGACGGACGCCGAGCCCAGCGCTCAGCGAAGAGCCCTGATCACCTTGAGCTCTGCACCGGGTATGCCGAGCTGAATCGTCTGGGCCATCGGAAGCGGTGTACCACCGTCGCTTTCGCCGACTATGACGAGGGTCGGGCATTCGATTGCGCTTAGGCGGTAAGTGGTATTGGCCCGTGATCTCGCAGTGTATCTCGGTTCCGTTTGCTGAGACCTTCATGGATTCCGTCGAGACCGACGCAGTCCTCCAAACGGTCGGGAAACCAACAGCATCGGCTCAGTGCAACCTTGAAAGATCTGGGAACGGCAGCACTTCGATGCCCTCTTCCTCAAGTTCCCCAACATCCTGCAGACTCGCGCGACCGCGGATACTCCGGGCAGGCACCTCCCGATAGTGGATCTTTCGAGCCTCGTCCGGGAACCGGTCCCCGACGTCCTCGGTAATGCTCTGCAGCATCCGCAACAGCTTTTGAAACATCACAGGTCCCTCGTCCGTGGCTTCTCGGGTTGCGGCATCACGAGCCGTCTGGACATGGGGCGCCGAGGGAAGGCGCGACACGCGTTTGCTGTCGCATACCGGGCACAGGATGTTACCGGTGTCTTGCTGCCGGTTATACTCTTCGCTGGACTGAAACCAGCCTTCGAAACGGTGTTCTTGGTCACAGACTAGCCGGTAGACGATCATGGACGTGGTCGCTCGGGGGTTTGAACGTATTTCGTCGTAGGATACCGGCAATCCTCTCCCACGCCAAACGCGCAGCGCCGTCCCGGTAGCCATTGAAATCGCTCCGCATGGCACCATTTCCACCGTTGGAAAGCCGGGGAACAGCGCCCAGGCTCGGGCAGACGAGGCTTCCTCAGGAGAATTGATGACTCACCGGCACTCGAATACCTGGATGTGGGCCGAAGCCTGCGAGCTCGTCGAGCGAGCCGACCGGCTGCATCGGCAGTTTTTCCACCTTGGTCAGACAAGCGCCTGCCGCCCCGTCTGGGAGCCGCCGGCCGATGTTGTCGAGACGCCCGAGGGCGTCAGCATTCTGGTTGCGCTGCCAGGGGTCCCGGCCGATCAGGTGCAGGTCCGCTTCGACGGTCATTGCGTCACCGTGTCCGGCGATCGCGCGGCCCCGTTCTCAGCACCGGGGAGCCGTGTTCACCGCGCGGAAATCCCTTACGGCCGATTCGAGCGATGTATTGAACTCACCGGCACGGCGCTCGTGCCCACATCAAGCCGTATCGAGCACGGCTGTCTCGTGCTCGAACTCGCGAAACGCGACTAGAGCGGAGATTCCATGAACCAGGAACTCGACACCAATCTCCCCCGCACCACCGCGGACGGTGCGTCGGCTCTGGCGCCCGGCGGGACCCAGATTCCCGGACCGCGTCCCCTGCCGCCGGATGCTATCGCTATTGTGTGCATGCGCAACCTCGTACTGTTTCCCGGCATGATCCTGCCGGCAGGTGTCGGTCGCGAGCGCTCGGTGGCGGCGGCACAGGAGGCGATCCGCTCGGACCGCCCGGTAGGTTTACTCCTCCAACGCGACCCATCAGTGGACAGCCCGAGACCCGAAGACCTCCACTGGGTAGGCACCGTGGCGAACGTGATGCGGTACGTGACAGCGCCGGACGGAGGTCATCACCTCGTGTGCCAAGGCGAGCAGCGGTTCCGCGTCCTCGAGTTCCTCGACGGATACCCGTTTTTAGCGGCGCGCATCGAGCGCGTTCCGGATGACGAGGTCGCCTCTGCGGAGATGGAAGCACGCCTGATGGAGCTGCGCAGCCGCGCCCAGGAGGTGCTTGAGCTCCTGCCGGAAGCGCCCGCCGAGCTTGCCAACGCCATTCGCAGCATCACATCCGCGTCGCTTCTCTCCGATCTCGTAGCCGGATTCATGGACCTGAAGCCGGAAGAGAAGCAGGAGCTGCTCGAAACGTTTGACGTCGCGACCCGCGTCGACAAGGTGCTCAAGCGCCTTTCACGCCGCATCGAGGTGCTGCAGCTTTCCAAGAAGATCAGCGACCAGACGCGCGAGTCCATGGAAGATCGCCAGCGCGAGTTCCTGTTGCGCGAGCAGATGAAGACGATTCAGAAGGAGCTCGGTGAAGGCGACGAGACCGCCCAGGAGCTCGAAGAGCTCGCGAAAGCGATCGAGGAAGCCGGCATGCCAGATGAAGTTCTCGTCCAGGCACGGAAGGAGTTGAAGCGGCTGCAGCGCATGTCCGAGAACGCCGCGGAGTATTCGATGGTGCGCACGTACCTCGACACGATGGTCGAGCTGCCGTGGAAACGGGCGAGCGAGACGCATATCGACATCCCGGAGGCCCGCCGCATCCTGGACGAAGATCACTTCGGGCTCGACAAGATCAAGCGCCGCATCCTCGAGTATCTAGCCGTCCTCAAACTCAACCCGGCCGGCAAGAGCCCGATTCTTTGCTTTGTAGGTCCACCGGGCGTGGGTAAGACCTCGCTTGGGCAGTCGATCGCCCGCGCAACCGGTCGCAAGTTCGTACGCGCGAGCCTCGGCGGCGTGCACGACGAAGCAGAGATTCGTGGTCATCGCCGAACGTACATCGGGGCGCTTCCCGGCAGCATCATCCAGTCCATCCGGAAAGCCGGGACCAGCAACCCCGTGTTCATGCTCGACGAGATCGACAAGCTCGGCGCGGGAGGTTTTCACGGTGACCCGGCCTCCGCGCTGCTGGAGGTGCTCGACCCCGAGCAGAATAGGAACTTCCGTGACAACTACCTTGCGGTGCCATTCGACCTGTCGAAGGTGATGTTCATTGCGACGGCGAACGTTCTGGAAGCGATTCCCGGCCCGCTCCGCGACCGAATGGAGGTCATTCAACTGCCGGGCTACACCGAGCAGGAAAAGATGCAGATCGCGCGCCGCTATCTCGTTGGGCGCCAGTTGGAATCAAACGGCCTCAAGCCGGACCAGGTGGAACTCGATGACAAGACGGTTCGTGCCATCATCGCTGAGTACACGCGTGAGGCAGGCGTGCGCAACCTCGAGCGCGAAATCGGTGCGCTGCTGCGGAGCGCGGCCGTACGCATCGCCGAGGGCGGGGTGGAAAAGGTGCGGGTCGAGGCGAGCGACCTGAGCGCGATCCTCGGTCCGCGTCGCTTCGAGAATGAGGTCGCGATGCGTGCCGGTGTCCCGGGTGTCGCAACGGGCCTTGCGTGGACGCCCGTGGGTGGGGACATTCTCTTCATCGAGGCGAGCAAGGTGCCCGGATCCGGGCGGCTCATCCTGACCGGTCAACTCGGCGACGTGATGAAGGAAAGTGCCCAGGCTGCACTGTCCCTTGTGAAAGCCCGGCTCGCATCGTTCGGGTTGCGGGAAGACCTGCTCGAAAAGAGCGATGTCCACGTACACGTGCCGGCGGGTGCCACCCCGAAAGACGGTCCCAGCGCAGGCGTGGCAATCACGTTGGCGCTCACCTCGCTGCTCACGGGGCAAGCAGTGCGAAGCGACACGGCGATGACAGGCGAGATCAGCCTGCGCGGTCTGGTGCTTCCGGTGGGCGGCATCAAGGAGAAGGTGCTCGCAGCGCAGCGCGCGGGCATTTCGCGAGTTCTCCTGCCCGCCCGGAATCGCCGGGACTTCGAGGAAATTCCCGAGGAAACGCGTAGCGCGCTTGAGTTTGTCTGGCTCCAGACCGTGGACGACGCCATCAGCGCCGCTGCGGTTGACGCGCGAAGCGAGGTCGCAGCGAGCCCGGCGCCAGCACACGCCTGAGCACACCGCCGCGGCGAACGGGCCGCCGGATCCTCGCTGAGGACGCCATCAGGGACGCACGTCGGAAGCACGGTCCGGCGACGCCGCCTGAAGACAGGCCCACCTCAGGACCGGGAGAAGTCGCGGTGGCAGCAGCTGCGCAGCACGGTCTGCCGCAACCCATCGGAATTCGTTGTGCTCCGGCCGCCCCAGCACGGGAGACACCGGCAGGGTGACCGGTTGACCCGGGCTCTCCGCAACGAAGTAGCGTGCCACTTTCCCGACCGCGTAGGGCTGTGTATCCACAAAACGCTCGCCCCACCGGAAAATGAGATCGCCAAGACCCGTCTCCTCGCGGGTCTCACGGATCGCTGCCCCGAGAGCGCTCTCGCCGGGCTCCAAAAGACCCTTTGGGAAATCCCAGTTGCGGTAGGACCGCAGCAGGAGCACGCGCCACCCGACCGGCGCGGCCCGTAGAACGACGACACCCGCAGCTTTCTTTCGGGCCGTCTCCCAGCTCATGTGACTCGAGCGCCGGATTGCCGCGCCCGCGCGCCGCTGCACACGTTCCGACCGCCGGACCTTTCCCGGCTCCAATGCAGTGTGCTTAAATGAAAACTGTCATTCCAGGAGGAGAAAAACATGAGAGATCTCGTATTCACGACCTGCTCGGCCCTGCTGTCAGGCACGTTTCTGTTCCCGGGATCTGCGATGTCCCAGCAGACCCAGGCCGCGCCCGCGCAAGTCTACTACAGCGCCCCCGCGGACTCTGCGTACGGCTCTGCCCCCATCACCCGCGACACGCAGCGAACAGTGTCCTACGGCTATACCGACGGCGAAGCGATGCTGCTCGACACCATTTTTCTGCGTCCCGTGTCCCTGGTCGGCACCGTCGTGGGCGCTGCAGCGTGGATCGTATCGCTGCCGTTCTCCCTTCCGAGCAACAGCACCGGCGAGGCATTTGACGCGCTGGTCGTGACGCCCCTTAACTATACTTTTGCGCGCCCGTTGGGTAGCGTAACTTCCTGCCGGGACGTCGATCCGGGCTGCCGTTACCCCTATCCCTGGTAAGGCACAGCGTCGTCAAACGCATTCGCGGCCAGTCATATCACCGTGGCCGGCCGCGAACGCACGCCCAGTTGGGCCACAGTGAGAATTGCAAGCCCCTGCAGCGCGGCGACGCCATACAGAACCTGCTGGTAGTGCCCGGCATCCATCAGCGGTGCAAAGGCGAGCGGCGCTGCCGCAAGCCCGACGTCGAGTCCCGAGTAGACGACACCGTAGACGCGTCCGAAGGCCCGCGTGCCGAAGCCAGTCGTCGCCGCGCGCCGCACGAGGAGATCGCGTGAGGGCGCCACAAGACCGGTGAGAAATCCCATCAGCGCCATCAGGCTCACCACCGCCCAGGCCGGGGCAGCGGCGGTTGCAAGCAGCACCGCGACAGCCGAAGCGGCGAGCAAGGCCGCCGCGATGACGCGGTCCTGATCCGTGCGCGCTGCCGCAAGGAACCCACCGACGAACGTTCCCGCGGCGCCCCCGGCAAGATAGACCGAAAGCGCGGCAGTCGCGAGCGGGAGCGAGATCCCGTGCAGCCGCTCGAGCAGGGCGGGCGCGAAAATCTGCAAGGCGCCGAATGCCATCGTCGCGGCCACGAAGAACCCAAAGCACATCCACAGCGGCCGCGAGCGCAGGAAGGCGAGCGTCGCCCCGGGGGTGCGCTCTTGCGGGGCATCCTGGAGGGTGATGCGATGGGGCGTGTCGTCGAGTGCAACCCTTCGAAGATACATCACGCTCAGCACTGCTAGCGCTACAGCGAACGCGGCGAACGCCGCCACCCGCCAGCCGGCAAAACCTGCGATGCCCACCATGAAGGGCGGTGCTGCGGCCCAACCGAGGTAGCCCGATAGACCGTGGATCGAGAAGGCGTGCGAGAGGCTGGGTCCGGTCACGCGATGGTTGAGAAGGCTAAAGTCCGCCGGGTGAAACACGCTGTTACCGACCCCGGCAACGGCCGCTGCCAGCGCTAGCGTCACCCACCCTTGAGCGGCACCCACCAGCGCCGCCGACGCGCCAAGCAGTGCGATGCCGGCGAGGAGCACGGGACGTGCCCCCACGCGATCGACCGCGAAGCCCGCGAGCGCCTGCCCTACGCCCGAGAAGACAAAGAACAATGTCATCAATCCTCCGACCGCGGTGAAGCTCAGACCGAACGCCGGCATCAACCACGGAAAAAGCGGCGGCAGGATCAGGTGGAAAAAATGCGAGGTCGCGTGGGCGAGTCCCGCGAGGGATATCACCTCGGCATCGTGAACCGGCGAGAGGGGGGTGGAAGGCGCATCCATGGCCGGCGCCCATTATCCCCCATCGGGCAGCAGCCGCCTCCGGCGAAAAAAGGACGGCCCCCCGCTCGACCTAGCACGGAGGCCCCCTCACGAAGAGTCAGGCAGGAACCGCCTCGACGATCTTCTCGAAAACCAGCTGCCGGTTCTCCACATCCACTCGGACCGTCTCCTTTGGTCCGAAGCGACCTTCCAGTATCTGCTTGGCAAGCGGGTTCTCGAGCGACTGCTGGATCGCCCGCTTCAGCGGTCGAGCGCCATAGACCGGGTCGAATCCGGCGGCCGCCAGCTGTGACAGGGCAGCGTCTGAGACCTCCAGCTTGATCTCGAGCGCAGCCAGGCGCTTCTCCAGTTGCCCGAGTTGGATCCGAGCAATCGAGCGGATGTGCTTCTCGTCGAGTGCGTGGAAGACCACCACTTCATCGATACGGTTAACGAACTCCGGCCGGAAGTAGTTCTTTACCTCCGCCATCACCGCGAGCTTGATGACCTGATAATCGTCGCCTGCCATTTGCTGGATCATCTGTGAACCAAGGTTCGAAGTCATCACAACGACCGTGTTCTTGAAGTCCACCGTGCGACCCTGCCCGTCTGTCATGCGACCGTCGTCCAGGACCTGTAGCAGTACGTTGAAAACATCCGGGTGCGCCTTCTCCACCTCGTCGAGGAGTATTACGGAGTACGGCTTGCGACGCACCGCCTCCGTAAGATAACCGCCTTCCTCGTAACCCACATAGCCGGGGGGCGCGCCGATCAGCCGCGCCACCGAGTGCTTCTCCATGAATTCGCTCATGTCGATGCGAATGAGTTGCTCCTCCGAGTCGAAGAGGAACTCGGCGAGCGCCTTACAGAGCTCGGTCTTACCGACACCGGTCGGTCCCAGAAACAGGAACGACCCGTACGGGCGGTTGGGATCCGCGAGGCCCGCACGGGAGCGACGGATAGCGTCCGACACGAGCCGCACCGCCTCGTCCTGACCCACCACGCGTCCGTGCAGTTTCGCTTCCATCTGCAGCAGCTTGTCCCGCTCGCCCTGCATCATCTTCGACACCGGGATGCCGGTCGCCCGCGATATTACCTCGGCGATTTCCTCGGCACCGACCTGGGTACGCAGGAGCTTGTGCTTCTGTTGGCCATCCCCCGATCTTTCGGCCTGCTTGAGCTGCGCTTCCAGTTGCGGCAGCCGCCCGTACTGCAACTCCGCGACCCTATCAAGCTTGCCTTCGCGCTGGAGCCGTGCGATTTCGGCGCGCGTGCGGTCAATCTCCTCCTTGATGTGGGCACTGCCCTGGACCTGGGCTTTCTCCGCTTTCCACACCTCGTCAAGATCGTTGTACTCCCGCTGCAGCTTGAGCAGTTCGTCCTCGATGAGCTGCAAGCGCTTCTGGGAAGCCTCGTCCTTCTCCTTGCGCATCGCCTCGCGCTCGATCTTGAGCTGAATCATGCGCCGATCGAGCTTGTCCATGGCCTCTGGTTTCGAGTCGATCTCCATCTTGATTCGGGCCGCCGCCTCGTCGATGAGGTCGATCGCCTTGTCCGGCAGAAAACGGTCCGTGATGTAACGGTGCGACAGCTCGGCCGCGGCGACGATCGCCGGGTCCGTGATATCGACGCCGTGGTGCAGCTCGTAGCGTTCCTGCAGGCCCCGCAGAATTGCGATCGTGCTCTCGACGCTTGGCTCATCCACCAGCACTTTCTGGAAGCGGCGCTCCAGGGCCGCGTCCTTTTCGATGTATTTGCGATACTCATCCAGCGTCGTCGCGCCGATACAATGAAGCTCGCCGCGTGCGAGCGCCGGCTTCAGCATGTTGCCGGCATCGATCGCGCCCTCTGCCTTGCCGGCGCCGACCATGGTGTGGAGTTCGTCGATGAAGACGATAATGCGCCCCTCTTCCTGGGCGATCTCCTTGAGCACCGCCTTCAGCCGCTCTTCGAATTCGCCGCGATACTTTGCGCCGGCCAGTAGCGCCGCCATGTCGAGCGACAGGACGCGTTTACCCTTCAGGGTTTCCGGTACTTCCTCGTTGACGATGCGCTGGGCGAGGCCCTCGACGATCGCAGTCTTGCCTACGCCAGGCTCGCCGATCAGCACCGGGTTGTTCTTGGTGCGCCGTTGCAGGATCTGGATCACGCGGCGAATCTCGTCATCGCGCCCGATGACGGGGTCGAGCTTGCCTTGCCGCGCGCGGTCGGTGAGATCCAGGGTGTATTTCTCGAGTGCCTGACGCTGGCCTTCGGCCTCCGCGGTGTGCACGGTTTGCCCGCCGCGCACAGACTCGACGGACTGTTCGATGGCCTTTCGTGATCCGCCGTGCTCCTTCAACAGTCGACCCGCCTCGCCCTTGTCCTGAGTTAAGGCGAGCAGGAACATTTCCGACGCGATGAACTGATCACCGCGCTTCTGCGCTTCCTTGTCCGTCAGATTGAGAAGATTGCCGAGATCGCGCGAGAGCGTGATTTCGCCCCCTGTGCCCTCAACCTTGGGCAACCGCTGGATGCTCTTCTTAAGTGCTTCGCGAAGGGGACTAACGTTGACACCTGCCCGCTGCAGGAGCGCGGCTGTACTGCCGTCTTCCTGCTGCAGTAGCGCTGACAGCAGATGCTGGGGCTCGATATAGGGGTTGTCCTGCCCTAGCGCCAGGCTCTGTGCATCCGAGAGCGCCTGCTGGAACTTGGTGGTCAACTTGTCGAGTCGCATGAATAGATCCTTCCGTCAGTTTTGCCACGAAGATGGGGGATAGCGTGGCGAATTCAACTCCGACCAAGAACGAATAGGGTTCCATTGTGCGCCAAGCTGCCCTCGCCCATACGAGTTCCACGAAGTGCGCAGCCGCGCCAGGGCGCTGCTCGCGGCGTTCAGGGGTGAGTACACAGCGCCGACGACCTCCCGGCAGATGCGTGCGGCCCTGATCTCGATCCCCACGTCATTGCTGAACAGGTCCTCGCACGCCGGTACTGGGCGGCAGCTCCGGCAGCCCGGCGTTCAACGCGCGTTCCTGGCAAGCGATTGCGCTGCGCCACAAAGGCGGCACGATCGGAATGCCTGGACTCAACGATTCAATCGATCGCTGCGGCGATGAACGCTTGACTGCTGCCAATGCGTCACGCGGCTTGAGGTGGCAGTGCTGCAAAGAGACGAACGCGACGCGCGGGCCTCTCGTGGAGAGAATCTGGCTACGCGCGAAAGGCGATGGTGGGCAAAAACTGCCGCGGCTCGTTACGATCCGACGCTATATGCGGTCGCGCCGGATCGGTCGGCGGACAAACTATGACTTCCAAACCCTCAAGGGGCAACGCTACGTCGACCGCGGTGCCCGTCACCGCTTCCAGCAATTACGATATCCACGTCGCGGTAACCGGCAGCGGCTCCGAGCGCCTTGACATAGCGAACGGCAGCGGCCTGCGTACGGAGAATGGCCCCTGGAATCAACCCGCGAGAGTGACCCACCGCCCACGCTCCACGACTCACCTTCGCAAGGACGAACTGGACCGGATGGTTGCGCTCGATATCGTTTGTGGTAGTCATGGTGTCCCCCCTTTCGTCGGCGCTAGCGGACCGCGCAAAGCATATGCCAACCCGCCGAACTGCGGGGTAATTCAGGCTCTTTTCGTACCGAAGCGGCCGGACTCAGCACGATTGGGATTTGCCGAAAACTGGCAGAGCCCATCAAAAAGTGGGCGAAATGCTAGTCTACCGATCAAGCAGACTCGCGGTTTTTCGCCTCGGTAGCCTTGGGGTGACTGGACTGTCGGACGAGTTCAGATGCCATAGCAAGACCGCTCAAGAACGCACCTTCTACGCGACCCTGCACCAGCCAGTCGCCGCATGCCCCGAGACCTGCCTCCGCGTCATAGAGGAACGCGTCACCATCACGGCAGGGGGCAAGCGCATGCTCCCACCGCAGCGCCCTCGCAGAGGTTGGATCTATGCGCTTCTCAACCAGCTCACAAAAGGATTTCATGAGAGCGGAAACGATGGCATTCGGATCTTCTTCCCTGTGGAGCTGGCTCCATGCGTTGGATGCGTGAACAATCCAGCGCTCCCCCGGTCTGCGGCCGGGCTTGCTGCTTTCCCGGGCAAGCCAGGAGATGGGTTCATCTTCGACGATGGCCGCGTCAAACCGCGCATCCAACGGTTTATCGAATTGCAGCATGAGCGCCCAGCACGGCAACATCTCGATCGGCGCAATCCGGGATCCCATTTCGCCGGTCCCATTCAACAACCGCGCGGCTTCCGGGGCGGGTACGGCAGTGATGACCTTCAAGTAGGGTACGGTCTGGGTGCCATCCTCGAGTTGAAGCGTCCAGCCGGTTTCAACTCGATCCAGGCGCATGACACGCTGCTCGTATCCGATGTGAAAGCCCCGGGCCAGATGGGCTGCAAGCGCGCCCATCACGGGATAGCCCACGTAACGGGCGACACGCTCCCGGGATTCCCCAACGCTGTCTTTGGTCACATGAACGATTCGAGCGCGCCATTCCGCGATAACGCCGGAACGCAGCCAGCTCGCTATCGCACTCTTGAAGCGGGGATCACGCGCTGTGAAGTATTGGGCGCCATCGTCAAACTGTCCAAACTGCTCATCTCGAGTCGCGCTCCGTCCTCCGGGCCACCGAGCCTGTTCGAATAGCGCAACATTATGCCCCGCGTCGCGAAGCCTGCGGGCGCAAGTGAGTCCTGCTATCCCTGCCCCGACGATGGCGACCGTCGGCGCGGGAGGCAGACTCACAACAGCGAGAAATCTACGACGCCGAGACAAATAAGACCTCTTTCATTTGGGCGCAAGGCTCCCCGATACGACTACGGGCCGTCCGGCAGCACCACTCGGGTATTTTTCCCTTTCTCGGTGCCTGGACCGTGGCACCACGGCAAGAAGACGACGAAGGCCGAGTTCAGCGTCCCAACCTGGCCGCGAGGGCCCGCAAAGCGACAATACCCCGCCACGCGACCAACCCGCGGCGGATCACCCGTAGCCATCCGCCTCGAAACAACGGGCGGCGAAAAACCACCACTAACACGACGCCCGCCCCTGCGACAGCCAGCGGATGAGCCCGCAGGTACGCCGCCGCCTCCCGACCGCGATCGACCCAGATGACGAACCCCCGGAGCGCCCCGAAGTCCTCGCCGAGCTTCGCCCGTTCCACTTCCGCGCGTGCAAGCAACCGTGCCCGATGCTCCAGCACTTCGCGGAGCGATGCCTGCCTGCTCATCCAGAACCCAGCTCCTTCCGGTCCTTGGCGAGTTCCCCGAGCGTTGCGGAGAGAAAGCCGGGACGGTCCTGGCGCTGTTGCTGGAAGGAACGCCAGGACAGGATCCCCCCCACCAGGAACATGGCGCCCATGACGGCCAGCGCAAGAACGCGATGCGTTTCCCACAGCAGGACCAGGATTAGGACCGCAAATAGGGTTGCCGCCATGAAGAAGCAAAACAATGCCACCGCCCCGGTTATCAGGATCGACCCCAGTCGCGCCCGCTCCTCCTCCAGTTCATTCGAGAGAATCTCCAAACGAGTATGGGCGATCTCAACTCCGGTCGAGGCAAGCCGGCGCAGCGAGTAGAACAAGCCACGCCTTTCCCCGGTGTCTGGACCCGCCGCTGCCGGCATTGCGAATCAGCGGCGAGCGATCAAGAGGCCAACGATTAGTCCCGCGCACGCCGCGAGGCTGATGGCCTTCCAGGGATGGTCGTGCACGAACGCCTCCGTTGCTTTCACAGCATCTCTCGCTCGCTCGACGGCTGCATCCTCCGCCGCGGCAAGCCTAACCTTGGCATCGGCCAGGCTCTCCCGCACGCGAGATCGCGCGACATTGGCCTGCTCCCCGGCAGCGCTCGCCGTGGCCTTCAACAGTTCTTCTGTGTCAGCCACGACCGTCTTGAAGTCATTGATGAGCTTTTCTCTGGTTCCAGCGAGTTCAGCGTTCATGAAACTCCTCTTCTCGGGTCGCTTGGGAATGACAAGTCAGCGCACGCCGCTGCTTTGTCTAGGTCTAGGCTAACGGTTTCCGATCGCCAAATCAACGGCGCGAACAGGAATGCTTGTCCCCGCCCCTGCAACTTCACCGAGGAACCGCGCACAACGCTTACAGCATGGTCGCGTCGATAAGTGGACTCACATCGGGAGCGCGGTAATCGTGAAGGCTCTTCAGTAGGGTGCCTAGATCGTCCTGGACGATTACCATGGCACGGTGCTCGTCTCGAATAAAGCGCTGCGCGTTCGCGTGATCCAGCCATGCCATGAGCAAGTCGAAGTATCCTTCGACGTTAAGCAAGCCGCAAGGCTTGCCGTGCAAGCCGAGCTGCGCCCAGGTCAGCACCTCAGAGATCTCGTCCAGCGTCCCAAGCCCCCCCGGGAGCGCGATGAACGCATCCGAGAGTTCGACCATCAGTGCCTTGCGTTCGTGCATGGACGCGACGATCCTGAGGTCGTTCAGGAAGCCGGGCGGCGGCTCGAACTTGAGCAGCGGTTCGGGAATGATTCCGATCACGTCGCCCCCGACCTCCAGGGCACCCCGCGCCACGGCGCCCATCAGGCCGAGGCCACCGCCACCGTACACGACCGAGATTCCCGCCCGTGCCAGGTGCTCGCCCGCCGCCCGAGCCACCTCGACATAAACCGGCGAGCCGCCGGTGTTCGCTCCGCAAAACACACAGATTCGTTTCATCTCTGTTCTTTTCAAGCCTCAACTCCGAACCCAAAGGGCCACCACCAATCGTTTAAGCACACACAACCCGAACTTCAACGGTGGAGAACCTGTGATGAACCTCACCTTGGCTGCAATGCTCATGTCGGCCGCCCTGACCGCCTCCGCTGCCGCCGCCGACGACGCTGAGAGCGATCGCCATGCGCTAACCCTTTACAGCACGATGCGTCCCGGCGCCGTGACCCCCGAACTCTTTCGCGGAGGCAATCGGGAGACGGTGCCCGGCTACGCCATGGTAAGGCACGAGCGGACCATTCCGCTTGAAACAGGTCGCAATGCCATTCGATTCGCCGAGGTCGCAGAGCGAATCGACCCGACAACTGTGACGTTCGAGTCCCTAACTGATCCGTCGGGCACCGGAGTGCTCGAACAGAACTACCAGTTCGACTTGGTCAGCCAAGAGACGCTCCTGCAGCGCTACATCGACCAGCCGATCACCGTCGAGCAGGCACGGGGCCAGGCCGTCGAGTCCTTCAACGGTGTGCTGCTTTCGGCCCAGAGAGGGCTCATCCTGCGTGAGGCAGGCGGAGGCGTGCGCGTCGTCCCCGATACTGCCGGCGTCAAGCTGCCGAGCCTGCCGGGTGCCCTCATCACGCGCCCCACGCTCCTGTGGGAGGTGAGCGCCAGGAAGGCCGGTCCGCATCGTACGCGCGTCTCCTACAAGACCGGCGGAATGACGTGGTGGACGGACTACAACGTCGCATACATCGAAGCGAAAGGGGCAAACGCTTGCAGGCTCGACATCGGCGCCTGGGTCAGCATCGTGAACCAGTCGGGCACGAGCTACCGGGACGCCAGACTCAAGCTGGTGGCGGGTGACGTGCACCGCGCACCGGACCAACCAGCCGTCGCACCTCGTCGTGCGCAAATTCCATCGGCCCTCGAAGACGCTAGCACCGGTTTCGCGGAAGAGCAGTTCTTCGAATATCACCTTTACACCCTGGGACGCGAGACAACGCTGCCCGACAACTCCACCAAACAGATCGAGCTCTTTCCGGCTGCTCGCAATGTGCCCTGTGAGAAGTCCCTCGTCTACTATGGACTCTCGCAGCCCCGCTATGGCTTCGGTCCCAACCCAATGACCGATCGCGATTACGGCGTCACCTCGAACCGCAAAGTCGACGTCTACCTTCGCTTCAGAAACGCTGCCGATCAGAACCTGGGCATGCCGCTTCCGGCGGGACGTGTGCGCGTCTCGAAGCTCGACGCCGATGACCAAACGCTGGAACTCATCGGTGAGGACCTGATCGACCACACACCGAAGGACGAGTATGTGCGCCTCAAGCTCGGTTCGGCCTTCGACGTCGTCGGCGAACGGCGCCAGGTTGACTTCAAGGTGGACAGCCCGCGCCGGCAGATGAGCGAGGAGATCGAAATCAAGCTGCGCAACCACAAGGACGTATCAGTGAGCGTCATCGTGAAGGAGACCCTTTACCGCTGGGTTAACTGGAAGATCGAAAAGAGCACGCACAGGTTCGAGCGGGACGATTCGCGAACCGTATACTTCCCGGTTGAGGTCGCGCCTCGCGGCGAAAGCGCGCTGCGGTATTCGGTGCGATACACTTGGTAGCTGGGGCATGACCGGGGATGTGCCGTCGAGTCGGGAATGCTCGACTGAGACCCAGCGCAGCGCAGCCGGCGGCGCGGACGCCCGCCGATCCTCTCTGGCATGGGGCTCGCTAGCCTGCGCACGATCCCTCGTACCGGAGACACGCGACAATGATCGCTATCGTCGTGTTGGCCGCTCTACTGATCCTGGTCGGCATTTACTTTATTTCCACCTACAACCGCTTCGTTCAGCTCAAGCACAACGTCACGAAGGCGTGGGCCAACATCGATGTGCTGCTCAAGCAACGCAATGACGAGTTGCCCAAACTGGTGGAGACCTGTCGGCAGCATATGCGGTTCGAACGGGATACCCTCGACAAGGTGACCCGCGCTCGAGCAATGATCGCAGACGCCCGGGAGAAGGTGAACGTCCCCGCACTCGGTGCCGCTGAGACGCTTCTCCGCGGCGCCCTCGTCCGGTTGTTCGCGGTCGCCGAAGCGTATCCGGAACTGCGGTCGAACGAGAACTTCCGTCAGTTGCAAACCCGCATCACCCAGCTTGAAAACGCCATCGCTGACCGGCGCGAGTTCTATAACGAGAGTGTGAACCTCAACAACGTCCGCATCGAGCAGATTCCCGACAATATCGTCGCCGGAATCGGTGCTTTCAGACTGTTTCCGCTGCTCCGGTTCTCCGACAAGGAAACGCGGGACGCCGACGTGAAGGGCCTGTTTCGCTCGTAGCGCACGTTTACCTCCGTCGCGGCCTACCGACGGGGCGCCGTCACCGCATGCAGGTCCTTGTCCGCTGGGTTAGAAATCCCAGGCTGGTGATGGCCGTCCAGCTGTCGCTCTTGCTGCTGGCTCAGACCGCTGGCAGCCAGAAAACGTGGCTCGCCGCGCTCTCGCTCATCGCCGGCGTCAGCCTCGTGGCTGGTGTTGGCGCCCTTCGGCGCGCGCGAGCGATTGGAGACACCGCGACGTCAAAGGTCGCCTCGGCAGCGCAAGGCTATGTGGAGCTCTTCGGACGCGCCAAGCAGCTTGAGGGCTCCCCGGTGGCGAGCCCGTATACCGGCCTACCATGCGTTTGGTATCGGTACCACGTCGAGCGCAGGGCTGCCAACAACAGGTGGGAGCATGTGGACACGCGTCGCAGCGACTGCCTCTTTCAGCTCGACGATGGCACTGGGATCTGCATCGTCGATCCCGACGGCGCGGAGGTGCTAACCACCCGCAAGCAGACCTGGATCCGGGACGGCTACCGGTACACCGAGCAGCTGCTCCTCGCGCAGGATCTGCTGTATGCCATAGGGGACTTCGCCAGCAGATTGCGGTCCTCCCATGAACTTGACGCCAGTGCCGACACCGCCGCGCTCCTCGCAGAGTGGAAGCAGGACCGCGACCAGCTCCGGGCGCGCTTTGATGCGAACCGTGACGGAGAAGTCGATCTGCGGGAATGGGAGACCGCTCGGTCTGCGGCGCAAACGGAGATCGCCCAGCGGCATCGGGAACTCAGCCTTCGCGATGGACCTTACATGATGCGAAAGCCGCCCGACGGACGCCTGTACCTGTTATCTAATCTTCATCCCGCCGACCTCGTGCGTCGGTCGGCCCGGTTGGCCTGGTTCCACTTGGCGATGCTGATGGCCGCGATTGCCGGATTCGGTTGGCTCCTGGCGCAGCGTTAGCGGAACCTCAGGCGGGCTCGTCTCCCACCTGCACGCGCCCCTGCTGGATGCGCACCGGAAAAGTCATCACGTCGTCGTAGGCAGGAGGCGAGAGGACTGCGCCGGTTCTGATGTCGAAACGCGCGCCGTGACGGGGGCAAGCTATGCACCCGTCCTCGATCTCGCCACCCGTGAGTTCGCCCCCATCGTGGGTGCAGCGATCCTCGATCGCGAAGAGTTCCCCATCGAGGTTGAAGACAGCGACCAGGTGACCTTCCACGTCCGCCACCTTCCACCCACCCTCGGGGATATCCTCGGCCGGGGCGACGTCAATCCAGTTCATCGCGCGGTCACGGACGGCGGCTCAACGCATCAGGCGCCGCGTCGCGCACGTGACGGGAAGCGCATCCTAGAGAAGACCAAGCTGCAACCTCGCGGCTTCGGTCATACGCTCCTGGTCCCAGGGCGGATCCCAGACCAGCTCCACCACCGCTTCATTCACGCCGGGAACGGCATAGAGCTTTCCTTCCACCTCCCCGGGAAAGGTCTGAGCGACCGGGCACCCCGGGGCGGTAAGCGTCATCTGAACGGCCACTCTACCTACCTCGTCCACTTGCAGGTCGTAGATCAAGCCGAGATCGTAAATATTGACGGGAATCTCCGGATCGAACACTGTTCGCAGGGCCGCCACCACGTTCTCACGCAATTGTTCGGCGGGGACTATCGCGCTCGGGACTTCCGATACGCTCTGCCAATCGCTCGCCATCACGTCACTCCGTGGAGACCGACCCCTGCCCGCGCAGTGCCGCGTTCAGCGTGTGCCAAGCGAGCGTCGCACACTTCACGCGCGCCGGAAATTCCCGGACACCGCCCAGCACCTCCAGCTTTCCCAGCTCCGGGTGAAAGCTCACTCCCGTGTCGGTCACCATAGCGTGGAACCCCTGGAACAGGTGCTCCGCGTCGGCCACGGTCTTTCCCTTCAGCACCTCGGTCATCAGCGACGCCGAAGCCGTCGAGATGGCGCATCCACAGCCCTGAAAGGACACGTCCGCAATGCGATCGTCCTTCAGCTTCAGGTAGACCGTAAAGCGATCTCCACACAGGGGATTGTTGCCGTCGGCGCAACAGTCCGCACCCTGCAGCTTGTGGAAGTTTCGTGGCTTCTTGTAGTGATCGAAGATCACTTCCTGGTAAAGCTCGCGCAAATCACCCATCACCCAAAGAGCTCCTTGACCTTGTGCAATCCCGCGATGAGCGCATCCACGTCATCCCGGTCGTTGTATAGCGCGAGCGATGCGCGCACCGTTGCCGGCACGCCGAATCGCTGCATCAACGGCATCGCGCAGTGATGCCCCGCCCGCACGGCAACCCCCTGATGGTCGAGAATGGTCCCAATGTCGTGCGGGTGCGCACCGTCCATGACGAACGAGAGGATGGCTGCCTTACGCGCCGCCGTCCCAATCAATCGCAGGCCCGGTACGTCGCTCACCTGCGCCGTCGCATACTCCAGGAGATCGTGCTCGTGACCTCCGATTGCATCGAACCCGATTTGCGTCACGTAGTCGATGGCGGCGCCAAGCGCGATCGCCCCCGCTATGTTCGGCGTGCCAGCCTCGAACTTGTACGGCAGCACATTGTACTCGGTCTTCTCAAACGTGACGGAGCGGATCATGTCGCCGCCGCCTTGGTACGGGGGCATCTCTTCCAAGAGCGCACGTTTGCCGAACAACACCCCCACCCCCGTCGGGCCGTAGAGCTTGTGACCGGAGAAAGCGTAGAAGTCACAGTCCAGCTCCTGCACGTTGACCTTTGCATGCGCAACGGCTTGCGCGCCGTCCACCAACACCGGGACGCCGTGGGCATGAGCGGCCCGGATGATCTCCTTCACCGGGTTGACAGTGCCAAGCGCGTTCGACACATGCACAATACCAACAAGCCTGGTGCGGGGCCCCAGCAGCCTGAGATACTCGTCGAAGATGAACTCGCCATCGTCGTTGATCGGGACAATCTTGATCGCTGCCCCCGTCTGCGCGCACACCATCTGCCAAGGCACGATGTTGGCATGATGCTCCATGGTCGACAGAATTATCTCATCGCCCGGCTGAAGCCGCGGCCGCGCGTAGCTCTGCGCGACGAGATTAATGGCCTCCGTGGTACCCCGGGTGAAGATTATTTCCTCAGCGTGACGCGCGTTAAGGAGGTGCTGCACCTTCACCCGCGCGTCCTCGAACGCCTCGGTCGCCTTCTGCGACAGCGCATGGACTCCGCGATGTATGTTTGAATTGAAGTGTTTGTAGTACGCCACTTCGGCTGCGATCACCACTTCCGGCTTCTGAGTCGTCGCGCCATTGTCGAGGTAGATGAGCTGCTTGCCGTGCACGCGCTCCTTGAGAATCGGAAAGTCCAGTCGCCAGTGCGCGGGATTCTTGGCCGACACGGGGCACTCGGCGCACTCCGTAACGACCGTGATCTTTCTGGCATCGGCGACCGTATTCATAGCAACTCCTTGATACGCTCGCCCTCCGGCAGCACCGAAATTAGGTGGCGTTCGACGCGCCGCTTAAGGGGGACCAAGCCGATCCGCCCGACGATGTCGTGCGCGAACGCATAAATCAGTAGCGCCCTGGCGACCTCAGGCTCAATACCGCGCGAGCGCAGATAGAAGATCATGCTTTCGTCAAGCTGGCCCACCGTCGCGCCATGGGTACACCTGACATCATCTGCGAAGATCTCGAGCTGCGGCTTCGTGTCAACTTCGGCCGCCTTCGACAGCAGCAGATTGTGGTTCGACTGCTCGGCGTCGGTCTTCTGTGCATCCGGATGCACGATCACCTTGCCGTTGAAAACGCCCCGTGCGGTGCCGTCGAGCACGCCGCGATAGAACTCCCGGCTCGTGCCACGGGGCTTCGCGTGGTCTATTCGCGTATGGTGATCGACAATCTGACGCCCCCCCACCATGTAGAGGCCATTCAGCGTGCACTCGGCCCCCTCAGCCCCGAGGCGGCTGGTGATGTCGTTTCGCGCGATGGCGCCGCCGAGGGCGATCGAATAAGAGGTAAAGCGGCTGGCCCGCGCCTGGGAAGCGTGAATGCCAGCCACATGAAACGCCTTTGCGCTTTCCTGCTGCAGCTTGTAGTGCTCCACGTGACTGCTCGCGCCACCGACGATCGTCGTCACGGCATTCGTCAGGTAGGTGGAGGCCGCCGGGCCGACGTAATGCTCGACGACCGTCGCCTGAGCATTCTCATCGGCCAGGATGAAGTTGCGATAGTAGATGCTGCGCTCCGGCAGAGTCGCAATGTAGAGTAGATGAATCGGCCGCTCTACGACCGCGTTCCGATCAAGCTCGATCACCACGCCGTCGGTCATGAAGGCGAGATTCAGGGCTGCGAAGCCGTTCTCGGGCACGCCCGCCAGCAAAGGCTCAAGGCGTTCTGCGCCCGTTGCGATGACCTCGGAGAGGCTGCGAATGCACACGCCTGCGGGCAATGGCCCCGTTGCGGAAAACGTCGGATCGAAACGACCGTCGACGAACACCAACCGATGACAAGGCACATCCGGGAACGCGAGGGCGCGCACCCGTTCGGCGGAAATAGCACCCGCGGCGATCGCGGGCGGCAGGGCGCGACGCTGGATCGAGGCCACGTTCGTATACTTCCAGTCCTCGTCGCGCACAGTGGGAAAGCCGCGACTCGCGAACCCGTCCAGGGCCTCGCGCCGCGCGCGCTCGACCCATCGATGGCCGCCACCCGGTAGCTGGGGCGCGACAGAACGGAAATCCCCGACGATTCGGTCGAGCGCTTCGCTCTGCATGGCGCTCATGCTCCTGTCTGCGCGCACGCCGCTCCCCTCGCTTCGCCTTCTATCCAGCCATAGCCCCGGCTCTCTAGCTCAAGGGCTAGGCCGGGACCGCCGGACTTCACGATGCGACCTTGGGATAGCACGTGAACAAAATCGGGGACAATGTAATCGAGGAGGCGCTGATAGTGCGTGACCATAATCATCGCGCGCTCCGGTCCGCGCAGGGTGTTGACGCCGTTCGCCACAACCTTGAGGGCGTCGATGTCGAGACCGGAGTCGGTCTCGTCGAGAATCGCCAGCGTGGGCTCGAGAACGGCCATCTGCAAAATCTCGTTGCGCTTCTTTTCGCCGCCGGAGAAACCTTCGTTGACGGAGCGGTAGAGCATCTCGTCTTTCATCTCCATCATCTGCATCTTCCCTCGCACCAGTGCAAGAAAATCCATCGCGTCCACCTCGGGTAGGCCGCGGTGTTTGCGCGCTGCATTGAGCGCCGCCTTGAGGAAGTAGACATTCGAGACGCCGGGAATCTCCACTGGATACTGGAACGCGAGAAAGATCCCCTCGCGGGCCCGTTCCTCGGGTGCCAGAGCCAGGAGATCGGTCCCCTTGAAGAGGACTTCACCACCCGTGACTTCGTAGCCCTCGCGACCGGCCAGGACGTTCGCAAGCGTACTCTTGCCGGAGCCATTCGGTCCCATGATGGCGTGGACTTCTCCAGCATTCACGTCCAGGCTGATGCCCTTCAATATCGGCTTGCCTTCGATGGCGGTGTGCAGATTTCGGATCTGGAGCATGTTCATTCTCATCGATTGATCGTTGCGAGCGCCTTACCCCACACTGCCTTCCAGGCTGACACCCAGGAGTTTCTGCGCTTCCACGGCGAATTCCATCGGCAGCTCTTTGAATACCTCCTTGCAGAACCCGTTCACGATCATAGAAACCGCGTCCTCGGGTGAGAGGCCACGTTGCATGCAATAGAACAACTGGTCTTCGGAAACCCTGGAGGCGGAGGCCTCGTGTTCCACCTTCGCCGTCGGATTGCCGACCTCAATATACGGAAACGTATGGGCGCCGCACTTGTCGCCGAGCAGGAGCGAATCGCACTGGGTGTAGTTGCGCGCATTCTCTGCGCCCTTGCCCACTCGCACGAGACCCCGGTAGGCGTTCTGTCCCCGGCCTGCCGAGATGCCCTTGGAGATGATCGTCGATCGGGTGTTCTTGCCGATGTGGATCATCTTGGTGCCCGTATCCGCCTGCTGGAAGTGATTGGTCAGGGCGACGGAGTAGAACTCGCCAACCGAGTGGTCCCCGCGCAGCACACAGGACGGATACTTCCAGGTGATCGCGGATCCGGTTTCGACCTGGGTCCACGAGATGCGGCTGCTAGCGCCACGACAGTCCCCGCGCTTGGTCACAAAATTGTAGATGCCCCCCTTTCCCTCCTTATCCCCCGGGTACCAGTTCTGGACGGTGGAATACTTGATCTTCGCGTTGTCAAGGGCTATCAGTTCCACGACGGCGGCGTGCAACTGGTTCTCGTCGCGGATCGGCGCCGTGCACCCTTCCAGGTAGGACACTTGGCTGCCTTCATCCGCGATGATTAGTGTGCGCTCAAACTGCCCCGTATCCTTTGCGTTGATGCGGAAGTACGTGGAGAGCTCCATTGGGCAGCGCACCCCCTTCGGGATATAGCAAAACGACCCGTCCGAAAACACTGCGGAATTGAGCGCTGCAAAGAAGTTATCGCCGGGCGGTACCACCGAGCCCAGATATGTCTGGACGAGCTCCGGATGCTCCCGAACCGCTTCAGAAAAGGAACAGAAGATGATTCCCCTCGACGCCAGCTTGTCCTTGAACGTGGTCGCAACGGACACACTATCAAACACGGCATCGACGGCGACACCAGCCAGCAGCTCGCGCTCCTTGAGCGGAATACCTAGCTTGTCGTAGGTCTCGAGCAGCTCTGGGTCCACCTCGTCCAAGCTCTTCGGACCCGCCCTCGCCTTCGGCGCAGAGTAGTAGATGATGTCTTGGTAGTCGATCGGTGGATAGTGCACATTCGGCCACTGGGGCTCGGTCATTGTGAGCCAGTGCCGATAGGCCTGGAGCCGCCAGTCGAGCATGAACTGTGGCTCATTTTTCTTGGATGAGATCAGTCGAATCACTGCTTCCGAGAGACCCTTGGGGATGACATCCGCCTCGAGGTCGGTCACGAAGCCGTGTTTGTATTCCTGGCTGATGAGTTCGTCGAGTCTCTGAACTGTGCTGGACATCGTTGGCTCGTCCTAATGTCGTGGGCCGCAGCCGTCAGGCAAGCGCACGACCGGAATCGCGCCGCTCCCTGATGCGAATGGGCTGCAAGACAGGCCGCGCCATCTCAGCCAGCGAAACCTGCTCCAGCGCCTGTACGATCACGTGGTTGATTCGCAGCCAGTTGCCCCGGATGGAACAGTGCCGCTCCTGCACGCATACACCTGGCATGGAGCTACACTCGGTCAGTCCGAGCGGTGTACCTTCCATGGCGCTAATGATCTCTGCCATGGTGATCTCACTGGCCGGGCGCGCGAGCAAGTACCCTCCCCTTGCTCCGCGCATCGAAACGACAAGCTCATAGCGGCAGAGGATCTTGAGCACCTTGCTCACGGTGGGTAACGCAATACCGACCTGATCGGCAACTTCCTGGGCGCTCTGTACGCGGTCCTGATCCCGCGCCATGAAAGTCATGATGACGGTACCGTAATCCGTGAGCTTGCTGAGTCTGAGCATGTAATGAGGACAATACGTGTCGTGACGCTCTTAATTAGTACAGCTCCAGTCCCTTTTGTTCCGCTCTTCTCGCGATGTGATGTTACCGTAGAATGTGGACGATAATAGTCCTGTATGGCTCGGAAGGCAAGCGCGGCGTCCGGAGTGAGCCATATATAATAGGGGCCGTTAAGCGCATTGAGTGGTCCCAACCTCGCGTCGTTCCAGACGGCGGCGCACCAGTGATTGTATGGACGTGGCTTCGATTCGTCTCCCGCGGCGCACTTGCGTCAGCGTGATCGTTGCCTGGCTCGTCGCTGCGGCACCAGTACTTCTGTCCTGGGCCGCACCGGCCTCGATGACCGATGTGGAGATGGCGATCCGCGGGTTCCTGGCGCAGGACGTGGCACCCGATGCGGCGCACCTTGCCCTCGCGTCGAACTGGGACATGCTACGGCGCTTCTACGCCGGCCGCGGCTACGTGCCCGCCTGGACGCAGGGTGGCCGCCCGAGTCATCAAGCGCAAGAAGCTGTCGCGCTGCTCGAACACGCGCCCCAGAAGGGTCTCGTGAGCGCCGATTACGACACGGCGCGCCTCGAAGACCGAATCCGCATCCTGGGTACCAGTTCAGCACCGTCTGCAGAGGATCTGGCGGCCTTCGACATCCGCCTGACACTCGCGGTCTTCCGATTTGCCTCACACCTCGTGCACGGTCGGATCGGTCCGCGGACCACGCAACCGGATCTCGAAAACAGCCAGCGCCGTTTCGATGTCGCGGCGCTGATCCAGCGCGGGCTCGAAGCCGACCGATTGACCGCGGAGGTCGAGTCGGTCGAACCTCGGTTCCCGCTCTACGCCGCACTGAAGACATCGCTCGCCGAGTACCGCCGTCTCGCAGCCGACCCTTCCGTGCCTGTCGTACCGGTACCCGCAAGAAGGGTCGAGCCAGGTGACGCGTTCGCGGGGCTCCCGCAGCTCAAGCGGCGACTTGCGGCGCTCGGTGATCTCGATGCGAACGGCCTGGCGCGGCGCGGGGGTACCCGCTACGAAGGCGAAGTGGTGCGTGCGGTAAAGCGCTTCCAGTACCGGCACGGACTGCTAGAGGATGGCGTGCTGGGCGCTGCAACGGTGGCGGAACTCAACCGTCCGCTCGCAGAACGGGTTCGGCAAATCGAGATCGGGATCGAGCGTACCCGCTGGCTGCCGCCGTTGCCGCCAGCGCGCTTCGTCGTAATCAATATTCCCGCGTTTGAGCTGCTTGGATATGACTCAGCGATCGGTGGGGGCCGCGCGACACTCGAGTCAAAGGTAATCGTGGGGCGCGCAGGCAAGACACCGACCCCGACTCTCGTCGCCCAGATGGAGGAGCTCGAATTCAGTCCCTACTGGAACGTGCCGAGGACGATTGCTGTCAAGGAACTGCTGCCGAAGTTGAAAAACGATCCAAGCTACCTCTCGCGCGAGGGCATGGAGCTCGTCGGAAATGGGATCCGTAAAGAAGTCGACAGCGTCGCCCTCGCGGACCTCGAACGAGGCGCTGTGCGGCTGCGTCAACGCCCCGGGGCAAAGAACGCTTTGGGCGGCGTCAAGTTCGTCCTTCCGAACCGCCACGACGTGTACTTGCACAGCACCCCCTTGCAACAGCTCTTCGGTCGGATCCGGCGCGATTTCAGCCACGGGTGCATTCGCGTCGCCGACCCGGTCGCGCTCGCGCAGTTCGTGCTCGCCGACCGCCCGAACTGGGCTCCTGACCGCATCCGCGATTCCATGCGTCGAACGCAGCCTCTCTGGGTGCCCGTGAAACCGCCGTTGCCGGTGCTGATCGTCTACGCGACCGCCGTAGTTGATGCAGAGGGCAGGACCCGCTTTCTGCCCGACATCTACGACCAGGACACGAGCCTCATGCGAACGTTCGCCGCTGCGTCGCCGTCATCCCTCTAACCGCCGCATGCCGGGCTGCGCGCTCTGCAAGGATTGCGGACGTCAAAGCGGTCCAAGCTATCTCGGCGCGCGCCAATACGCATCGTGGTGGTCTCTGCGATACTGCCAGGGCGGCACCGGGTTCGAGCGCGCCCACAGGCCCAGCCGGGCTGCCCGTGCGTCGCGCTCTGCCCGGGCGAGCACATCGTCATTCACCGTCCAGGGCTGACCCGGCAAAGCATAGTGCCACGCCAAGCCGGCTCGCACTTGGAGCAGGTTGACGCTCGCGCCGTCGTCCACGTAGACCCACGCCAGCAGGCGTCCATACTTGTCTACGCTGTCGTAGCTGATGACCACCGCCCTGCCCCGGGCGAGCCGCGCGAGGTTTCGCCGCGCCACCTGCGCGTAGGGCTGCGCTCGCTCGGGGGCATCGATTCCCAGCAGACGCACACGGTAGCGCTGGCCGACATGGTTCCGTATTTCGAGACTGTCACCGTCATCGATGCGGACGACCCAGCCCGCGACCGTATCCGCCCGTGCACTGACAGCAAGAAGCACCCCCAGAAGCCCGACAACCAGTCCCCGCAGCCTCGTCCGATGGGTGCAGCCCGCCCCGATCACGTCCCGGTCGTCGCCTCCACGCGGACCCGGGCACCGCCCTCAGCAAACGTCAGGGATAGTCGTTCCTCGACCTGGATCTCAGCTGCGGCGCGGGCGATGCGGCCGTCCTCGTGACGCGCGATGCTGTAACCCCGAGCCAGGATCGCGACGGGGTTCAGGTGGGCCACCTGTGCGGCGAGGCGCCGGAGGTCGTCACCACGGCGTTCAAGCAACCGCGCACCGGCGGTGGCGAGCCGATGCCGAAGCCCGTCGAGGCGCCGCGCTGCACCGCTCAAGTCAGGCGCTGTGGCAGTGAGCCGCCCTGCAGCGCGTTCAAGGCGGTGCACGCCCGCGGCGTGGCAGCGGGAGCTGCCCATCCGCAGCCGGTGCGCGAGGTGATCGAGATGTAGGCGTTGACGATGCAGCAGCTCGCCGGGCGGCACCAATCGCCGCCCCAGATAGTCGAGATACTGCATGCGGTCTTCGAGGCAGCGAGTGCTCGCGCGCACGAGCCGCTGCCGGCAGCGCTCCAGCTGGGCCAGTAGCTCGCTCCGGTTTGGGCTGACCAATTCGGCGGCGGCCGTCGGCGTCGGGGCACGTAGATCGGCGACGAAATCGGCAATCGTGAAATCCGTTTCGTGGCCGATTCCAGTCACGACCGGAACGGGGCACGCAACGATCGCGCGCGCCACCCCTTCGTCGTTAAAGGCCCAGAGGTCTTCGATGTTCCCACCCCCGCGGCACACCACCAGCACCTCGCAATCACGCCGCTCGCCGGCGATTCGAATGGCGTTCGCGATGCGCTCAGCGGCGCCCTCCCCCTGGACCGGCGTAGGGTAGATCCAGACGGAGATCCCCGGCATGCGGCGCGCGAGGGTCGTGAGGAAATCCCGCACCGCAGCGCCTTCGCGTGAGGTAACCAGACCAACGGATCGTGGAAACGGCGGCAGCGGCCGCTTCCGCGCCGTTTCGAAGAGCCCTTCGTCCCGGAGCTTCCGACGCAGCCGCTCGAACGCCTCAAAGAGCGCGCCCACCCCCCCGCGGCGAAGGGTCTCGACGGTGAGCTGGAATTGACCCCGTGGCTCGTACAGAGTTGGGAGCGCCAGCACCTCGACGCGGTCACCGTTGCTCGGGGGCAATCCAAGCTGCTGCGCGCGGTGTCGAAACATCACGCAGGCCACCTGCGCCTCCCGGTCTTTCAGGGTGAAGTAACAGTGGCCTGACCCATGGCGAACGAAACCGGACACCTCTCCCGCGACCCAAAGCAGAGGAAAGGCCCCCTCGATCGCCGAACGTGCTGCCCGATTGAGCTCCGAAACGGTCAGTATGGGCGCGTGTGAACGCCCGGCTCGAAGCAGTGGTGGGAAAGCGGTCAGCATGAATCTGCAAGCTCCAAACTCAAGCAGCGGCGGGACATCACGACGGGCTGCCGCCTGACTCCCAGGCAGGACGGCCGTTTGCGGCGCATTCAGCCCGAAACCCCGCGTCCAGTGCGGTTTACACGCTACGCTGCACTGCAAAAAGATCCACAGCACGGGGCTTCGTAGCGAATCGTACCCCGGAACGCCCAGCAATCCGGGGGATTGGCACAACGTTATGATTCGGCAAGAGAAAATTTCGGCTAAAATTTGGGCGTGGGAGAAAAATCCATTTGCTGAACCCGACTTAACCGCCCTTTGTACAAAACGCCCACAAACTTATCCACAGCAAATGTGGAAAAACGAAAGTTTTCTTGATCCTTTCGGAGAATGGCGAAAACCCAACTTTCAAGGTTGCGGAGGTGACCGCTCGCAGGATACATTTCGGCCTTTCGCGAAGACGGGGGCGATTCCGTGATCGACATCATCCAGGCGGCGGGATGGCCCATCTGGCCCATCATTCTTTGCTCGATCGTCGCCCTTGGGATTATCGGAGAACGCGCCTGGTCCTTGCGTCAGAGCATCGTCGCGCCGAAGGAACTGTTACCCCGGGTCGTGAAGGAATTTCAGCAGCATGGTGTGACCCAGGAGATGCTCGATCGGCTGTCGGGCCATTCTCCGCTCGGCCGCATTTTCGCGGCCGGCCTGCGCAACGTGAAGAGCTCGCGCGAGATCATGAAGGAGTCGATCGAGGAGTCGGGTCGGAGCGTCACCACCGAGCTCGGCCGCTTCCTCACGACCCTCGGCACTATCGCGACGATGGCGCCGCTCCTGGGCCTGCTCGGTACAATCATCGGCATGATCGAGATCTTTGGCGCCCAGACGGGCGGCAGCGGCATCGCCAATCCGCAACAGTTGGCGCACGGCATTTCCGTTGCGCTTTACAACGCTGCTTTCGGCATCATTGTTGCGGTGCCAGCCGTCATTTTCTACCGCTTCTTTCGCGCGAAAGTCGACACGCTGGTGGTCGAAATGGAGCAGCAGGCGATCAAGCTCGTCGAAGTAGTACACGGCGAGCGCGAGGTCTGATCCCCGCTGGCACATTCATGGACTTCCGCCGCAGCAGCCGGCACGAGGAGCCGGAAGTGAACCTGATCCCGATGATCGACGTGCTGCTTGTCATCGTGATCTTCCTCTCCGTTACCACCACCTATTCGCGTTTCTCGGAGCTGCAAATCAACCTCCCGAGAGCCGATGCCGAGAAGCCGCTCGAGCGGCCAGAACAAATTACGGTCGTGGTGGATCCGAGCGGCCGCTATGTGGTGAATCGAACCCCCGTTGCCTTCACCAACGTCGACAGCTTGGCGGTCGAGCTGAAAAAAGCTGCCGGACAGACCGCCGACCCCGTGATCATCATCAACGCGGACGCCACGGCGACCCACCAGTCGGTGATTCAGGTGATGGAGGCGGCGCGCGCCGCTGGTTACAATCGCATCACCTTTACCACGCAGTCCCGCACCGGCGCTAAGTAGCGCGGCGTCGCCTCGCTGCTGGGGCGGGTGATATGAATCTCTTCGTGCGGACGTGGTACCGAGACATGTGGGGCTGGCCCGTCGTCGCTGCAGCGCTCCTGCCGCTAGCAGGCATGTTCGCTCTGGTCTCAGGGCTCCGCCGGTTCGCGTATCGGGCCGGATGGCTGCCAGTACACACCTTGCCCGTGCCCGTGATCGTGGTCGGGAATCTCACGGTGGGCGGCACGGGGAAAACGCCCCTGGTCGTCTGGCTCGCGCAGGCCCTGATCCGGCACGGCTTCGCACCGGGAATTCTGAGTCGGGGTTACGGCGTCGACGCCAGTTGTCCGGTCGAGGTCGCCCCCGCCTCGACACCGGATCAGGTCGGTGACGAACCGTTACTGCTCGCCCGCGCGAGCCGGTGCCCGGTCTGGATCGGTGCGGACCGGGCGGAGGCGGGCCGGCGCCTGCTTGCTGCGCATCCGAGCTGCAACGTGCTGATCGCCGACGACGGGTTGCAGCATTACCGCTTAGCGCGCCAGACGGAGATCGCTGTGGTGGACGAAGGTCGCGGCTACGGCAACGCACTGCCCCTGCCGGCGGGCCCCATGCGAGAACCGTTGGCGCGGCTCGAGCGCGTGCATGCCGTGGTGATCCATGGGGCCGCGGAGGAGGTGCCCAATCGGGCCCTTGCAGGCGGACGCCCCAGCTTCGCCATGGCCCTCATCGGTACACGCCTGCGTAACCTCGCCGACCCCGCGCGCGTCGACGACCTCGCGCATCTGCACGGGCGACGCGTTCATGCAGTGGCCGGAATCGGCAATCCCCAACGCTTTTTCGACCACCTTGCCCGCCACGGCGTTGCGGTCACCCCGCACCCGTTTCCCGATCACTATCCTTACCGCGCGGAAGACCTCGACTTCGGCGACCACGCGGCCATCCTGATGACGGAGAAAGATGCGGTAAAATGCCAGCCTTTCTCGCGTAACCATTGGTGGGTGCTGGAAGTGGATGCCCACCTGGAGCCAGGCCTCGACAATCTTATCGTCGCCCGCCTCAAGAGGTCCTAATGGATCCCAAGCTGCTCGACATCCTCGTTTGCCCGATCTGCAAAGGCCCGCTCTTTTACGACAAGTCCGCGCAGGAGCTGGTTTCGGTGGAAAGCGGTCTCGCCTACCCAATCCGGGACGGCATCCCGGTCATGATCGAGGACGACGCCCGGCGGCTCACCCCAGACGAGATAGAGGCCTGGCGCAAGAAGCGGTAAGGGTTTGCCTGCAGGCTTCCCCGTTCTTCCTTCACTCTTCCCGCTTCCGGAGCATGACTCGCTTCACCGCTGTCATCCCCGCACGCTACGCATCGACCCGACTTCCCGGGAAGCCGCTTATCGACCTCGCAGGAAAGCCGATGGTGGTGCGCGTGGCGGAGCAGGCCCGGTCGAGCGGTGCGACGTCGGTGCTGGTGGCCACGGACGACGAACGCATCGCCCGCGCCTGCGCGGCGCACGGTGTGCGCCACCTCATGACCCGGAGTGACCACGCAACAGGGACCGATCGCATCGCCGAAGTCGCGGTCCGAGAAGGGCTGGCGGACGGAGAGATCGTGGTGAACGTCCAGGGCGACGAACCGCTGATCGATCCATCCCTGATTCGCGGGGTCGCGAGCGCGCTCGCGCGCCAGCCGGGAGCAGCCATGGCGACCGCTGCGCATCCGATCTCCGACTGGGATACGTTTGTGAATCCCAATGCCGTCAAGGTGGTGCTGGATCATAGCGGCTTCGCCCTCTATTTCTCCCGTGCCCCGATTCCGTTTCCCCGCGAGACCGAGCGGCAATCGGGAACGACGCTACCCGTGGGGCTCCCAGCCTTGCGACACATCGGCCTCTATGCGTACCGCGTGGGTTACCTTAAGGCCTATCCCCGTCTCGAGGCCGGCCCGCTGGAACAGTTTGAGGCGCTGGAGCAACTGCGTGCCCTGTGGCATGGCCACCGAATCGCGGTCGACGTCGTCGACCACCCTCCCGCGCCGGGCGTCGATACCCCGGAAGACCTGGCGCGCGTGCGTGCCCTTCTTGCTGCCGGCTGAAGCCGCGCCACGTAATGCCACAAAGGCGCCGGAAGCGCATATAATCGCGACAGATCGAAAGGGGGAGGCCCGCCAGTCTCCGGCTTGATCGGGCCGACAACAGTCAGCGTTTCGCAAACGGAGCCCGTTGCCATGGCCAACCGCTCGCTTCGTCTCATTCTGTTGGGCGCGCCCGGCGCGGGAAAAGGTACTCAAGCCGGTTTCATCTGTCAGAAGTATGGCATCCCGCAGATTTCGACCGGTGACATGTTGCGCGCTGCAGTAAAAGCCGGCACGCCGCTCGGGCTCGCGGCGAAGCAGATCATGGATTCCGGGGGACTCGTTCCGGATGACGTTATCATCGGCTTGGTCAAGGACCGCATCGGCGAACCCGATTGCGCGAGCGGTTTTCTCTTCGACGGTTTCCCCCGCACCATCCCCCAGGCCGAAGCCATGAAGGAGGGCGGTGTCACGATCGACTACGTGGTCGAGGTGGACGTCGACGACGCCGAGATCATCAAGCGCATGAGTGGGCGACGCGTGCACCTCGCCTCCGGCCGCACGTACCACGTGGTCTTCAATCCGCCCCGTGTCCCGGGCAAGGACGACGTCACCGGAGAAGACCTCATTCAGCGCGACGACGACCGGGAAGAGACTGTCCGCAAGCGTCTGGCGGTCTACCACAGTCAGACCCGGCCGCTCGTGGAGTATTATGCCAAGTGGGCCGTATCCGGCACGCCAGGTGCGCCAAAGCACGTCAAGATTCCGGGCGTCGGAGCGGTCGAGTCGATCCGCGACCAGATCTTTTCCGCATTGGGTTAACGCAGTTCACCCACCCGAACATCCCAGCACCCTAAGGAAGGAACCGCCCCTATGCCGAAGCGAAACGCATTTTATGCTCAGTCCGGCGGCGTTACGGCTGTTATCAACGCCTCCGCGTGCGGCGTCATTGAAACGGCACGCAAGTACAAGGACCAGATCGGCAAGGTGTACGCCGGCCGGAACGGCATCATCGGGGCGCTCACGGAAGATCTGATCGATACCAGCAAGGAATCGTCCACCGCCATCAGCGCGCTTCGCTACACGCCTTCCGGGGCATTTGGATCCTGCCGCTACAAGCTGAAGGGTCTGGACCAGAGCCGCGCCGAGTACGAGCGCCTCATTGAGGTCTTCAAGGCCCACAACATCGGGTACTTCTTCTACAACGGCGGCGGGGACTCCGCCGACACCTGCCTCAAGGTATCGCAGCTCTCCGAGACCATGGGCTATCCGCTGCAGGCCATTCACGTCCCTAAGACGGTGGATAACGACCTCCCGATCACCGACAACTGCCCGGGTTTCGGATCGGTCGCGAAGTACATTGCGGTGTCGACGCTCGAAGCTTGTTTCGATGTGGCATCCATGTGCAAGACGTCCACCAAGGTGTTCGTCCTCGAGGTCATGGGCCGCCACGCCGGGTGGATCGCCGCGGCGGGCGCGATCGCGGCGCGAAAGGAAGGGGAGTTGCCAATCCTCGTGCTCTTCCCCGAAGTCGCGTTCGACCAGGACAAGTTCCTTGAAAAGGTCGAGGCCATGGTCAAGTCCCATGGGTACTGCACCGTCGTCGTCTCGGAGGGGGTGAAGGGACCGGACGGCAAGTTCCTCTCCGACCAGGGCCTTCGTGATGCCTTCGGTCACGCCCAGCTCGGGGGGGTCGCGCCGGTGGTCGCCAACCTGGTGCGAGAAAGGCTCAACCTCAAGTTCCACTGGGGGGTGTCCGACTACCTGGAGCGCGCCGCCCGCCATATCGCGTCGAAGTCCGATGTGGCACAAGCCTACGCCGTTGGCAAGGTAGCGGTGGAGGCCGCATTGAAGGGTCGCAATTCAGTGATGCCCGCCATCACGCGCGTGTCGAATCGTCCTTACAAGTGGAAGATCGAGCTTGCCGATCTCAAGGATGTCGCCAACAAAGAGAAGTTCATGCCGCCTGACTTTATCAGCGAGGACGGCTTCGGCATCACACGGAAGTGCAGGACATACTTAGAACCGCTGATTGCGGGCGAGGACTATCCGCCTTATGTCGGAGGGCTGCCAGACTACGTGCAGCTTAAGAACGCGCCGGTCCCGAAGAAGCTTTCCGCCAGCTTTGAGATCTGATCACGCGAGCGGTAGCAAGAACCGGGTAGCACCGACGCGTCAGGACCGGTAGAATCCCGCGACTGGCAGAATTTATACGAGGGCCAGCCCAAAAACGCGGCCCTCACGCCTATTCTTTTTTTGACAGGGGAGTCTCATGGGAGCAGGTCTCGCATTCGCGCTCGTCTGCGCAGTCATCGCCATTGCTTACGGCGCAGTTTCCATCAAGTGGATTCTGCGCCAGCCCGCAGGCAATCCGCGCATGCAGGAAATCGCCTCCGCGATTCAGCAGGGCGCATCCGCATATCTCAACCGCCAGTACACGACGATTGCGTTGGTGGGTGCCATCCTGTTTGTGGTCATCGCTTTTACACCCGGTCTCGGCTGGTCGACCGCGATCGGATTCCTGATCGGAGCGGCTCTCTCCGGTCTCACTGGCTATATCGGCATGAACGTGTCCGTTCGCGCCAATGTTCGGACGGCAGAAGCTGCCCGTACCGGGCTGAATGAAGCCCTTACGATCGCCTTCCGCGGCGGCGCCATCACCGGCATGCTGGTGGTTGGGCTAGGACTGCTCGGTGTCGCGGGCTACTATGCGATTCTGCTCAAAGGCGCCACGCCAGGGGAATCGGTGGCCCAAATTATCAAGCCGCTGCTGGGACTTGCCTTCGGTGGGTCATTGATTTCGATCTTTGCTCGACTGGGCGGAGGCATCTTCACCAAGGGTGCGGACGTGGGTGCCGACTTGGTGGGTAAGGTGGAAGCCGGTATTCCCGAGGACGACCCGCGCAATCCCGCCGTCATTGCAGACAATGTGGGCGACAACGTCGGCGACTGCGCGGGCATGGCCGCCGATCTATTCGAGACGTACGCGGTCACCACGGTTGCCACCATGCTGCTCGGCGCTCTGCTGCTCTCGAAGCCAGAGATCGCGGAGAACGCTGTCGTGTATCCGCTCGCGATCGGGGGGCTTTCGATCATCGCTTCCATCATCGGTGCGATGTTCGTCAAGGCCTCTGCCGGCAAGAAGATCATGAGCGCCCTATACCGGGGTCTCATCGTCGCGGGCATCATCGCCGCGATCGCCTACTACCCGGTAACCCAGTGGCTAATGGGCAACGTGGCCGCCCACTACCCCGAGCTCTCGGTGATGAAGCTTTATCTTTCGGCGCTCGTCGGCCTCGTCCTGACCGGTCTCATGGTCGTCATTACCGAGTACTACACCGGGACCGATTTTCAGCCGGTGCGCCACGTGGCGCAGGCGTCCACGACGGGCCATGCCACCAACATCATAGCGGGCATTGGCGTTTCGATGCGTGCTACCGCTTGGCCCGTGCTGGCCGTGTGTCTGGCGATCCTGGTTTCTTACTGGCTCGCAGGTCTCTATGGCATCGCGATTGCCGCGACCTCGATGCTGTCCATGACCGGCATCATCGTCGCCCTCGACGCCTATGGTCCCATTACCGACAACGCAGGCGGCATCGCGGAGATGGCGGAGATGCCGAAGGCGGTGCGCGATATCACCGATCCGCTTGACGCGGTGGGCAACACCACCAAGGCAGTCACCAAGGGATACGCCATCGGGTCCGCAGGCCTAGCCGCGCTGGTGCTGTTTGCCGACTATACCCATGCCCTGGAGGCTAGCGGTCACGTGCTGTCGTTCGATCTCTCCAATCACATGGTGATCATCGGGCTCTTCATTGGCGGCTTGATCCCCTACCTGTTCGCGGCAATGGGCATGGAGGCAGTCGGCCGCGCCGCGGGTTCCGTGGTGATCGAGGTACGCCGCCAGTTCAAGGAGATCCCCGGCATCATGGCAGGCAAAGCCAAGCCGGATTACTCGCGCGCGGTAGACATGCTCACTAAGGCGGCCATCAAGGAGATGATCGTGCCGTCGCTGCTACCGGTGCTGGTTCCTATCATCGTGGGCTTGGTGCTCGGCCCGCAGGCGCTCGGCGGCGTGCTGATGGGCTCCATCATCACTGGGCTGTTCGTCGCGATCTCCATGACGACCGGTGGAGGCGCCTGGGATAACGCCAAGAAGTACATCGAGGACGGCAACTATGGCGGCAAAGGGTCGGACGCCCACAAGGCGGCAGTGACCGGTGATACCGTCGGTGATCCGTATAAGGACACCGCCGGTCCGGCGGTCAATCCGCTCATCAAGATCATCAACATTGTGGCGCTTCTCATCGTGCCGCTCATGGGCGCGGGTCTCCAGTCAGCATCCGCCCCAGCGCCGGCCGCGTTGCACGGGACCGGCGCGCCGGTCGCCGCGGCTGTCGCACCGGTCAAGGTGTTCTTCGAGGTCGGTCAAGTCGTGTTGTCCGAAAAGGCCAAGAGGACCGTGATCGACTTTGCCGAGGTGATGAAGAAGGATGGCACGGTGGTGGCCGAGATCACCGGTTACACCGATCAGACCGGTGACCCAGAGAAGAACAAGGAGATTGCAAAGGAGCGTGCGAAGGCTGTGCATGAACAGCTCAAGGCGGCGGGCGTGGCGGAGAATCGCCTTCGGCTGCAGCCGCCGGCGAGCGTGATGACCGGCGCGGGCACCGATTCCGAGGCGCGGCGCGTGGAGATCACGCCCAAGAAGTAAATCGTCAGCACGATCGAAAGGGGGCGGGAGCGCTACCCGCCCTTTGCTTTTGTGGGGGTTCCATGCACAAGCGTGTTCTCACGCTGGATGAAGCAAAGCGGATGGCCGCTGGCGCAGAGTCAAAGGCCATGGAGGAAGGATGGCCGGTCGCAATCGCCGTCGTCGACGACGGCGGTCACCTGCTCTGCCTGCACCGGCTCGACGGAACGCAGCTCGGCAGCATCGAGGGAGCGATTCAGAAAGCCCGCTGCGCGGTCCTCTTCAAGCGACCGACCAAGTCATGGGAAGAACGTCTCGCTGAGGGACGAGTCGGGTACTTGAGTCTCCCCGGACTGATGCCCGTTGAGGGAGGTATCCCGGTCATCCTCGACAACCAGATCGTCGGCGGAATCGGTGTCTCCGGCGTGCGGTCGGGGGAGGACGCGGCGATCGCCCAGGCGGGATTGAACGCACTGCTCGTCTGACTGATCGCCATCGGGCTGCCGTCCCCCAAAGGTCTATTTCGCCGACCGCCCTCGATCAGGCGCCCCGAACCGTTAGGCGGCGCGTGCTCCCCATCCGGCAGCCAATGCTAGATAGTTAGGTCTTCGACAAGGGCAAACCTGGCGGAAACCCAGGGGCGCAAAGTCACCGATCTACCGGCCCACAGGCCCAGGACAGCGGGACTGCCGAATGGTCACCGATCCGCCCCCGTGCGGAGCTCGCTGCGGGGTGTCTTCGCTGGTTGCCTGGGTCGAGTTCAGCGAGGAGCCAGCCTATGACCGATCTCAGCCTCACCAGCTTTCTTGCCACTACCGCCGCCTACCTGCGCATGTCCAATCCAGCGCTGGGCGAAGTTAGCGCCATCGACAACACCCCCGGTACCATCGCCTCCGTGCTCTCAAGGCCGCAGGTCGACCCAGGCGCGATCGGCCCCGTCGAAGCGTCTCGGCGCCTTCCAAAGCTCGCTTAAGGCCCGGACTCCTGCGCACCGCCACCGCCGGCAAGGGCAGTTCAAGTGCCCGGCGTCGCGCGGATTGACGCCATTCGATCTCGGCACTCTGCAGAATAGCGGCGAAAAAAGACCGCCCCTGAGAGGGCGGTCTGTCAACACAATCGCCGGACGGCGTCAGGCGACGGTCACATCCTTCGACAGATAGACGTCTTGGATGGCGTTAAGAATTTGGATGCCTTCCGCCATCGGCTTCTGAAACGCCTTGCGGCCGGAAATCAACCCCGTACCCCCCGCGCGCTTGTTGATCACCGCCGTGCGCACCGCCGCCGCGAGGTCGCCAGCACCCTTCGACTCCCCGCCGGAGTTGATGAGCCCCGCCCGACCCATGTAGCAGTTCGCAACTTGGTAGCGCGTGAGGTCAATCGGATGATCCGTCGTCAGGTCGCTATAAACCTTCGGACTGGTTTTTGAGAATTTCACTGCGTTGAAGCCGCCATTGTTCTCCGGCAACTTCTGCTTGATGATGTCGGCCTCGATAGTCACCCCCAAGTGGTTCGCCTGGGAGGTCATGTCGGCCGAGACGTGATAGTCCGTGTCTCCCACCTTGAAGGCGTTGTTCCGCAAATAGCACCACAGGATCGTGGCCATCCCAAGCTCATGAGCGCGCTCGAAGGCCTGCGACACCTCCCAGATCTGACGGCGCGACTCGGCGGAACCGAAGTAGACGGTGGCGCCCACCGCCACCGCTCCCATGTCGAACGCCTGCTCGATGCTCGCGAAGAGCGATTGGTCGTACGTATTCGGATAGCTCAAGAACTCGTTATGGTTGAACTTCAGGATGAACGGGATCTTATGCGCGTACTTGCGGGCAATTGCTCCAAGCACGCCCAGAGTCGAGGCCACGGCGTTACACCCCCCCTCGATACCGAGCTTGACGATGTTCTCCGGATCAAAGTAGATCGGATTCGGCGCGAACGACGCCCCGGCCGAGTGCTCGATGCCCTGGTCGACCGGCAGAATGGACAAATAGCCGGTACCTCCGAGCCGCCCGTGGGAAAAGAGCGTCTGCAGACTACGCAGGACTGGGATCGACCGGTCGCTCTGGGCGTATACCCGGTCCACGAAGTCGGGTCCCGGCACGTATAGGGACTCCCTGGGAATCCCCTTGCAAACATGCTCGAGCAGTACCTTCGCGTCGCTGCCGAGCATTCCGACGATATCGGTTACAGTCTCTCTTGCGGTCATTTGAGTACTCCCTCATCGGCCCGGTTAAAATGCCTATTATGCTGCGGAGACCCGGCGCGGTAAACTCTTTAGTTGTGTCAATAGCTCGGCACCGAGGGTCACCGAGTGCCAATTCTTGACAGATCAGCCTCATGAAATACACGCTGGGTGAACGACGGATCGAGACCCGCGGCGAGCACTGGATCGCTCCCAACGCTGTCGTGATGGGATCGGTGGTGCTTGAGCCAAACGCGAGCATCTGGTGGCAATGCGTGGTGCGCGGTGACCGGGATGTCATAACGATCGGCGAGAACTCGAACATTCAGGATGCCAGCGTACTGCATACCGATCCGGGTATCTTGCTCACGATCGGCAAGAACGTGAGTGTCGGGCATCTGGCAATGCTGCACGGATGCACCATCGGCGACAACTCGCTCATCGGCATTCGCAGTACGATTCTCAATCGTGCGGTGATCGGAAAAGACTGCCTCATCGGTGCTGGTGCCCTCATCACAGAGGGCAAACAGATTCCCGACGGCTCGGTGGTGATGGGGGCGCCGGGCCGGATCGTCCGCCAGGTGACGCCGGAAGAGATTGCTCATTTCCGCCGCGTCGCCGACCACTACGTCGAGAACTTCAAGCGCTATCGGCGGGACCTGCGGCCGGATAACTGAACCGTCCCTACAACAAACCACGCTCTGCGAAAGAGACGGCGGTTCCGTGCCCGACCACGAAATGGTCCAGCACCCTGATATCGACCAGGGCGAGCGCCTGCTTCAAAGCTGCCGTGAGCGACTCATCGGCGCGACTGGGTTCCGCGACTCCCGAGGGATGATTGTGGGCGAAGATCACGGACGCCGCGTTGTGGGTAAGAGCGAGCTTCACGACCTCTCGCGGATACACGCTCGCCTGCGTCAACGTTCCCCGAAAGAGCTCCTCGGCCGCGATGAGGCGATTCTGGGAACTCAGGCAGAGAACGATGAAGACTTCGTGCGGGCGTGCTCCCAGGGTAAGGCGCAGGTAGTCGCGTACCGCCTGCGGTGAATCCAGATTGACGCCCTGTTCCATGTCTTCCACAAGGCCCCGGCGGGCCAGCTCAAGGACTGCCATGAGCTGCGTCGCCTTCGCCGGACCGACACCTGAGAGTGCAGACAGCTCCGCAAAGGACGCACCCGCCAGCCGCCGGAGGCTCCCGTCGAACCGGGCGAGTAGCGCGCGGGCAAGATCAAGTGCCGTCTTCCCCCTAACGCCGGTACGCAGTAAGACCGCGAGCAACTCCGCGTTCGCGAGTTCGGCGGCACCATACTTGAGGAGACGTTCCCGAGGCCGCTCTGCCTCGGGCCAATCGCTTATCCGCATCGAATCTGAAGTGGGAGAACGGTGCTTCTGACGAAGCCCCGCCTTGCAAGCCCCAGACCATCGCGCGGCAGTTTCTCGTAATCCTGCGTTGGTTTACACTCCGCGGTCTTCCGATTGGGACTGCCAGCTATGGACACGCGCCAGCCCAAACGCTTGCTTATCGGCGTCACCGGCGGCATCGCCGCATACAAGGTCGCAGAGCTCGCGCGGCTTCTGCACAAGGACGGTTTTGACCTGCAAGTCGTCATGACACGCGCAGCCACGCACTTCGTCGGGCCGGCGACTTTCCAGGCGCTTACGGGCAAGCCCGTTTTCACGGACATGTGGGACCCCCGGGCGGACAGCGGCATGGTCCACATCGAGCTTTCGCGCGATCGCGGTGCCATCGTCATCGCCCCAGCGTCGGCCGACTTCATAGCGAAGGTTGTCCACGGCATCGGCGATGATCTGCTTTCGACCCTATGCCTTGCCCGCGAATGTCCTCTCATCGTAGCACCCGCCATGAACCGCCAGATGTGGGAGAACCCCGCTACGCAACGCAACCTCGCCCTACTCGCCCACGATGGGGTGACGATTCTCGGTCCTGCGAGCGGTGACCAAGCGTGTGGCGAGATGGGCATGGGGCGGCTTCTGGAACCTGACGAGCTCCGGCAGGGCATCGTCGCCGCCCTCCAGCCCAAGCTTCTGGCCGGGAAGCGAGTGCTCATCACCGCAGGTCCCACCCGCGAGGCGATCGACCCGGTGCGCGTTATCACCAACTTAAGCTCGGGCAAGATGGGATACGCGGTGGCGCGAGCTGCCTACGAAGCGGGGGCGGAGGTGACGCTTGTCTCGGGTCCGACGTGCCTCGCGGCACCGTTTGGTGTCACACGCATTGGCGTCATAAGCGCCGAAGATATGCTTCGCTCGGTACAGGCGCACCTCGCCACCAGCGACATTTTCGTAGCCGTGGCGGCCGTCGCGGACTTTCGGCCGGCCAGACCGGCGACCCAGAAGATCAAGCGGCGCAATCGGCCTGAGACCGTCGAAATGATCCCAAATCCGGACATTCTCGGCTACGCCGCGTCGCTGCCCGGTGGCCCGTTTTGCGTGGGTTTCGCCGCTGAGACCGAGAAGCTCGACGAGCAAGCTCAGGAAAAGCGACGCGCCAAGAACCTCCCGCTCCTCGCGGCGAACCTTGTTCAAAATGCGCTCGGCACCGAAGACAATGCGCTTCTGCTCTTCGACGACGCGGGTCGTCACGAACTGCCCCACGCCTCCAAGCTGGAACTCGCGCGGCAACTAATCGCCCATATCGCGCAGCTGCACGGCAGAACGCCCCGCAGACACGCTGTTGCCGACCATTCCACGCCGGGCGCGGTAATCCCATGAGGGCCATCGACCTCAAGGTTCTCGATCCGAGGCTGAGCGCGCATCTTCCGTCCTACGCGACGCCGGGGTCGGCGGGGCTCGATTTGCGCGCCTGCATCGATCACGTGCTCACGGTCAACCCAGGAGAAGCGGACCTCGTCGCCACAGGGATTGCCATCCACCTCGCTGACCCTGGACTCGCCGCGATGGTCCTGCCGCGCTCCGGACTCGGTCACCGGCATGGCATCGTGCTCGGCAACCTAGTAGGCCTGATCGATTCGGATTATCAGGGCCAAGTCTTCGTTTCGGTTTGGAACCGTAGCCGAACCCCATTCATCCTCAACCCCCTGGAACGCATCGCTCAACTCGTTGTCGTCCCCGTTGTTCAGGTTGCCTTCAATGTCGTGACCAGCTTTTCAGGGTCTGGGCGCGGTGCTGGGGGATTCGGGAGCACCGGGCAACACTAGGCAGGGTGGGCCATTTGGGCCTGTTTCTCGCTTCCGCAGGCCTATCCCCACGGCCAGTTCAAGGCATCGCCCCCGACATGAGTCCTCTCGTACTCGTTCTGGAAGATAACAATCAAGGCGATACCCAGCGGGCCACCCGTTGTTGGCGGCTTATGGCGACACTTCAGCGCTTGCGGAAACCGCTCGACGCCCTCAACGGGCTGTCGGCTACTGCATTTCGGTAGCCGATGGGTTAAGCTGCGCGGCCACTTTCGCGCCGACTTGAAACCCACAACGACACCACCCCACCCATGAACACACCCAATAGCGTCACAATCCGCCTCGGGAGACCGGCGGACATGTTTCCCATTTCCCGCATGTCCCGTGAATTGATTGAGGCCGGCCTGGGCTGGTCCTGGACGCCGGCACGGGTCGCTCGGGAAATCCTCTCCGCAGAAACGGTGGTTCTAACCAGTTGCTACGGCGATCGAGTTATCGCGTTCGCCATCATGCATTTCGGCGACGAAACCGCCCACCTCAATCTCATCGCCGTGGAACCGGAGTATCGGCGGGGCGGAATCGGCCGCCGCCAGATGGTCTGGCTGGAGGAATCTGCACTGACGGCCGGCATCACCACCATCGGCCTCGAATTGCGTGCCGGGAACCAGATAGGGATCCGCTTTTACCGCAGTCTCGGGTATCGGGAAACGGGGGTTGTCCCGGGCTACTATCGTGGGCTAGAGGCGGCGATCCGTATGGCACGCACCCTTCGCCCCGAAATCACTCAGAGTACTGTGTAGTTCGCCACCTCGTCCCCGCGGCGATGCAGGACGCACGATGACGTGCCATTCATGATCCGTCTCGAAGTGACGCGGGACGTCCGGGAAGCATGAACCTGTCATCGGACATCGGTATCGTCCTTTTCGCCCACGGTGCCCGCGATCCGGAATGGGCGCGGCCATTTGAGGGCATTAAGGCAGGCATCGAGAAGCGAGTTCCCGGCGTTCGCGTCGTCCTTGCCTTCCTGGAGTTCATGTCGCCTCCCCTCGAATCTGCGGTGGCTGGTCTCGTCGCAGAGGGTGCCCGCATGATTGACGTCGTCCCAGTATTCATGGCCCGCGCCGGGCACGTAAAGCGGGACCTCCCACTGATCGTGCACGCCCTGCGAAATGCGTATCCCCAGGTGTCCATTCGGCTCGCGCCCGCGGTCGGAGAAGCCGAACCGGTGATGGACGCCATCGCCGAGTGGGTGGTTGCCCTCGCGAACGACCGCCCCACCTGAGTTCGCGCCACCAGTCAACGGGCGTCTTAAGGTCGTCGGCGCTGGTAGCTGAAAGCGTACGTAGTAAACTGTCACCGGCGCTTTTGGCTGCCCCGTCGAGATCCCCAGGTCCCATCCCTATTCCCGGCCATGAACGAAGCTGCTGCGCGCAACGTCGTGCTCGTCCACGCGTTCGAGACGGCCGGCATCGGGCGCAGCGGCTGGAGCGACGCGGACGCACTGTGGGCGAGCCGTGCCGCAGCTGAAGTAGTCGGCGCCGAGGCGGACACGGATCGCTTCATCGCGCGCCGCGCGGAACTCGCCGCCGAGCGCCTGGCAGAGCGCGACCGTGCCGTGTCGCGCACCCTCCGCGCGGTGACCTGGCGCCCCTGGATCGGCTGGGCGCTCATCCTGATTGCATTCGCCCTCGGTTTCGCCACCGACTACATCGGGCCGGCGCAGCGGGTCAACGTGCTCGCGTTCCCGCTCCTCGCGCTGATCGCGTGGAATCTCGTGGCTTACGCGGTCGTCGCCGTGCGTGCCGTGGCGCGCCTCGTCAGCTCGCCGAGGCGGGCATTCGGTCCGATCTCGGGAATCGTCGCCCGGCTAGCACATGGCGTGAACGAGGCAGCCGCAGCAGTCACACCGGATACGCCGCTCGCACCCTTTGTGCGAGACTGGATCCGCGTCTCGGCGCCGCTCACTGCCGCCCGCGTCGCCCGCATCCTGCACTGCTCAGCGTTCACGTTTGCGCTCGGCGCGATCGCGGCGCTCTATTTGCGCGGCCTCGCGTTCGAGTTCCGCGCCGGCTGGGAGAGCACGTTTCTCGGTCCCACCGAAGTACACCGCCTGCTCTCCCTCGTGCTTGGCCCAGCCTCACGGCTGTCCGGCATCCCCATCGCCGATCCCCAACACCTCGAAACGCTGCAGTTTGGGGTCGGCCCCGGCGAGAACGCCGCGCCATGGCTGCATCTCTACGCCTTGACGATCGGCCTCTTTGTGCTGCTCCCCCGAAGCGTGCTCGGCCTCGGAAACTCGTTCCTGCAGCGTCGATGGGAGCGCGCGCTGCCGCTTTCTCTCGACGACGCGTACTTCCAGCGCCTGGTGCGAACCTTCAGGGGCGAGCGGGCCGCAGTGCGTGTGCTGCCTTACAGTTACCAGCTCGCGCCGCAATCGGCTCTCGGGCTCAAGGAGATCGCGACACGCGCCTTCGGGCCAAAATCTGAGGTCTCAATTGCCCCAACTGTGGCGTTCGGCGAGGAAGACACCCTACCTGCAGATCTGTTGCCCCCCGCGGGACTGGCGCTCGCCGCACCCCTCTTCAACCTGACTGCGACACCCGAGGCGGAAAATCACGGTACCTTTGTCGCCGCGGTGGCGAAGGCTGTGGCGCCGGGCACGCCGGTTGTCGCACTCATCGACGAAGGCGGCTTCCGTCAGCGTTTCGCTGGCCAGGCGGGCCGGCTCGAGGAGCGGCGTCACGCATGGCGTCAGATGCTCGCCACCCAGAACGTAGAACCAGTGTTCGTCAACCTTGGAGATCCCGACTTGGCGGCCGCCGCAGACGCCCTGATAGCAGTGCTCGATCGCGTGACTCGCGCGGAGGAGGCATTGTGAAGGAAGGGGCAACGTTCCTCGAGCTTAGCCTCGTCTCGCATACCAACGCGGGCAAGACCACCCTCGCGCGGACGCTGCTCGGTCACGACGTCGGCGAAGTGCGCGACGAGCCCCACGTCACCGCGATGGCCGAACCGCACGTTATGATCGAGGACGCGGACGGCGATGTCCTTCGTCTCTGGGACACACCGGGTTTCGGCGACAGCGTGCGGCTCGCGAGACGCCTGAAGCAACAAGGCAATCCCATCGGCTGGTTCCTCACCGAAGTGTGGGACCGCTGGCGCGATCGGCCCTTGTGGTCAAGCCAGCAAGCGGTCCGGAACGTGCGCGAAACCGCGGACGTTGTCCTCTACCTCGTCAACGCCTCGGAGGATCCGCAAGACGCCGGCTACGTCGCTCCGGAGATGCAGATCCTCGAATGGATCGGCAAGCCGGTCCTCGTCCTCCTCAACCAGATTGGTGAACCGCGCGAGTCTGCCGAAGAAGCGGCGGAACACGCACGCTGGCGCACCGTCGTAGGGCGCTATGGCTTCGTGCGCGGAGTCCTGACCCTTGATGCGTTTGCGCGCTGTTGGGTCCAGGAGGTCGCGCTCCTGCGTGCCGTGGGCGCGGTGCTGCCGGAGTCAAAGCGGGCCGCTTGCAGCCGGCTCGAACGCGCCTGGCAGGCCCGGCGCATGGGGGCCTTCGAGACATCAATGGTCGTGCTCGCGGAACAGCTCGCGCGCACCGCCTGCGACCGCCAGCGACTCGAAGACGACGGCCTGGGCGCGACACTGCGCGAGGTGGGCAAGGCGATCGGACTCCGTGGCGACGGGCAGTCGGGTCCGAAGGGGCGCGCCATGGAGGCCCTTGCCGAGCGGCTTGATGCCGAGACCCGGCGTAGCACGGACCAATTGATCGAGATCCACGGGCTTGGCGGCCGCGCGGCGGCAGAAGTGCTGGCGCGGCTCGCGGGCGACTTCGCGGTGGAAGAGCGCGTGAGCGAGGGCAAAGCAGCGGTAGTGGGTGGCATCGTCTCGGGCGCGCTGTCCGGGCTTGCTGCGGATCTCGCTTCGGGCGGCCTCACCTTCGGCGCTGGACTGTTGACCGGAAGCCTTCTGGGTGCACTCGGCGCGGCTGGCCTCGCAAAAGGGTATAACGTGTTGCGCGGTGCCGACGAGACCGCCATGCGCTGGAGCGATGCGTTCCTCGACGGCCTTTTTCACTTAGCGCTGCTGCGCTACCTCGCGGTCGCGCACTACGGCCGCGGTCGTGGCGACTGGAAGCAGAGCGAGTATCCTCCGTTCTGGAAAGACGAGGTTGCGGGCGTGGTGGAATCGCACCGCGATGCGCTCGCCGCGATCTGGTCCGAGCGTGCCGGCCGCTGTGACCCGGCACAGATCGCAGCGGCCCTCGGTGCAGAACTGCGCGCCGCGACGCTGACGCTCTTCGAATGCCTCTATCCCGGCGCACTACGCGAAGAGACGGCGGACCCGGTCGCACCGGTTGAAGCGGTTTCCTGACGGAGCTCGACCCGCAGCGTGAGCGCTTCGCCGAGCGCAGCCCAAGGAAGTGCCGCACAACGGGCGCGACTGCCCGCCTGCCGAACGGCATCGAACGTCGCGACGAGCTCGGGCGCTGCGGCCGTGAGCGGCCCGGCCTCGCCGCGATCGAGCATCCAGCCCGTAAATGCGCGCGCCAGCTCCTGCGCGCGCTCGCGCCTGAGGCCGCTCAATGCTTCCGCCATCATCGAAGCCGAGGCGATGCACACCGCGCACCCGCGCCCCTGAAAGCGCACTGTGAGCCTTTCGTTGTCGCCTTCGCGCACGGCCACCTCGACCTCGTCACCACACATCGGGATCGCCGCTCGGGCGACCGCCTGCATCCCCTCCACGTCTCCCCGGTGGCGCGGGCGCTGAAAGTGATCCAGGAGGCGCGCCCGATAGAGGTCGTCGATCACGGCACAACGGACTTGATTGGGGGCCGCAACCCACGTTCGTCCGCGAGCTTGTCCTTCAACGGGCGGCCCGTGGCACCCCGGCGGACGAGCACGATCTCGCTCATGATCGAAAGCGCAATCTCCTCCGGCGTGCGCGCGCCCAAGTCTAGGCCGGCGGGCGCGTGCACCCTTGCGAAATCCTCGTCGGTAAAGCCCTGCGTTCGCAGGTAGTCCAGCACAAGCCGCGCGCGCTTGCGGCTCGCGATCAACGCGATGTAGCGCGCGCGGGAGTGCAGTGCCTTGGTCATCGACTCGTGATCACCCTTGTGCTGGGTCGCAACGACCACAAAATCGTCCGCTTCCGGTGCGAGTCTCACATACTCGAGATCGTCGGTAACCAGCGCCGCGGCATGCGGATATCGCTCGCTCGTCACCTCGCGGTCGATCACGGTGACGCGCAACCCCATAAGATCGCCCAGCGTGCAGACCACCTCGGCGACACGCCCGTGCCCCAGGATCCACAACGCCGGTTTTGCCAGCAACGGCTCGACGTAGACCCGCATGTGTCCGCCGCAGGGCATGCCGACGCCTAGCACTTCGTCCTCCATGTCGATCTCCACCACCCGTGGCATACCGTCGGCGATGGCATCGAGCGCGGCCCGGCAACACGTCGCTTCCGCACAGCCGCCACCGACCCACCCCAATACGACGCGGCCATGCCGGTCGATGACGGCCTTGGACCCGATTTTGGCCGAGGAAGAGCCGACCGTCTCGATCACGGTCGCGAGTGCGTGGGGTTCGCCCGCTTCGCGCTGCTCCAGCAGGACATCGAGGATCTCTCTGGCCATCCGGCTTTGCTCCTTTGTCACCTCGCCAAGCGGGCATTCTATCCGCACTCGGGAACGCCAAGCGGTTTGTGCGACCGCACCCGGGCCGGCTTCGAGTTGTGGTATACATGCGCCTCGACAGTATCCCGCGGGCCAATGGGTCTCCTTCGTCGCCTGATTCCGCTCCTCGCTGCATTCCTCGCGGCAGACGCGCACGCGCAGGCGAGCGAGATTACCGTCTCCATTGCCGGTCACAAGTTGCGGGCGGAAGTCGCAGCCAGCCCGGACGCCCGTTCCCAGGGACTCATGTTCCGCGAGCGGCTGGAAGCGAATCGCGGTATGCTCTTCGTATTTCCGGAGGCGACGACCCAATCGATGTGGATGATGAACACGCTGATTCCGCTCTCGGTCGCGTTCATCGGGCCAAACAGGCGCATTCTGAATATTCGCGACATGGTGCCGCACACGCTGGACATCCACTCCTCAGTGGGTCCGGCCGCGTACGCCCTGGAAACCAACCGCGGCTGGTTCGCGGAGCGGGGCATCCAGGCAGGGATGTGGGTCGGGGGTCTGGAGGACGCCCCGCCGCCGCAGTAACGCCGCTCAAGCTTCCCACCTTGCGAACAGGATAAGCCGAATGAAAACCGCCACACTTCGAACGCTCTGCTACGCCCTCGCACTGGCGGTCGCCGCCCCTCCTCCGGTCGCGTACGCGCAAGAAGCACCGCCTCCCCAGCAGCAGGTTGCTGCCGCCGCGCCCGCAGCCACGCTGTTCAAGCAGGAAGAGATCGAGGCGCTGGTCGCCCCCATCGCCCTCTATCCGGACGAGCTGCTGGTGCAGACCCTGATGGCGTCGACCTATCCGCTGGAGATCGTGCAGGCGGCGCGTTGGCAGCAGGAAGCCAGCCACAAGGACTTGAAAGGCGAGGCGCTCGCCAAAGCCCTTGAGCCGATGGAGTGGGATCCCAGCGTGAAGTCGATCGTGGCCTTTCCCCAGGTCCTGATCATGATGAATGACAAGTTGGACTGGACCCAGAAGCTTGGCGACGCGTTCCTCGCGCAGCAGTCCGACATCATGAATGCGGTGCAGCGGCTGCGCCAGAAGGCCCAGCAAACCGGCAACCTCAAGAGCAACGACCAGCAGACGGTGGTGACGGAGAAGGAGACCATCATCATCCAGCCGACGAATCCGCAGGTGGTCTACGTGCCCACTTACCAACCTACCACTGTTTACGGCGCATGGCCCTATCCGGCCTACCCGCCTTACTACCTGCCCCCGCCGCCCGGCTACTACGTGGGGAGCGCCTTCGTCTCCGGGCTTGCGTTCGCTGCCGGCGTGGCGGTCGTCGGCTCGCTCTGGGGCTGGTGCGGCGCCGGATGGGGACGCGGCGACGTCAACATCAACGTCAACAGGTTCAACAGCATCAACGCCAACAACATCAGCCGCAATCGCGCGGCCGCAGTGAGCAATAGCAACTGGCGGCACGATCCGGCGCACCGGAAAGGCGTGAACTATCGCGACCCCGCCACGCGGCAGCAGTACGGCAAAGGCACCCTCCCCGGCGCGGACAAACGGCAGGACTTTCGGGGCCGCGAGCAGGCGGGTCAGCGCGGGGACCGCGTCGCCGGCGCCGGTGATCGCGGGGGCGTCGGCGACCGCGGGGGCGTGGGCGACCGTGCCGGTGTCGGGGATCGCGGCGGTGTCGGGGATCGCGGCGGTGTCGGGGATCGCGGCGGCGTCGGGGATCGTGGTGGTGTTGGTGATCGTGGTGGTGTCGGAGATCGTGGTGGTGTTGGCGATCGTGGTGGTGTCGGCGATCGCGGC
>Ga0209253_10000077_pt1 | contig 63589 bp, 61 predicted proteins | sample FrelakmetBRP12BR_FD_187145 | JGI IMG/M metagenome (GOLD analysis project Ga0209253, IMG submission 187145) | Freshwater lake sediment microbial communities from the University of Notre Dame, USA, for methane emissions studies - BRP12 BR (SPAdes)... | ecosystem: Environmental > Aquatic >...
TCCTATGCTTTTCCTAGAGCTTGCAGTATCTTTCGTGGCTCGATGGGCGCGTCGTAGAATCTGACTCCAAGGGCATCTGTCAACGCGTTCGCTATGACGCTCTGGCAATTGACGATTGTCGCTTCTGATATTCCTTTGCCTCCACCCCAAGGTCCCCAGACGCTAGGCCATGGTTTTTCAATACCAAAGGGCGAAATCCTGCCTGGGCTCACGGCGTGGTCAACTATGCAGTTGCTTGGCCCTGGAACGTCAAGTGCTGATGGGAATTTGTTCTCAAGGTGCGTTGTAGCCAAGTATGCTCCGTTTGTCTGGTCCTGTACCATCTGTGTGTATAGTCCAGCTCCTAAGTAGTTTTGTGCCATCTCCAATTGCTGGTCGCAGGCCCAAACGTTGAGGGGTCTTGTGTCGGATATGTTCACGAATTTCTCGATGATGACTTGTCCTGTATCTTCGTTGACTAGAAGGTCTATTGCACTGGCTGCGTACATGTATAGCAAGTTGAGTCTGTGCCATGTTATCTTTCCACTGGGATCCACTTCTATTGGACATGCCTGAGGTGCACATTTCATTGTGTTGACATCTTCAGAATCTAGTGGGAACCACGCTTCACCGACTCCGAGAATGTATGGTGTTGTTCCTTGCATGAAGTTTGACCATGGTAGTGCGGTGTCAGGTTTGCCTTTAACAAAGATCGTTCCGTCCTTTGTGTCAAGATCCTCGGGCTTTGCCTTCAACGCAGGTGCTGCTTGCTGGTACATTTTGTTCAATGCGTCTTGGCATGCGAACATTAGTGGGGTTCCAGCTGCGAATGCCTGCTGGTTTGCGTACGCTGAACCAGAGAAGACTGTGTGGTCAGTATCCAGTGATGTGACGACTATATTCTCTAGGGGTATTTTCAGAACTTCAGCAGCTATGAATGTGGCGGTTGCGTTAATCTGAGTTCCGAGGTCATGGATGCTTGCGAATATTTCGCATCCTGGGTTGCTGTTTAGTCGGACGTGAACTAGTGGTTTTGTCACGAGTGGGTTTATGTATACGTTTCCTACGTCTATTGCCCTTCCTCTCTTCCAAGGTGCACTTGCTGATGCCTTTGGCTGTGACCAATTGATGTATTTTGCTGCCAAGTCAATTGCTTCGACGGCGCCGCTGCGTACTATCTCATCTGCGATGTTGAGCTCGTCGTTTACTAGCAGGTTCTTTCTCTTGAATTGGTACTTGTCCATTCCAATCTTTTCAGCTAGCATGTCCATGGCTTGGTTTACTGCGAAGCATACTTCTTGGTGTGCGAATGTGTGTAGGTTCTGCATTGGTGTCTCGTTCGTGTAGGCTGCGAAGCTGTCGTATCTGAAGTTTGGGAATCTCCAGTTGCCGGTGAATTGGAAGTAAGCGTTTCTTACTATACCAGCTCCGAATCTTCCGTATCCTCCGTTGGCATTGTAGGCTGTGAACTTGCCTGAGGTTAGGGTTCCGTCTTTCTTGCATCCTACTTTGAAGTAGAATCTCCAACGTGGTCTGCAGGTTATTTGTGTAGCCTCGTCTCTGGTGAGTACCATCTTGACTGGTCGTCCTGTCTTTAGTGTAAGCCATCCTATACGAGATGATACGTGGACATAGCTTCTGTTGCCGTATGCTCCAGACATTCTTCTAGGAGATCTGGCTCTGACTTTACTCATTGACATGTTCATGGCGCCTGCGAAGACCGGGTAAAGGTTCTGGAATAGGGACTGAGTCTCTTCCATTGTGTTTAGTCTGCCATCGCCAGGATCAATCCATGTGACCGCGCCGTTGGGACCTGCTGTTGTGTGAGTGAATCTTGCTACGTCCCACTTTCCTTCCACGATTGCGTCTGACTCTGCGAATCCTTTGTCAGCATCTCCGTGTATGCCTATTGTTGCGTTTATCATGTTTGGCCGTTCATCAAGGAATCTTGACTTTACTAGTTTTGGTGAATGTAGAACCGTTGGTGGATTTGCGCTGGCCATTGCTTCAATATCTATACCGACGGGTAGCTCTTCATACTCTACTTTTATCTTTTCAAGGGCTGCCTCGGCGATCTCGGGTGTTTCAGCTGCAACGAGGGCAACTGGCTCCATATAGTACATGACTTTGCCTCTGGCGACCACAGGTTCGTCTCCGAACATTCTCACGTCAGGAATGTCATCAGCTGTAAGAACTGCGGCTACGCCTGGCATTGCTTTCGCTGCGCTTGTGTCAATGCTTTTGATCTTGGCGTGTGCTACTGTCGAGGTCTTCATTCTACCATAGAGCATGCCACTCATAGTCATGTCTTGAACATATTCCATGGCGCCTGTTACTACACCTACGGCGTCTGGGTTCTTGTTGTTGCGTACTCCAATGTACTTTTGCCCGTCAGGCTTGCCTTCCCATTTATACTCTTTAATTTCTGGTGCCATTTTCTCTTACACCTCCTTACTTACCTACCTTCATTATTGCTCTTATTGGGCCAACATATCCTGTGCATCTGCAAAGGTTCCCTGAGATTCCTGCCCTGACATCATCCTCAGAGGGGCTCGAATTCTTGTCCAGCAAGGCCTTGGCTGACATTATCATTCCCGGTATGCAGTATCCGCAAGAGTAGGCGTGATTATCAATGAACGCCTGCTGTATTGGATGTAATTTACCTCCTGGTGAAAGACCCTCAATCGTTTGAATGTCATTTCCGTCATTCTCTATCGCCAAAGTCATGCATGCCAGAGCGGATTTCCCGTTGATTATGACTGTACATGCGCCGCAATCACCGTAGTCACAGCTAAGTTTTGTTCCTTTCAGGTTTAGCTGCTCTCTTAGTACGTAGAGTAATGTCCAATTCGATTTCGTGAAAACTTGGGTCGAAGAGCCATTGACCTTAAGTGTTATAGTTTTTCCATAAGCGGCTCCTTCTGCAGTAGGCGGTGCTACTGTCGGTATAGAGGGAGCCATCATTTGCGATGCGCCGTATGCTGCTGCTGCACCGACGGCCAGTCCTGCGACTGTGCCTCCGATGAAAGTCCTTCTTGATACTCCGGACTTTGCCTCTTTCTTCTCCTCTTTCTTTTCCTCACTCATTTTATTTTTCTCCAATTATGCCGTTTATTGGCGACAAAAGGTAGCTTTACACGACATATAACGTTGCCGTAGCAGTTCGAATTCTCATATGCCCGAGAGACGACTTTAGAGCATACATTCGTTTACCATGATATTTTACGTAAGCATACTAACTTACTTCAATTTTCACAATTCAATGTAGTACTACTCCAGCATAGTCTACTTCCAATCCGAACTCTTCACTCTAAACTTAGAAACGCTTTTTAGGCCAGTAAGAAAATACCGTGAACGGTTCATTTCCTTGGAAAACTCAGAGAAGACCATCACCGATCTAAGAGAAGCCTTCGTAAATATTGACTCCAATCGAGTAAATGAGCTTCTCAAGAAAGCCATCGAGGAAAACATCCCACCGAGAGAGATAATAGAGAAGGCCATACGTCAAGGAGCAGACGAAGTGGGCAAGAAGTACGAGGCCTGCGAATACTTCCTGCCTGAACTAGTCATGTCCGGAGACATGATGAAGGAAGCAATTGAATTACTAAAGCCAATGATGCAGGCTGACGGCATCTCCTCGAGTGGAAAAATTGTCTTCGGCACCGTCAAAGGCGACCTACACGATATCGGTAAGAACATAGTAATTTCAATGCTGAGCGTGGCAGGCTTCGACATAACCGATGCAGGAGTTGACATATCATCTGAAAAATTCGTTTCGGAGGTAAGAGAGAAGAAACCCGACATCCTCTGCATGTCCTCACTCCTGACCCACACGATGCCTGAACTCAATCTTGTCATTGAAGAATTGAAGAAAGCAGGGCTAAGAAACAAAGTCAAGATTATGGTAGGAGGCCGCCCAGTCACAGAAGAATATGCAAGGGAGATTGGAGCAGATTCATTTGGCAAAGATGCCTACGAAGCTGTGGAAAAAGCAAAGCAACTGATGAAAAAGAGGTAACACCAGTAAGTATTGCCAGGAGTTTGAAATGACTCCACGCGAAAGATTCATGATCGCAGCCAGACTGCAGGAACCTGACCAAGTTCCTGTTGCATTCCTCCGTGGCTCATACGACGCTACAAGGATTGGCTTACACGTTAAGGACTACATATTCGACTATAAGAAAAAGCTGAACGCACAACTCAAACTCATGGAAAGATTCTCTGGATGCGCTTTTGTACCTGGAATAAACCCTGATTTTGGCATCGTGGCAGAGGCCTCAGCGTTTGGGACAGAAGTATTCTACTATGAAAAAGAACCCCCGATGTGTACCTCAATAATAAAGCAGATAGAAGAGATAGACAGGATCAAAGTGCCAGATCCTCACAGAGACGGTTTACTTCCAAAGGTGCTTGAAGCATACAAATATCTTATAGATAATGTGCCCTCCAACTGCGAAGTTGACCCGCAAGCAATCAGAGGACCGATGGACTTAGCCTCTGCGCTGCGGGGCGTCGGGCCATTCCTTTCAGACATGTACAAACACCCAGAACACGTACATAAGCTCATGGAGATTGCAACTCAGACACAGATCGATTTCGTCAAAGCCATGGACGAGACCTCAGGCGGATCCAATATCATATTCATGTGCGACGATATACCCGGACTGATCTCACCGAAATTCTTCGAAGAGTTCGGTTTCCCATACATGAAGAAGATCTTTCAGACCTTCAGTAACAAGTTGAAGATTTACCATAACTGCAAGAATTCGATGCATATTCTGGAACGGCTAGCGAACACCAGTTTCCAAGTCTTCAACTTCAGCTTCGAAAACAACATCGCAGAGACCAAGAAAAGGATAGGAAAAAGAACCTGTCTGATGGGTAATGTTGAACCAATAGGAATATTCCTTAAGGGTTCACAGAGAGAAATTGAGGACATCTGTAGAGAACAGATTAAGATGGCTGGTCCTGGAGGTGGGTACATCCTCTCCGTTGGTGGCGGATGCTACGGACCAGATCAGAGTATGGACGCAATGATAAGTGCGGCAGACAAATATGGCAAATACCCCATAGTTATAGATTGATGAATATCTTAGATTTGGAGAGTAAAGACCATGAACAAATCCCCCACCAGACTTATGATCAAAGTTCCCTCGCATCTCAGTAGTCACCATAAGGAAACAATAACTGTAATGGCTGTAAATGCCGACGGACAGATCGACAAGACCAGAAACGATGAGATCGAACTAACACTAGAACCAATGTACATTACAGATCGCTGTAACGTCAAACTTGACAGTCAGGTCATGAGGCTTGTGAATGGACAGGCTACAGTAGGAGTGCTTTCTGGAGAATCGGACTTTGTCAAGTTAACAGCTTCCTGCAAGGATGAAAAGGCGGGCTTGACTCCGTACTCTGTACTTATGCCTACTGGCGGCTTTCCATTCCACAGCGGTTAGCAAGTCGGAAATCTAAGAAATAAAATGCTCTTAGCCTTCAGTCGCAAGACAATCCGTCCGGCCAGCTTCTCCCTCCGGGATAGTAGAGACTGCAACTATTGTGTCTTCTCGCCTACTCCTTATTTGTAGGACTTGATTTTCTCTACTTGAGTCTCGATAGATAGTTACACCTTTGCATCCAAGCTGATAGGCAAGCATATAGACGATCTCAACATCCTCGGGAGATGCTTCAGCAGGAAAGTTAACAGTCTTGGATACAGCATTGTCTGTATATTTCTGGTAAGCAGCTTGAATTCTAACATGCCACTCAGGTGATATATCGTGTGCAGTCACGAAAACTCCTTTGACATCGTCAGGAATTTCCGGGAAAGCTTGAATCGACCCAGCTTCACCGATGCTTCTCATCAGCTCCTCACTGTAGAATCCTCTTTCATACGCCACTTTCTCGAAGAGAGGATTGACTTCAATCAACTCAGTGTTGTCCATAACGTTACGGACGTAGCAAATAGCGAAGATCGGTTCGATTCCACTTGAGCACCCAGCGATTATGCTGAGTGTCCCAGTTGGTGCTACTGTGGTCGTCGTCGCATTACGTCTTGGCGGCTCGTCAGTATCATCATATATGCTGCCTTTGAAGTTCGGAAAGGCTCCACGCTCGTTGGCAAGTTCTTGGGAAGTCCTTGCAGCTTTTTCGGATATGAAGGACATTATTTCCTCGGAGATTTTGATTGCGCGTTCAGAATTGTATGGAATTTGAAGTTGGATAAGCATGTCCGCAAATCCCATGACTCCCAGACCAATTTTTCTGTTGCTCTTAGTAATCTCTTCTATCTCTTTGAGTGGGTACTTGTTCACGTCAATTACATTATCCAAGAAATGAACTGCTGTCTGGATAATTCTGGAGAGTCTTTCATAGTCTATCTTACCGTTCGTTACCATTTTTGCCAGATTTATTGAGCCGAGGTTGCAGGATTCGTATGGTAAGAGTGGCTGCTCTCCGCAAGGATTGGTGCTTTCTATTTCTCCTAGTTGCGGGGTTGGGTTATCATGGTTTAGCCTGTCCAAGAAGACTATTCCAGGCTCACCATTTTTCCATGCTTGATGAACTATAAGTCTGAATACATTGCGGGCAGAAAGCTTTTCCACACACTCTTTAGTTCTAGGATTGACGAGATCGTAATCAGTGCCCCTTATGACAGCCTGCATGAAATTCTCCGTTATGCCAACTGAGATGTTGAAATTGTTCAGACACTGATCTTCGTCTTTTGCTTTAATGAATTCCAAGATATCTGGGTGGTCAACACGGAGAATGGCCATGTTTGCTCCTCTACGCTTTCCACCCTGTTTGATCACTTCTGTTGCAGCATCGAAGACTCGCATGAAAGATACTGGACCTGAGGCCACTCCTCCTGTGGTTCTAACAAAATCATTCTTTGGTCTAAGTCTTGAGAATGAGAATCCTGTACCGCCACCAGACTTGTGAATGAGGGCTGTGTGCTTCACAGCGTCGAATATATTCTCCATAGAATCATCAACAGGAAGTACGAAGCAGGCGGACAATTGACCGAGCGGAGTTCCAGCATTCATAAGTGTAGGGGAATTAGGTAAGAATTCTAGATTGGTCATAAATCTATAGAAGTCTTCCCGTGTCTGTTTCAGGTCAGCTTCAGAATCGTAAAATATGTCTGCAGAAGCAATCGCACTAGCAACTCGTCTGAAAAGAGCAGCTGGAGTTTCAGCTATCCGACCTTTGTCATCTCTTCTCAAGTACCGCCTCTCCAGAACGCTTATGGAGTTAGGTGAGAGTCTGCCGTCTAGTTCAGCATCAAGTAGCCTCGATCTCGATTCGCGAACATCTTTCCGTCTCTGCCTGTGCAGTATGTAGGCTTTTGCGGTCTTCGCATTTCCATTCTCAATAAGGATCTTTTCAACAGTGTCTTGGACTTCTTCAACAGTAGGAAGATGAGTAGAGTCAAACTGCGTCTTGAGCTGCTCCACAACTTTGTCAGATAGTTGTTGAGCAAGCTTCCTGTCTCGTCCTCCAACAGATTCAGCAGCTTTGTAAATGGCAACCGTTATCTTTTCTTGGTCGAAGTTGACTACTTGTCCGTCACGCTTACGGATCTTAGAGAGTACATTCACTGATTTCTCAACAGTTACTTCTCCAGGTTCATCTCGGGTTGAGTCTCTGTTGGCTTCATTTGAATTCAAAAACGTCAGTCCTCTGGAGTCGAAGACCTCAGTGTGTTGGCGGCTTCCTGATTAAGAGTTTAGACAGCTACGTATACAATTCTGCACTGCCTACTGCCCAAGATGTTTGATGTTAGATCAATGTTTGCAGGATAGTATGAAGGCTGCATACTAGCTCGTTGGAAACCTTTACTTAAGGTGATGAAGACTTCTTTGATAGGTGAATAGGCGCTATGAAGATAGATGTTGTTTGTCCTCTTGAGTCATTTAGAAGATTCATGATCCTGAGCACTTGTAACTCTTTCATTCCAGACGAATATATTGAGGACGTCAACGTCTTTCCTGAGAGACCTGTAGAGAACGGAACCATGTATGTAGAAGCAGAGGACAAAGAAACTCTGCGGAGAAGCAGAGATCTTCAGTTCGCAAGAGTCTCTAATGTGCTCGGCATTATCTATAATTCAAAGAGCGGCCTGACCAAATTGAAGTGGCGCCACATCAAAGAAGCTCTAGGTAAACTGAGCGGCGAGGCTAGTGGCAATTCAGTTGTCAATCTTTTCGAGGCTGAAATACTGGATGAGAATTACATCAAAAGAATGAGAAGGTACGAAAAACCCTAATTTAGTGTGACCTCTCAGAAACCAAGTTCCTCGCCTACAAGGATCACCGTAACATCGGTCTTAATTGGCCGTTTTTCCAATATAGTAATTGCATGGCAGTGTCTGCTTGGGGGTTTACATTCCTCCAAGTTACAGACATCAGTAACGCACGGAGTTGTTCCTCCGACCCTTCTCACATTCATAGGAGTGGCAACATTTCTTATCCGTGCCATTGCTTCATGAACGTCTCTGACAATCTTATTCACACCAGCGATAACTACTACCCTTGGCGGTCCGAAGATCATAGCTGCAACCCTGTTGCCTGTTCCGTCAGCATTGACGAGTTTACCGTCTTCAGTGACTGCGTTACTGCTACTGACGAAAACATCGCATGTCAAGTGTCCTCTTCTTATGGAGAGATCTTCCTCTGGGCTCAACTTTCTCCATGTCTCAAGAACGTTGCTGCCTCTCTTCCGAAGTTCTTCTACAAGACCAATCTCGCGCGCTGTAACTGAACCACCAATTCCAACCTTGGCCTCGTGAGGGATCAGTTTCAGAGCCTCTTTCAGTGCGTCACTCTTGGTTGGGGCATATACAGTCTTGAACCCGTTGCTTTCAAGTGCTTTTGATGTTCTCTGAACTTGATGTTCAATAAGCCACGTTCTTTCCTCTCTCATAATGGCCACAGAACTAGTGACCCGTATGTATTCTATTTAGACCTTTCAGATTCCCTAAATTCAATCAGTTTCTTAGGGTAAGCAACCCTCAAAGATGGAAGACTTATAAGGCGTGTCATACACTCTCGGTAGCTACACTGAGAAGATTCTTTTAGAGAGTGTTGAAACCTGCTAGTTGAGGTTGCTGCTGGAGTAACTCTCGGCCTAGGCTTAGGGATCTCATGTGTTGCTCAATGTGCACCGGTCTTGGCGCCCCACATTGCAGCAGAGCATCCGAAAGCTAGGAGTGGATTGATAGCTTCAGTCTATTTTAGTGTAGGAAGGCTCATCGCCTACCTTGCCCTAGGTCTCGTAGTCGGCTACTTCGGAGTAGCCTTCTTCAATCCTAACGCTGCCGCTATAGTTGTGATACCACTTGGAATCATTCTAGTGATCTATGGATTTCTGATTTCTTTTGGCACGAAAACGAAATATGCCTCGGTAATCTCTTGCGGCTTTAGAAGAGTCAAGTCAACATTCCTCCTAGGATTGGTTATGGGTCTGTGGCCATGCATCCCTCTTATAGCTGCATTGACCTATAGTGTAACCCTCTCAAACACTCTCCAATCTCTTGTCTTTATGATATCATTCTGGCTTGGGTCAACAGCCTACATGCCAATCTTAGGGATCCTTGCTGGCACCTTAACTCGTTATGCTGTTGTACACTCAAACGCTGAGAGAGTAAGAAGAATTAGTGGAATTGCTCTTGTAGTTGTAGGTCTTATATTTGTTAGCCGGGGTTTGGCTTACGCTATGTCCACGGGTGTCGTGAGAGTTTGATTGACCCTTTGATGAGGATGCTAAAAGATAGACCTGAATCCTTGAGACTCAGCAAAGAGAGCGGGTCGAAGGTTGTGGGCTATTTCTGTGCCTATATTCCAGAAGAATTGATTGCTGCTGCGGGTATGATTCCACTCCGATTGGTCAGTGGGATCGGCCCAGAAGCTATGCACGCAGGGGAACAATATCTCCAATCCTACACTTGCCCATATATTCGCACCTGTATAGGGAACAAAGCCATTGGAAACCCGTACTATGAAATGCTAGATGCTGTCTGCGTAGCCTGTACATGTGATGGAATGAAGAAACTCCAAGAGTACTGGAAGAAGTACTTCAACATCCCAGTATTTACAGTAGGAGTTCCGCAAACATCTAACAGATTTCGAACAAGAAAACAAGCAATAGACTACTTCAGAGAGGAATTGGATGACCTTAAAAAGAATCTTGAGAAATTGAGTGGAACCAAGATCACTAACAAACGACTCCGAGAAGCCGTAAGAACCCACAACCTCATCCGAGGAAGGATGAGGAGACTATATGACTATCTAAAGGAGGAATCTTCCTTCATATCTTGGCGTGATGTCTTCCAGATATCTCACGCTGGATTTCTAGTAGACAGGCCCGAATTCCTCAAAGAGATCACAAGAATAGTTGGGGAACTCAAGACGACTTCGCGTGGTGAAAAGAAAACTGACAAACGCACTAGGATAATGCTCTACGGCTCCGTAATGGCTTTTGAAGACACTAAAGTGTTAGATCTTGTTGAGAGAGCTGGAGCAAAGATAGTTGCAGATGCATTATGTACAGGATCAAGATTTTGGCGCAAAGACGTACCTCTCGACGGTCCATTGATGGAGGGGCTTGTTGAGAGATACTTGCATAACACACCGTGCCCAAACATGACAGATACAGCAATGAGACTCAACTACGTCATTGCGAGGGCTCGTGAAAGCCACGCGCAAGGCATGATTTACTACAGTCTGAAATCTTGTGACACCTTCAGATCGGAAGCCAAGGTCTTCGAGGAAGCCCTCGAAGGAGAACTTAACATTCCAACATTCTTAATTGAAACAGAATACTCGCCCGCTGATATTGGAACTACACGGACAAAGATTGAGGCTTTCCTAGAGATGCTGAGAGGTGTCTGAAGTGACTAAGTCAGCTCAGTTAACGGAGGTTCTACTCGACAGACGACTTGCAAGCTTCAACAGACTATGGCAAATGTTCATGGAAAGCGAGAGTAGAATTCAGAAAAGTGGCGGCAAAGTCGTAGCTAAGTGGAGGCTCTTCCCTCCTGAGATCATATACGCTCTAGGTGCAACTCCTTACGACCTCCTCCTTCATGAAGGCATGACAAAGACTACAGCGAGGGACGCGAGAACAACCGCTTACGCGATTGAGGCGGGTTTAAGCGCAGACTCATGCATATGGAATCTGACAGCCACAAGTAACACTCTCTCCAAGGGAAATCTGACTCCTTTGAACATGTTTGTGGCAACTGCAGGACAGTGCGACATCTCCTCAAAGACTTGGCAACTAATGTCAAGAAACATGCATAAACCAATCTACTCGATGGAGATCCCCATCTACGATGCAGCATCTGAAAAAAGAGCTATTTCATTTATAAAGGAAGAGCTGACCTCGCTTTTCGAGAGGGTCGGTCGACGTTTCGGTCACAAATATTCCGAGAGAACTCTTCGAGAAGAGATAAAGAGAGGGAACGAGATAAGGAAGCTCCTACTTGACCTTACAGGTTCCTTAACCCATGATCATGTTCCCATGACAGGGCTTGAATACTTCCTCACCCATGCAACTGCCGGAGATTATCTGCAGGAACCTGAAGCCTTGACTGCGATCTTAACGGAGATTCGTAACGAAGTCATGAAGAGGACAGAACAAAGTAAGGCTGCGCCTGGGATCACTAACGATCCCGTGAGACTCTATTATGTCGGTATGGCACCTCAAGATCTACGGTTCTGGAATATAATAGAAGACTCTGGTGGGGCCATAGTTGGCTGTGATACTTACCTACCACTCTTCTATAGTCCAATTCCTGAGAATGGCTCGCTTCTTAAAGAGTTTGCAGGATGGATATGGAAGATGCCGCACCATATGCCAAGCCTTGACCGCGCAAAGAGCCTGATTCCTTACATCAAGCAGCAAAAGCCAGATGCAATCATTATTGGAAATGTAATAGGCTGCCGGAACCTGTCCTCATCCGATAGGATCATCAAGGAGACCTTCAGGGAAGAATTAGGAATTCCAGTCACTTCAATTGAATTCGGATCCTCTGAGGATGTTACGCTACTTGAACCCCACATCAAAGCATTCGTTGAAATGTGTAAGTGAAGTCGGAGTACATTTTGAACTATGAAGAGTTGGAGAAAAGTTGAAATTGGCCAGACTCTCCTTTCCGCCATCATTCTGATCTCATTGGCGAGTTTGGCTTTCTACTACGTCCGACCAACGCTCTTTAAGTATAGCTCACCTGAAGCGGTTAAACTGATTCTGTCCACTCCGCACACAATAGATATTGGACGAATTGAGGTCTTGACGATCTATGCCGCAAACTCTGAGGATCAAATTGACAGGAGCAGGAATGATACTATTGACTTGTCACTCAATCCCCCTCACTCTAGTGCAAAGTTGAGTGCTGCCAGAGTCACTTTACTAAACGGTGAGGCGACTTTCACTATAACAGGAACCAAGAATGAGGTAGTTACGCTGACAGCTACTTGGGCTAACGGAAGAACGAAGCTGGAGCCTGCTGTAACAACTATCAGCTTCCTGAGCCTACTATAGCTCCGCTAATTCTCACTTAAACTTAGGAAAAAAGAAGAAAGGGGGTTAGGCGGTTACCCGCTTAACCATCGCTTTCACAACAGATACCTTATACCTGTTCTCGCTAAGAGGCGCAGCCTTATCTATTGCTGCGTATACTTCGTCAGGTGTTCCCGCAACGATTATGGGTGCCACTCCACCGAGAGCGACTGTTGTACCTTTACTTGTTGTCGCGGCCGCTGCACTGACCAGTGCGAAGTCGGTTGCGTTTCTGATTCTGCTCTTCAGGAAGGCTTGCTTTGAGGGTGCCTCAGGAATTGTCACAGTTGTTATGATCTCGTCTGGCTTTAGTACTGTGCCTAGTACTACGTAGAGGTCTTTGACAGTTACTTCTCTCGTTCCACCTGTTCCCTGAACTGTCACCGAAGCGTTCATTGCTGCTAGCGCTGTTGCTGGGTCGCTTGCTACTACGGCGTTGCAGACTTTCTGCTCCATTATGGCGTGAGCTATGTTTCTGCCTGCTGGCGCGAAGCAGATTGGTCCACCTTTTCTGTAGCAGTACCAGTCTGGCCACCTATAGTACCAGCATCTTACGTACTGGCAGAGGTTTCCTGCTATTGTTGCCATGTTTCGGATTGGTGGTGCTGGACCTTTCATTGCTGAGTCTGCTAGAGCCTTGTACTTGCTCTGGACGGTGCTGTTCTCAATTATGTCTGTTAAGGTGGTTGTTGCACCGATCTTCAGAGCGCCGCCCTCTTCTTTGATTCCGCTGAGTCCTGGGATCTTCTTGATGTTCACCAGAACGTCTGGTGTTAGCATGAATCGCCTCTTCATCCAGTCGATTAGGTCTGTGCCTCCTCCCAACACTTTGGCCTTGCCAGCGTATTGATTCAGTACTTCACATGCTTCTTGAAGAGTTGCTGCATCATAGTACTTGTATGCTGCTATTGCTTTCAACTTCTTTCTACCTCCCTATGCCTTCCCCAACGCCTTCAGTATCACGTCAGGTGTAAATGGTATTGTTGTCAGTCTTACACCTATAGCATCAGTGATTGCATTAGCTATGCATGGCGCTGTTGGTGCTTGAACTCCTTCAGCTGTTCCTTTGGCTCCGAATGGTGCGTCTATTCTGGGGTTTTCTCCGTGAGCTTCACCCCATACTGGGACTATTGCTGTGTCAACATTGTCAACCTTCGGAATGTCTAGCACTGTCGGGATCTTCCATTCAAGATATGACTTACCGAGGTACATTCCCTTGTCTTGCCATCTTGCTTCAGTTAGTGCGGTTCCAAGACCCATGACCAAGGATCCTCCTTCAAGTTGTCCCTCAACGTTTGTTGGGTTTGCTGGTATCAAGTCGCATCCTCCTGCCCACTTGTTTACTCGAACTTCGCCAGTCTCTTTGTTGACAAATACTTCTGCTGCGTTGGCTTGGTGGCTGTGGAACAGTACAGATCTAAAGTGTGGCCCTAAGCATTGGCTTGTAGCTGGATCCATCTTGCCAGGTCCTTGGTAGTCATCTGGAGCGTATATTCCTCCACTCACCATCAGCTCCTCACCTGGTCCTGGTTGTCCTGGTATTACTGGGAATGCTTTTGACCATGGTATTGCGCCTTCTGGCTTTCCTTTGACCATTATCTTTCCATCTTTGGTCTCGAGGTCTTCGGGTTTAGCATTGAGTATTGGGGCTGCGTTAGCGAATAGTAGCTTCTTAGCGTTCATTGTGGCGTTTACTAGGGCGTATCCACCGTGGAATGTTGCCATACTCGAGAAGGAGTTGCTTGTGAAAGGTGCGTAGTCTGTATTAACCTCTAGCTTGACTGTCTTCTCAATTGGAATGTTAAGGCCTTCCGCTACAAACTGTCTCCAGACTGTGTTTAGTCCAGTTCCGAGGTCCATACTGTCAGTTATTATCTCGACCGTTCCGTTGCCTTTGAACTTCAGGTGGGCAGTGTTTGTTACCATGCCTCCTTGAGTATACTTGTTGCCGCCAGAGAAGCCTCTTCCAACTACCCATGGATCTGGCACTGATGGTTTGGGTCCCCAAGCATCCATGAATTCTCTTACCTTCTTTGCAACGCCTGGCTCTCCCATGCTGCGGAAGATCTCGTTCATCGCGTTCCTTTCGCCTTCGTTCAGGTAGTTCTTGAGGCGCAGTTCTAGAGGATCCATTCCGAGTTTCTTTGACAGCTCGTCCATTGCCATCTCTATTCCGTAGCATGTTTCGGGGGAGCTGTATCCTCTGTATGAGAGTGTGTTCTGGGCGTTTGTGTATGAGGCGTAGCCGTCATACTTTACGGCTTTCCACCTATAGCTGCCTGTGATTCCGTTTCTTGCTCTCTCTAGTAATCCGCCATTGAATCTGCCGTATGGGCCTCCTAGGTAGGTTGTGGCCTGTATGGCAGTCAGGGTTCCGTCTTTCTTGGCTCCTATCTTGATCTTCCACTTCCAGTTTGGTCTGCTTACATGGAGTAGGCCTTCAGTTCTGTCATAGAGTACTCTGACGGGTCTGTGGGTTATTATGGTAAGCATTGCAGCGTATACACCTGCGATGCCTGCGTTCTTGCCGCCGAATCCTCCTGCGCAAACCTCTGGACCATGGAAGTGAACCATCTCTTGGGAAAGACCAACCATTCCTGCTACTGTTGGCCACGGAACTGCGTGGATGTTCTGTACATCATCCCAGACACTTATTGAGCCGTCGCCGTTCCATACTGCTACAGCTGACATTGGTGCTGGTGTTCCATGTGGATCTGGTGGCAACTCGGCATTCAATTCGACGGTAATATCTGAGGCAGCCATCTCCTTGTCAACATCGCCGTAAACGAGTGGAACGTAAGTGAAGCAGTTAGGTCTTCCTTGTTTGTTTGGAGGTGGGGATTTCTGGACTACTGAGGGACTTGGGCTTGCGGCTGCTTCGGGATCCACTTCGACTGGGAGTTCTTCGTACTTGACATCTATGGCGTCAAGAGCGTCTTCAGCTGCCTCGAGTGTTTCTGCAGCTACAATTGCTACTGGATCGTTGTTCGACCAAGCTTCCTTATCACATAGAACTGGTTCGTCACCGAACATCATCTTTCCTGCAAACATTGGATGTTTGGCTGTTCCAACAAAGACTACGCCTAGTATCCTCTCGGCCTTGCTTGTGTCTATGCTAGTTATCTTCGCGTGGCCGTAGGGATTCCTTTTAAGTTTGCCAACAAGCATTCCTGGCATGGTTACGTTGAAGGTCCATCCAATGGTTCCTGTTACTATTCCTGGACCGTTAACGTCATCGACTCTCTGCCCCATGTACCGCAATCCGCTGTAGCCGTACTGGGCCATCTTATCTTTGAATTGCGTTAAGTCTCCAACAAATCTCTTACCCAAATTTCTCTCCTCCTACGCAATTGCTCCTGAGGATATCCTCTCCAAGGGTTGCTTCTGTCCTGTTGCAATCAGCACAGACTCGACTATTCTGTGGTACCCTGTGCATCTGCAGACGTTGCCTGAGAGAGCTTCTCTTATTTCGTCCTCTGTCGGTCTAGATTTCTTGTCGAGTAATGCTTTCGCACTCATTATGAAGCCTGGTCCGCAGAATCCGCATTGGAAGGCTCTATGCTTTACCATTGTCTGTTGAAGTGCACTTAGCTTTCCGCCCTCAGACACTCCTTCAATTGTCTGAATGGTCCGTCCGTCAGCATCGACAGCTAAGATCATACATGAGGGTACTGCTCTACCGTCAACAATGACTGTGCAACATCCGCATTCTCCGTAGTCACATCCCTTTACGGTTCCTCTGAGACCTAGTGAGTTCCTGAGAGTGTTCGCTAAGCTCCAGCGTGCATCCACCCACAACGATGTTGCTTTGCCGTTTACTGTAAGTGAGATGAATTTCCCTTTGATTGCTTCCTTTGGCGCGGCAGCCGGTGGCTTTACCCCAGGTACTGTCATTGTAGTTGCGCCGTATGCTGCAGCAGCACCGACGACTAGTCCTGCGATTGTGCCTCCGATGAAAGTTCTTCTTGATACTCTGGACTTTGCCTCTTTCTTCTCCTCTTTCTTTTCCTCACTCATTTTGTTCTTCTCCTATTTTACCATCTAGTGTTACCATCTAGTGGTATTATGAAGTCTGATCTATAGCGGATATAACGGTTCCCGTAATATTCTGATTCTTACGGTACTACTAGCGTTCACCTACGATTACCTTAAGTCAATATGTAAGCTAGAATGCTTACCTCAAAATATCCTGATCAATGTAGTACGCCCTACCTAATAGTACTACTCGAAGCAATCACAAAAGACTCATAGGAATCGTGAGCGCCTTCAAGTCATTTAAAATTCATAGTAGAAAAGATGTTCTAGATGAGTAATCCACCGACTAGTATGTTTGTAAGGACATTCTGGAGTGGCGATTTTCCTGAAATCCAACTCGCTTTGAATATGACTGTCTCCATCGCAGTTCCTGTTTTAATGTCTGCTGAACCTTCACCGTTTGTAAGCTGTATCCTTAGGGTTTTCTCTCCATTCTTGAATGCGGTTCGACTTTCTTGATTTATTGAGACTTCTACAACGTCATCTCTTGTCGGATCCACTTTTCCCTCGTCTGTTAAAGCTCTGATAACTATTGGTGCTTCTTGAAGGAGCTTCATATTTTCCGCGAAGAACAACATCAATCTATTTGCTTGAGGCGCAGCACTCGCTCTATTTCCAGAGATTTCACTCGTCATGTCATCCTCAACCGAAGAAACTATTTCTGATTCATAAGATAAAGGCATTCGTCCCTTAAGAATCAAGAATCATAATTTGACATTATAACATATCATATGCTAATGCATGCTTTATTACCGATGTCTGTGTCACTAGCCCTAAGAGCTGCCCTTCATCATTGACTATGGGAATTCTTTGTATTCCAGTCTTGACCATTAGGTCAACAATCTCCTTCAGAGTTGTTCTCTCATTTCCCTTATGCAACTTTGTAGTCATGAGATCTTCGACTGGAAGATGAGACACGTCGGAACCAGCTAGATCAACGTCTCTTTGAGTGATCATTCCCAGCACAATACCCTTTTCGTCGAGGACTGGTAATCCTCCTACACCATGCCTCATCATATTCAATCTGGCCAAAGCGACTTTACTACCAACCTTTATCGTGTAGACATCCTTTATCATAATGTCCTTGGCAAGACAATCCTTCATCTGGCCAAATCACCAAGATATTCTAGATTATTTCGACTTAAAACTCTGATCAATGCTATCTGGACTCACTGCTAAATTCCTTCATCGCACCCTCAAGAATATCTAATCCTGAATCAATGAAATCACGAGTTATCGTCAGAGGAGGAGTCAGCATAATTGTAAATTCAGACATCCTCAGAGCAACTCCACGTTTGAAGGCTTTCAGCACTATGTCCTTTGCTTCCTTTGTGGCTGGAGTCTTAGTCTTTTGATCCTTAACCAATTCTATACCAACCATCAATCCTCGGCCTCTTACGTCTCCGATCAGTTCAAACTCCTCCATCATCTCCTTGAGCCTTTTCAAGATGTAGTTGCCCTGTCTGGCAGCGTTTTCAACAAGATGGTCGCCAGAGATTACCTTGAGGACAGCTAAGGCAGCTGCACAACTCAGCGGATTACCGCCGAAAATACTGCTGTGAATCCCCGGCTCCCAGTCCATGACTTCACTTCTGCATAAGGTTACTCCAAGTGGCAGACCCGCAGCGATTCCGCCTGCAGCACAAACAACATCAGGGGTCACTTGCCAGTGCTCTATGCCGAACCATCTTCCAGTGCGCCCTATTCCAGTCTCAGCCTCATCATCTACCACTGCAATTTGAAAGTCATCCATGATTCGTTTGAGTCTACCGAAATACTCTGGTGGTGGAATTACGCATCCCTCTGTCTGTATAGGCTCAAAGAATATTGCAGCAACATCGTCTGGCGCGATAACCCTCCTCAGAACATACTCACGAATAAAGTCAACACATGCGTAGCTACAAGTAGGCAGAGAAAGACTGAATGGACATCTGTAGCAATAGGGATAAGGAACGTGAACTACACTGGGCATGAAGGGTGCAAGATACCTTTTCTGAACCAATCGATTAGCTGATAGACTCATAGACCCAAAGGTTTCACCATGTGAAGCATTTGTGTAGGCCAAGAGACCCGTCCTTCTGAAATGCCAGCGGACAACTTTGATCGCAGCTTCCACAGCCTCAGTTCCGGAATTACTGAAGAATATTTTCTTCTCAAAATCTCCAGGAGTAATATTGCAGATCTCTCGAGCAAGCTCAACCATAACCTCATAGTTTGAGATTGATTGTGATTGATGAGTGAATTTTTCCAGTTGATCCTTTACGGATTTCACAACCGTAGGATGACAATGCCCAACGTTCAGGCAAGACATTCCAGAAGTGAAGTCAAGATACTCGTTGCCGTCAATATCCACAATTATGCAATCTCTACCCGAAGCCGTAACAAGAGGATAATTTGTGTGAAGTGAAGGAGATAGATATGCTTCGCTACTTCGCAGTAGTTTGATAGCTTTAGGTCCTGGAGGAGTGACCACAATCTTGGGACGACTCATAATTATCTCAGAGTGCGGGACGAATATAATTGATTGGGTTATAGAGTCACTTTTGGAGCCGTGACTTCTTTTCTGGCTAAAACTATCTCAATCGTTGAGACACTCGACCCGCGACCATTGAAACGCTTGATATCTTCAGACCCGATATTAACCGATCTGATGCTGAGCTCCTTGAAGAAGGATTTCTTGAGCATCCCAACAGTCTCAACCGCCTTAGGAATCGATCTTCCTCTTGCTCTCACCATGACCTCCTCCTTTCCTGAATTGAACAAGGTAACACAGGCGACAACGTAACTGATTAATGGCTTCCTGCCTATTCGAACCATATTACCCTCGTACGAGATCATAGCTGTAGCTCCAACGGAGCTTCAACGCACTGTAGTATGGAAGAACCTAACAAGATTAAGTTTCCTGCAACAAGCACATGAACATAGGTCAGTAAAGAAATGCCAAAAGAGGATAAATGGAAGCTGCTAATTAGATGGGAACCCAATTGGGACGCTGCTGGCCATGGCTGAACTAGGCTGGTGCGCAGGCTTCGTAGTAAGAACTCGGGAGAACAATCTAGTCTTTGATCCCGATTCGACGCATGGCCTAGCACGAGACTCTTCGGTCTTCATTTCTCATGCTCATGCAGACCATTCTGCTGGATTCAGAAGTAGACTGAAGAAATACTCGACTATTGAGACAAGAGAGATCTTCGAGAGCATTCACGGAAGAGCCGTAGTCAACTTCCACGATGTAAAGTTAAACTGCCCCATAAGACTTGGAGATGCTGAAATTACACCTCTAAACGCAGGGCATATGCTAGGATCAACACAGTTCTTGGTGACTTTACCGAATACAACAATCTTGTACACCGGAGACATAAACTGCTTGGATACCCTAACAACGACAAGAGCTGAGAGAGCAGAATGTGACACTCTTGTTGTAGAGGCAACATATGGTGAACCATCCTATATCTTCCCAGAGAGAGAGCAGACATACGCGAAAATCGTCAGTTGGGCTTTGGATCAGATCAAGCAGGGTCTGGCACCAACATTTCAAGCCTATGGTGCAGGAAAAGCTCAGGAACTCGTGAAACTGTTCAACGTCTATACCAAGTTAGATGTAATCACTGATCAAAAGATCGCAGGAGTTAATGCGGTATACTCGAAAAATGGCCTTAAAATGTTTTCCAGAACAGTTGCTGCTGAAGAACCAAACAATGGTAACTCTGTCTTGATAGCAACTCGACCCTATTTCCCATCCGATTCCAGAAAGCATGTGAAAGCCGTTACAACTGGTTGGGCCCTAAAGATGAGTCCCAAAAGAGCTACCGCCTTCCCTCTGAGTAGTCACGCCGATTACCGCCAGATCCTTCAATTCGTTAAGGATTCTAAAGCCAAGACAGTATACGGCTTCACAGGATATACTGATGTTCTAGCTAGTCAGATCCGAAGGGAGCTTGGTATCCAGAGTCGCCCTCTACCCATGCTGGCGCAAAAGACACTGCATCATTTCCGTTAGAATAAGCTTCACTTAAACGAGACGTAGGCTACTAAACTTACAGCTATCAGACCTATAGCCAACATTATGATTATTTCTGGCCTCAACTTTATGCCTGCTGTCTCTTCTTCGAAGAAACGTAACAGACCTGCACTAGCAGCAGGCATGGGTGCTTCATGGCGCCTCTTCTTTTCGCGCCCGCTCAAACTCAAAACCCCTCCAATACAGGCTGCGTTCCGGAGCCTTTTAAACCTAGATCATCAAATGCCCAAACCGATAGCTTAACGTAGCCTTGACCTAGGATAGCTGAAACAAATCAGTGACAGAAAGGGTGGCGCCAAGAGTTGACGCTAAGAACGAGGATCATTACAGTTGAAGGGAGCCCAAAGGAAAGAGGCTTCCGGTACGGTTCACTAGCAAAAGACTTGATCTGGAAGAATGTGGAAACATATCAAAGTCAATTCCAAAGATTCGCAAACCTTGACTGGAACAAAGTGAAGACAGATGCACTAAACTGGATGCCAATAATACAGCAATATGACAGCGAAATAATGGAGGAAATAGAAGGAATAGCAGCTGGAGCCGAAAGATCGACTGAGGAAATAGTGGCAATAAATTCTAGGTACGAATTAGCCATAACACCTCTTTCGGCTAGGCTTGACCACGAATGCACCTCCTTTGCAGCTACACCAGATGCTTCTTCATCTAATGGAGTGATTCTAGGGGAGAACTGGGACTTCAGGAGTAAGTTCAGGAAGACCTGTGTACTCCTCCATATAAAACAGAGCGATGGAAAACCCGACATTCTCACGCATTCAGAGGCTGGAACTGTGGCACATAAAGGCCTCAACTCTGCTGGTCTTGGTGTTTGCATTAATGCACTACTCTCCGACAAGGACCGGGTTAGCCCAGGCGTACCGCTCGTCTCTGTTGTGGCACGCAAGATACTGAACTCCAAGACTATCAGAGACGCAATTCATGCCGTAGCAAGAGCGAAGAGATCAGCCTCAATAAACTACATGATTGCACATTCTGGAGGCGAAGCTATAGACGTTGAGGTCTCCCCAAATGACATTGCCATCCTGCATGCTGAAGATGGGCTCATAACTCATTCAAACAACTTCCTCTCTAACAGCCTGAACCTCAAGGATCTTGGCAAGACTGTCTTTACGGATTCCCCTATAAGATGGAATAGACTGCGGAGGCTATTGATGAACAAGAAGAGACTGAGCCTGAATGCCATAAGATCTGCTTCAAGTGACCACTTCGATTACCCGAACTCGATATGCAGACACCCGGATCCAAGACTTCACGCCGATGACCAATTTGAAACGATAACGTCTGTTGCTATGAAGCTAGATGAGGGTAGGTTCTACATGACTGAGGGCAACCCTTGCAAAGAGAAATACAAGCTGGTGCCTGTGAGACTTTAGGCGCCAAGTTGTGGTTAACTGTTTCATGTTAAAAGTAAATTCTTAAGATTGAAATTATGAGCAGTTTTCTGTTTGGAGTAATTGACGCTGCTATAGGCAAAGTCTTTCGAAAAGAAAGACTTCGTTTAAATATAATTCTATTCAAAAGTGTCTATTTTTATGCTAAACGTTGTTGACCTAGTGACGTCAATCTCCAAGTTAGAGGTCGCCTTCTACTGTTAGGTTCCATGATCTTCTCTTTCCTCAGTGACTTGATGTGGTATCCCACTGACCTATACGACAAGCCTGTCTCCTTAGCTATGCTACCCGTCTGAACTGACTTCTCTTCAATGAGCTCTAGTATTTTGGTGCGTGCACGAAGACCCCTAGTCACATTCCTTCTAGTAATCAAGTAGGCTTTAGGATGGAATGTGGGGGGCGGCATAAGAATAACCTGATCTACATGAAGTCTACAAGTTCAGGTTGCTTCTTTGAGTCCTTCTCTTTGAATAGAGAGTCTATCTCTTCAGATATCAGTCTGAGCCATTGTTCATGGTAGAGTCCTATACCGTATTTGCTGATCAGGTTCTCAGCAATGCTGAGATACTTCTCTATCGCTCCTCGATGTACTGTCAAAGATATCTTTCCACCACATTTCGGGCAGGCACCTCGTAGTGGTATCCTCCTGAACTTTGTATTGCACCTTAAGCATCTGAACTTCTGGGAAGAGAACGCTTTCATGTTTCCAATTATGTCGCGCATTAGGTGGGTTGAAAGAACCTTCTTTGCCACTTCACGTGAACTAACAGATCTCACTGAGTCCGCGATTTTCAGTTGCTCTTCAATCTTGGCAAGCATAGATGGGAGACGTTTATATGAGCTCTCTAAGTTTCCTTCATTAATACTCTCAGTACTATGTGTGAAACCTATCGCCTCATAGATCTTCTCAGTTTCAAGACGGCTTGCCACTGTCTTGACAATGTTTGTTGTGCTCTTTGAGTCAGAATGCTTCTCCGTTTCGTCGAAGAACTGTAGAGGGAGGCTATCGACGACTTCGATATTGAATGCTTGTCTCGCTATTTCATTTGGATTGACGAACAATGAAAGGAGAAGTGGAGCATCCATTAATCCTCCGATCCTGCTTGGAAGAAAGGATCTCGAGAAGTTCAGGAGAATATCCATCAATAGTATTATTGCGTCTTCGTCACCGTCGCAGTCTCGCCTCTTTGCAGCATGCCAGAAGGGGTGTGCTAAGCAGACACTGGCCTTTGTGAATCCGATTATTCTTGCTAAGACGCCGACCGAAGTGTGCGGAGACAATCCTACTACTAGTTGACCTATTAGGTCTTCTTTCTTCCTGAAGTTGTAGCAAGGTTGAATGTTGTAGAACTTCGTGAGCAGATCATCAATGAACGCGGCAGCTCTGACGAAATAGTCAGCGCAAGACTCTGGAACAATAATGTCCTGAATTTTCAGCGCACACAATTGATCTGGTCTCGAGATTAGTTCATCATGTGCGTCACGGGCATAGCCGAGTTCATGTAATTTCTCAAGAGCTATGCCAACTTCTGTGGGCTTGAAGTGCGTAAGCGGTGCATTAGTAGCGTCAAATCGAACCGTTCCATCTTTATATACTGATAATCGGTGCTTTGCACGCAGCAGACCTTTCTCGAGTGCCTCAGGCTTCTTGGAGTCGCTAACCATCCCCCGAACACATTTGATGACCTCGGGCGGCTCGGTCATTCCAAGTCTTCTTGTAGCCTGCTCCAGAAGTGACCTGATATTGACCGGAAGTTTCTCATGAGTTACTGTCGAGACTTTGCATACTGGACATTCTTTGCTCTCGGAATTTCGATGACACTTGGGACAGAATCTTTGCATTACAGTCAAGGATCCGCAATTCTGGCATCTATTCAAATATGTAAATTCTTCACATTTGGGGCATAGTCTTTTCTCTATATCTATTGACACAATAGTGTTATTTCTTACCGCTTCAGTGATATTTCTCCTAGAGCCGCCCGCTAAACCAACCGGAAATAGTCCATGTACTAGCGGCTTCATCTCTCTTGGCTTGGCCTTCTCAGGCCTTCCCATTCTCGCCCCAATAAAGGTTGGAGCTTTATCCTTGATTGTTATTCCAGATGCCTTTGAGATGTATTCGACACTGGAAACGTCCGTTTCGGGAGGATCCCATCTGGCACCAAGGCCTAAGCATTCTTGAAGTATTAATCCCTCAGAAATGATTATCTTGTTACCTTCGACTTGATGTGGCACACATATTCTTTCAAGTAGTCGCTTGACCTCGCTGTCTGGGTTACTAATCACCAACTTTTCTGGTTGGTTAATTACACTTGATTTCAGTAGGCTATCTCGCAAGTGAATTACTTCTTTGGGACTGAGGCTGTTCCAGAAATATGTGTATCTGGGATGGAGGGGTATGCCAAGATTCTTTGAGATCGTTAACGCTTCGTCTGGAGTCGGAATGGTGGTTAGCGGAAATCTAATGAATAAGTCGAGCCTTTCACTGTTTGTATCTGATTCCGTGGCGACAGATGTGATATTCTTAGTTCTTACTAGATATAGAAGCTCACTCCACCATTCCTCGACAAATCCTGATTGGGCTAGAGGTTTGTTATTCTCGACGAAGTCGCCGAAGGAAATCAGTATGTCCCCTAGAAAAAGAACGCTGTCAATATCACTCAGGATTTTTCTTGCGAGTTTAGGATCATCGACCCTTTGAACTGAGCCATCAGACAACTTTACTATGGAGGGTTCTATGGAATCTACTGGACCTACTACTCCAGCCTTGCCGGGCTTTTCTATGCGTAGTTGTGTCCCTGAGGCTATAAAGTCCCGTAGTACATGCATGGTTGATGGGTGAATACCTAGTGCTGTGAGTCCTGTGTTTCTAGATCTCCCGTATCGGAGTCTGAAACCGCCTGACGTTGCTGGCAGTGAGAATATCGGTCTGCCACCTACGACATCCTCGAGGTACATGAATTCTCTGGCTTCTTCAATCTCAGTAGTGCGCGGTGAGAATTCCTTCAGCCACGTCCACCCACTTATGCCAAGTTTCTCAACTATCTTTACGACTTTCTGCGTTCGACCTATCAGACCGTCATTGACGACACGAAGGGCTCCGCCCCGAACACCGTTGGTTTCAATTCTCGGTAGATTTCTGAAAGAAGCAACCTCTACCTGATCTGTTTGAACACCATTAACCTCAACTGGAAGATTCATCACCGCATTGAATAGTTCTCGGTCGGATACCTTGTATTGGAATCTCGAAACCTCTCTCTCGTAAAGTCGTAGCTCTTCAACGAACCTCCTAGCTTCAATCTCCGTTGCTCGGTACTTGCTTAAGCCCATAAGCTGCTGTATGTAGTCCGCGACGACAAGTATCAAAGCCATCTCGGTTCCACCAGCGGATCGTATCGGTCCAGCGAAGTAGACCGCTAAGTACCTTGTACGATCAGAATTCGTCTTCACTTTGACACTGGAGACACCTTGTATTGGGGCTATCGTCACGCCTTCGCCCAGAATCGCTAGCGCGGTTCGAACAGCTTGATCTGCGGCTGACTCTTCACCGACCTTGGTGAAAGTCTGAGCTATCTCCTCAGCTATCTTGAAGGCCACTTCGTCTCGAGGCATCTTCTTGGTTAGCTCTCTTATTCTCGATGCAACACCGCTAGGGCCCACAGACTTCTCGACACGCTCAGCCAAGTCGGCTGCTACAATTGATTCAGGTTCCACTGAAGGATCGTAACCTGAAGAACGCGCCTTCTGAGCGATTGAGTAACTTTCTTTGAATTGATTCTCAAGTTGATGCATGTAATCTTGATATGTAACTGGAATGGAGCTCAATTGGATTTGCTCCCTTGACTGAAGTATGTAATCGCTTCATGTACTAGTTTAACCTTCAGTGAAAAGGAGAGAAATGAGAGGTTACGATAACGTGCGCCAAGTGCCACTAATCCATGTAGCAGGCACAAAAGTCCCACGTCTTGTACTTGGCCATCTGCCCTTCGTCGGAGAATCATATCAAGGGTCGGCTAAGAACGCGGAATACTTGAGTAGATTCTCTGATACTGAAAATATTTTGCCCATCTTAGTCAGGGCGGTAAGAAGTTATGGCATAACGGTAGTAAGTGCCCCTACTCCAAACGAAGGCACATTAGCAAGGGGATTTCTAAGGGCTATTCAGCAGACGTCACAAGAAACAGGAATAGAATTAGGACTTATTGTCTGCTTGAAGCTCCCTCTTCTCATCAGCGGGCATAAAGTCGATGATTACCGGCGTTGGCTCACCTACTACTACATTGAGAAGAAGTATGGCGAAGAAGAGATTCTAAGAAGGTACCTTAGTGATCCAATTCTCCAAGCAAGAGAAGGTTGGCAATTGAAAATTCTAGAACGGTTGAAGAATTCTTATCCGTATTCTCATGAATTGGAAAAGCTATCTGTTGATTACAGTAGTGTAAATGAAGCTCTGTCAGATCTAAAAGCAAACGTTCTCTTCCTCGAGCTTGGGTCGGAAACAGACTTTCTTTCCATGGGTAACCGTTTGGACCTGCTTGAGGATTTAGTCAACTGGATTCATGACAAGTACGGATATAGATGCATTCTAGGTTCGCATCACGCGGGCTCAACAATACCTATTCTCGATTCCTCTAGAATCAAGTTCCATGGGTATGTGACCCCAGTTAACAGACTTGGAATAATGATGTTCCCGACACAGAAATCAAGTGAAGCGGCTATAAAAAGCTCAAATAAGCCCATAATAGCCATAAAACCATTCGCTGGTGGCAGAATAACACCTAAAAACGCCTTCGAGTACATATATTCTAACCTAAACATTTCGTGTTGTATGATTGGTGCAGCTTCAGTGAAGCAACTTGATGAGGATGCTTCAGCAGCACTTGAAATTCTCTCTAAGTGAATACAATGAAACTAATTGATACACATGCACATATTGATGAACTCCCATGCATCGAACAGAGCCTAGAAAGGGCTAAAGCGAAAGATCTCGTAGCCATAATAGCCGTCGGCTCAAGCTTCCTAGCAAACAAAAAAGTCCTCGCCTTAGCTGAACAATACCGCAACTATGTTTACCCTGCAATTGGCATACACCCACATGAAGCCGAGACAAATCTGGAAGAGGCGCTCAAAGCTATAGAAAGTAACGCGATCCACTGTGTTGCAATCGGTGAAATCGGACTGGATTACCAATACACAGTCAACAAGGATCGTCAAAAGGAGGTTCTAGAAGCAATGTTGGATATTGCCAAAAAGTATGATAAGCCGGTATCACTACACTCACGGCGAGCTTGGGAAGATGTCCTCTCCCTTGTCCAAGCCCATGGCATAAAGAAGGGAGTATTCCACTGGTATAGTGGTCCAATCGAAACACTGCAGAGAATCCTAGATTATGGTTACTTCATTTCTGCAACTCCAGCAGTCGATTACAGCCTAAAACACAAAGAAGCTATACTCAATACGCCTACAGAGAGGATCTTGCTTGAAACTGATACCCCTGTAAAATATAGTGGAGTGCCGAGCGAGCCAAGTGACACGGCTAGAGTCTTAGAGATCGTTGCGAAAATGAAAGACGTGACAGCCAGTCAACTGGCAGATATCACAACTCAGAACGCCAGCAACCTCTTTAACTTAAGTACCCAAGATACTTAGACGGGTTAGCAATGTCCCGTGTAAGCTTATTCGAGTTCGCGCTAGCACTCAGCATAGTAGGTGCACTCACCTTGATCATCATAAACCTACTGCGACTGCTAGGAGTGTCAGATGTTATCATACCCTACTACTGGTTGATACCATCAAGATACATACTTCCTATGATAGGGGGTATGGGTGGAGATCTCATAATTAACATGATTTGCGGAGTTATTGCACTCATTGGTTCGCATAGAATCCGTCGTCCCGCTTGGGCAATCGTCCTTATCGCTGTCGGTATTATTGCTGGTGCAGTAGAGGGAACGTTGGTCTTACTTGGCGGAATCCTAGCGTTGATCAATGATATGGTTTGATCTTATCGAAACCTCATAGGCCTGAGATAGTCTTCTTGGCAACTTCAAGAAGGAATGGAGCTAAGTAGTACAGTATTGCCACATACACTACAAGCAGAACGAAGGTCACGGCGAGATTCCTCAGCCACCGCGGACTCCAAGCAATGCCGAATGGAAAGCCAAGAAGAAAGCCAATAATATGAGAGATGTAGGCTACGCCTCCTGACATACCGTAGTATACAGCGAAAGCATTGTATAGGAAGTAGACTACGGAAACCAAGCCCTGTGGAAGAAGGAATAGCCAAGAGAATTTGAGTGGCTTGACAAGCATAACTATTGCTGTTAGCGTGAATATCGCCGCAGAGGAACCAACTAGAGATACATCGGCTGGATAGAACGGGATGCTCAAAATCACTGCGACAACACCACCTGTGAAGAATGCCATGAGCAACTTACGACTTCCCACAGTGTTTTCTAAAGTGTTACCAAAGACGTAGAGGAATAACATGTTGCCGAGGAGATGCAAAGGGCTAGCATGAACGAATAGGGTTGTGACCGGAGTCCAAATCCTCCACGCTAGAAGTTGGGCAGTACTGAACGAAAGAAGCGGGGCTAGACGAGAGCCTAGTCCCCACAAAAGTAAGCTTACGATTATACAGAGCAGAATCAAGGCATTTGTCTTACTCATGATTACCTCATCTATGCAGTGCGTGTTTGATGAGACCGAGAATTATCACGGCACCAATCAGCACTGTTATGAAAAACAATGATAGAATCTTCATAACGAACTTGGATAAGATGATAATGACAACCAGCAAGAGAGCTACAAGAGCGTATGGACGCAACCACCGAAACTTATCATTCTTCCTATTGCTCCGGAATTCGGGTAGAATCACTAACATCATAACTACAATAATGAGAATGATTTCTCCCATACCTAGGAGCATATTCTTACCTCTGAGGACTAGCGCGCTTATTGACAGAAACCAGTTAAGTTCTATGAACTTGATGATTCATTATAGACATAATAGGGTAATTCATGTTGAGGACGATGAGTTAGCGGTCTGATTCTCAACTGAAGAGGCCGCACCATAGTACTTGTCGGTAAACATGCAATACACATCTACCATGCCAGAGGATGACGGCACAGTAAGCTCTTCTTTGATCTTGCAGGAACCGCATTGAATCAGCGCTTTCCCAGACCCGCTTTTCATTATAACCTTGACCGACTCTTCACCACATGCAGGGCATGTGAAGATTGTGGGTAATTTCTTCTTAACTATCTTGAGAACTCTTCGTCTCCTTCTGCCCATTTGATTTCCACCAGACCTTGGAAGAGCTCAGACTCTCCCTAGTGCTAGATTTCTTCCAGTTCCTCCACGACGGTGTTTTATTATCTCGGCTATTATGCTTGTTGCTATTTCCGCTGGCGTCTCAGCACCAATGTCGAGGCCGATAGGAGCGTAAACTCGACTTAGGCTATCCCCCAGTACACCTTCTTTCTTCAGAGTATTAAACGCCATCTCTACTCTGTTCTTGCTACCCACCATCCCTATGTAGGTAGCCTCCGAGTTGATTACCTCTCTGAGTGCTGGTTCATCATATTGATGCCTAGTTACAATCACTATGTATGTTTGCGGGGTGATCTTCATTCCAGCAACTCCCTTGTCAACAGTCTCAGCTATCACAAGGTCTGCGTCAAAGAATTCACTTTTCTTCGCAAACGGATCAAGTACGGTAACATTGAAGTCTACAAGTTTCCCAAGAGTTACCAGCGCCGAAGCTATGTAACCACTGCCAATGACAAGCAATGTCGGTTTCGGCTGAAGTATCTCAATCGACAATTGTACTTTACCCCCGCATCTCATGCCAACTCCACCTTTCTCTTCCTCTTCCAAAGCATAATCGACAAGCCGTGGCCCCCCTTCCTTAAGTGCTTCAAGAGCTGCCGTAATTGCTGCCGACTCAACACATCCACCACCTATAGTTCCATAGGTCGCTTGGTCACTCATTACTATCATCTTGGTTCCAACCCCCCTAGGAGTGGACCCCTCAGCACCGATTATTGTGAGAACGGCAAAGGTTTCATTATTGTGTAGAAGTTCTGTTATCTTCTCGTAAATGCCAAGCAATCCCTAATCCCTTTTCGATAGCGTTCTAAGGGCTATGTTTTGACTCTTCTATTAATTTATCGAGCCACTTCTCACATGCTCAATAACAAGTGACACCAGGTGTCCACCAACCCTTAAGTCGCTCAACCATTAAGAGGTAAGCCCTAGGGAGCTGATGGATATGCGACTGAAGCAAGACCTGCTCAAGTTAGAGGATGTGAGCGGGGTTGTTGACCGGATCGAGAGCTTCCTGAGGGACTATGTCAATAGGACTTCAGCTGACGGTGTAGTATTCGGTATGTCAGGTGGCTTGGACTCAAGTGTCGTAGCGGCTCTCTGCTCGAGAGCTTTCGGAGACTCAAGAAAGGTTCTTGGTCTTTGTATGCCAGAGGAAGAAACCTACAACCCGAAGGATGTCCAAGACGCTGAACGCGTGGCGAAGATCTTCGACATAGACTTCAGAAGAATTGATGTAACGCCTATGGTTGAAGCTTTCAAAGGTCTGAAGGTTGTCGATCCGGAAAATAAGGTGGCGAATGGCAATGTCAAGGCTAGAATCCGTGCGGTAACCCTCTTTTACCATGCAAACGTTCTGAATCGCCTAGTCGTCGGAACTACTGACAAAAGTGAAATGATGCTCGGATAGGATAAGTTCAACTGAACTTGTCCCCGAAGACTTCACAAAATTCGGCGACGGGGCGTGTGACCTCGAGCCACTGGCGGATCTCTACAAGACGACAGTGAGGCAACTCGCTACCGCTTTGGGGGTACCTGATGCGGTATTGGCAAAGGCACCATCTCCTAATCTGTGGCCTGATCAGAAAGCAAAAGCAGAATTGGGTGCAGATTATGACGTCATCGATCTCATACTTTGGGGAATCGAGCACTGGTGGAATACCGACGACATCGCTAAGGACTTAGGTCTTCCCAAAGAATTCGTTGAGAACATATATCAGAAATGGAGAGGATCAGAACACAAAAGACGCACACCAATTATACCAAAGCTTCTCTTCCGGACGATTAGCCATGACTTCAGACTACCCTACAACCTATAGACCGTGGCAGTTAATATTGAGTAAAACATGGCATAAACTAAAAATGGAAAGACGATATTTACACATGAACTAGTGCATGTAGATGTCATAATGGAAAGATTACATTAGCTTGATAAGTTCTACGCTATCCTAGTGATCTAGAGAGCGATATGAATCAACTTACAGTAGCACTCGCCCAAATTCCAATTACAGTCACTGACAAGAGTCAGAACATTAAGATGATGGAAAAAACGGCGAAGAATGCCAGAAAAAGGAATATTGAGCTCCTCATTTTCCCTGAGCTAGCACTAACAGGTTACGTCTGTCGAGATCTCTTCTATCAACTGGCTGAACCACTTAGTGGCCCTACAGTAAAGTCATTGCAGAAAGCAGCTCAGCAGAACGGTTTGGCAATAATTTTCGGAATGCCGACAAAAGGAAACCTAAAGGGCATAATCTACAATTCTGCAGTCCTGATAGATGAGGGTGGAGATATCTATAGTTACAACAAGATCTTCTTACCCACGCACTCAATCTTTGATGAGAAACGGTACTTCCGATGTGGACAAGAGATCAGATGTTTCGAGACAGGTAAGTTCAAGATCGGACTGACAATCTGTTACGACATTTACTTCCCCGAAATATATCGAATCCTAGCCCTCGAGGGGGCTGATATTGTCGCTTGCATCTCGGCTTCACCATCGACACGTCAAGATTATTTTGAGGTATTGACCAAAGCAAGAGCTCTTGAGAACGGAATTTTTCACATATTCGTAAATCGCATCGGAACCGAAGATGGCCTTCAGTTTTGGGGAGGAAGCCGCATTGTGAGTCCGAACGGTGATCTCCTTGCAAAAGGGAAGTATTATCATGAAGATCTTGTCGTAAGCACGATTGACTTAGATGACTCAGAGAAGGTGAGACCCTTCATACCAACCATAAGAGATCTAAGGCCGGAGATTGTGGATCTCCTTAGAGAACGGTCCCATAAGGTCTGAGCCAGTAGGCTCGTTATGAGTGTTTTCCTGTTTAAATTTTAAATGTCTTCACAGCAAAATAGACAAAATCGTGAAGCACGCGCTTGTATGGGGCTCCAGTAGCTAACGATACGGCGTGCTGGTTCGAGTTGCCCCGTATTCTATAACTTAATACTCATGAATACAATATTGTATTCATGTCAATGGAAGCTACTGATGGAGATCTATCGAATATTGATACTGCAAGAAAAGCAATAATTGAGACTTTAAAGGACGAAATCTTAGTAATCCTGCTTAGAAACAGCAATTTAACTAAGAAACAATTTGAATCCTTCCTGATAGACTCTTTATCACCAGATTTCTTTGATAGGGGGTTCACTTCTAGAGGAAGGCCAATGCTGAGGACAGATAGAACATCCCTCAGTCGCGGGGCTTTCGACAGGACACTCATTCAAGCAAAGAAGAACATAACCGAGGCAATCTATACGATTCTTATGTTAGGATATACTGGACTACTGGAGTCACCCCAACTAGAGCCATTCTTAGAGGTGGGCAACCGCCTGAGATCTTATAGTGAATCGAGAGGAAACAGAATCACAGACCAAGATCATGTTGCGACAGGTGCAATTTCTGATCAGCTTATCGAAATTGTTGAAGAGATGATAGGCAGGGCAAAAAGAAAGACAGTTTGAAAATTTATTCAATATTTATTCTATGAATCTTCTTGGTGGGTTACTTTCTGGTAGACCAGAAGATCTGACCACATACTTCCACTCGAATGAAGAACCACTACGTGCCAACACCCCTCTTTCAACAAGTCGTGACAAGTATGTTGAAATAGTGCTCAACGGCACGTCCTCACTATACACCGATTTGTAAGTCCGCTGCAAATCCCTGGATAAGAAGGTCTTATCAGTAAAGTTGGAGAGCACTAATGAAAGAGTCTTTTCGAAACGATTGTGTTGAATTCTGTTGATAGACCTGTCCGGGGATAGATTTGCGTCTACGCCACCCATAAGTTCAATATAATCCAGAATCTTTCCAACTTTCTCCCGTGTGACACCTCCCTCAATGGCCATCGCATGTTTTACTCCTTCCTTGTCGTAAAACTCAATCTTAACACGGTGGGCTGGCAAGACTAAAGCACCCTTGTTGGCCATTCACAGGTGAATCTAATACTTGTGAACGCTTTTATTTATTTCGCCTACTTTTCATCAGTTTGTGAATGCTATTAATTGCTTGCATAGGAAGAATGCACGCTTGCAGAGGAAATGAGGGGGTTATTTAGACTTTCACAGAAAGTGAACATAAATTGTCTGATTAATGCACATCCTCGAGTTTCTAGCCCCTAATCAATATCCATTCACAGAAGTTCACAGACACGTACACCTCTTTTTCCACTGGAGTTATTTTGTATGGTGGTGTATGCTCACCAATAAATTGTTTGGATTGTTCAGTTAAAAATAATAGATTAGAAAATAATTAAAGAAAAAACACATCTTACCATTCGAAGAGTTTTGTATCATAATCAATATCAAAACCTGAAGGAGAGTTTTATACTCCAGAGGAAATGGAGGGGTATGTGTCCCTCTATAGATCATGAGCCTTAACTACTTCTTGCCCAGCAGCTAATCTTGCAATAACAACTCTATACACTGAACATGAGACGTAGTTGAGCCCTAACATACTACAGAAGCGTACTGATTCAGGATCTCCTCCATGTTCCCCACAAATACCCACCTTCAGATTTCTTTGCTTTCTCCTTCCATCTTCTGTAGCAATTCTCATCAATCTTCCAACTCCTTCTTTGTCCAGTGTCTCAAATGGGTTGAATGCAAGCACTCCCTGCTCAAGATATCTAGGCAAAAACTTATTCTCGGCGTCTTCTCTCGAGAAAGAGAAGGTTCCTTGGGTCAGATCATTAGTTCCAAAAGAGAAGAATTCCACATACTCAGCTATCTTACTCGCTGTTAAGCAGCTCCGGACAACTTCCATCATAGTTCCAAAACTATATTTTATATATACTCCACTATTCTTCATAACTTCTCGGCTAATTCTCTCAAGATCTTGTTTGACAGTGTCTAATTCTGATGCCATTGAAACCTGGGGGATCATAATCTCTGGCTTAACATCATAGCCTTGTTTGATGAGGTCAGCTGCGGCCTCAATTATCGCTCGAATTTGCATCTCATATATTTCTGGGTTTGTTATTCCAAGTCTTACGCCTCTATGACCCATCATCGGGTTGACCTCTGCCAAACCCTTGACTTTCCTTAGGATCTCTTCTTCCTGTTTAGTGTCGAGGTTGTTTGCTTTCATGTCAGTTATCTTGCGGAGTAGTCCCTCCGTAGACGGGAGGAATTCATGTAGGGGTGGATCAAGAAGGCGCACCGTCACTGGCAACCCGTTCATTGCTTTGAATATTTCTACAAAATCGTTTTTCTGAATAGGCAGCAACTTTGAGAGATATTCAGCTCTCTCATCTTCACTCTCTGCAAGAATCATTTTCTGAACTATTGGAAGTCTATCTACAGCATTGAACATCCTTTCTGTCCTACAAAGACCAATTCCTTCTGCGCCAAATTTGCGAGCTTTCTTAGCATCTTCTGGAGTGTCAGCATTAGCTCTCACACCGAGCTTCCTTTTCTCGTCAGCCCACTGGAGTACGTGCTCGAGTTCTTTTGGCAGCTCAGGCTCAACTGTAGGGATGTCACCTACATACACTGACCCAGTGCTTCCATCAATTGTTATGATTTCGGCCTCTTTGATGGACTTTTCCCCAATTGTAAAGAGTCTGAGGTGGCTGTCTATCTTAATCTGCTCACAACCAGATACACACGGTTTTCCCATTCCTCTTGCGACTACCGCGGCATGTGAAGTCTTTCCACCTCTCGCGGTTAGTACTCCTTGAGCAGCGAAGAATCCATGTATATCCTCGGGCTTTGTCTCTTCTCTGACCATAATGACCTTCTCTCCCTTCGAGCCTAGTTCAGCTGCAGTATCAGCGTCAAACACGACTTTGCCTGAGGCTGCTCCTGGTGAGGCGGCGAGACCTGTCGCAACAGGCTTTGTGGTGATTCTTGGATCGATGGCTCTATGGAGAAGCTGTTCAATTTGTTTTGGTCTAATTCTAAGAAGGGCCTCGTCCTTTGTGAGTAACTTCTCAGTGAACATGTCAACGGAGGTCTTGATGGTTGCGATGGCGTTCATTTTTCCGTTTCTTGTTTGAAGGAGGTAGAGCTTGCCCTTCTCGATTGTGAATTCAAAGTCTTGGATCTCTTTATAGTGTCTCTCTAGGATCTCTCGGACTTTGCATAACTCCTCATAGCTTTTCGGTAGTTCCTCCCTCATTTCTAGTATTGGTTTCGGTGTTCTGATGCCTGCGACCACATCCTCTCCCTGAGCGTTTATCAGGTATTCACCGTAGAAGATGTTCTCGCCTGTGCCCGGATCCCTTGTAAAGGCTACACCTGTAGCTGAATCTGCACCCCTGTTTCCGAATACCATAGTCTGGATGTTGACAGCCGTTCCATTGGCCATGTCAGAAGTTATCTTATTGAATTTACGATAGTCAACTGCTCTTCTTCCCATCCAAGAGCGAAAGACAGCTTCTATAGCCATCCCTAACTGCATATAGGGATCCTTAGGGAATTCCTTACCAGTCTCATCCTTACATAATCCCTTGTACTCTTTCACTATCTCCTTCAGAGTCTCTGTTGTGAGATCTGTGTCAAACTTTGCCCCAGAACGGTCCCTTAACACTTCAAATTTCTTATCGAATTTCTCTGCATCTGCCTGCAGGGCAATTTTTGAGAATAGCTGTATGAAACGCCTATAACAATCATAGGTGAATCTTTCGTCCCCAGTCTGCTTTGCGAGCCCGACCACAGTTTCATCATTAAGTCCGAGGTTTAGAATTGTATCCATCATTCCTGGCATTGAGAGCGAGGCTCCAGATCTCACAGATACGAGTAACGGGTTCTGCGTATCTCCGAATTTCTTTCCCGTCTTCTTCTCTATTGCTCTTATGTGGTTCCTTACTTCGTCCATCAGACCCTTCGGGACTTTTTGACCCTCCTTGTAGTATTCTAGGCAGACCTCAGTTGAGATAACAAATCCAGGAGGAACCGGCAATCCAATTCTAGTCATCTCACAGAGTCCGGCGCCCTTTCCTCCTAACAGTTTCTTGTTTTTGCCATCTCCCTTCTCGAAGTCAAAGATCATCAACAAATAACACCTAATAGTAATGAATCGGCCAAATCTGGCGTAGGCTAAATAAGTGAGTAATATTTAATCAGTTCTCTTCAGAGCGATCAAGGATGACTTTCTTTGACAGGCATTCACTTTTTCACTGTTCTTTATCGGGTTTGATGTACAGAAATTCTTAATATCAATACACGGCATTTTCGAAGCAATTGTCGCATCGGTGGAAAGGTTTTGCCTAGCTCTGAGGCTCTCGAAGGAATATTCGAGAAATTCCTATCGGGTAGTAGAATATTCTCAAATCGAGAAGTTCTCAGACATGACTACATTCCCAAAGATCTACCTCACCGGCAATACGAGATCACTAGACTGGGGAAGATGCTGGCTCCAGCACTAACCCTATCCAAGATCTCCAACATTTTCATATACGGGAAGACAGGCACTGGCAAAACCGCTGTTGTGAAACACGTACTCGACAGTCTAGGAAGAAAAGCGAATGAGTTGGGAACAAAACTCAGGCTGTCGTATGTCAACTGTAGACTCTCTGGAACTAACTATAGAGTTCTTGCTGAGATTTGCCGCTCAATGGGCGTACAGGTTCCATTCACGGGACTGGCCGTCGGTGAGCTATTTAACAGGTTCAGAGATGGTATCGAAAAGACGGGGTGTTGCTTACTAATAGTACTCGATGAGATCGATACACTAGGCAAACGCAACGAAGAAAATAGCCTTCTATATGAACTAACAAGAATAAACGAAAGCCTTCACGGAGGTTGGGTGGGACTTGTAGGTGTATCCAATGACCTTCACTTCAAAGATTTTCTCGATCCACGAATCCTGAGCTGTCTTGGAGAGGAGGAGGTCATATTCAAACCCTACCTAGCAGATGAACTCTGCAATATTTTGCAGACGCGGTCTACAATTGCATTTAATCAGGGCTGTCTGAAAGAGTCAGCTGTAAGACTTTGTGCGGCACTTGCGGCTGGCGAACATGGAGATGCACGTCGAGCACTAGACCTTCTGCGTATTGCTGGTGAATTGGCTGAGCGCAGTGGTTGCGAGGAAGTGACGGAGGAACATGTTAGAGCTGCACAACGGAAGGTTGAACATGACCGGATAACTGAGATCCTCACATCCCTACCCCTACACTCAAAACTTGTGCTCCTAAGCGTCTTTCTCTTCGGTAGCCACTCACCTGCGGATGGTGTGACGGGCGACATCTACAACGTCTATCAAGAACTGTGTAGAGAGGTCAAGGTCGACCCGTTAACTCAGAGAAGGGTTAGTGGACTAATTAGCGAGCTTGACATAATGGGAATCCTGAACGCTAGAGTCGTAAACTTCGGGAGGTACGGTAGGACCAAGAAAGTGCGTCTGGGAGCTGGGGAACGGTCTGTCATTGAAGCGTTGTCGGAGGATGGTTTGGTCAAACCGTTGTTCAGATATGTGCCTCGTTTTGTGAGAAGAACTACGGGTTTGGCGAGATAGCAACTTCACTGGAAACGAAATTCATCATATTAAGATCTAATGTATGAAGGTCTAGGATAGGCATAACTCCTGGTGTAGGATCGATTCCCATTCTCCTTTGATACTCAGTTTGTTCTTGCCATGCACCACAGTTGACAATTAGAGTGCCCCTATAGGACGAGTTACCTGCAACATGGATGTGACCAGCTTGAAAGACATCTGGAACTTTGGTGATAATGAGTCTGTCTTTGCACTCAGGTGCCAACGAGGTCCTTGCACCATACTCAGGTGCCAAATGTCTGCATTTCAGTAGATACTCCATTGCTTTCTCAGGAGTTCGAAGACTGAGGTTAGGCACTCTGGCTATTACGTCATCCAAGCTCCTTCCATGATATAGCAGGAAGTGTATTCCATGTATCTTTACCTCAGAGGGATTTCCTAAGCTCCTTACATTCCTAACTTCATAGACTGATTCTGCGAACTCCTTAGAGATTGCCGGTTGGGGGTGCGCTTGTCTTACAGCATCGTGATTGCCTGGGATGACTATGATCTCCACATAATCGGGAATTTGTTCGATATACTGAGCGACTTTCTTGTATTGCTCATGAATACTTGTGATGGACAAATCTTCTTCTTGACGTGGGTAGACACCGATGCCATCTACGAGGTCTCCCGCTATTATCACATATTTAGTTCTTGAGGCAGCGTCTACTTGTTTCGGTGTTCCAATCTTACCGTTGAGCCACATTAATAGTCTTTCAAAAGCATCAGAACAAAAGGTCTTGCTGCCTACATGAATATCGGATAGTAGAACGGCATTGACAGGGCAGTCTGCTTTTGGTGACCTTTTTTCAGGGACATCTGGCAGGATAACCTGTTCTGCGATGAAAAGGTCACTCTTGCCTCGGACTGCCTCTATTCCGATTACTTGATCTGGAAGAATTCTCCGTGCCGTTTCGAAGAGTTCTCTACCTTTGCTAGAAGTGATGAGTACTGTCGCCGTGCTTTCTACATCCTCAACCTCTAGGAACACTTGATCAATTCGTTCACGTTTGTTCATGACTATAGCAGTCATCTTCAATCTTGTACCATACTTTGCTTCGAGAGCGGTGGTGACATCATGTGCATCCCTGAAGTCTAATCTCTCATGCAGGATTCGAGAGAGTTTTTCATACCTGTCCCTAAAGTACTGGTTGAAATCGCCTATTGTTCCGCTTGACTCAGCCTCTTCATTTCCGTCTTTGATTATCTCAATATCACTACTGATCTCTTTAGCGAGCGGTACCGATGACCTTAGGTGAACATGACCAGCTGTGACTTCCTTCCCTTTTGCCACTTTGCTGAGCACTTTCTCGACCAGATCGCGGGTAATCACGATGGGTTTTGGAGAGTGACGGTTTGCTTCAACTAACGATTCGTTAACAATGAATTCGAAATGCTCCTCGCTTTGGAGTATACGCAATAGCTCGAATGCTTCCGCTTCTAACTGGTAACCAGCTAGCGCGATCTCTACTATCGCTTCTCTAAGATCCTTGGTCAAGGGACACTTTCTCTTTCTCGTGACGAACGTCGGTCAATAGGTGCTTTGCCGCTTGGGAGAGTGACGTGAAGACAGGCTGTAATCGGGAGCAACCGCTGGATATTAGCTTGACTGCCGTTGAAAGCAACATGGTACATATTTATTTAAATTTGTTGGCTATTATGGGAATTCACACACATAGAACTTAACACTTTTCTGTTAAGAAACTGGAAGCACCCGCTAACCGTGAAATACTTGCATCCGACTTAAATCCGGCGCAATCTCTTACCTTTACGTCCAAAGTTGGAAGATATCGCGAGATTCGCTGTTGAGTACGCCGGAAGCTTAGGTTCAACATATTCAGAAGCTAGGATACAGAAGCTCGTGAGCCGCTCAACCTCCATCAAGAACGGCGAACCTCAATTCTCAGCCTTTCTCACTGAACTGGGTATAGGTATAAGGTTGATAATCAATGGCGCATTAGTATTCACATCAACAAATGAACTCACCAAAAGTAATGTCACAGAAACCGTACTAACGGCTGCGACCATGGCACGTATCGCTGCCGAAACCTTGAGGAAACCCACAGTCCTTTCTAACGTGAAAACTAATAAAGACAAATGGGAAGTCCAACAGAAACAGAACTTGACGTCTGTGAGTATCGAGGATAAGCTTAAGCTTATTCTTGAGGCAGACAAGTGTTTCAAACCTAGAAGAGGCGTCAAGTTCCCTGCTAGGATTTTGACCCTAAGCGAAACAATCAACGAACAAACATTTCTAAACAGCGAGGGCACATTCATAACCTCGAAGATTCCAAGGGTAGCCTTCTCCTATATCGTAACTGCATACAGCCCAAGCAAAGGAACCGTTCAACGATTCAATAAGAAAGGAGAGAGTGCAGGTTGGGAAGCTGTCTCAGCTTGGAATCTAATTGAACTTGCATCAGAGGAAGCTGACATTCTCGCTTCAATCCTAAATGAAGGAAAAAAACCTCCTAAGAATGTGCTGGATGTAGTTTTAGGAAGCGAAGTCGTTGGAATAGTATCCCATGAATCATGTGGCCATCCATTCGAAGCTGATAGAATACTTGGGCGCGAAGCGGCTGCAGCTGGCGAATCCTTCGTTGGTGTTGAGATGCTAGGAAAGAGAATCGGAAGCTCTCAGGTCACGGTTGTTGATGACCCAACGATCCCTCAATCATATGGTTACCATCTCTATGATGATGAGGGGGTCAAAGTCAGACGTCGCGAACTCATAAGAAGAGGAATAGTGAATACCTTCTTACACAACAGAGAAACTTCTGCGGAACTTGGTATCGAAAGCAATGGAGCGGCAAGGACGATCTCCTATAGCCGAGAACCGATAATTCGGATGTCCAACACATACATGGATAGAGGAGATCACCGTTTTGAAGAGCTATTGGAGTCAATACCAAAAGGAGTCTACATCAAGAGTTTCATGGAGTGGAACATAGACGATCGAAGATTCAGTCAACGCTATGTCGGTTTAGAAGCTTACTTAATTAGCAAAGGCAAACTTGCACATCTCGTACGGAACCCGGTTCTAGAGATAACCACGCCCGGCCTCTACAAAAGTGTTGATGCAGTTGGCAGGGATCTTTCCTTTGCTGCCGCAACTTGTGGGAAAGGAGATCCCCAACAGGGGGCACCTGTCTGGACAGGCGGCCCAGACATTAGACTGAGAAAGGTCAGATTAGGAGGGGTCTAAAGCATTGGAGAACAGTCTAGCTTCATTAGCAGTCAGAGAAGGCAAGCGAAGAGGAGCAGATGACGTAGCTGCCACCTATATTAGAGAAGACGCAAAAATGATACGGTTCGCAAATAATGAGGTCACGGTAAGTCAATCTTGGCGTTCCACTACAATATGCGTCATGGTTTCTATTAGGAAAAAGGTCGCAATAGGCGTAATAGAGGATCTCTCCGAAGGTTCGATGAAGCAATCAATTAGTGAACTTCTAAAAATCGCGAAAACAACTAGACCAAATAGAAGCTATGCACGTCTTCCAGCAGGTCCATTCAGGTATAGGTCTTCACAGGCCGGTCTCTCCGTTCAGAGCTCTAACTTAGTGAAGTATGTGAAGGACGCCATCTCAAGTGCTGTTTCTAGTGGTGCCGACAGAGTCGCTGGGAGTCTGGTTTTCAGAAGTTCAAGTACAGGAATAGAGACCTCAGCAGGAGCGTCAGGAAATGACAGCTTGTCTTCTCTGGAGATCTCCGTTCGAGCTTTCTCTGGCATGGAGGCCTCAGGTCAATCCAACTCATGTGCAAGGTCAGAGAAGGATTTTCATCCTGAACAAGCTGGCAAGGCAGCGGCTGAGATAGCTAAGAAAGCAGTCAACCCTCTCGAAGGCAAACCAGGGAAGTACGATGTGATTCTTGGACCGAATGTCGTTGCCAATCTCATGAACGACGTGATATCTACTGCGTCTGCCTTCAACGTTGATGCGGGACTCTCGTTTATGGTAGGCATGTTAGGAAAGAGGGTGGCTTCCAAGAGTCTCACTCTTGTTGATGACGGGACGCTAAGTGACGGTTTGAATTCAAGAGCATTTGATGACGAAGGCTTACCGACCCAGAAAACAATCGTCATAAAGAATGGAGTTCTTCAGAGTTTTCTTCACAACTCCTCAACCGCTAAGAAGTTCGGCAGGCGCAGTACAGCAAACGCAGGCTGGATTGTACCTCAGCCATGGAATATCATTGTTGAGCGAGGAGGTACTAGCGAAGAGGGGTTGTTTAATGATCTCGGCAAAGGTATCTTCATAACGAACAACTGGTACACGAGATTTCAAAATTACAGAACTGGTGACTTCTCGACAGTCTGCAGGGACGGCATATTCCGTGTCGCTGACGGTGAAATAGTCCAGTCTCTAAAGGGCTTAAGGATCAGTGAGAACCTCCCGCGATTACTGAGGAACATCTCTTGTCTGTCAGATAAGCAGTATTGGGTAAAGTGGTGGGAGGTTGAAATTCCAACTCTAACTCCCTACGTCTTGGCAAAAGACGTAAACCTGACCAAATCACTTGAGTAGTAATCTCTTATAATGCTGATTAGGCGCCGGGGAGGGGACTTGAACCCCTGCTCTCCGTGAGGAGAACCGGATATGTTGACGCAGCGTTCTCGAGTCCGGCGCATTGGCCCACTTATTGTTTTGCCACTCTGCCACCCCGGCTGAAAGAATACCTATTCATGCAGCGTTAAATCCTTTTTAGAATGAGAGATATTCATTGAGTGATGGTCTTAACTACGGCATCGTTTAGTCTTACGATATCTTGAACGTGGAGTTCTAGCAACCTATCTCGAGAACCTCCGCCACAGAATACTGTGTCATAATTAAGTAGACTCTTCTCCACTACAACCCTCATCTTGTTCTTGTGAGCTACCGAAGGAGTACCTCCAGGAGGATACCCACTGATTTTCTCAGCCTCTTCGAATGACACTAATTTTATACCCTCAACACCGATGGAACTAGCAGCTTGTTTCAGGTCAACCTTTCTATTTCCAGGCACTATCAATAGGACGTGTTCGCCTGTGTTGGTTAGTGAGACGAGGTTCTTGGTGACCTTGTTAAGCTCTACACCAGCTGCCTTTGCCGCGTCGGCAGTATGAATTGTCTCAGTTTTGCTCACAAAGCGATGCCAAATCTTGTTTTTCTCTAGGTACTCTTCCAGCTTCATTCTGTTCACGTGCCTCTTCGCTTGGTTATATGCGACTAATAAACCGTGGAACTTGGATTGTAATTGTATGTAGCTATTTCATGATAATTAATTAATAAATAGGTTATTATGTCACGCTCATCTAAGCATATTCAAGTCAATATCTGATGAAGCAGCATCCACTATATGACATGGCCTCGTATATTTACGAGAGTCAGCTCGCCAACTGTGACCGTAAAACAGTCATAAACTTGTATATTTCAATACTTGACAGTAAAGTCAGTCTAGAAACAGGAGGGATGTTGTGGATTTACTCCACAACAAGTTTTACTCGTGGCTTGTCTCCGTACTCCCATGATAGTTCTGGTCTAGCTCTCTCCTCTTGTCTTGGGTAGATGTATCTTCCTTTGTTCGCGTCTGTTGGCCACTCGAACCGACCGCCCCATTTCATGACGAATGTCTTAAGATGTGGGTATTTCATTTTAACTATAGCCTCGAGCTCTGCTGGATCACCCTCGGCTATTGCCCAGTTGTCATAGTGCATTGGTATGAGAACCTTAGCTCGCAGCTGGTTTGCTACTCTTGCAGCGTCTGCGAAAGACATTTTATCTGTGAAACTGGGAGGGCTGTCTCCACAGTTAATTAGAGCCATGTCAACCTTGTTTTCACTGCCAACTCTGTAGTAGTAGTCGTGGTATGAAGAATCACCAGCATGGTATATGTTTCCAGCTGGGGTTTCAATTAGGTAGTTCAGACCAACTTCATCTATTGTCTTTCCAGGCCTAACTTCGCCGCCTCTTAGCGCGCAAAAATCTGTGGATTTCGTGGCTTTGATAGTGGTGTCTTTGATCTTATGTTTGTCCCCTGGCTTCATCCGCAAGATTCTGTCTTTTGGAACTCCATACATCTCAAACATTTTACAGGATGCGGGTGCACCCACGAACAGACATTTAGTATTCTTGATCAGTGGCTTTATCGTATAGATATCACAGTGATCGTTGTGCGGGTGAGTTGATAGCAGTACATCTACTTTCGTGAATGCCCACGGGTCTATTACATGCGGGTTACATCTCATCCATTCTTGTCGCTCTGCACCATTCATCCTTACGGGACCACCGCCACCCTCATATGTGATGTAAAGAGATGGACCACTGTAGTTATCGATGAGAACGTTGGCACCTCCTGGAGTCTTGATATAGAATGCGCATGCACCGAACCACCAGAGCACGAGCTTACCTTTGTCGACCTTCTCAGCTTCTATTTGTCTGTTGAGGTAAGTTCCCCACTCGGGGAAGCATTCACGGAGCCATGTGTCTCGGTCCATCGGTCGATCTTGCTCTTCATCGTTCGCGAACATTATGCCGATGTCGTACCTTTTCATTAGATATCACCACGTAGCGAGTAATATGGTGCAAATAAATGGCTTACGGTGAAGATCATACCTTTCATTAATAGAGCGCGGGCATCAAAAGCGCAAGAACTTGACAATCACTCACGATTGTTGAATGGAAGGGTAAGGCTTTTCACTAGTCTAAGTGGAGATTAATGTTGATGCTGTGATGATGAAGAAACTCCTTGTCCCAGTTGACGGTTCCAAGAGTTCTGATCAGGCCGTCAGATATGCCTGCAGTGTCTCTGAGAAGTACGGCTCTGAGATGACTTTGTTATGTGTCATTCCACCTCCAATAATATTAGGCGTTGAGGCTGGGATTATTGACTACCGTCCTCTTGAGGAATCGGGACGTAAAGTACTTGAGAATACAAAGAATATTATCGAGTCTTTAGGTGCAAAAGCCTCAACTAGACTTGAAACTGGTCAGGTTGCCGACACAATAATTAATATCGCTAAGGAAGAGGGAAGTGACTTGATTATCATTGGAAGTCGGGGCTTGAGCGGAGCGAAGAGGTTTCTCTTGGGAAGTATAAGTAACAGCGTAAGTCACCACGCACCATGTCCAGTGCTTATAGTTCGTTAGCTAATCTGGAAAGCGGCTGGGTAACTTAGAAGTTCATTACAGAACAATAGCTCAAACCAAGTGACTTAGCGCGTGCTCTGAACAGGCTAACTTGTGGCGCGCGCGCTTTATTCATGAAGTTAACGTTTATCCTTTGCACTATTGCTAGTTGAGTCATTAGGAGGCACCATCGATCTAGAGATCACTGGAGACAGCTTTATGGCTGAGAACGTATTTGAGTTACTGGAAGAGCCTCTCAGACAACAAATTCAAAGGTACGGGATAGCAGAAGCGAGCGAGATTCAGAAGCTTGCGATTCCAGACATATTGAAAGGCGAAAACGTTCTTCTTATTGCTCCCACTGGAACAGGCAAAACTCTGGCAGCTATTCTTCCAATATTCAATCTCTATCTGTCGAATCGAATTTCAAAGAAGCTCAAAGGAGTAAGTATACTATACATAACGCCTCTCAGGGCGCTCAACCGCGACCTATTGAGAAGGCTTCTTGAAAGTGGGAAGGAACTTGGGCTAGACATTCAGATTAGGCATGGAGATACCCCAACGACTGCAAGAGCAAAACAGGCGAAGTCACCACCTGATATGCTGATTACAACTCCCGAAACATTACAGGCAATACTTCCGGGCAAGAGGATGAAAGAACATCTTAGAAACGTTAGATGGCTAATTATTGACGAGATCCATGAACTTGCAACAGACAAAAGGGGAGTACAGCTTTCAGTAGCTCTTGAGAGACTCCGTAGACTGGTTGGCCACGATTTTCAACGAATAGGGCTTTCTGCAACCGTTGGTGAGGCTGAGAAGATTTCGAAGTTTCTCACCGGTTCATCAGGCGAAGCACGTATACTGAAGTCTGCTGAACTCCGCAACTTTGACGTCAAAGTCGAACATATAAATCCAAATAAAAGCGACTACGATAATGCAAAAAATCTAGGCATTCCGCCAGCAACAGTTGGTCGCGTAAGAAGAATATGTGAGCTCATCTCTGAGCAACGTTCAACACTCGTATTCACAAATACAAGGGAACATGCAGAAGCGCTAGGTTCACAAATAAATGCAATAGGCTGCAAGTTTCCCGTGAAGGTTCACCACGGTTCACTATCCAGAGAAATAAGGGAGCAAGTTGAGGCAGAATTTCAAGAAGGTAAAGTCAAAGGTGTAATCTGCACATCGTCCCTTGAACTAGGAATAGATGTAGGAACAGTAGACCTTGTAATCCAGTACATGTCCCCGAGAGAAGCCACCCGAATGATCCAAAGGATAGGGAGGAGTGGTCACCAGCTAACCTCTTCACCACGCGGACACATAATTACAACGTGGGCTGATGACATACTAGAGTCAGCAGTACTGATAAGCCGCGCTAAGAACGGTCAACTTGAGGAACTCAAGATACATTATAATGCGTTGGATGTTCTAGCCCACCAAATAACAGGCTTAATCCTAGATACAAGAAAGATAGCTTTGGATGAAGCATACAACATTGTGAGAGGAGCGTATCCCTACGGAAATCTTGAGCCAGAAACATTCCACAGTGTCATTCAACAGCTTCAACAACAGAGAATCGTGAGAATGACCGCTGAGATTCTTTACACCAGGTTTCCGAGAATACACAGGTACTACTATGAGAATCTATCAATGATACCAGATGTAAAGAAGTACAAAGTATTCGATTTCGCTCTGAAAAGGCACCTCGGAACGCTCGATCAGGAGTTTGTGGCAAGGCGATGCCACACTGGTACCGAATTTATCATGCACGGGAGCACTTGGCGCGTCATAAGTGTCGATGATGACAAACTAAGTGTAGAGGTCGAAGCATCAACACCTACTCTGAATGCGATACCTAGCTGGGAAGGGGAGATAATACCAGTCGAGCATGAGGTTGCTATGCAAGTAGGCAGACTTCGAGACACCTTCTCGAGGGCCGTGGATTCTTATGAGGAAATTCGAGAACTCTCGAAGAACCTTGACATCAATGACAATGCTGCGTCAAGAGTCAAAGAAACAGTTGAGACTCATATCCGAGATTATCCCTTGCCAACAAATGATCAGATAGTCATTGAACGTTTTGAAAATTGTATAGTGATCCATGCATGTTTCGGTAACCTAGTCAATGAAACTCTAGCTTTGATACTAGCCACTCTACTGCAGGCCAGATCTGGACTAAACACTCTCACTCAGGTGGACGCTTACAGAATCGGTATAGTGACACCTGTGAAATTAGATCCCAATAGTCTTGTCAATGAACTTCTGAAACTGAGCCCAGATGAGGTTTCGACAATAATAGGTAACGCAGTTGAGAGAACAGAGCTCTTTGCGTGGAGGCATTGGCACATAGCAAAGAGATTCGGAGCAGTTGAATCAAAGGCAGACTATAAGATTCGGAGAGCCAAACTGCTCGTGGAAATATTCAGGGGAACCCCAATAAACCGTGAGGCGCAGCGCGAGATCTACTTAGAGAAGTTGGACATCCCGAACACGATAAAAGTGATTCAGAGAATTATCACTGGTAAGATAAAAGTAGAGGCAGTAGAGCAAAAGGGAATGAGTTGTTCACCTTTTGCCCTACCCATAATCGACAAGATTATTCCACATAACCTCCTCAGACCCGCATTGCCAACCCAACCACTAGCCGAAATAGTAAAGGAAAGGCTGCTATCAACAACGGTTAGATTGGTCTGCATCTTTAATGCTGACTGGGAAAGTGTGAGAGCAGTCAAGACTCTATCCGAGGTCATAAGATGCCCCAAATGTAGATCAACATTGATAGCAGTTGCCTATCACGGTGACAATGAACTTCTAACAATAGTGACTAAAAAGAAAAATAATGCGAAGCTGACCCTAGAAGAGGAGTACCGATGGAGAAGAGCTTGGAGATCTGCGGGACTAGTACAGACAGCGGGAAGAAGGGCTATAATAACTATGGCCGCAAGAGGGGTTGGACCCGCAACAGCAGCACGTATTCTCAGAAAATACGTTCGTAGCGAAGCCGAATTATATTCAGAGATATTAAAGGCCGAGAGGGAATATCAGCGCACCAGACTTTTCTGGGATTAAGTTGTGAAAACATTAAGAGCATATGACTACTCTGTCCACCTTCGGGGCTTCAGGGATGCCTATAACTGGGCTCGTATACCATCCTGACTGCATCAGGCACAATCTAGGGCAAGATCACCCAGAGAAGCCAGAAAGAATTAGCACAACCATTGAATATCTTAAAAGAGCGGGTTTGTTTGGCAATTCAGAGATCCAACTGTTCATGCCCAAGCCAGCAACAATAGAGAATCTGACAGCTGTCCACATAGAGGATTATGTCCGAGAGATTCAGTCGCTTAGCAAACGCTGGGGAGTACTCACACTCGACACACCTGTTCAAACTGAAACATATGAAATTGCTAGACTGAGTGCCGGAGGGGCTATCAAGGCTGGAGAAATCATAATCCGAGGAGAAGTGAAAACTCCTTTGCCCTAGTTCGTCCTCCTGGACATCATGCTGGAAGAGGCTATGGCGGGGGCTTCTGCTACTTCAACAATGTCTGTGTAATGATCGAGCATCTGAGGAGAAGATTTGGCCTAAAGCGTTTTATGATTATAGATTGGGACGTTCATCACGGTAATGGAACTCAGGATATTTTCTATGGGGATCCTACAGTTCTCTATTTCTCTACCCACCAGATGCCGCTCTACCCTGGGACAGGATATATGGAAGAGATTGGTGAGGGGGAAGGAAGAGGTTTCAATGTTAATCTCCCATTGCCAGTGGGGACATCGGGAGATGTTTATGACCGGATCTTGGATGAGATAGTATCACCATTGGTAGAAGAGTTTAGACCTGAGTTTATCGCAGTATCTGCAGGTCAAGATGCTCACTATGCAGATCCAATTGCGAATCTAGAGTTCACATCTCACACGTACGCGAACATTACGAGGAAGTTACTAGTTCTTACACATAGGTTCTACAGAGATAACCTAGCTCTAGTTCTAGAAGGAGGATACAACCTTGAAGCTCTTCCCGCGTCCATAGCTAGCATAGTTACAGCTCTAGCTGGTTTACCTTGCCTACCAGTAGAACTGAAGGCACGGCAAGAAGTGAATAGAAATCAAGAGATCGAAGAACGGATAAAGAAGCTCAAGTCTATTCTGAAAGAATACTGGAACTCTTTCAGGTAGGAATACAGACGAGGATCCAGCATCATGAGTCTTGAGCACATAATAGAAAGGATCCTCGATCAAAGGTCGGATCTGTCAAGGGAATCGGTACTAGGTCTTCTAGAGAAAAAGAAAGGGGAAGCACAAGGTTTACTTTCTGATGAAGGAGCGGCGAGGCTTGTAGCCCAAGATTTACTTGTAAGAGTAGATGGAAGGACTTTTAGTGAGATCAAGATAGTTGATGTAGTCACTAACCTGAATGATGTTACACTGACAGGGAGGGTCATTGCTCAGTGGCCATTCCAAGAATTTCGAAAGCAAGATGGGACCTCTGGGAAACTTGTCAGGCTAGTCTTGGGTGATAGGACTGGAAGGATGAAGTGCGTATTATGGAACAGCAAAGCTGAGCAGGTAGCGGTAGCAGGGGAACTCCAAGGGAGGCTGATTCGGCTTGCACACGGATACACTCGTGAAGGCATATCCGGGATCCCAGAGTTCAACGGAGGAGATAGATGCGAGATAACGGTCTTACCACTAGATTCCAGAAATAATGACTATCCACATATCTTCGATTTTTTCACAGAACTTCAAGAATTAAGAGTGAATGATACCGATGTAAGTATTATAGGGGTTGTAGAGTCACCGCCTAAGTTTTCAACCTTCAGCAAAGAGGATCAAAAGGGAAGTTTCCTTAAGACAACAATCACAGACGGGACAGGAGCAATCAATATCGTTGCTTGGAACGAAAAGGCCCGAGGACTGTTTGATCTCAAAATGGGCGACACTTTGCAGGTGATAGGTGGACGTGTAAAGGCAGACATGTCGGGCAAACCAGAAGTCCATTTAGGGAATAACAGTATCACATCAATACTGAAAGAGAAGCCGCTGTATCTGAAAATGAAACTGCCCAAATTCTGTAAGATTGAGAATCTTCAACAGGGAAAGAGTCTATCACTACTTGTCAGAGTTGCAAAAGTAGGTGGGATTAGAGAATTCTCAGGAACGGATGGTGGGACGAGACGCTGTGGAACTCTACTTGTAGGAGACGAAACAGGCCTCGTAAGGCTCTTTCTATGGGACAAGCTGGCGGAGTTCGTCCGTGAAGTACATGCGGACGATATCATTCTTGTAGATGATGCTCTTGCAAAGGAGAAAGGTGGAGAACTCTTTGTGAGTATTGGAGGGGTTGGTAAGTTAACGCGCAATCCACAGGTAGTCGGGATGAAGGTGCCAAGTTGTCCCAACCCAGTTATGCTGGGTAGTCTCAGCAATCTCTCTCATCCCGTGGTTATTGTGGGTGTAGTTTCAGGGGACGTAGCGTTAAGGAATGTCCAAGTCGGAAGTAATGAAAATGTAAAGGTCGCAACATTAGTGCTGACGGATGGTAGCGGCAGAGCTAGGCTCTCATTGTGGAGAGATCTTGCTGAAAGGGCGGCAAGTCTCAAGGCTGGGGCGAAGATCAGAGTTGTGGGGATACAACCGAAGTCGAAGTCTACCAGAGAAGTAGTTATGTCTTCTACAGGTCTTACTGTTCTTGAAGTTATCAGTGGCGAAGGGTCAAGAGCAGAAAATGGAAAACTTATTAGCGACTACCTTTAGGGCGAGATTTCACTCTGGAAGCCTTCCCTCTAGCCTTCTGCGTTATATGCTCTCTTAGATGCCTTCGATACCAATAGCAACATTGTTTCAGTATGCACACTGGACATTCAGGTAATATGGGTCTGCATACTCTTTGCCCGAATCTCACAAACTCTTCATTTAGATCAAGCCAATAGCGCCTTTGAACTTTTTCACTTAAGATATGTTCAGTCTGCTCAGGTGTCCTCGTCTTGACTATAGCTAGTCGATTCGTAATCCTATGTACGTGAGTGTCCACGGGAATTGCGGGCATCTGGAAGCCGTAGGCTAGAACACAATTGGCTGTCTTGCGGCCTACAGATGGGAGTTCAAGTAGTTTGTCAAGGCTTCTTGGCACTTTGCCATTGTAATTATCGATCAATACTTTCGATGCGGAAATTATTGAACGGGCTTTTACGTGATAGAAACCTGACGGGCGAATCAACTCTTCGACGTGCTTGATGTCTGCTCCGGCCAAACTTCGCACATCTGGATAATACGAGAACAAGTGATCTGAAGCCTTACGTGTATTCTCATCTCTTGTTCTCTGCGATAGAATTGTTGTCACTAGAACTCTAAATGGGTCAACAGTCGAGTTCTTAGCGGCTTCTTGTAGCGCTGTCTTTAGCTTTGGGTCAACAAGTCGGTTCATTCTCTTAATGAGTCTGAAAGTCTTAGGGAAGCTGCATCTTGACATACCTTGTTTCATCTTTCTTTGTCGTAGTCCCTTTGAAGGGACTTAACAAGCTTGGTTCTTTGGGCATACAATCTCTTCAAGGCTTTTCCTTTTCTGGTCGACATAATATATGCAAAGAGTATTGGCGCAGCGATCGTTGCATCTGCGTATACGACCACATTATTTCTTGGTTCATGTGGGTTAACTTTTCCCCACGAGATCGCTTCTTGGAATGTTGCGCCTGAGAGCCCCCCCCACTGGGGCGACGACGTCGTTATCTGGATCAAGAAGTCTTGCCCCCCACCTTCTAAACCGAGTATTTGCGATAGTTGAGGTTGCGTTTGAAGATAGAAATTCTTAGGTGAGCCGCCGCCAATTTCTATGGCTCCATTCTTGCTACTTGCATAGACCATAGCGGTGGTTTCCGCTACGTCAAGATCCGGATCAACGGTAATCGTGCTACCTTTCATTTTTGCCGCGCTAAGATTCATCCCTATTGAGGAGTCTCCAGGAGAAGATGTGTAAATAGGCACGTCGTATTTTGCAGCTTGAGCAACTATAGACAGGTCTGGCCGCTTGGCTCTATTCAATACGACTTCCCCGATCATACGATGGAGTTCTGCTGTCGAGATCGGATTGTTCAATTTGACTGAACGAAAGATTTCTTTGAGAAACCGGTCGGTCCCCAGTAGAGTCTCATCTGGTATGAATATGTCGTATATCCTGACGATCCCTTTCTTCCGCAGTTCAATATCATCAGCCCTAGAGTCTCCTTGGTACAGAGGGAGGTCTAAGGCGAAATGTAGATCGTGGTAGAGATTTGCGCCCGTAGATACTACAAAGTCGATGAACCCGTTCTTCATTAGGCTAATTATTGGACCACCCATTCCAGCAGGTGTCATTGCACCTGCCAAAGTAAGTGCAATCGTGGCTTCTTCATCAAGCATCTTCTCGTAGAGCTTACATGCTTCATAGAGTCTGCCTGCATTGTATGCGTGGGACTCTCCGTAAGTGCTTACTAGCTCAGTCACCTTCATATGTGGCAAAATATTGATGGGAATGATTCTCTTTTCCGCCATGAGCGATCGTCTACACTTTCGTCTTCTATTCCGCTAAGTACCTTACTATAAATGTCTGAAAGGCCTTCTCCTCAACATATTCGATCCTCATATTAATGCTAGTGAGTCTCTTTACCTCAAAGATGAAGTCCTCAAAATAGTCCATAAACCCACAAGTATTACAGAAGGTGCCCTCGAACTGCAATGTGATTCCTGCGGCGTCAATACTAATCAGTCTCGCTGTCACTTCTGGACTCCTATACTTGTTATAGAGTTCTACCGCGGCAGAGACCATCTTGATATTGAGCTTTGATCGAAGTCTCAAGACTTGCACCGAGTCACTCTTCAGTCGGTATCTAGGAACAACTTAAAGTTAGATCTAACCTTTAGTGGTAGTATTGGGAGGATGTTGGGAAGAATGGGAACTGAAGCTGTTAAACTGGAGATAAAGGTTGACGGTAGAACTATAAAATTGAACAAATTCGTCCAGAAGATAATTTGGAATATCCTTGCTGGAATGCTTGATTCTCTACGGGAAGTCGACAACTGGAAGGAAGCGATAATAACAGCAAAAAGAACCTAGCCCCTCGTATGATGAATGCACTATTAAAGCAATGATTCGCTGCTAGGGAGTTTCACAAATGAGCAACAAGGTTCATTGTGCGCATATCCTAATTGAGAAGCATTCGGAAGCTCTGCAGGTTCTAAACAGGCTTAGTAAGGGCGAGAACTTCTCTGCTATTGCCAAAGAAGTCTCTATAGGTTCCTCCAAGAAACAGGGTGGTGATCTCGGATGGTTTGACCGAGGTCAAATGGTTAAGGAATTTGAAAAGGTTGTGTTTACCTTAGAAAAGGGACAGACAACCCGAGAACCTGTAAAAACCCAATTTGGTTATCACATAATCAAGAGGTTAGAATGAGATCGGCAGACGTTAGATTTCAACTAATATTCAAATCCAACCCGTCAGAAAACCAATTTGACTCATTTGCTTCCCTTACATTTTTTTTGTGATGGCTAGATCATAGCAAGAACAATGGCAAAAGTTCAAGGCCTCATCAAGGCATAAATAGTCTGGCTCTGTAAATCAGCCTCGGTGAGTTTAATGGACAATGTCATTATCAAAACGGACAAGGCACCCATTCCAGCAGCTCCATATTCACAAGGTGTCAAAGTGGGAAACACTGTCTATGTAGCAGGATTTGTTGCTTTTGACAAGAATGGAAAGTTAGTGCCGGGAGGAATCAAAGAGCAGACAACCCAGGTAATGGAGAACATCAAGGCAGTACTGGAAGCGGCGGGCTCATCGATGAAGGACGTGGTGAAAACTACAGTCTATTTGACTGACACAAAAGACTTCTCAGGCATGAATGAGGTCTTCAAAACCTATTTCCCAGTAAATCCACCTGGTAGAGTAACAGTAATAGTAAAGCTCCCCCTACAAGAGCTGCTGATAGAGATAGACGCAATAGCCTGCATATGATGAGTGAAGCAGGGCATACAATACCTGATGTTTGACAGTAACTATCTCTAATCACCACAACACATTATTCTTCTTACCTCTGTATTCTAGGTAGCAGGAGCGCGCGCTCTCCAGAGGATTGACAGGACACATACTCCTTTTCCAGTCTGTCTAGTAATAATAAGATCGACTAGTAAACGTCTAGGTTGTTACAACGGCAATGAGCGACGTTACCGAGACTTCCACTGTGTCTGTTACATCAAAGCCCAATGCACCTAGCAATTGGACTGCCAGTCCGATAAAATGTGGTGTACACATCTCGATCACGGGAACAATTGATCAAGCTGTTGACAGAGCACAGGAGAAGACATGCAACACTTTTCAGATATTCACGAGGAACCCTAGAAGCTGGAAGACCAATCTGCTTGAGCCCAAAAACACAATTCGATTCAAAGAAAAAGTGTCAACATCTGGAATCTTCCCAGTAGTTGCTCATATGCCCTACTTAGCGAATCTATCTTCTCCCAGAGAAACAGTCTACAAGAAGTCGATCGGAAGCCTTCTAGAGGAACTGAATAGATGTGAAAAGTTGGGAATCCCGTTCATTGTAACACATCTAGGTAGCCACCTTGGTAAAGGGAGAGAGATAGGCCTCAACAGACTAATCAACGCGCTAAACTTGGCTATAGAATCATCCGAGAGCAAGGTGACAATACTGATTGAGAATACTGCAGGAACGAAAAACAGTATGGGGTCATCATTTGAGGACATTCGCGAAATAATTGACAATGTTATCAAGTCTCATGTTGGCATTTGCTTTGATACGTGCCATGCCTTTGCGGCTGGATATGATCTAAGAAACAAAGATTCCGTAGAAGCGACGATGTCTATGCTTCGAGATACAGTGGATCTGGCTCTACTCAAAGTAGTACACATTAACGACTCTAAAGGTGATTTGGCTTCCCGGATCGACAGGCACGAGCATATAGGTTTAGGGTGCATAGGTCATGAAGGATTCCGAGCAATTCTTCATGATCGGACGATTAGAGAACTGCCTTTGATATTGGAGACACCAATAGATCGACGCGGAACGGATATAACCAATCTCCAAAGAATCCGTAGACTTGCAGCCTAGCAATTAATAGCAGACTCTTAACCATGGCGTTTGGGTCTGGGCACGTCGGCAAAATGGTAAGTCGGGCAGGGAGCGAAAGAAGTGGGCTCGCTCTGGTCTGTATGGAAATCTTCATATTTATTGGAGTGTTCTTTGGCTCATTCATTTGGATAGCTCGGACGCCGCAAGTAGCCTATAATGGTAAATGCCGACCAACTAGTGAAAACAGAAACCAAAGAATATGATGATCTTCAAGGGGAAAGACAGTATTGTCACAAACCGCATTCAAAATAATCGGTCTGCAGAGAATCAAGGAGCTTACTAAGCTAGCTGAACGATTTCTAGGTTACGATTCACTATACATATGGAATGTCAACATTAACGGAATAATTGTCCAACTCCGAACCAACGATAGCAATCTAGATGCTTTCTGGAAAGAAAACTGGTATCCTGCTGCTTACGATCACAATCTGAGGCCACATGGAATAATCTATGCAATCACCGAGACGCCGCAAGTTGAAGCTGCTAGCTACTATCATCCAGAAACTAAGACAGGTATAGTGTTTAATCCTCGAAGTTACGAGGCTATTCGAGACCTAGGGCTACGTATAGTGATGGATGTATCATTAGATCAGAAACGTGTCAGCCTTTTGCGCGGTGCTTTGGTAGACATAAATGGCGAGGGAATAATGCTGGCTGGCAGTCGTGGATGCGGAAAATCAACTCACGCCTTCCTCCTTTTGGACCTAGAGAGAGCAAGAATACACTCAAACGACTTATTTGCTGTAGAACAGTTGGGTGGCGAAAAGGGTCGACTATCAACTCAAGCTTGCGAACGCAAATTCTATCTGAAGACTGAACTCTCAAAGATAAGTCCTCGTCTTCAAGAGTTATTACACAAGTGTCAACGTGAAGAAGGCCACTTCATGCTAGATCCTTGGTGGATCGGTGGAAATGAGAAATTCGTTGGCACAACAAGAATAAAACTTATCTTCTTTCTTCAGGCTGACGAGAGCAGTCAGACTGTAGACAGACGTCTGAGCAATCAAGAAGCCTTGACACTTCTCATAGGATCGCCACCAGGCCTCGAAGTTTCAGAAGATCGAAGCGAGGAAGAGAGGGAACAACTGACTTCCTTCTTCAAGGAGATACTCCAGTTTGTTGCATGTTATAGTATAAACACGACTAGACCAATTTTTGAGGTACAAAAGAGGCTAAATGAGATAATACTCTTCAGAGAATATCTTGAGCCTCTAACTCCGAAGCCGGTTGAGGTATCTGAAGTACGAGTCGATCTCGATGAAGTAAAGAAGACCGTCGACTATTTAAGAAAACGCTCGAATGTCACGTTACTCGATGAGAAACTTGTCAGATCAATGGCGGAAGAACACGGAACCAAGACAAACTTTGGGAATTACAACTTCACCTCAACTGTGAAGAACAGGAGTGCCAACTTAACAGTCTACGTCGGTAGCCCAACAGTTCAACAGAAAAACCTCAAACCTCGTCAACGGGAGATACTTAGAAATCTGCCTCAAACAATTGCGGAGCTACACAAGTACTTAGAACGGGCACCCCTAGTAGCTGTTGAAAGAACGATGGGTGATAACCCAATATTCACTCCCCATTGCACCCTCTACGTTTCTGTTCAGCGTAAAGAGATGGTCCGTCTAGCATACATGGTAAGCCAGACGCTCTTCCCGCCAAAATCAAGTGATCCATCTCTACAGCTGGTATACGTGCCTGAATGGCAAGAGAAAGATCGTCAGATACTTGTATTTCCTGAGATCGGCGTAACCTATGTTCTCGGCACTGACTACTACGGAGAAGCAAAGAAAGGCTTCTTACGTATGGCAATGTGGCTAGCAAAGCAACAAGGGATGCTCGGATTACACGCTGGTGCCAAAATCATACGAGCCAAAGGGCTTGCTGGCATAACTCGTCGATATGGAATGCTAATCTTCGGATTGACAGCAACTGGCAAAACTACGCATACGTGTCACAACCATGGCCTGAATGAAAAAGGAGAAGGTATAGAGATTATTCAAGATGATGTAGTATTTCTTAGGCCAGACTGTTCCGCATTAGGCACAGAGAAAGGATTCTACCTTAAGACAGAGGGAGTAACACCTCAGATCCAACCTCTGATCTATAATGCAGTTACAAAATCTGACGCGATTTTCGAAAACGTAATGGTTGACTACTTAGGGAATGCCTACTTCGGAGATGAAACACTAACAGGGAACGCGCGTGGCATTATGCAGAGAGACGACTTCGGCGAATACAAGAGTTCTACCATAAATCTTCCACCTGTAGATGAGCTTGATGGACTTATCATCGTGTTCATAACACGTCGTAACACAGTGGTTCCAATCGCCTCAAAACTCACCATAGAACAAGCGGCTGCCGCCTTCATGCTTGGTGAATCAATAGAAACATCAGGCAGTGACCCTCGAAGGGCAGGTGAATCTGTGCGCGAGGTAGGAACTAATCCCTTCATTATTGGTGATGAAGCGGAAGAGGGAAATCGCTTCTATAAGTTCATCAAAGCTTATGAAGACAAAATTCAACTCTACCAGCTCAACACTGGCGGGGTGGGGGAGATAGTCCTCAGGGCTGAAGATGGAAGTAAGGTGGTCAAACAGAGAGTCCTCCGGGTCGAGATACCTGAGATGGCAGCAACAATCCGAAGCATCGTGAGAGGCGAGATTGAATGGACTGATGACCCTTACTTTGGAACGAAGATACCGTCTGAGGTGCCAGGAGTAGACATGAAGAAATTCGATTTTGGAAGGTATTATTCCGCAGATCAGATTGCTCACTATGTTCAGTCGCTCAAGAAAGAAAGAATTGATTATCTCTCACGATTCCCAAGACTCAACCAAAATATTATTGCCGCTGTCAATTCCTAAGTGAAAATGAGTTCTGTCAGAACTATGATCAAGGCCCGCAGCTCATAGTATACTACTCATCGGCGTAACAGACAGTCTCAGTACCAAGAGTATTCTCCAATGACTAGACGGTCATTGGCTTCCACTCTTTTCGTAGCCAACAAATACAAAAGCCAGAATTATCGTCACAATTCCCAGGAGTGTTATTCCCAACTGCAGTAGTTCGTAGTACTCGTCGATACCCATGGCATGCGCCTTCTTTGTCTCCGAATGTTATTAGTAGTATCTTTAAAAACATGACTAAACTCGTGCTATTTTACTGTTCTCCTCCACTTCTTAGTTACTTTTCCATAGTCTCGATCATGATGATCTTCTTTTTCGAACTCATTTAGAGCCAAAGCAATTCTCTGCGCTATGATGTGGTAGCACAATTGCTTCTTTGAATTCATTACTCTGAAGTAGTAGTCGTCACAACTGCAGAAGTCTGTGTGAGGCATCACTTGATACGACGATTTTCTTCCTGTAACCTCCCAGATAACACGGCCGCTTGGTTTGAAGAGGTAACATTTCACTGCACCATTCCTAACTAGGGTGAATGCCTTTTGAAATCTCTCTCCAAAGGACTTCTCCATTGTTTTGAGGAGTTTGTCTTCCAGTGAATGCTTCGCCATCATCTCTTTGCATATTTGTGCGATTAATTTCGCCTCATTCTCTTTTTGATTACCCAAATCTCACACCATGTGAGTTTCACACGTTCAACCCACAGAATCTTTGACTTCGTTTCATATGGTTTATCAGATCGGTTACAGAGTCTAATCTGGCTATCGGGGGAGAATCAACTTCATAGATCTCCATCCCATCATACCTCATCCAGCCTTGTTCTTGCGGAGAAGATCAGACAAGGTACTGATACTCGGGGATCTGCATATTGGTTGGGAGAGCTCTCTTAAAGAACAGGGCATGCACATACCCTCGCAGACTCCTAGACTTCTTGAGAAGATCAAGAAGTTAATTGATTTGGTCTGTCCTACGCGTATCATTTTAGTTGGTGACGTTAAACATACCGTTGCAAAAGTCGGATTTGAAGAGTGGCATGATGTACCAAACTTCTTTAAGAGCCTCTTAGAACATGTGCATGAAATCTCCGTAATTCCTGGGAATCATGACGGTAACTTGAGGACACTGATGCCCAAAGCCGTGGATATCTTGCCAGCGTCCGGATTGACGATCGCTAATGATGTTGGAATCATTCATGGTCATGCATGGCCCGAACCGAAAGTACTGGGATGCAGCACGATTGTCATGGGGCACCTCCATCCCATAATATCTTTGACAGATTCACTCGGAATATTATCCACTCACCAAGTTTGGCTCAGATCGGAGTCTGCCGGCGAGATTCTCGCTCAGGGCCTTTTGAAGCGTTTGAGAGTAAGAAAAACAGGTGATACAAGAGGAATTATGAAGGAAAGCTTTGACGTGAATCTGACAAATCCACGCTGCATATTCCTTCCTTCATTCAACGATCTCTTGGGAGGGCAAATCATAAACAGAAGTCTGAAGCGCTCGCCATCTAAGAGACAGTATCTAGGTCCTTTACTGAGGTCAGGTGGAATCAGGATGGATGACGGAGATGTCTATCTGCTCGACGGATCGTATTTGGGCAAATTAGGGTTTCTGCAATCGCTCTCTTGAGCTTATATACAAAAACATGTAAATTTCCGCTAGATAGCTGTACTATTCCTTGTTTAGAACAAATATAAGATACAGCTGGAACAAAATAGTTCGAAGCGGAACTGACCAGAGGCCATCATTCTGTTCGTCTATCCAAAGGATGAAAACATAAGTCAAGAGAGTACTTCTATGATGCAGTTTACAGTTCTCGGAGGCTAGTTGAGATGCCCCAATTCACTATTGAAGTGATTATTGAGAACAAGAAGATGGCAAGAGACCCTGAGGGCGAGACCATAGCCAAGGAATTGATCACTAGGGGCGGATTCTCAAAAGTGAAGAGTGTTAGGGCAGGCAAATATCTCCGTCTAGTAGTGGAAGCAGACAACGAAGTTCAGGCACAGCAGATCGTTACAGACATGGCAAATACCCTCAGAATATTCAATCCTGTAGTCCACACATGCAGCATCCGCATAAAGAGTGAGGCAGATTGAAGGTCGCAGTAATACAATTCCCAGGCTCCAACTGTGACCTCGACATCTTTCACGTTCTCAGGAAAGTTCTCCACGTAGAAACGAACTTGGTTTGGCACAAGAATTTCAAAGGCACAGACTATGACTCTGCAGTCTTGCCGGGAGGCTTCTCCTACGGAGACTATCTCAGAGCTGGAATAATTGCGGCTCACAGTCCAGCCATGAAGCATGTCAAGGAAATGGCGAAGGAAGGGAAGCCAATAATAGGAATATGCAACGGATTTCAAATACTAATAGAGTCAGGACTGCTGCCTGGTGCACTGTTGAGGAACCAAGGTACAGCGTTTATCTGTAAATGGGTCAAAATTAGGAACGAAACGAGCAATACCCCCTTCACAAAAACCATCCGAAAAGGGGCTGTCCTTGACATTCCAATAGCACATGCTGAAGGAAGATACGTCAACGAACATGATGGATTACGCGAGCTGAACGAGAATGAGCAGATAGTCTTCAGGTATGTGGATAACCAAGGTAAAATATCAGAGAATTCAAATCCAAATGGCTCTATGGATTCGATAGCAGGAATCTGCAGCTTAGAAAGAAATATTCTCGGTCTTATGCCTCATCCTGAACGCGCCTCTGAAACCATATTAAGTCCTTTTTCTGACTCTGATGGCCTTGGAATTCTGTCCTCACTTGCTCAAATCTGAGGCCCCAACTTTGGACCTCACAAAGTCGCTAAAGGTAAACCTGACTTCCAAGGAACTTGCCGAAGCTAGGAGAAGACTGGGGAGAGAACCGAACGAAACAGAACTCGGCATGATTGATATAATGTGGTCTGAGCACTGTTCTTACAAGAGCAGCAGACAGGCTCTGCGAACGCTCCCAAAAACCGGCAAAAGGGTAGTTGTAGGCCCTGGTTATGACTCAGGCGTAGTTGACATAGACGACGGTGATGTTATTGCATTCAAGATTGAGAGTCACAATCATCCGTCAGCGATAGAACCCTACAATGGTGCCGCAACAGGCATCGGTGGAATAATCAGGGACATTCTGTGCATGAACTGCAGGCCTATAGCCCTCTTAGACTCCTTACGTTTTGGGAATCTGGAGAGCGGTAACAGTAAGTGGCTCTTTCAGAACGTGGTAAGAGGGATAGCTGACTATGGTAACTGCACTGGCATTCCAACAGTAGCTGGTGAGATCGAATTTGACAAGAGTTTTGAAGCCAACTGCTTGGTGAATGTGGCGTGCGTTGGCCATGGAAAAGCCAAAGATCTTGTTCTTGGAAGAATGGATCGACCAAGAGATATTATTGTCCTTGTTGGCGGAGCAACGGGCAGAGACGGTATACACGGCGTGACATTTGCTTCAAGAGTCATTAGTGAAGAGTCAGAGCTAGATAGACCAGCAGTTCAGATTGGCGATCCGTTCACTAAGAAACTAGTGATAGAAGCAACCTTGGAAGCTCTAAGAACGGGAAAAGTCACAGCTGTGAAAGACTTGGGGGGCGGAGGCTTGACATGCGCTTTATCAGAGATGTCAAGCAAAGGAGGAACGGGTGTCGAAATCAAACTTGATGCAATCCATATAAGAGAAGAAGATATGACTCCATACGAACTCCTGCTGTCCGAATCTCAAGAGAGAATGATATTCACAGTAGACCCCGAAGGTCAAGATGAAGTACTTCAAGTACTGGAGAAATGGAATCTTCCTTACTCAGTAATAGGAAGGGTAACAGATACAGAACACTTGACTGCTAAATACTTGGATAAAGTAGTCGTTGATGTTCCATCAAAACTATTAACCAATTCGCCGCCGGCAAGGAGGACTGCAAAGAAACCAAAGGCCGAATCTAATGCACAAACACCCAGGTTCACAAATCCGATAAACTTGTCCGATACAATACTCGAGATGTTGTCTGATCCCAATGTGGCCACCAAGCAAGCAGTGTATAGACAGTACGATCACGAAGTTGGGACAAGAACTGTACTGAAACCTGGAGATGCAGATGCAGCTGTCCTTAGAATAATGGGAACAGTCAAAGCCATCGCAGTGAAGGTTGATTGTAATAGCTCGCACTGCTATCTTGATCCGTACAAAGGTCATGCAGCGGCGGTTTCAGAGGCAGCACGTAATGTTGTTGCTACCGGTGCCCAACCGATCGCAGTGACAGACTGCTGTAATTTCGGTAATCCCGAGAAACCTGAGGTCTATTGGCAATTCAAAGAAGCCATTCATGGAATTGCCTACATGCTCAAGGGCTTGAAGATACCCTGCGTAGGAGGAAACGTCAGCTTCTATAACGAAGATCAGAGAAGTGGCAGGTCCATAAAGCCCACAACAACAATAGTGATGTTAGGGCTTATCGAGAGGTTGAGTCTGATAACCAGCATGGCTTTCAAAAGAGCTGACGAATCAATAGTTCTTGTGGGAAAGACATTCTCAGAACTGGGGGGATCACAATATCACAAGCTGATTGGTTACGAAGGAGGCAAAGTGCCAAATTCGATAATATCAAGAGAGAGGGCTTCCATACGAACCACAATTGAAGCCATTCGGAGGGGTTATGTTACAGCAGCCCATGATTGCTCGAAGGGTGGACTTGCAATATCCCTATCTGAGATGGCTATCAAGGGCAATCTAGGTCTAACAGTAGATCTGAAAGCGGTACCACACCTGCAATCAATGAAGGCGTATGAAATCCTTTTTTCCGAATCATCCGCTAGATTCATTCTTACTTCACCGGAAAGTCAAACACCAAAGTTACTAGCGTTAGCGAGAAGGTTAGGTGCCCCAGCGGCAAAAATCGGTAAAGTATCAACCTCGGACTATGAGGTAACTATGGGGAAAGAGAGACTTGCTGAATGCTCTATTAGACATATGAGAGAAGTCTGGCAAAAAACGATACCCCAAGCCTTTGAGATGAACTAGAATGGAAATAACTCATGAAGTGAAAAGAGAGGCTTGCGGAATCTTTGGAATGTATAATCCCAAACATGACGTTGTTGGAAACATTTACTACGGCCTGATGTCCCTCCAGCACCGAGGACAGGAAGCAGCCGGAATTTCAACAATCAAGAATGGAAAGATATTAACCAGAAGAGTTTGGGGGCTCGTTTCACAGAACCTAAAGTCCAAGCTTTGGAGATTCTCTGGTCACATAGGAATAGGTCACGTGAGATATTCGACTACGGGAACATCAACTTTAGCTAACGCTCAGCCTATGACTGACAACGTCGTCGCATTCGCGCATAATGGCAACTTAGCAGACTACGTGCGTGTGAGAAAAAATCTGGAGCATAATGGATTCAGACTCAAAGCAAACAGTGACGCAGAAGTAATGCTGAAGCTCCTGAGAAGCAACTACGAGAAACATGGAAGCTATGTAGAGGCTTTCAAAGCCCTTTCCAGACAGGTTGAAGGTGGATATTCTATTGTAATGCTGACAAGAAACCGTGAATTGATCGCTGCGAGAGATCCGCTTGGGTTGAGGCCCCTCTGCCAAGGGAGAACCGGAGGCTCAATAGCTTTTG
>Ga0209253_10000078_pt1 | contig 63543 bp, 50 predicted proteins | sample FrelakmetBRP12BR_FD_187145 | JGI IMG/M metagenome (GOLD analysis project Ga0209253, IMG submission 187145) | Freshwater lake sediment microbial communities from the University of Notre Dame, USA, for methane emissions studies - BRP12 BR (SPAdes)... | ecosystem: Environmental > Aquatic >...
TCACCGTCGTTTTCCACGCTGGAAGTCCGCGCCGTATCCCGAGTGTCTTGAAGACCACTTCGTCGGTGCACCGGGAGTCCTCCTTCCTGGTGAAGCGCAGGCGGACCGGCTGTCCCGCGTGAACGCGGACCACGTCGGGAAAGTACTTCCCTTCAACGGTAATCTCGACATCATTCGCTGTCGGCAGCGGGGCGGAGGCATGAGGGGACGGGGTATCCGGCCCCTTGGGGGTCAGGGAGAGCGCGCTTTCCGAGTCGATCAGAAATCCGCCGGTCACCGCCACGAGCTCGCCTTCCCGTAGACCGCTGAGGATCTGCGTGGAGGACTCTGCCGTCGTCCCCGTGGTCACCGTGCGAGGTTCAAACATGTTGGGCCTAATTTCCACCCACACCACGTTCCGGCGTCCGGTACCCAGTACTGCCGTTGTTGGCACAATGACAGCATCGGCCATGGTAACCATGGCCGCCCCGCGGACGTACATATTCGGCTTCAACTTACCGAGTGGATTGGCGCTCTCCACCCGCACACGGACGGTGCGGGATTCGGCATTGAGGACCGGGTCGATGAATGTGACACGCCCGGAGAATTCCTCACCCGGGTTGGCATCAATCGAGAGCGACACCTGCATTCCGGTCCGGATGAATCGGGCATCCTGCTCATAGATCTCCAGGATCACCCACACCTTCGAGAGATCCGCAAGTCTGTAAAGGACCTTTCCTTCATCCACGAATTCCCCTTCCTGCACGTCCTTTTCGATCACCGTTCCGGAGAGCGGGGAGTGGAACGACACGATGTGCTGCACGTGCCGGTCCCTTTCCATGACGGCAATCTGATCGTCGGTCAGACCAAAATGAACCTTCAGCCGGTCCCTCGTGGACTGCAGAAGCTCTGCCTGGAGGTTGTCCCCGGGAGGGGCAGAGCCCGCGGCTCCTAGTCCGAGGAGAAATTCCCGCTCTGCAGAAACCAGATCGGGACTGTACAGATCGAAAAGCGGCTCCCCGTGCCGGACACGTTGGCCGGTGGAATTCACATGGAGTTTTTCGATCCTTCCCCGAAAGCGTGCTGCGACGGTCACCTGGAGGGGTTCGGCAATGGTGACGATCCCCACGGCTCGCAGCTCTTTCGTCAGGCTCCTGCGCCGCGCCGCGACGGTCGAGATGTTGGCAATCACCCGCTGCGTCGGTGAAAGGGTCACCCCGGTCAAACCCGCCGTGTCGGGGGGAGCTCCCTCGACGAGTGATGATTTCTTGACGAGAGCCATACCGCAAACCGGACACGCACCGGGCCGGTCTGACCGGACCGTAGGATGCATCGGACAGGTGTAGTACTCCACCGCGACGCTGCCGGAGACCCGCCCCGGGTCATTCCCGCCGGGCGCGAATTTCATATACGCAATCGCCCCCAGGAGAGCCCCGCAGAGGATGATGCCGAGAACAATGAGTCCGCTCTTCATGGTTGCCACCCTTCAGTTTTTGATCGCCGCGATATGATCATCGCCGACGGCTCGTTCCATGTCCGCCAGGGCCTGCTCGAATTCCATCCGTGCCATCAGTGCTTCCATCGACAGATCGATGTACATTCTGTTCGCGTCAATCGTCATGAGATAGTCCGCCTTCCCCGTCTGGTACGCCGTGAAGCTTGCCCGGAGAGCCTGGCGTGCTTCGGGAAGCAAGTCGGCCCGGTACCTCCGGAGGCGCTGCTGTGCCGACCGGACCCTGGCGTAGAGATCCCGGACAGACGCGAGAACCATGCTCCGCGAAGAGCGGTACACCGAGGTCGAACGGTTCACTGTTGCTGTCGCCTCCTCCACCCTGCCCCCGGCTTTCCCAAGCGTCCACGGAGCAAACGGAAGAGTGATCCCCGCAATGATGCTCCACCCCCGAAAATCCCCCGTCGGATACGTCACGTACTGGACGCCCACCTTGAGGTCCGGAAGGTATTCCCGCTTTGCCAGGGAGAGCATCGTCCTGCTCTCCTCCACCACCATGGAATCATGCTGCAGCATCGGACGCAGTTGCAGGGCGAGCGTCTGCAAGGTATCGATCGATGGAGTGAACACCGGCTCCTCAGGCAAGACCGCCCTGCCGAGCGTGTCGGCAGTCGGGCGGTCTACGATGGCCCGGATCATGGCGACAACTCCGCGCTCCTTCTGCCCGAGCACAATGAGCTGGTTCTCCGCTTTCCCAACCTCAACGCTCGCTTTCAGGGCATCCTGCAGGAGCCCGGACCCGACGGAATAACGGGTCCGCGCAATTTCGGCTAGTTGCTGAAGAAGCAGGAGGTTCTCGCGGCTCAGCACCTGTGCCTGCTGCAGATACCAGAGTTCCACATAGCCTGTTTTGAGCTTGGCAATCACCTCATTGATCTTCTCGAGGTGATCATGATGTGCATGTTCGGCCTGGATCTGTGCCAGGTCGGTCTGCGCGGAAACCTTTGATGGAAAACGAAACATTTGCATCAGCTCCAGCTTCTGCATCATCGCCTCGGACCAGCGGAAGCCCGGCATCTGCTCCCGCATGTACGTCAGCTCCGGATCCGGTAGACCGCCGGCCTGCGGCACGCGCTCCGCTACAACGGACATCTGGTGGAGAGCTGCCTGTATCTCCGGATTCCTCAGGAGTGCTTCATCCAAGAGGTGCTGCAGCGGGATGATCGGTTCATGGATGGAATCCTGCTGGCCGTGAAGAACGGCCGGCAGGAGAATGAGGACAAACACAAGGGTGCGGTTCATACGGGCCCCGGAGATTTTTCCTGAACACAGATTCGAGCGCCCGACGGAAGGAATCAGGCTCGTTGGACCTGACACCGTCTCAGGCGCAGTTCAAGCTTTTCATTGATGATGGGTCAGCGGCCCTGGTTCGGGCTCGAGACGAATGGAGAGACTAAATCAGAAGCGAAGAAACGAGGATTGGAATATCCCGCGACAGGAATGGGACACTCCGGGTAGAAGCCGTGAAACCCGCAGAGCACGGAGAAGGAGTCAAAGGAAGAAGTGTATGGGTGCCCGACACGATGTGGTGCTTGAAGCACTCCGTGCCGGTGGGTTTTCCCTGCACAAACTCGGTTTCATTCTTCTCTCCCGCAAAAAGGAGAGAGCAGCAGGAAGGTCCCGTGAAAGCCGCCTGACCCCTCTGGGTGGGGACATCCGGCTGGCAACACGTCATGGAGCAAGCACACGCTGCGGTGCTCTTCGACTCGGGGCACCACTGGAGCACTGCCGGGAGGCCGACGTTGAAAACAAGAAACGTTGCGGCCAGGAGTCCCGCAACCCACTGAGAATGTGTTGAAAGTTTCATCACTATCAATATAGAGGATTCAAGCGCAAATGGCAAATGCCCGAAGTCACATCCGCTCCGGGGCGCCGATACCGAGGATCGTAAGTCCATTCCTGAGAACAACCTGGGCCGCCCGGCAAAGCCCGAGCCGCGCAGCCGTTAGAGGGAGGTTTTCAACAACCACGACCTTATGTTCATGATACAGATGGTGGATCTCCCCCGCAAGCCCGTACAGATAGTCCGAAAGCCGGTGCGGTTCGCATGTTGCGGCGCACAACTCCACAACTTCGGGAAACCGCAGAAGGGTTTTCACGATGGCAAGCTCTTCCGGTTCCTTGAGCAGATCGAAATCCGGTTCTGCCGGCAGCAGCGCCGTCACTTTTTCCGCAGCGACGCGGAAGATGCTCCTGATGCGCGCGTGGGCATACTGGACATAGTAGACCGGGTTTTCGAGCGACTGCTCCTTCGCGAGACCGAGATCGAAATTCAGGTGACTGGTAATCGTACGCATCAGGAAGAAATACCGGACCACATCCGCGCCGACTTCGCCGACCAGCTCATCGAGTGTGATGAAGTTGGCCTTGCGGGTGGACATCTTTACCACCTCGCCGTTCTGGACGATCGTGACGAACTGATGGATCAGCACTTTCATCTTGGCAGTGTCATATCCGAGAGCCTTCAGCGCCGCAAGAACGTCGGGATAGGTGGCGATGTGGTCCGCGCCGAAGACGTCAATCATCAGATCGTAGCCACGCCGGTATTTTTCCCGGTGATAGGCGATGTCGGGGAGACGATAGGTGGGCTCGCCGCTGCTCTTGATGATGACCTTGTCCTTTTCACCGCCCAGCGTCGATGTCCGGAACCATGTGGCGCCCTCCTGTTCGTAGACCAGTCCCCGTGCGCGAAGTTCTTCAACGACCTCCATGATCTTCCCGCTCGTGTACAGCGTATTCTCATTGAAGAAGGAGCGGAAGACCACGCCGATCGACTGGAGCGTCTTCTTGATATCCGCAAAGATTTCCTGTTCGGCCTGGTCTTTGAACTTGCCTTCCGCCGGTTCGCTCCGGAGCACATCTCCGTGCTGGTTCTTCAGGTGCAGCGCAATTTCCCGGATGTATTCGCCCTGGTAGTAATCCACGGGGAATTCTGCCACGTCACCGAGCAGCTCCAGGTATCGAAGCCGGACGGAGTCGCCCAGGATGCGCATCTGGCGGCCGGCGTTGTTGAAGTAGTATTCGCGTTCGACGTCATGTCCCGTCCACTCGTAGAGCCGGGCGATGGTATCCCCGAAGACAGCCCCGCGGCCGTGGCCGACCGTAAGGGGGCCGGTTGGGTTGGCACTGACGAATTCGACCTGCACGCGCTTCCCGTTTCCGGCCGCGGTACGGCCGTAGGATTCCCCTGCCTCCAGGATTTGCGCAATCTGCGAGCGGAAGAACTTGTCTGTGAAGGTGACGTTGATGAAACCCGGCCCGGCGATCTCGACGCTGCTGACGAAGGTCCGGTCGAGAGCCCACTCCCGGACGATTTCTGCCGCCAGGTCGCGCGGCGGCCGGCCCATTTTTTTTGCAAGCATCATTGCGATGTTGGTCGTCAGATCGCCGTGTTCTGCCTGGCGGGGTTTTTCGAAGGCGGGCTGCACGTCGGCCGGGGCGTTGATCCGCCCGAGGACGGGCAGGAGGGTTGTGCGCAGGTACTCTTTCACGAAGCGACTTTTCTTCGAGCAGGCGACCGTTTTGTCCGTGGGGCCGCACGTTTGGGAGCCCGGGCGGCGGCACGATCATCGAGCCGTGTGGTCTTGGCGTCACCCCAGAGCTTCTCCAGATTGTAGAATGGGCGGGTGTTCTTGTGGAAAACGTGGAGCACGACGTCGACGAAGTCAAGGAGAATCCAGTTGGAACTGCCGGACTCCCGGTGCCACAGGGGGAGCCCCTTCTTCTCCATACCATCCTCGACAGCATCGGCGATAGCCCTCACCTGGACGTCCGAATCCGCCGAACAGACGACAAAGAAGTCGGCCATTGACGTCAGCCCCCGGAGATCCATGAGGACGACGTCGTCCGCCTTCTTCGTCAGCGTCAGTGAGGCGATATTCTTTGCCACAGTCTGTGCTCTCAATGCGTTCCTCGTTATTGTGAAGGTTTCAGTGTGGGAAAGTCCTTGCCGATGACCACAGACACATCGACAAAGTAATCCGGATTGATTTGCTGGATGATATTTGATTTCTTGACGCCGAGCGCATACGCTACCTTCTCCGCATTCACCAGCGACCCCGTCCGGTCAACAACCAGCGATTGATCGACGTCGAATGACTTGTAATTCCGCATCTCGACAACGTCATACCCCCGCGCCCGGAGGTAATCGCGGAAGGATGTTGCCACTCCGGAAGCGCCGCAGCCGTTCAGCAAATCGATCTGGATCACGGTTGTCGTCGGCCCGCCCCCTTTTGCCGTGTCGACCGGCCGATGGAACACCGTACGGTCCAGGAGCGAATAGGCGAGATACCCCACCAGGAGGGTGAGCACTGCAATCAGGATGTTCAGAGCAAGAGAGCGGGGATCCTTCGTCGGAAAAGGAAGGCGACTCCTCATGCGGTTTCCCCGCGAACGGCGTGGGAGAACATGGCGGCTTGAAACAGACCGAGGTTCTGCACCCGTACCGCGGGGCGCGAACCTCGGTCGAAGATCACGAACGGTATATGGTGTGGAAAACTCCTGTTCAGAACCTGCCCTCCCTGTACCATGGGTCATAGAAGGGGCTATAGTACCCGGTGCCGTACGGCACCTGCCGGTACTGCACCTGGATCATGAAGTTCTCCCAGGGCCTGTAGCTGAGCTGCGCCCGGCTGAGGTAAATGGAGCTCAGATCGCTCCCCTTCTTCCCAAAAGCGCTAAAGGTGTTGTACGGCGAATAGCTAACGCTCACGTCGGCCTGCGCATTCAGTTTGTCCGAGAACTCGTAGCTCATGCTATTGGTATACGTTCCCATCGACATACCCTCTCCGCCAAAAGTCTGATACGACATCGACAGGGAGTGACGCATATGGAATTTCTCGGGATTGAACCAACCGAACAGTGATGGCTCTGAGGACTGCTGGACGAGCCCGTCGGACACTCTCGCTTCCTGTTCAACCTGTGTCTTGAATTGGGCCGGGGACGACGAGACGCCGGTCAGCAACAACGCGACGACCGCACACAGAATCACCTTCATGGTCACCTCCGCCATACTGCCGATAGTATAAAGAAAAGGCCCTTTATTGTCAACTGAGACGCCTCGCCTCATCGCTGTGCGAACATGGCACGGGCTTCGTCGAGCTGCTGGAGCGTATTGATGCCCCGGATTTCCAGAGGATCATCCGCCGGAACCGCACGGACCGGAAGGTGGTTCTGCCAGAAATACTGGAAAACGTCCGTCAGATAGTACTCTTTCTGCGTATTGTCGGGAGTGATGTGTTTCAGCCCTTCGAACAGCTTCGCCTTCGAGAAAAAGTAGATGCCCGAGTTGATCTCCCGGATTTGCCGTTGTTGCTCCGATGCATCCTTGTGTTCAACGATCCCCACCACGTCACCCTTCGCGTTCCGTAGGATCCGGCCGTATCCGGTAGCGTCATCGAGCACCGCGGTCAGAACCGTGGCAGCCGCGTGCGCCTTTTGATGATGGTCGATCAGGGCGCGTGTTGTCTTCTCCGTAAGGAGCGGGACGTCGCCGGAGAGGACAAGAACGTCGCCCGCGAAACCCTCGAGGGAACGCTCGGCCTGCATCACCGCGTGTCCTGTGCCGAGCTGGGGCGCCTGTTCCACACAGACCACCGGCTTCCCCGATTTCGCAAGGTGCTGGATCACCGAATCTTTTTGCCACCCCACGATCACTACGGTTTTCGAGGAGTGCAGCCGCAAGGCGAGGTCAACGACATGCTCGACCATCGGCTTCCCATCGACCGTGTACATGACCTTGGCGATGTCGGGATTGTTCATGCGCGTCCCCTTTCCCGCGGCCATGATGACAACGGCAAGCTTGTCCTTCATGCTTCAAGGCTCTCAGAGAGTGATTGGTATGTTGTCGATCAATCGCGTTGTTCCGAACCGGACTGCGAGCGAGATCAGAAGGTTCTCCCCGGGAGAGCAGAGCTCAACCTCCCGAAGAGAGTCGGCGTCCGCGATCGAGATGTAGTCGACAACGCCGGACGAATGCCCGGTGATCAGCGCCTCCATCCGCGTCCTGACGGCGGCGGCATTTCGCTCCCCGTCGCGGAGCAACTCCTCCGCGAGCCGCAGGGAGCGATGCATCACGGTCGCTTCCCGTCGCTGCTCCGGGGTGAGATACCTGTTGCGCGAACTCATCGCCAGCCCGTCCCTCTCCCGCACGATCGGTGCAACCACAATATCGATGTCGAAATTCAAATCGTGCACCATCCGCCGGATCACCACCACCTGCTGGGCGTCTTTCTGCCCGAACACCGCCACGTGGGGCTTTGTCACCAGGAACAACTTGGCCACCACGGTAGTCACGCCACGAAAGTGGCCGGGCCGCACCGCGCCTTCCAGAATGGCGGTCAACTCTTCGACATGGACATAGGTCCGATAGGCCGGCGGATACATCGCCGCAGACTCGGGCGCGAAAACAATATCCGTCCCCGCGGCAGAGGCAAGGGCGACGTCGTTTGCCAGGTCGCGCGGGTACCGGTCGAAATCCTCGCCCCGCCCGAACTGCGTCGGATTGACGAAGATGGTCGTGACCACGATGTCTGCACGCTCGCGCGCGATCCTGACCAGCGACAGGTGACCGTCATGGAGGGCGCCCATCGTGGGGACCAGGCCGATCCGCCGACCGGAGCTACGGAGCGTATCACCGGTTCGCTGCATCTCGAATATGTCATGAATGACCGTCGCCATAGAGTCGGACTGCAGAGATCGGACACCGTTGAAAAAAGGAGTTCTCGCCGGTCAAATCCTTTACAGGATATTCTTGCCGAACGCCGACTGCACCAGCTCTGCCGCAAACTCCGCAGAAATGTTCTTCTGGTCGAGGATCGGATTTACCTCAACCACCTCGAGCGATGTCATGACGTTCGCTCCGGCAATGATTTCCATGATCAGGTGCGCCTCGCGATAGTCGAGGCCTCCCTTCACCGGTGTCCCCACCCCCGGAGCCACGGTCGGATCAACGGCATCAAGATCGAGGCTGACATGGACGAAATCTGTGCCATCGGTCACGTTCGCAAGCGCTTTTTTCATCACCCGGTGAATACCCTGTCGGTCAATGTCGGACATCGTGAACACATTGACCCCAAGTCTCTTCAGATGGGTCCGCTCGCCTTCTTCGAGGCTGCGGATGCCCACGAGGGCGACGTTCCGGGGCCGCACATTCGTCAGATGGCCATCCAGGTGCGTGAGCTCCCGTGGACCAAGACCAAGGACGGCCGCCAGGGGCATCCCGTGGATGTTCCCGGAAGGGGAGGTCGCGGGCGTGTTGATATCACCGTGCGCATCGATCCAGAGTATCCCGAGTTTTTTTCTCTTGTGCCGGCAGTACGCGGCAACCCCCGTGATACTGCCGATGGCGACGGAGTGATCACCGCCCAGCACAAGCGGGAAGTGCCCGTTGCGCATGACCTTTTCGATTTTCCCCGAAAGAATCTTCGACGTACGGACGATTTCTTTCAGATAGCGTGCGCGAGGATCTCCGACCCGGATCACCTCCATATTCCGGATGTCCAGATCGCCTTCGTCGATCACGGAGTGGCCCATCTCGCAGAGCCGATCCGAAACGCCGGCGATGCGGAGAGCCGAAGGAGCCATGTCCACACCCCGCCGGCCGGAGCCGAGGTCCATCGGAACACCAAGAACGTGAATGGTCATGCTTTCTTCACCGGCATATGACCCGGCCGCCCCGCCAGACACCACGCCGTTTCACCCGTTCGTACCACCGGTCCCTTCCCCTCACGAAAACGGCACGCACGGAAGAGTACTCTGGAGTATGGACATGCCCGGGATCGAAGAACCGTTGTCACTTCGCGAGGTGTGCGAGGAGTTGCCCGACCGTGGCCCTCATGTCCTTCCGGTGCACGACCATATCGAGAAAGCCGTGCTCCAGAAGGAACTCGGAGCGCTGGAATCCGGGCGGTAGGTCCTTGCCGATCGTCTGTTTGATGACGCGCGGACCGGCAAACCCGATGAGTGCCCCCGGCTCGCCGATATTCACGTCGCCCAGCATCGAATAACTGGCCGTAACACCTCCGGTGGTCGGATCGGTGAGGATGGAAATATACGGAACGGCGGCATCGGAGAGCCGTGCCAACTTGGCGCTCGTCTTTGCCATCTGCATCAGGGAAAGCGCTCCCTCCATCATCCGTGCGCCACCGCTCGAGGAGACAATGATCAGGGGCGATTTCGTCTTCCACGCTTTGTCGATCGCGCGGGCCACCTTTTCACCCACCACGGACCCCATACTCCCGCCGATGAAGCTGAAATCCATGGCCGCCAGTACAACGGGGATCTTGTTGATCGTCCCGGTTCCCCACCGGACCGCGTCGTACAGTCCGGTCTTCTTGATCGCATCCGGGATCCTGTCGCGATAGCGCTTGGTATCAGTGAACTTGAGCGGGTCGCTGGACCGCATCTTCCGGTCGTGCTCCTTGAACGAGTCAGGATCCAGAAGGATATCGACATACTCTTTGCTCCCGATCCTGAAATGGGCGCTGCACTTTGCACACGTGAAGAAATTCTTCTCCAGCTCCATCTTGTGGATGATCTCACCGCACTGTTCGCACTTCACCCACAGCCCGTCCGGCATCTCTTTCTTCTGAGTCTCGGACGCGATATTCTCCTTGGATCGTTTGAACCAGGCCATGGCTGAACACCCTGCGATTATTGTCGGGCTTTGAAGAAAAACTCCTTGATATAGCGCGGCTCCAGCACAGAGAGGTCTTCGGTGCTCCCCCGCGCGAGCAGACCTTCCCCCGTCAGGGCAACCGCACCAGCACCGCAGCGTGCGACGGAGGGCTCCGCGAACTGCACTGCGCCCCGGAATTCCGGGCGGCCGGACCCCACGAATGCGCGGAACTTCTCCGACGCTTCGCCGGTAACGAAGACGCTCCGGTTGCCGATCGCCTCCGCCACCTGCACCAGGGTCAGGACGCTCGGCTCACCATCCGCGGTGACGCTCCCATCACCTCCGCGGTAGAACTGACAATAGACCTCATCCCGCCGTGCGTCGAGGAGCGGCAGGATCAGCGGAAGAGATTTCCCCGGCCCGAGCGCCCGGCGGGCCAGCGCCTCGAGCGTCGGAACCGCAACCAGCGACTTCCCCGCCGCGTACGCAAGCCCCTTTGCCACGCTCAGGCCGATCCGGAGGCCGGTGAAGGACCCAGGGCCGATCGAGACAGCGATCGCGTCCAGATGTCGCGGGGCAATGTCCGTCCGCCGCAGCACCTCATCGATGAGGGACATCAGGCGTTCGGCATGGATGTTGCGCTCCTCCAGGGCCACTTCCGCCAGGACCTTCCCCTCTGAGGCAACCGCCGCGGCGCAGACCATCGTCGCCGTCTCTATCCCAAGAACGCTCATTCCCCTTCTCCGACCTTCCTGATGCTGATCTCACGGTCGCGTTCCACATCCCCCGCCAGGATCTTCACCCGGTAGTGTGCAGGAGGAAGAAGATCCAACATACTTTCGGCCCATTCGATGAGCGCAACGGTGCGGTCATTGAAGTATTCCTCTATGCCGAGCTCCGCCAGTTCCGCTCGCGTACGGATTCGGTAGAGGTCGATGTGCGCCACCGCTCCAAAGGACGCTGGGTACTCGTTGATCAGGGTGAATGTCGGGCTGCTGACGTGGCCGCGCGTCCCAAGTCCCGCACACACGCCCATGACAAAAAGGGTCTTTCCGCTCCCCAGGTTACCGGATAGTGCCACAACATCGCCCGGCTTCAGTGATGCAGCGAAGGCCTTTCCCAGGGCGACAGTCTCTTCCGGTGCATGCGTGATGAATCGCTTCATCCTTTCGGCACGAGTTTGACAACGGGAAGGATCATCTCCTCCATCGACGCGCCGCCGTGCTGAAAACTGTCGCGGTACTGGTTGAGATACCGGTGATAGTCCGTCGGGTACACAAAGTAGAAATCTTCCTTTGCGATGATGTAGTTCACCGCCACGCCGCGCTTGGGGAGCTTGAACTCGAGTGGGTTCTTGACAAAGATCGCCGCCTTCTCTTCACTCTTCAGGTTCCGGCCGTACTTGTAGCGGAGGTTGGTCGACGCTTCCCGGTCGCCCAGAACTTTCGTGCCCCGGAGGCTCCGGATGCTTCCGTGGTCCGTTGTCAGGATCACGGTGACATTCTTGTTCCGTGAGATCGTCCGGAGCATTCCGAAGAGCGAAGAGTGGACAAACCATGACCGTGTGAGCGAGCGGTACGCCGATTCATCGGGCGCGATTTCCTTCAGGAGCGAGGAGTCTGACCGGCCGTGCGCGAGCATATCGACGAAGTTCACGACGATAGAGGTCAGCTTCGACTGGGCGTAGGAGTTGATGCTGTTCTCCACGGTGCGACCGAACTCCGCATCCAGAATCTTCACGTACCGCGGGTCGGGCTTGACGACAATCTTCCGTCGTTCGAGGAGTTTGTCCAGGAACTGCCGTTCATAGCGGTTCCGGCTGTTCTCGTCATCTTCGCTCTTTTCCCAAAGCTCCGGAAAACGCAGCTCGAGGTCGCTCGGGAACGAGCCGCTGAAAATCGCGTTTCGAGCATATGGCGTCGCCGTCGGAAGAATACTGAAGTAGTACTCTTTGGAGATGTCAAAGTATTCATGGAGCAATTCTTCGAAGAGGAGCCACTGGTCGAGCCGGAGGCAGTCGATGACGAAGAACAACACCGATTTGCCCGTCTGGAGCTCGGGGATCAGGTAGCGATCCACAACCTCGTGCGAGAGGGCCGGGCGGTCGGAGGTCCTCTCGACCCAATCGCGGTAGTTCTTCTCGATGTACTTTCCGAAAGCCAGATTGCATTCGCGGACCTGGTCCACAAACGTTTGTGTGAGCCCCAGCTGGGAGTGCGCGTCCAGCTCGAGGCCCCAGCTGACCAGTCTTGTGTAAATGCCGATCCACTCCCGGTACCCCGGGTCATTCATCAGGGCAAGCGAAATCTGGTTGAACTCCTCGATGTAGTCCTTCGACACCGCAGCGCTGGTGATGCGCTTTCCCTCGAGGAATTTCTTGCAGGCCATCAGGACCTGGCTGGGGTTCACCGGCTTGATCAGATAGTCGCTGATTTTGACGCCGATGGCCTCTTCCATCAGCGACTCGGCCTCGTTCTTCGTAATCATGACCACCGGGAGGAGCGGGCGGAGATCCTTGATTTCCGCGAGCGTCCGCAATCCGCCCATACCCGCCATCATTTCATCGAGGAACACCAGGTCAAAGGCCGTTTCCTTCACCATCGTGACGGCGTCTTCTCCGTTCATTGCCGTCTCCACAGCGTACCCTTTTTCGCGCAGGAACGTGATATGAGAACGGAGCAGCTCGATTTCGTCGTCGACCCAGAGTATTCTGCCTTTGGAGTCTTCCATGCGAGAACAATACGGATTTAGGGGTTGAGAATCAATGACGGCGATTGCGTGCCGGGAATTGCAGATTGCGGAATGATGTGTTCATCACTTCGCAGTCCTTCGCTACTGGATGGCAATGTGAATATCAAGGCCCGCTTCGTTGGTCGTGATGCCGGGAATGCGGGATCCGGAATCGTCCGGCGCAACCTTGGTGAAGCGATAATAGACGGAAGCAGTGACCCGGGCGCTCAGAACATATTTGATGCGGGGCTCCATTACGGTGCGGGTCGATCCCTCCAGTGGAAGCCCCTCAACGGTCACATCCAGCCGCGACACGTCATACGTCTTCCGCGAATTCTTCGTCACGGCGTAGGAGAAGCTGACATCGATGTCATTGTTCAGCGAAAGACCGAAAAGCGGGATTTCGAATCCCCTTCGCGCGTACGAGGCCGTGAGGGAAATTTCCTGCGACAGCGTCTCGACGATGTTCCTCGACGACGTGGCCAGATCGAACGAAGTCGTCGAGTTGTAGCGCAAGTTGGCCCCGAAACTCCCCTTCCAAAGTTCCTTGAACGTAAGGTTCAGCCCGACGAGAGGGGCAAACCCGTACGACACCCGTTCTCCATCGGTGCGTTCGCCGCCGGCGCCTGGACGGTTCTGGTACTGCCGCGTGAACGTGGAGTTGTACGCATGATCGAGGGAGACCCTGCTCGCGAAATTCGCGAACAGCGGCACTTTCTCCAGACCGTCCCACCGGAAGCTCCAGTTGACGCGCGGGTAGTACTGTCCGAAAATCTTGCTGAAAATCGGGAGTGCTTCGAACCCCTTCTCGAATGCTGCCGCGAGTTTTTCCTCGTCGCTCATCGTGCTGTCACGGTTGTTCTTGAGCTCCGCGTACTCCTTGCTGACTTGCTCGAGCCCCGTCTTGAACATGCCCAGGAAGAGAACATCCGGGAATGTCAGGAAGGAACGCTCGAGGTTACCCGTCGTGGTCGTGTTGGTGATCGTCGCAATCCCGACGAGCGAATCGGTAACAAGGTTCTGCGTCCGGTTGTAGGACCACCCCAGGCTCCAGTTCAGGTCGATGCGCGCACCCTCCCAGAGCGCGCGCGAGGTCTTGAGATTCAGACGGTTCGTCTCGCGGTAGCTGTTCATGAGAACCCCGCCGGGCGCACGGAGGCCCGGCTCGACGTCCCACCCGAAGAAGGGAAACTGCTTCTGGAAATGGAAATTTGTCAGTTTACCGGTCGGATCACTGATGAGCCCCAGCTGGTACAACCGCGAGGGTCCGTATTTGGGCTCTGACTCCTGGAAGAATGGCACCTTCCCCCAGAAGTTGACGAACCCCGTTCCTCCGGGAATGCCGCTGTTCTGCGCGGAATTCGTCTGGGAAAAAGTGACGCTCACATTGTCGTAGTCGAGGAAGGGGATCTTGATCAGAACGCGCGTAAGATTCTTCAGCTGCGCGAAGGCCTTGCCCATCCCGGTGGGCTGGGTCGAATCCGGTCGACCTCCCGCCGCGGCGGCGGAATCCAGCGCGCCGGTTTCACCGCTTTCCGAAGTTCTTCTCCGGGCCGTTGGTGGCGCCGACTGGACCGTCGGCGAATCCTCCCAGAGCGGGTCGAAGAGCTGCTTCAGCCGGATGTTCATGGTCGCATTGATGTTGTTGTTGAATCCGGCGGATTTGCCGAGGTCTCCGCGCGTCAGGGTGTTCTGCCAGCCGTAATCAACGCCGTAGCTGAACGTAAGGTCAAGAAACCGCTTAATGTTCAAGATGTTCGGGATGTTCGGCCGCGTATTGAATTGATTGCGCTGGCTGTACCGCGTGTCCTCGCCGAAATTGATCAGCTGGCTGCCGAAGAAGATGTCACTGAGGATAGCGGAGAACGACCGCTGGCGGCCCAGGCTGTCCGTTTCGAACCCCAGAAGCGTCGATTCGATGGAGAGCTGGTAGTCACCCGACGGGTTGAGGAGTCCGTTCTCCGACAGCTTCCAGGCAAAGCCGAATCCGCGCGAGGCGGCAAAATTCCTTGAAATAATCTCCTGGGAACCCGTCGTTCGCTGCAGTGAGCGGTCACGCGAACGGATAGCGCTAATGGACCAGGAGAACGTTGTCAGCGGGAAGAAAAGTTTCCAGCTCTTGTACTCGTCCAGGAACCAGACGCCGTCGAAGAGGCTGCGGAATGGTGTGACAGAGTAGTCCGGCGGGAGCGTGAGCGCCCAGGAAAGCCGGGCATTCCAGGACCATGCGGTGCGGTATACCACGGCCGGGCTCCGCTCGTCGGACTTGGTGTAGGTGAAGCCCCATTGCAGTTTGTTAAAGGTATCGCGGATGTACCAGGCGTTCGACGGGAGGTTGATGCGGAACGCCGGCGCCGCATACGTGTCTGTCACGCGCTCGGATTCGGAATTCAGGATGAGTGCCTGCGCCTGCGCGTCGGCGTCCTCCTGTGTGCCGCCGTTGCGGATCACCCGTTCCCGCAGCAGCTCCGCGGCTTTGTCCACCAGCACGTCGGAGTTCGGCAGGTAGCGCGGCTGGATAAATCCCTCGCTGTGGGAGTAGGAGAATGGCAGCGACGTCCCTCCCCATTCTTCCGGAAAGAAACGTTCGAACGCCATGGAGGCGTTCAGGGACCAGCTCCGGGAGTTCATTCGCGAGCCGAATTTCTGCTCCAGCGTGTGAAAGTTGGGATCTACTTTGGAATAGTTGAACGAGACCGACCCAAGGTCCGCCAGCTTGAGCTGCGTGTCGAACCGGTATGCCCAACCCGGCGAATTGTCCACGGACGTCAGGCGGAGCTCATTCACCCAGACATCCCCCTTCAGAGGAGCGGAGCTCCCCTTTCCGCGCGGGTTTTCTACGCCGACGGAAAGATAGACTACCTGAGTAAGGGAAGGACTTCCCAGAACGCGGTAGAATGATCCCGGAGGACCGCCTGCAACAGCGACCGGCGACGAGAGGACATTCGTGGAATCACGGGCCTGCTTGAGGGCCGTCAGATCAGAGAAATTGATCACGATGTCGTTGAGCGGGTCCCAGCCCTTACGCACCGGCGCCCGGTATTCGTAGAAGTTCAGACTGTCAAGTCCAAACCGGAAGAACATCTCCGCATCATAATTGTTCTCGTCCACGTACTGAAAAAGGTTGTCGCCGTGGACGAACATCTTCATGGTCCGGTAGCTGAAAAGATCAAGGGCTTTGTACGTGAAGAACTTCACTGCCTGGCGCGATTCGCCATCCGGGAGGCCCTTCAGGACCAGGGAAAGGGATTGCTCGTTGGCCTGGACATTTTCTTCCGGCCGCGTCTTATCGCGTTCCCGGATAACACCGGGCGGGGACTCGTAAAACGGATTGTCTTCGATGCTTACCACGCTCACGTCGAACGAGGTGTCGGCGTTGTCCGTCGCTTGCTTCTGCCACTGGTTTCCGACGAGGCTGAAATCCCCAATCCTCACCGCAATCGTGTCCGTCGCGTTCACGAACGCGACACGGACAAACTCGATGTTCTCCTGCGTCGGTGAACCGACCGTCCGGGCGAATTCACGGATGGGGATCCGGAACTGCAGCCATCCCGTGAATGAGTTGTCCGAGGGGCGGATCGCGGCGCTGACGAGAAAGGGATTGGTGACGAAAGAAGTATCGAGGGAAAGCTCATACTCAAAGTATGAATTCGCAAGGTCGACAACCCCGTTCGAGTTGAGATCCTCCGTGTCCGGGATGCGTCCACCCGGTCCGTCCTTGTTCCCTTCCGATCCGTTGATGCGCGTGAAGTCCTCCCGGATCGTCCCGACCGTACTGTTGTCAAAGGCATAGTTGTCACCGCTTGGATCCCCGGCAAGGTCGGGGTAGAGCTGGACGAGTCCCGCATAGCGGGCCTGCTCCTGAGCGTCGGAGAGCATGTCCAGTCCAAGGTCCTCGCCATCTTGAAGGACCCCGTTCGGCGTGGAGCTGAGCACAAGGTCCTCGGAGTTGAGCACCCTGTTGGGGATGGCGTCTTCGCTGATAGAACCCAGGTCGATGATCATCTTGCCGGAGCCGTCCGCCGGTACATTGTCGATCCTTATCCAGAGTTCGATGAAATTGATGTTCTCCTTGGTCAGGTTGATGGCAGACACCGACACGGGCTTCATGACAGCGCCCCAGTTTTTCCGGGGGTTCAGCGTGGCAGAGATGTCGCGACTGTAGTTGAACTGCCCACGCGCGGTCGGGTAGTAGCGGAAATCGAGTACTGTTGCCTGGTCGTTTGCGGCGTTTCCGGGAAGTTTCCGGGGGTAGATATCTGTGAGGCGGACGTCTGTCGGCAGCCTGTTGAACCAGACCATCTTCCCTTTCGAGAACATCTTCGTTGTGTCCGGCACTCCGGGGAACCAGAAGTTGTCCGCCAGCGGGCTTCCCTGGGTCCAGGCTGTGTATCCGATCCCCAAGGGAATGGATCGACGCGCTCCTTCAAAGTCATCGATATAGGCGATCCCTTCCCCCTGGTCACTGGGGATCGGGCTCTTCCTCGTGTTGGGGTCGGGGAGCATGTAGGCGGCTTCGCCGCTGATCTTGAAGGTGGAGAGTTCCCTTGTCTGAATCAGCGGAAGGGCGTTGATGCCACGCGTCAGGAACGGGAGATCCACCGATGTGGCCCCGTCGATGCCGAAAATCGTGTTGTTGCTCGGTTCTTCGCCAAGGCGCACTTTGTCGCTCAGCGTTTCCTGATTCAGGTTCATAATCGTGAACCCGAACAGCGTCTTCTGCGAGATCGCAAAATCGCCGCGCGCACCAAGGAGTGTCTTGGATGCGAGCTGGAACAGGTCGTTCTGTTCGTACTTGATCTGGAGGTTCGCCCCGGGAACGAGGGCTTTGTCGTTCTTGATGAGAATTTCGCCGATGATGTAGTCGACCGTGTAGTCAATATTCTGCACCAGGGTCCGGCCGTCGAGGAGCACCTGGACACTCCCTTCGACCACGTTGAAGCCGAGGGAATAGCGCGAGGTGGCTTCGCCCGCTGCCTTGCCGCGGATGACCCAGCGGTTGCGCAGGCTTTGCTGCGCAAAGGTCTGGGTCGTGTCGTAGACTTCCTTGTAGCGGTATTCCGACGTGTCAGTGAGAATCGTTCCTTTCTCCCCCACGTATGCGGCGAACCCGTCGTCGAACGGACGCAGCACCGGGAAGATAATCTCCGCACGTGCAATACTGATCGTCTTTCCCGGACGGAAGTCGAACTGACCGTCTCCGCTCGGCGCCGGCGCGCCGTCCGACGTGTACTGGTCGAGCCTGAAGGCGCGGAGGAGCGGTTCATTGAAAAGGTTGTTCACGTCTTCGCGGCCCGGGACGCGGCGGAAGATGTCCAGCGTGAACCCCTCTTTTTTCAGGTTCCGTCCGATCCCGGGAATGGGATAGATATTCTTCAGAAGCTGGTTCCACGCAACGGTGTATCCGGGCCCGTTCGAAAGGAGGTTCTTGGGCTTCATCATCTTCAGGATGAGGGACTTCCTGATGGCAGCGCTGTCCGACCCGACATTCCGGATCAGCTCGCCATACTGTGTCCCGTCCGCCCTGCGGTAGGCAATGCCGACGATCTGCTGATCACCAACGTTGGTATTGAACGAAACAACGCCGATATAGCCGTCACCGTCCAGTTCGTACTGCGAGCGGTCAAGCTTCACGAATGGACCCGTCTCGATCTGACCCGGGACGTCGGTGATCGACCGGAGGGATTCATCGTAGCCGTTGTCGCGTGGCGGGAGACTGATGAAGGCAACGCCCTGCCGTTCGTTCGGATCCGGGATCCCGCCCTGCCGTTGCACCCATACTTCCTCCTCCACAATCTGGATATTGCCGTCGACAATCGGAGGGTCGTTGAGGTAGTACTTGTCATATTCCTGCCGGTAGACGGTGTCCACGAAGTAGTGGTTCGTTGCGTACTCGAAGGCACGGAATTCGAACGTTTGCTCCTTGGCTCCGCCCGACACCGCAACCTCCTTGATCTGCCCCTTCTTCTGTGATGCCAGCCCTGTCAGGGTCAGTGGACCCATCTGGAATTTCGCCTTGACCCCGAATAGCGCCTGGCTGCTCCCGATGAACGATGACGGCGTCTGCAGCGAAACGTTTCCCGCCTCCACGGTCTGGACGATCTCGTCGTCATAGCCGGTGTATTTGATTTTCAGCTGGTTTTCGTACTCAAACGTCCGCCGTGTGTTCCAGTCCGCCAGGATATTCAGCTTGTCGCCGATCGTGCCGTTGACATTGACCTGCACTTCCTGACTGAAATCCGGCTCGTTGCGGCTCTGGTCGAGCTGCGAGATGGTGGTCTGATCCGATTTCGTGTTGCGGAAACCCGCCTTGATATCAACGGCGCCGCTGATGTTCACGCGGATTTCCTGTTTGCCGAAGATGCTGAAGATCGGGTTGGGCGGAATCGGGATGGTGATCTGCGTGATGTTGCTGAGGAGCGACCCGAGGTCGTCTTTTGCCACAAGGGTCTTCGGCTTCTGGACTTCTTCGGCCAGCATTCTGCGGCGCTCGTATTTTTGCCGCATCGCGACGTAGTCGCGGAGGGGAATGCTGACCGGAAACTTGACGTCACTCCCCCCGACCCTCTCGCGGAATTCGACATTCGAGCCCGAGGAATCCAGGACGACCTCACGCCGGTAACCGCCCGCTCTGGGCACCGCAAACAGCGGGTAGGTTCGCCGGGGGAAGATTTCGACCTGGCGGGAATCGCGCCGGGCCGGGGTGAAATTCCTCATCCTGGCAGACGAGTCGCGGTAAACCACATACGTGGTGTCTGTGAAAGCCCCTTTCCGCGGAGGCTGGCGGAGACCGAGGGAGTCGCGAGCAGTCGTATCGCGCCGGGTCGTGTCGCGCCGGGTCGTGTCTCTGCGCACGCTGTCCGTTTGCCCGAACAGCTGGCGGGGGTCACGCTCCAAACCGGGCAGTGGCGGCCTTGTCCGTGACGTATCCTGTTCGGTCAGGCGAGGCCCCTCCTGTTGTGGACCACCGGGCGAACTCTGTACCGAGCCGGGAACAAGAACGAGTACTCCCACGAGGAAGGTCAGGAAAAGAGCGACAGCCAGCGAGTGCTGACGGACAACACGCAGCAATGTGGGCAGAAAGGAGTACACTTCGATTCTCGTTTCGATAATCCCAGCACGCCGGAGCCCGGACCGTCACACCCGTTGACTACGCACTTCCAGGCGACCCGGCTCTCCAGTCATTAGCAAACGAGATCGATAGAGCACTCCTTCTAAAAAGCAGACGCTAAAACGTATGCAAAAGCCAATCAAATATCAAGAACTGCCTCCTTTTGCTTGTATCGGCGTTTATCCCTACATTCGCGGTGATGAACAGGGTCGCCATTGACTTCCGCGGGATCACGAAGAGATTCGGCGGAACCACAGCTCTCCGGGACGTCTCGTTTTCCCTTGTTACCGGTGAGTGTCACGCAATCACCGGTGAAAACGGTGCGGGAAAGTCCACGCTCGGAAAGATCCTGGCGGGGATCCACCGGCCGGATGGCGGGACGATCCTGATCGATGGTCAGCTGGCGGAGTTTCATTCGCCGAGAGAAGCGCGCACAGCTGGGATCGGGATGGTCCACCAGGAATTGGCATTCTGCCAGGACCTCACAGTCGCCGAGAATCTCGCCCTCGGCCGCTACCCCCGCCGCTTCGGCATCTTCCTTGATCACCGACAGATGATAGCCAACGCGCGGACACAGCTGAGCGAGATCGGACCCGAGATTGATCCCCGCACCCAGATGGCCGATCTTTCAATCGCCCACCGCCAGCTGGTCCAGGTCGCAGCCGCGGTGGCTTCAGGCGCGAAAGTCCTGATTTTCGACGAACCCACAAGCTCGCTCTCGGAGACCGATGCGGAACGTCTCTTCAGACTAATGACGCGCCTCCGCTCAGGCGGCGTCACGCTGCTCTACATTTCACACCGCATGGCGGAACTTTTCCGGATCTGTGACAGGATTTCCGTCCTGCGCGACGGCGCGTATGTCGGCACCGTGACCGCGGTCGATGCCGCCGAAGATCGCATAGTTTCCATGATGATCGGCCGGCAGGTTCGGGAGTATTTCCCGCAGCATCTCGAAAAAGAACCCGGCGAGGAGGTCCTCCGTGTCGAGAACCTTTCCTCTGCAGGAAAATTCGCGGACATCTCCCTCTCCGTCCGGTCGGGCGAGATACTCGGCTTTGCGGGACTGGTCGGTTCGGGACGCAGCGAAATTGCGCAGGCCATTTTCGGGCTGGATCGGCAAGCCCGGGGACGGATTCTCCTTCGCGGCGTCGACCTCTCGCATTGCACGCTGCGGCAGAGGATCAGATCGGGGATCGCTATGGTTCCCGAGGACCGGAAACGGCAGGGGCTCGCACTCGCACTGAGCTCCCGTTTGAACTTCTCGCTGACTCTTCTCGACCGACTGCGGAAATTCCTCTTCCTCCGTCGGTCCCTCGAACAACGGATGATGAATTCCTACTTCGATCGCCTCGGGCTGAGGACGAATTCAGTGGAGGATGCAGCGGAGACGCTGAGTGGTGGGAACCAGCAGAAAATCGTCCTGGCTAAGTGGCTTGCACGGAATGCACAGGTACTGATTCTCGACGAACCGACTCGGGGTGTTGACGTGGGCGTTAAAGCGGCGATTCACACTCTGGTCGATGACCTCGCCCGAGCGGGGACCGCGATTATCCTGATCTCTTCCGAGCTCTCAGAACTCCTGAACCTTTCCACCCGCATCCTGGTCATGCGCGAAGGTCGGATCGCCGGCGAGCTCCCGCGGGCGTCGGCAACCCAGGGGGACCTGCTCCGATTGATGTCGGGACTGAAGAGGAACGGTTGACCCTGCTGCCGGTCACGCCCCCGACAGCTGCTCCCCCTCCCACGTCCTCAATCCGAACCGGCTGAGATAGATCGGGATGTTCTTGAAAAGCGGATTCTCCTTCTCGATCTCCCGGATCATGTGGCGCTTGGCGTGCGAGACGGATCCGGAGAGAATCGTTAACGACCCACCTTCTCCTCCTGCACCGTTCACTTTCCATCCCAGCGCCCCGTGGGCCCGGGCGATTTCGATCACGCGGCGGGCGTCGGCACTGATCAAATCCGGATGGAGCCGGCCCTGCGCATCGGTATTGTCAACCATCGCACGACCCAGCGCCGCAAAGTCACCTGCGTAGACGGCGTCGCGCGAACGCTCCGCCGTCCGGCGCAGGTCCTCGATTCGCTTCGATTCCGGTCCCTCGTTCTCCAGATCGCGGATCACTTTCTTATGCACATCGGAGGAACTGTGGGACTTGCCGAAATAGATCAGGATGAGTCTCCGTTCCAGCTCCCACCAGACCGGATTGGCCACCTGGATCTGTGACACCGTCGCACGCGGGAATTCCTGCATCTCAATATAGTTGATCCCTCCATACGCTGAGCAGAGTTGGTCCTGAATGCCACACTGCAGCCCAAGCATGGTCATCTCCACGTGATGCGCCGCGTAGGCAGCCTCATGAGGTGTCATCCTGCCGGGCGTGAGGAGGTCGAGTGCCCCGATAAGGGCAACCGTCACCGCTGCAGATGTGCCAGTCGACGCCCCCGCAGGGGCTTCGGAGAAAATCGTCACCTGGACAGCAACATCATTGGGGACTCGCATGAACTGTATCGCCGCCTCGAGGAGGGGATGCCTTTCGCGCAATGGTTTCTCCTGGAATACCGCAAAGCGTTCGCCGAAGTTCTCGGCCTGGACAATGATCCTCTCCTCCTGTCCGGCGGATGGGAAGACTTCGATCTGCACTTCCGCATACGGATAGACGCCGATATTGAAGATTTTTCCGTGCCGGGCAAACCATGTGTCGGTCCACCCACCATTATCGGCGATCCGGATGGGCGCCACGCTGTTGATGATACGGAGAGGGCGGGCTGCCTGAACTGCCTTGGTCATGAAGAATCCTCCAGTGTGAACAGTAGAAGAATGTAGAGACTGCCAAGTGAAACCGCAAGTTGAGTTTCCCGCGGCAATTGTGTAAATTCAGATCAACCATCCATTCCTACTCACGCATCAGCGCCAGGGACCACTATCATGGGCATTGTCGACCTTCGTCCGCAGGCGGCGCGTCGGACTCCCGACCAGCTTCTTCACCAACTGAAGACTTTCGAACTCGACCTGAAATTCTCGGCCGGCATCTGGTTCTTCAGCCCGCCGAACAGCCGCTTCCATGAACCGTACCATCCGGAGGTGCCGCTCGAACAACGCCTGCAGATCGCGGCCCGCCTGAAGGATCACGGCCTGCACGGTCTCGAGGCACATTACCCTAACGAGATCAACCACGAGAACGTGCGGCTCTGGAAGGACTTCAACCGCGATACCGGCATCCGCCTTGTCACCGTCATCCCGCTTCTCTTCTGGGACAAGAAATTCGAATGGGGGTCTCTCTCCAGCCCGCTCCCCGATGTCCGTCGCGAGGCGATCGAAAGGACGAAGCAGGCTTTTTCCCTCGGGAAGGAACTCAACACCGACTTCGCTGTGGTGTGGCCGGGCATCGATGGATACGAGAACCCGTTCGGCATTGATTTCTTCGCCATGCGTGACCGGTTCATCGATGGGCTCGCCGAGGCCATGGATGCGGTCCCCGGCACACGTGTCGCCTTCGAACCGAAACCATACGAACCCCGCGGCCATATCCTCTTTGGCACAACGGCCGAGGGGATGATCCTCTGCAACAAGGTAGAGGCGCTTCTCCGCGCGCACGACAACCAGCACATCCTCAACGACGGACACACACTCTGCTGCATGAATCCCGAAGTGGGACACGTCCTTATGGGTTACGAGGACCTCCCGGCGGCGTACGCCTGGCCCCTCTCGGAAGGAAGGCTCGCACACATCCACCTGAACAGCCAACCGCTCGGCAACTATGACCAGGACCTCAACGTGGGCGTCGTTTCACCGGAGCAACTGGAAGCCCTGCTCTACATCCTGAAGATGCACAGCTATCGCGGCTACTTCGGCATTGACATCAACCCTGAAAGGATGCCGGTCGAGGTTGCATTGAAAATCAACATGGATTCCTTGCGTGCGGCGAACGACCGGGTCAACGGGCTGGACCATGAGGCGATCCTTTATGCCACCAATCATCCCGACAAGTCCCGGGGCTGGCTTGAAGCCTATCTGGTCCGTGCCCGCGCATCCCACCCCGAACGCCTGTCAAAACTCGCACCGCTAACATAGCCCGATGGCCGCCTGCCTTCTTGGAATTGACGTCGGGACGACAGGAAGCAAAGTCCTCCTCCTGGATGAGAAGGGGACTGTGCTCTCCAGCGACCTCACGGAGTATCCCCTCAACACGCCCAGGCCGCTCTGGTCAGAACAGGATCCCTCGGCATGGTGGGTCGCCACTGCAAGGAGCATCCGTCGGGTTCTCGCCGGTGCAAATGTTGCGCCGAGGGAAATTGCCGGCGTCGGTTTGACGGGACAGATGCACGGACTGGTGCTCCTCGATGCACACGGGTCCGTGTTGAGACCCGCAATCCTCTGGAACGATCAACGGACCGGAACGGAGTGCGACGAGATCACGAGAATGATCGGCCCCGAACGGCTGCTAGCGTTGACGGGCAACCCTGTCCTCCCGGGCTTCACGGCCCCGAAGATCCTCTGGGTGCAGAAGAACGAGCCGCAGGTCTACTCCCGTATTGCGAAGTTTCTCTTGCCGAAGGACTACATCCGCTACCGCCTGACGAACGCGCTGGCCGGCGACGTATCAGACGCATCCGGAACCTCTCTCTTCGACGTGAGCGGACGCCGATGGTCCGACGAAATGGTTAAGGCATTGGAGATCCCGGTTGGGTGGCTGGCAGAAATCACGGAATCGCCGGTGGCAAGCACACAGGTCAGCGCCACGGCAGCACGGGAAACCGGACTGCTGGAAGGAACGCCGGTGGTGGGGGGCGCGGGCGACCAGGCTGCACAGGCCGTCGGGACCGGGATCGTTCGCGAAGGAATTGTTTCCGTCACCACGGGAACGTCTGGCGTGGTTTTTGCCGCTTCCGACACGTACCGCGTGGAACCGCAAGGACGTCTCCACGCTTTCTGCCACGCTGTGCCAGGCAAGTGGCACCTGATGGGGGTCATGCTTTCCGCGGGCGGCAGCTTCCGATGGTACCGTGATACACTCGGCGACGTCGAGCGGCAGACGGCGGAGCGGCTCGGGCGCGACCCGTACGATCTTCTGACGGAGGCCGCGGCCGCCGTTCCCGCCGGCTGTGAAGGGCTCCTGTTTCTCCCATACCTTACCGGCGAGAGAACCCCCTATCCAAACCCCAACGCGCGCGGTGTCTTCTTCGGACTCACCCTCAGACACACGAAAGCCCATATGACAAGGGCAGTCCTCGAGGGGGTGACGTTCGGACTTCGGGACTCCCTTGAGCTGATGCGTTCGCTTAACCTGACGATCCGCGAAGTGCGGGGGTCGGGGGGCGGAGCACGCAGCCCCCTCTGGCGGCAGATCATGGCCGATATTTTTGGCTGCGGCATCACGACGGTCAACGCAACGGAAGGAGCGGCGTACGGCGCGGCGCTTCTGGCGGGAGCGGGAACGGGCGTGTATCATTCCGTGGAAGATGCCTGTCGTCAAGTCATCAAGCCCTCAGGTTCAACGGCTCCCGGCAAGCAGGCGGAAACATACCAGCCGTACTACCGGGAGTATCGTCACCTGTATGCTTCGCTGGCCGGAAACTTCGATGATGTCGCGGAACTAACACAAGGGTAAGCCCCGCACCGCCCATCATGGAAATCAAGCGGCCGGTCCTTGCCCGCATTCTCCCCCTGATCTTCATCCACACACCCGAGCCCATGAGACCCGTGAACCGGCTGATCATCGCACTCCTTTCCTTTGGACTCATCCTCATCGGCTGCAGGCCCCTTCAGGAACTCCAGCAGGAACGCGTCCGCGATCTGAGCGCGGCGCTCAAAAACAGGCAGCTGCCCTTCACCGTCCCGCCCGGGACAAAGCTCGACAGCGTGATCATCGATCCGGCCTCAAAGAAAGTCACAGTTCGGCTCTCCAAGGAATTTTCCTATCAACCGTACCGCCCCGACAACGTCAAGTCCATCAACAGGGGGATCCAGACTTTCCTTAGCGACCTCTTCGACGGCTACGCATTTTCGGTCCAGACAATGGGTCACCCGATCGAGGAATTGGTGCCGAACTACTACCGGCCGGATCCTTCAATGGCCGACCGTTCGCGCATGCCCCGGCAGGAGGAGGACAGACCCTTCGCTGTTGTTCAAAACATCAGCAAGCCGATCGCGCCATCGGCCGGCCTCCAGAAAAGGAACATCGTTCTCTGGCATAGCCATGGATGGTACTACAACAACAAGGAAGACCGATGGGAATGGCAGCGTCCCCGTCTCTTCGAAACGGTGGAAGATCTCGTCCCCATGTCGTTTACGATTCCCTACCTTGTCCCGATGCTGGAGAACGCTGGCGCAAACGTGTTCCTACCTCGAGAGAGGGACATCCAGACCAACGAAGCCGTGGTCGACGGCGACACGCCCGGGGCGTCCTATCGCGAAGCCGGCGGGACAAAGGGCCTCGCATGGAAAAAGGGAGACGGCCCCGGATTCGCGCGGGGGACACCCCCCTATGCGGTGAATGTCAACCCTTTCTTCGCCGGGACCCATCGCATCACGCCAGCCGACACAGTCCCCACCGCCACGGCAACGTGGACGCCGGACATCCCCGAAGCGGGCTGGTACGCTGTGTACATTTCCTACGGTTCCTCCCGCACCAACGTGCCCGATGCCCACTACACCGTTTTTCATGAGGGAGGGACAACCGAATTCCGGGTGAACCAGCAGGAAGGCGGAGGTACCTGGATATATCTCGGCACGTTCCGGTTCTCTCGTGGCACCGGGTCCGGGAGGGTTGTCCTGACCAATCAGAGTGCCCGGCCAGGCGGACGAGTCGTGTCAGCAGATGCCGTCCGTTTCGGCGGCGGGATGGGCATAGTAGCGCGGAACGGCAGAACCAGCGGCCGGGCCAGATACCTCGAAGCCGCACGATACTACCTCCAGTATGCCGGAATGCCGGATACACTGGTGTACAACCTGAACAAGAGCGAAAACGATTACAGCGACGACTATCAGAGCCGCCCCGAGTACGCAAACTACCTCCGTGGTGCACCCTACGGCCCCAACCGGGACCGGAAACAGCAAGGACTCGGCATCCCGGTGGATCTGACGCTGGCGTTCCACACCGACGCGGGCATCACGCACAACGACACGACGATCGGCACGCTCTCCATTTTCAGCACAGAAGACGCGGAATCGACGTTCGTGTTCCCGGACAGTGTCTCACGGCTCGCCAACCGCGACCTGGCCGACATCCTCCAGACGCAGCTCGTCAGCGACATCCGAATGCTTCATGATCCGTGGTGGAACCGGCGACAGCTTATGAATTCGAAGTACAGCGAAGCGTTCCGGCCCAACGTCCCGGGAGTTCTCCTGGAGCTCCTGTCGCACCAGAACTTCCTCGATATGAAGTTCATGCTTGACCCGAGGTTCCGCTTCGACGTCGCCCGTGCCATCTACAAGGCCATGCTCCGGTTCCTCACATACCAGCACTCCCTCCCGTACGTCGTCCAACCGCTCCCCCCGTCACATCTGTCAACAGAGTTCACACCCGACGGTGGAGTTCTGCTCCGGTGGCGGCCGACCCTTGACCAGATTGAACCTACGGCAGCTCCCGATCTCTACATCGTGTATACGAGAATCAATGACGGCGGGTTTGACAACGGCATACTCGCTGACCGACCTTCAGCGGTGATGCACGGAATCGCGACCGGAACCATCTACAGCTACAAGGTCGCTGCAGTCAACAGTGGAGGTGAAAGCTTTCCATCCGAGATCCTCTCCGTCTGCCGGGTGGACGGCGGGAAACAGACGGCGATGATCATCAACGGCTTCGACAGGGTCGCGGGTCCGGCAACCGTGGAGACGCCCGCATTCACGGGATTCCTCAACGACCTCGATGCCGGAGTTCCGGACCGGTACGCCTTGAACTTCACCGGGACCCAGTATGACTTCAACCCCGGGTCACCTTTCAGGACCAACGACGCCCCCGGACACGGCGCGAGCCACGCCGACCGTGAAGGGACGGTCATTGCGGGCAACTCATTTGACTATCCGTTCATCCACGGCCAATCCCTCCGCGCGAACGGTCTCTCCTTCCTCTCCGCGAGCAGAGACGCCGTGACAGACACAATGGTGGATCTGAGCCGCTACCACATCGTGGATCTGATCCTCGGAAAGCAGAGAGAAACACGCCGGCCACGGCCCGCCATGGATTCTCTCCGCGGAACGATGTACGCCGCTTTCCCACCGGGATTCCGCGCTGCGCTAACGGGCTTCTGCAAATCGGGCGGCCGTCTCTTTGTGTCGGGTGCCTATGTGGGAACCGACCTGTTCGCCGGCATGAAAACAGACAGCACGAAGATCCGCTTCGCGAAAGAGATCCTCCACATGACCTGGGTAACGGACCATGCCGCAAGGACGGGGAAGGTCTTTTCCGTGTCGCCGTCGTTTCTGGCACCCGATGAGTGGACGGCCTTTCGCCCCGACCTTGATCGGGAGATGTACGGCGTGGAATCCCCCGACGCTCTCGCCCCGGCAAACGGAGCGAAATTGGTCCTGCGGTACGCCGAAAACCAATTCGGCGCCGCAACGGCGTTCAAGGGCGAATACCGAGTCGTGGTGTTCGGTTTCCCGTTTGAGACGATCGCGGAGGCAGGTAAGCGGAATGAGGTGATGCGGGCGGTGGTGAATTTCCTCGGTAGCCCATGAATGACCACGGGATCTATCCCGTGGCGACCGTCACCAGATCCTTTCCATACGCAAACAACGCCGGGGTTCCACCGGTATGCCAGAACAAAACCGTGCTCCCCTCGTGGAGGTCCCTGCGGCGGATCATGTTGATCATCCCGCCCAACGCACGGCCGGTGTAGACCGGATCGAGGAGAAGGCCTTCGAGATGAGCCGTGAGATGGATCGCTTCACGCTCCAGTTCCGACACAATGCCGTAACCGCTCCCGAGGTAGTTGTACCGCACGGTGAAATCGGGCGGTGAACACGTGATGTCGAGTCCGAGCTGCCGAGCGGTTGCATTGGAAATTCCCGCCATCTCTTCCTCGTAGGTCTCGGTCCCACGTTCGCCCTTGTCAATGCTGACCCCGACGATCGATCCGGAAAACCCGTACAGCTTTGCACCGAGAACCAGACCGGCCTGGGTTCCTCCGGAACTCGAAGCCACAACGATGTGATCTACCATCACGCCCGATGCCTTCATCTGTCCGATCAGTTCGTGCATGGCCGCAACATAGCCAGCCGCCCCTACGCCGTTTGACCCGCCATAGGGAATGAGATATGGTTTCCGCCCTCGCGCGCGGAGCAAGGAGGCGATTTCCTCCATCCTCTCCCCGCGCCTCTCCACGCCGGTCCAGTGCACCGAGGCGCCAAGGAGATGATCCAGCAGCAGATTGCCGTCGGGAATCCCCGCAGGTTCGCCCCCGAGAACGAGCTCACAGCGCAACCCTGCACAAGCCGCCGCAGCTGCGGTTTGACGACAGTGGTTGGACTGGGCCGCTCCTGCAGTGATGATAGTGTCAGCACCCTGCCGCAGGGCATCAGCGATCAAGAACTCAAGCTTTCGGGTCTTGTTCCCTCCCATGGCAAGTCCCGTGTGGTCATCACGCTTGATGAACAGCCGCGGTCCGCCGAGCTCCTTCGACAGCCTCTTCATTTCATGCAGAGGCGTCGGGAAAAAACCGAGGGGGAAAAGGGGGAGAGCGTTCGCCATGGTATCCGTTTTGTGCCGATCCTGAATGTCAGAGAATCTGTCCCTTGCGAGTCAGCTCTCGGTCCAGCACCCTCGCATTCTCGACAACAGTCTCCAAAAGGGCCCAGAAGTCCCTACCGTGATTCCTGATTCTGGTGTGAGCGAGCTCGTGAAGAATCACATAGTCGACCAGGTGATCGGGGAGGCGCATGAGCTGGAGGTTCAGATTGACGGTTCCCCTGAGAGAGCAGCTCCCCCAGCGGGAGCGAAGATTCTTCACGGCTACGCGGTCATAGGTGAATCCGTAGTTGCGTGCGAGGTGCTCGACACGGAGCGGGAGGTATGCCACGGCTTCTCTCCGGTAGGCGGAGAGGACACCCTTCCGGATTGCCCGGCGTACGGCCGGATCGCCAGCATCAACCGACGCCGGATGCCGCACACGGATGACACCCCCGTGGACCCGCACTGAAACCGGTCCATCCTGATGAGGGATCATCTCGAGTTTGTGCGTTCGGGTTACGTTTCCCCCCGGCGTTGCCGGGAGAATCGCCGCCTCTTCATGCAGCCGCACTTCCCCAAGCCTCTTCAGGATCCAGTCCGTTTTCGATTGGACGAGCTGCCGCGCGATCGCGAGACTGATGAAGCGCGGATAGGAAACCGTGACGCCATCGAAGGGTTTCACCCTGATCGCTACTCTCCGCGCCCGCGGATTCCGGCGAAAGACAACTTCACCCGCGCCATCGATGGTGACGATCTGCGTCTTCATCTGTCAGTCACCGGGCGGATAGTGCCGCCGCAGCGCCCCCCGCTCCTATCCCCCACTCCGGTCCTCCGGTTCTTGCAGCTTGAACCTGACTCTCAGGGCACCTTCTTCGAACGTCGTCGACACGATCCGGAATCTCCCGATTTCAACCGTTGACGTCACATGCATACCGCTGCACGCACAGGCATCGTGGTCTCCAATGCGGATAATGCGTATGGTTTCCCCCGTTTCCTCAGGCAGGCGACGCAAATCGTACAGTCTCTCCGCCTCGGAGCGCGGGATGATCTCCTCCCGGACACCGGCGTCGGAGGCAATAATCTCATTCACCCGGCTTTCGATTTCCATCGTCTCTCCGGCGGTCAACGCGCGGGTGAACACGTAATCCGCCTTCGACTTCTTCTTCTCGAGGTGTGTCGTGAAGGGCCTCCCGCAGCCGAACATTTTTACCAACACACCGGTAAGGATGTGTTCGGCAGAGTGCATCCGCGGATCGGCCTCCTTGGTCATGTCAGCACCCGGGCATCACTGAGGAGGATTCCATCCCTTCCGGTTCCACTTGATCAGCTCAACGTTCACATTCCCGATCAGGACTTTGAGCTTGCCCTTCAGCGGCACGGCAGCGGAATCATCGCTGAACCAGCCGCGGAAATCGCCGGTCATCCCGTAAATGCCCTCAACAGTCGTGGTTCCGGTGAGCTCGACAGCCTTCACCGGCTGCTCAAGGACATCCAACTCCTCGGTGACCTTCTTGCTCGAGAAGTTGAACGTCGTCGTCCCGAGCTTTCCGTAGAGAACGGTCGGTACATCGATTGATTTATCCGTGTGAACAAAAGCGCGTGGCAGGTAGGCAATGGAAAGCCCATCCATGAAGTCGACGCTGTGAAGGTGAAGAGTGTCCTTCACAGTTCGATTGTCTGGTTTGGACTGAGGGTCCTTCTGCACCGTCGCCTCCACTTTCAGGCGATTGTTCGACAGCTCGTAGACGTAGTCCATTCCCGTCCACTCGCGTTCTTTCTTATCGATCGACCGAGAGCCCCGGGAGAACAACGAGGAATCCATCGTTGTGTAGTGGATGGAATGAAGATCGACAAACGGCACGTCTTCATACGAATCGACATAGGCCTCCGCCGTGTAGTTCCGGAACGTTTTCACGCGAACACTGCCGAGCTTGAAAACGGTCCAGCTGACTTCGTAGACCAGGTCCTCTTCCTCCGCCATGATATGCGCGCAGTATGCGGGCGGAGGAACAGGAATTCTGCTGTCGGCGGGGAGCATGACAAGGCCCAGCGAAACAAGGCCCAGCGAAAAAAGGGTGATTCCGCGACGGGATGTCTTCATTGCAGGTTCCTTGAGACGAAACAGCCAAAAGATAAAGCACATTGCCCTGACAAGCAAGCACGGAAGAGAGGACCGCGTTTGCGCACAGGTAACCAGAACTTCCCGGATCAATGCTCCTCCCGTCAATGCTCCTCCCGTTGCTGCCTCGATAGACTTTGTCCGCCGAAAGCTCTATCTTCTCCCGTCTTTCATAATTCATGAATCTCCCAACTCCCAGGCCGGGTATCATGCAAAAGGTGACCTTCAATCAGGATCTCGCCAACATCCGGATGTCCCCCATCGTGTCGATCAGCGAGGAGGTACGCAGACGGGCCCCACAGTTCCAGCACGAAACGGGGAAGCAGTTCGTTCTGTTCCAGAGAGGGGAAATCGACTTTGCGACGCCGCAGTATATTGTTGAAGCCGCGAAGCGTGCGCTCGACGCTGGACTCACCAAATACCCAAAGTCGGGCGGCGAGGACCCTCTCAAAGACGCCATCCTGATGAAACTGCGTGAGTTCAACAAGGCCGGTGGCCTGACACGTGATAACATCGTCTGCACCTACGGCGGACAGGAGGCGCTTGAACTTTCCTTCAAGCTCTTCGCGGGAAAAAGGGGCGCGGGATTTGCCCCGTGCTGGAGTTGCGTGCTCGAGAATTTCGTACCGTTCGCAAATATTGACTTTGTGGAAGTCCCGCTCGGAAAGGATTTCAGCATTGACTTCGGAAAGCTGGAGGAGATCATCAAACAGGTCTCGTTTTTCTATCTCAATACGCCGCAAAACCCCACCGGCAAGCTCTTCACCGAGGATGAGGTCCGCAGGATCGCCGGGCTCTGCGACCGGTATGGCGTCTACCTGATTTCCGACGAAGCCTACGAGCGAATCACCTATGACGGCCAAACGCACTTCAGTCCGCTTTCATTGCCTATGGAGAATATGATCGCCTGTTACACATTTTCCAAGACATACTCCATGACCGGCTGGCGGCTCGGCTATCTTGTCACCCGCAACACGGCAATCGCGAAACTGGTCACGCTCGGCGACTACACGCAGACCGCCGGCGTCGTGACCTTCCTGCAGCATGCCGGGAAGGAAGCGATCGAGAATAGAACGGAGGAGTCAAAGTTCCTGAAAGAGATGATCGCGGAATTCCAGATCAGGCGGGACGTGTTGTATAGCGGGTTGAAGGGTATCCCCGGGATTGAAGTGGAGAAACCAGCGGGCGCGTTCTACCTGTTCCCCAACTTCACCAAACTGATCCCGTCGAATCTCGCCGGACATGAGCGACACCGGAACATCTGGAACCGCCTGATGGCGAAGGGGGTCGCCACGGTGTACGGATCCTGCTTCGGCCAGCATTTCGGCGACAATGTGCGATTTTCGTTTTCGACCACACCGGTGGAGAAAATCAAAGAGGGAGTAGACAGGATGAAAGAGGTTCTTGTGTAGACACGCCGTGCCCGGCCTATTTCATCGGAACGACTTTCTCGCGAAGCGCCTTCGCCACTGCCTGGGATTTTGAATGGACGTGAAGCTTGTCGTAAATGTTCCGGATATGGGCCCGTATGGTGAAAGGACTCAGGAACAGTTTGTCGGCAATCTGCTTGTAGTCGTCTCCCCGCGTCAGAAGCTGGAGCACCTCCAGTTCTCGCGGAGTGAGCTGATAGTCGGCCCTCGGCGGGGGGACATTCTGCCGGAAGAGCTCGAGGACTTTTCGGGCAATGTGGGGAGACATGGGAGTGCCGCCGCCAAAGGCGTGCTCGACAGCTTCCAGCAGCTGCGCCGGCATCACCGGTTTCGTTACGTAACCGCTGGCCCCCGCACAGATGGCCTTGAAGACGTTTTCATCGTCCTCGAGGACCGAAAGAATAACGATTTCCACACGAGGGTATCGCGCTTTCAGCAGTGCCGTCGCCTCGATGCCGGACATGCCCGGCAGGTTGATGTCCATGAGGATCACATCAGGCATGAGGTTCGCTATGCCTTCGATGCACTTCTCTGCCGTCGCATACTCCCCTGCTACGCGGCAACCCGCGGAGGTACTGAGGATGTATGACGTCCCCATCCTGATATCCGGATGGTCTTCCACAATGGCAACAGCGATCGGCATTGGTCCCTAATGACGTGGTGAACGGCGCCCCCTAACAGTATCACAAGGTTTCACCAGACCGGCAATAGGCAATCTGTTCTATATTGGGCCGCCGGCAGATTTCTTTCGTTAGAAGACTACAACGGCACCTTGACCTCCACGGTCGTCCCCGCTCCCCGATTTGAGACAATGGTGAGGGTTCCGCCCAGCTGGCCAGCCCGCATCTTCATTGTCCCCATCCCTTTCCCCTCTGATGCGGCAAGCGCCGTAAAACCCGCTCCGTTGTCCCGGACCCGTACGGTCAAAATGCCCGATGAAAACCAATGGTCGATGGAGAGCTCGCTGCAGCCGGCGTGCCTGACAGCATTGGACACCGCTTCCTTGAGGAGCAGCCAGAGATTTCTCCGCCGTTCCGGTGAGAGGTTTGATCCCGGCAGCATCTCCCGCATGGGCTCAGCACAATGAAGTGCAATGTCCCGGGCCCGGCATGCAGGGAGCGCTGTATCCCGCAGCTTCAGCACCAGATCGTATACCGTCTCGGGTTTCGGATCGATCGCCCAGATGATGTCCCGGATGGAGTTGATCGAGTCCTGCGACAGACTGGTGATCCGGTCGAGCAGCTGCGTTTGCTCCGGCGGGATTGTCCCTCGGCTCGCAGAGGTATCAGAGACGATTTTGCTGAACATTGCGATGCTGCTCAGATTCGACGCGAGTTCATCATGAAGATCGGCGGCGATCCGCGTGCGAAGACGCTCGATCTCCACCAGTTTCTTTACCCTGTAGCGGTGTAGCCCGAGAACCACGAGTCCGGCCGACGCGATTGCAGTCAGCAGAAACCACCAGGTTCTCCAGAAGGGGGGCTGCACCACGACACGGACGGACGCCCCACCATCGTTCCAGACCCCGTCATTGTTGGAGCCCCGTACCCGGAAGACGTACGATCCCGGATCAAGATGTGTGTAGGCCACATACCGCCTGGTGCCGGAGTGTACCCATTCTCTGTCGAAACCCTCGAGACGGTATGCATACTGGTTCTTCCCGGGCGCGGAAAAATTGAGGGCTGAAAATTCGAAGGAGAGGAAATTCTCCTGGTACGAGACAGAAATCTCATCAGTGCTCCAGATCGCCCGCTCGAGCTGGGCAGGGCGGTCAAACAGTTTGAAGCTCGTGATCAGCACCGGCGGAACATGCGTGTTGATATGAATGCTATCGGGATGGAACGCCGTGAACCCGTTGACCCCGCCGAAGTAGAACACCCCGTCCCGCCCGCGCCAGAAGGCACCCTGGTTGAACTCGTCACCCTGCAGCCCGTCCCGCTCATCGTAGTTCCGAAAGGATCTTGCGGAAGGGTTGAATTTCGAAAGGCCTTTGTTGGTGCTGAGCCAGAGGTTGCCACGGCCGTCGGGGAGAACGCCGTACACGACGTTGTTGGGAAGGCCGTCCGTCTCGCTAAAGTGCTCAAAGGAATCGGTCGCCGGGTCGTACCTGTCCAACCCTCCTCCCCACGTCCCCAGCCAGAGAACACCTTCCGCATCTTCCTTGATGCACCAGACCGTGTTGTTGCTGAGGCTCGTGGGATTGTCCGCCTCGTGTTTGTACTGTCTCAAAGATCCGGTGGCGCGATCGTATTTCTTCAACCCTTCGTTCCAGGTCCCGAGCCAAAGAATACCCTGCCGGTCTTCGTGGATGGCCCAGATGCTCGTTCCGCTTGATCCCATCGCACGGTCGGATCCCAGGAGTACGAGATCAACGCGGCCGGTTTTCCGGTCGAATCGGTTCAGTCCGTTCCCGGTCGTCCCCACCCAGAATGTTCCCTCCCGCGTCTCAAGCAACGTCATGATCGAGTTCCCGCTCAAACTCCGGGGATCTCGGGGGTGATGGCGGTGGTGGACAAACCGGTTCCGTGAACGGTCGTAGAGGTCGAGCCCGCCGCCTTCCGTGCCGATCCACATGTCGCCGGACCGGTCTTCATAGATTGTGAGGACGGCATTGCTGCTCAGGCTGTGCGGATTGAGGGGTTCATGGCGGAAGTGCGTAAACGGCCCGCCGGCACGCCCCGCGCGATCGAGCCCTCCCCCTGTTGTGCCGATCCAGAGAGCACCATCCCGGTCTTCCCGTATTGCTCGCACGCTGGAAGACCCGATGGCCCCGGGATCACGCGGATTGGCCCTGACATGAAGAAAGCGTTCATGGTTTGGGTCGGAACAAATCACCCCAGCATCAGACGACCCTATCCAGAAAATACCTGTGGAGTCCCGGTGCATGGAATAGAGCCGGTCGCTCGGCAGCGATGCCGCATCCGAGGCCTCCCGCCGGAAAGAGGTGAACGTCCTGCGAAGCGGGTCGAAGCGGTTCAATCCCCCGCTCGCCGTGGCAACCCACAGGCTTCCGCTTCCGTCTTCGCAGAGAGAGATCGGGGTGTCGTCACTGAGACTGGAGGGATCCTCCGGATTATGGCGGTAGCAGATAAATTTCCCCGTCCGGCGATCGAACTTGTTCAGACCTTCGTCCTGCGTCCCAACCCAGATCGCCCCGGAGTGGTCCTCGAGGAGGAACAGCACCCTATCCCCGCTGAGACTGGTCGGATCCTTTGGATTATGCGCGTACCGGCTGGATGTCCCGGTGCGCCTGTCGAACGAGACCAGCCCGTTCCACGTGCCGATCCAGAGGAGGCCGTCCGTATCCTCGATCATACAGCGAATGAAGTTGCTGCTCGGATCGCCGGGGTTCTTGCTCTCAACACGGACGTGGGTGAATGTGCCGCGTGTGCGGTCTAGCCGGTTGAGCCCTGCACCCCATGTTCCGACCCAGAGCGATCCGTCCGAGTCCTCGCAGAGCGCTGTGATGTTGTTCCCGGAGATGCTCCCCGCACGGGCGGTGTCGTGACGGAAGCGGAGAAACCTGTCCCCTTCCGGGTCGTAACAGTTCAGGCCGGCGTTCAGCGTACCGACCCAGATCTTCCCATCCCTTCCCTGGAGAAGGCACCAGATATAGTTGTCGGAGACCGAGCTCGTGTCCGTCGGGATACTCCGGTAGATCGTGAAGACCGAGCCATCGAACCGGTTCAGGCCGTCCTGTGTTCCAAACCAGAGGAACCCCCGGCGGTCCTGCAGGATAGCGTTGACGGTGGACTGCGAGAGGCCTTGCTGGGTGGAGTATTGGTGGAAGCGCATCGGGTGGGATTGCGCAAAAGCCGCCTCACCGAGAATGGCGAGACAAAGGACTGCCACCGGAAGGCATGCGCGTGGCGAGAGAAGCGCGGAACGCACGGAAGCAACCACCAAGACCTCTGGGACTGGGAACGGATGGAAAAATGTAGGGAGTGCGTGATCTATTGTCAAGCGACGAAAATCCGTCCAGCCGGCATCCTATTGAATCACCACGGAAGCATGCTCATATTCAAAAGACACGTCGGTCCCCATGAAGAGCATCTTGAGCAGATCCCTGTAGAAGCCGTACAGGGGGATGCGGCGCGACACTTCACTCCGTAACGCATCGCGCCGGAGTTTGAACGACCGGTGCGACGGCCCCGCCATGTGATCGAGCTCCATGAAGTAGTTGCCCAGCGGCTGCACCTGGATTTCGAACAGGCGGTCGTGCCACCGTGCCACGCTCTTTAACGCCCTCCAGCCGGTTTTCTTGCTGTGTAAGGGGTCGCATGTCAGGTAGTCTTTCGTTTCAATGAACTCCAGGAGACGACTCGCGGTCGCGGGTCCATTGTCCTGGAGCACCAGGCCCTCGATGCCACCGCGCTGCGCCAGGTCCGGGCCTGAAAGAGCGATTTCCCGAATCTGCTCATGCACGCGCCTGCACGTCGGTTCGTCCTCACAGATGATCTTCACGCCGAAGATGTCCTTGACGTATTTGCTGAAGTGCCGGAGATGCTTGTCCCGCGAGACCACCTGGTCCAGCAGGAAGATCTCATCCGTGACTTTGTTCCACAGTTCTTCCTCTGCTTTGACGCGGGACGTCAGGCGGTTGACACCGCTCCCGGGACGCACGGGCGGGAGATATTCGACGAAGTTGGCGGACAACTTCAACGGAACCCATGCGCGGTCTTTCTGGTACCGAAAATTGTCCAGCATCTGGTTTCCGAGATCGATGTCCGTCACCGAGAAGAGCACCTCCCGCGTGATCCGTTCCCGGATGAGGAACGGCCGGTTTTCGCCTCCGGGGAGAACGCCGATGACGTTGCTGTGGAGCTCGAACTCTCCCTCGAGGAGGATCGAAGCCAGAATGTGGGAAAGGACATGAAGATGCCGCTCGCCGTCCAGGATGTTCCGACGGAAGGAATCCCGGACACGCATGATGAAATCACGCGGGAGCTCGATCCGGACATGCAGTTCCGGATCTGCCTCCTGCTCCGACTTCTTCTCCTGGAGGTACGCGATGAACTGATGGATGACGGGGTCCTGCACCGCCATAAACAGCGGAGAGCGCACACCGTGGAAGGCATCAAGGGAATTCATGCGGGGCCCTGGCTTTTCTGTCTGAAATTCACAGAAGTTAAGTGATTACGAACATGCGCCTGAGTTTAGAAAAGACAATCCGCAGATAGGTTAATATACTTCACACCAAGACCAAAACGCAAGTGCTTTGTGAAGGTTGTGACGGCGAACAAGCCGCGTTCCGCTGGACATGCAAGCGAAGGATCTTGCAGTCGCCGGAGGATCGAAGGCGACAAGGCGTTCTGCGGTCACCAAAGCGCCTGGGAGAACTTGCCCAGCACTGGTTAACCCGGCCGGGAGTCCCTTCGGCAGATCGATCTGTACCGTGCAGGCGCACTCACGCCGGCAAGCTGGAGGGATTGCGTGATCTCCCCACCGGGGTTTCTCCGGAAAGCCGGATCTGGAAACGCACCTCTCTGTATTCCAAGCAGCGCATTTTCCGGTCCAACAGGACTCCCATTTCACGGCAGCACGGCACCGCCACCTGCCCACGGACGCAGACCAGCCTTCGAGCCGGGAAGCTGCACGGCATCCGCTGGCACGGGATCCCCGTCTGTCTCTCCATGACACACGGCTTCATTTCGCCCCGGCGATGTTTGCAGAAGGAATCCGCTGATCGGCGGAGTCGTCCCGCCGGGGCATTCACAGTTGTTCTGCATCTCTTGTTTCTCTGATTCCTCTTGCCTACTTTACGGAAGAAATCCACCAACAAGCATCCATTCCCGTGCCCTCCGATACGCGTTACGACTCCATGCCGTACACCCGCTGCGGAAGAAGCGGGCTGAGGTTACCCCGTCTGTCTCTTGGGCTCTGGCACAACTTCGGCGGGGTTGACGATCCCGAGAAAGCCCGCAGCATCATCCTCCGTGCGTTTGACCTCGGCATCACACACTTTGACCTGGCAAACAATTACGGCCCGCCGCCCGGCTCAGCCGAGGAAACGTTTGGCCGCATTTTCCGCCAGGACCTTTTCTACCACCGGGACGAGCTCATCGTGTCGACCAAAGCCGGCTATTCCATGTGGCCGGGACCGTACGGTGATTGGGGTTCCCGCAAATATCTCCTGGCGAGCCTCGACCAGAGCCTGAAGCGGATGGGAATCGACTACGTTGATATCTTCTACTCGCATCGCCCCGACCCGGACACGCCTCTCGAAGAGACCATGGGCGCCCTTGACCAAGCCGTTCGGAACGGCAAGGCGCTCTATGCGGGGATCTCCAATTACAGCACCGAACAGACCCGCGTGGCGGCAAAAATCCTCCGCGACCTCGGGACACCCTGCCTCATCCATCAACCGGTCTACAACATGTTCAGGCGGTGGGTCGAGGATGGGTTGCTTCAGGCGCTCGCCGAAGAAGGAATCGGCTGCATCGCTTTCTCCCCGCTGGCCCAGGGACTTCTCACGGACCGGTACCTCCAGGGCATTCCCGCCGATTCACGGGCGGGCAAACCCCACGGCTTTCTCAGGCCAGCGGATATTAATGACGGGAATATCGCAAAGGTGCGGAAGCTCGATGAGCTGGCGCGATCGCGTGGACAGAAACTCGCACAGATGGCCATCGCGTGGGTGCTGCGTTACACTGCGGTGACATCGGCACTCATCGGCGCCAGCAGCATACAGCAGATCGAGGAAGGCGTGTCGGCGCTGACCAACCTCCCGTTCAGCACCGAAGAGCTCAGAAGCATCGACGCGATCCTGGGGGGCGGTCCGGGCTGAGACCATTGCGGTACGAGCCGGCCAGACTGTGCAGGAGTCCAGACTTTTCCACGGGAGGTGACTGCTCGTTGCCCGGAGCGGGAATAAAAAACCCGCGGAGTGAAATCCTCCCCCAGGTCTCGATTGGGGAGACATCTCTCCCAGCAGGTTGAACCTCTCAGACACGGAGCCGGACACATTCCGGCTTCACTTCCTCGCGAGTTTCTCCCCTTTCAGTTCGCGCACGACAGCTGCCCACACCCAACCCACCTTTCCCGTTTTCGTCTCGATCTGTACCCACCCTGGACCGGCATCTCCGTAGTACCGCTTGAGAATGGTGACACACTCATTGTTCCGGACACTCCCGCGCACAGGTTTCGCGTCGAGGGAATGCCCCGCCCGGAGCCCGGCACTCGGCACGGTCACGATTCCTTGCGGGCCCTGCGGCTTCTTTGGCCCGGCTGCCGTTGCCGGGGCCGGAGGAGGAGGCAGGACCTTCTCAACTGCAACGATCGGCTCTTCCATGATCGGCAGCGCATTGAACGTGGCCGCCTCGAGCGTCGAAGGCTTTTTCGCAAACAGCATGATCGCGCTGCTCACAAGAACAATCCCCACTCCGATGAGCAAAATGGCTGTCGCCGCCGCACCTGTGCGGGTCCTCACTTTGAATGGGGTGGAGGCATGATGCCCGGCCCGACCGCGGACCGGAGCCCGGTCCGGTTCCTGGGGGAGTTGAGACCGCTTGCTCGTCACTTCCTCCACGATTGGAGGAACGTCCTCTGCCGCAGGTTCCACCTTCTCTTCTGCGGTGGACAAAACCGTCGCCGGAGCCGGACTATCGGCGGCCGCCTCAGGAACAGGTGCTGCGATCGGCGACTCCTCCTTCTGAAGAACGCTGAGCGGGGAAACACTCGTCGTGAAGTACTTTCCGTCGATCCGCTCATCCTTGATATGTTCGCCCACCCAGGCAAGTGTAAAGACCTTAACTTCGGCCCGGGGAAGTGCCTGTCGGATTGCGCCCTTGATCGATTCGAAGGTCGCTGGCGTGGTGTCGACATCTCCCACAACAAGCACCCGTGCTGTCGCCGGAAGGAACGATTTGTCGAACCGGTACATCTCTGCACTTGCCCCGGCATTGTCGGGATCCTTCACAAAGCCGTCGAGTCCGGCGGCGACACGCTGGAGCCGTGCCGGACAGTACTTCGAATTCGTCTTTCGCGCGATGGCAACGCCCAGTTTGTCTAGAGGTGTTGTTCCGCCCGCCACCTTCTCTTTGGGAGCCAGCGCGCGCACAACAACGTCGCACGAGAACGAATGACTCACGACAAGAGAAGCAAGACGGATCCATTGAGTGGTTTGCGGTTCCCGGCCGCTCTTGAAGTCCAGGAGATACTTCGCCATCTGTTCCTGCTCTTCCTTCGCAGCGGGATGCGCCGGCAGAAGCAGCTGTGATTCAGTGGCTGATGGAATACCGGACCAGAGGTCGGGAAAGGCTTGATTTTCAGTCATGGGTAACATGCCCTCGTGCTGTACACTCATTGCTATCTCGTTGCAATCAGAGTGCCAGACGGGAGTCAGTGCAGACAGTGCGAAATTTCCAATATTCTGAAGGAAAAGGGTGCCACATGAGGTCATCTTTACCACCCGTTTTTGAAAAAAAACCAAAAAAAAGCCGCGTTTATGGTAACGCAGCCCTTTTTCGATCATGCGTTCAGGTTCAACCGGGAACCCCGGTTCCCGGTCGCGCCCTACTGAAAACCTCCGGCCACCAAATCCCTCCCGTGATGAAAACGGTCTTCGACTCACTTCATTGGATCTGCCGCGTCATGGAAGGGGTCCGCAGAGCAACGAGCTTCACCAGGAGCAGCCCCGCAAGGAACCCGCCGATGTGTGCGCCGTAAGCTACTCCCCCTCCCTGTTCTCCGCCGAGCATTCCCAATCCGCTGATGAGCTGGAACACAAACCAGAGGCCGATCGCCACCAGCGCGGGGACCTCCTGCAGCACATAGAACATCACGACTCTCACCCGCCGCTTCGGGAAGAGAAGCAGGTATCCTCCGAGCACTCCCGAGATTGCGCCCGAGGCCCCCAGGCTCGGTACAAGCAGGTTCGAGCCGAACAGGACCGAAGAGAAGACATGCGCCAGCGACGCCAGGACCCCGCAGACGATATAGAAGAGAAGGTATCGCCCATGCCCCAGTGCATTCTCAACATTGTCGCCAAAGATCCAGAGGAACATCATGTTCCCGAAAAGATGAGCAAAGCCCCCGTGCATGAACATTGACGTGAGCATTGTGAGATACACGGAAAGAGGCGTCGGCTGAAGGCCCGGAACGGAGAAGACTTCGCCGGTTGAGCGGTCCCTGACCATCTGGGTTTCGGTGACAACATCGGTCCCTGTAATGATCTCCTCCGGCACGGTGGAATACGCCATCGTGAACTGCTGGTTGGAGCCAAGGCCCTGCAGGAACACGAAGACGATCACATTGGCGGCAATCAGGAGATAGTTTACCGTCGGACGCATGGTCCGGTCAGAGTTGTCATCACCTACAGGGAAAAGCATGCATGTCTCCTTCGTAACGTTGATGAACTGGCAAGAGAGGCCACGAGGTCGATGAGTTCCATCCCGGTGCCCGCCTGCAGGGGAAAAACCGTTTCCCCCGGACTTCTCTCATGAACCCTGGAGCTTCTCCTCGATCTCTGCGACCAGTTTTTCGACGGCCTCACGCAGCGTCTAGGCCGTCGGACTGTTGCCGCCGCCGTCCTTATCCGAGTTGATGCTTCCCCATTCCGTCGACGCGTCGGCGTCCACCGATGCGTCGGTCTGACTCCCGTTCGCACGAAAGCTCTCCACGAGCTTTCCATCCTTGACGTTGATCAGGTCACCCTGAATGGCAATCGGCGCCGACACCGTCCTTAGCGATGAACCCGCCGATTGGCCCAGCAGGTTGATCCCACCCACGCCGGAGGTGCTGCTGTTGGACTCCGTTTCAGGAATAGTACCGACCACAACACAATCGACGCCGTTCTTCGGCCCGAGTTCCACTGCTTTCTCAACATCGATCGTCGCAGCTTCACTTTCCGCGGATATTATCTGGATGAACTTTGGCTTCTTGGTTTTCAGCATTCAGAACGGATGAGTTTCACGACCTGCTCCCAAAACTGGGGTCCGACACCCGGCGCATCCTCGAACGGCAGGACGCCGATCCTCTGGGCGGCCAACATGCCAGGAAGGAATACTGTCATCATGAGCGCGCGAATGACCGCCGATCGCATAGGAACCTCCTAGTTCTGGACTACTACCTCAGGGTGGATTTCGCAGAAGATATCGGAATCCTGAGGGATCTTCAAGTGGGTGAGCAAAACGGGAGACGTACTTGCCGAATCCGCGCAAACAGGCACTGCGAAAGAGTCTGTCAGCGTGGTCTGTCAAAGCACTCGCTTTACCACACTCACAACAGCCTTCCCGAGCTTCCCTTCATCGACAGTGATCCCCAATCCCGGCCCTTTGGGTACCGCGAGTCTTCCCTCTTTGCGCCGCGGCGCATCGGGTGAAACCGAGAGATCAATGTAGCTGTTGAAATCCGATGAAGTGAACAGGAATTCCGGCCGTGTGCTCCCGGCGAGCTGTGCCATTGTTGCCGTCGTGATGTCACCACCCCAGGAATCTTCAATCGTCATCACAACTCCGACCGATTCGCACAGATTCCTCAGCTGCACGGCCTTTGTCAATCCTCCCACCCGGGAAATCTTGATATTCACCACATCCATTGCCCGATCCGCGTATGCGCGCAGGAACGGCGTGACACCTGTGATGTGCTCATCCAGCACGAAGGGGAGCCGTGTGTGTTCGCGGACCGCCAGACACTCTTCATAACTCACGCATGGCGCCTCGATGTACACGTCCGCATGCTCCAGCGCATTGACTACTCTGATCGCCTGGTGTTGTTCCCAGCCCGTATTCGCATCGGCGACAAGAACATCGCCCTTCTGCAAGACCTGTAGCACCGCTTTTATCCTCATGACATCCTCGTTCGGGTCTCCCCCCACCTTCAGCTGGAACCGTCGGTACCCCTCAGAACGGTAGCGCGTCACGTCCTCTGCCATTTTCGAAGCGCTGTTCTGCGAGATCGCCCTGTAGAGTGGGTAGTCTTCCACCCGCCTTCCGCCAAGCAAGGTGCTCACCGGCAGACCCGCTTTCTTCCCCAGAATATCCCAGCACGCAATGTCCAGCGGAGACTTGACGTAGTTGTGCCCGCCCAGGCGCGAATCCATGAGATTGTTGATCGCTCGGATCGCTGTGGGGTCTTCGCCGATCAGAGCCGGACCCAGCTCCTGGATGCCGGCAGGCACCCCATGGGCAAAGGCATCCATGTATGCAGGGCCCAGCGGGCATACCTCGCCGTACCCCTCCAGCCCTTCGTCAGTTGTGATCCTGACAATAGTACTAATGAATCCCGTAACCGCATGTCCGCCGGACCACGAGTACTTGAGGTCATGGAGTCTGTACGAGACCTGAAAGACGTCGATTTTCGTAATCGTCATGGTTTCCTTCCAACGGTCTTCATGAGACTGAACAGGGTCCGGGTGCCTAACAGCCGGAGCATCGACATCATCACCCCCATGGCCCTCGCTCCCACAAAACACACCGATTCATCACGGCGAGGAATGCTTTTCATCGCTTGATAAATGTCCCGTTTCGATACTCCTCGAGGGCGATGTGCAATTCTTCCTGCGTATTCATCACGATGGGCCCGTACCATGCAACGGGTTCCCCGATCGGTTTCCCGGAAACGAGAAGAAAACGAACGGGTTCATCGTCGGTGGTGATCACAACCTGCTCCCCGTCATCGTACAGGACAAGATGTTCGCTTGGCAGAAGATGCTTCTTGTGGACGTCGAAATAGCCTTCTCCTTCGAAGGCATACGCAAAGACCGTGTGTCCCGGCTTCGTCGGGTGAACGAACTCGGATTTCGCGGGAAGGCTCACATCAAGGTACTCCGGATCGATCACAATATCCCGCACCGGTCCCTTCGTCCCACCGACGTCACCGGCAACGACCTTGATTCTGACTCCATTGTCTGCTGAGACCTCCGGGATTTCAGTGCTTTTGACCTCCTGGTACCGGGGATGCATCATCTTGCTGGAGGCGGGCAGGTTTGCCCAGAGCTGGAATCCCCACATCGCCCCCGCGGCGTCCCCTTCGGGCATTTCCTGATGGATAATACCGCTCCCCGCCGTCATCCACTGCACATCGCCGGAACTGATCGTACCTTTGTTCCCCATGCTGTCCGCATGTTCAACGTTCCCGCTGAGTACATAGGTAATGGTTTCGATGCCGCGATGCGGATGCCACGGAAAACCCTTCCGGTAATCCTGGGGGTCATTGGAACCAAAATGATCAAGCAGCAAGAAAGGGTCAACGTCTTGCACTCCCGTGAAGCCGAACACCCGCTTCAGCCGGACCCCGGCTCCCTCGATCGTCGGCTGACTCTTGATTATTCTCCGGATGGACCTCTTCCTGGTCATATTTCTCCTTCTTGAAGATTGTTCGGAGTGTCAGCAACGAAGAGGGTATGACATTCAGGCCTGGATTCACCTCACATTTTTACCCCCCCGGGGACCTGAAGCCGCGCGGACCGGGCAAGGAGCAAGATGCCCCCACATCTGCCCTCCCGATCGTACCCCGCGTCCTTCCACACCTCTTTTTACAAAATGCCAGCTTGAAACGCAAGTGTGCCCACCTGCGGGCGAGCTCCTTTTTCCGTATATTGGACAACTGTTTCAATCCCTCCACGCCTCTGGTCTCGTAATCCGGGATGAACTCGAAACGGTCAAGCGAGCCCGGAAGAGCCTGCTTTTTCCAGAAAACGAAAACCGATTAAACTGATGCGTTCACATAAGAGGACGCTCGCCGCGCTTCTGATCTTCCCGGTTCTCCTTCTTCCCAGCCGGGCGCATTCTGATGAGCAACTCCGCACCAAGATCGGCCAGATGATCATCGTGGGCTTTGATGGCACGGTGGTCCCGGACAGCATCCGGGTTGATCTTGCCAGGCGAAATCTTGGCGGGGTGATCCTGATGGGAAGAAACTGCGTCTCGCCAACGCAGATCCAGCAGCTGAACGCGCAAATCCAATCCCTCGCACAGACCCCACCGTTCATTGCAGTCGACCAGGAAGGAGGTACCGTTGCACGACTGAACCAGTCGAACGGCTTCGCCGCCACCTTTTCCGCTTACACGTCAGGGACGATGATGAGCTCGGCCGACTCGACGGCGCGCCAGGCGGAGACAATGGCAGCGTGGCTGAGTTCGAGCGGCTTTACCATCAACTTCGCGCCTGTGGTGGATGTGAACGTGAATCCTCAGAGCCCCGCCATCGGGCATTACGGGCGGAGCTTTTCCGGTGATCCCTCGACCGTGGCCCTCCATGCCGGCAGGTTTATCGATGAGTTCCATGCCCGGAGAGTCATCACCACGCTGAAGCATTTCCCGGGACACGGAAGCGCAGGCACGGATTCGCACCTTGACCTTCCTGACATCACGCCAACGTGGGCGGACTCGGAACTCATTCCCTACCGGTCTCTTCTCGCCACGAACAGGGTCGACGTGGTCATGGTCGGCCACCTCTTCAATGCACATGTCGACAGCCTCTCTCCGAGCTCCCTCTCCTTCAGCACCGTCACGGGATTGTTGCGTGGATCTCTGGGCTACAAGGGTGTCGTGATCTCGGACGACCTCTACGCCATGCGGGCCATCACCGATCGGTACGGCTATGAAGAAGCCGCGGTACGCGCGATTAATGCGGGGGTGGATGTGCTACTCTATGTGGGGAGCACGCTCAACGGAAGCTCTCTGGTCCGACAGCTCACCGACACGATAGAGGCTAGAGTGAAGAATGGAATCATCGCGGAAGGCAGAATCAACGAATCGTACGATCGCATTCAGCAACTGAAAGCCCGTTTCGTCGGTGACGGCATCCCCGGAACGTCGCTCGCGTCGACATCGATCCTGCGACAGATACGACTGGAGAACTACCCGAATCCGTTCAATCCGGCTACGACGATGCGATTCCGTATCGATCGTCCGACCCGGGTGACCATGACCATTACCAATGTGCTCGGCCAGGAAATTGCCACGCTGGCGGACCGTCATTTGATGGCTGGGACATACGAATATGCATGGGACGCGAAAGGTCAGCCAACCGGTGTCTATTTTTGCAGGCTACAGACGGAGTCCGGTGCCGTGGTCAGGAGGCTCCTGTTAGTGCGGTGAGCAGGTGACAGTCACCTAGGTGAGCGTCACCTACTATGGTATAATAGAGGACCCCGTTTGGTTGACATAACACTTCCGGCCCAGCGTTTCCACACCCCCTCCAACGAATCTACGTTGGCGGCCGCAGCGCTGATTTCAGTGGCAGACCCTCTGCTGGGACTTATCCGGCGATCGCCGATAACGGGATTCTGAACACGAAGGCCCCGGCAGGATTCATCAAGTCGGGGCCCGCATCACAACCACCGTCGAACCAGGCAAGAGATCAGGTCGCAGGGCGCAACCCCTGCGGACTGCTGTCAGGATTGAACAGTCTGATCGTCTCGTCGTTTAGCAGAACCCAGATGCTGTAAGCACCAAGAATGGTACCGAGGACGGGACGAACAAGACCCAGGAATGATATCACCAGAAGGAGCACCCTAGCCCACTCCTTTCTCTGCAGCACACCGACCGCCCCAATGATCGCCACAAGAGAGACAATAGTCATGATCGTCGCAACCAGAGCAAGAATTAACGGAGCAATGTTCAGTATCTCGATTGGAACCTCGTGCGCCTTGATCGAACCCGATCGTATCAGAACATCAAAGAGATGGCCGAAGCTCGCCGCCAAAGCATAAAGTACCACAGCCCCGAGCAGGACAAATGCGCGATAGACAATATTGAGAATCCCGACAAGGGATATGTGTTTTTCCATTTCCGTTGCTCCTTTCCGGATTTCTTCGGTGAGTCGCCCGTTTCGTTGTACGGTTCCTGACCGGGGAAGTTCTGTCATTTCGCCTGCGTTTTCGGGAGATCCTGGTTCGGGTGAAAGGAACCACTCAACCAGAACCCCTCGGCCCGAGGCCACTGAGCCAATCCGTTATCACGGACCTGTTCTGCTCGTTGACAACTCCCTTCCCGCCAGGGGAGTGCAGCAACTCCAAACGGTCCCTGTACCTCTCGACGATCTTGCCCCGCACCATTTTCAACGTGCTGTTGAGCAAACGGTTCTGCTCCGTGAACGGCTCGTCCAGGAGCGCAACCGCGGACGGCAGCCATCTCTCCGGAAATGTGCCGGCATGCCTTCCGCCCGATCGATACGCTCCAAGTTCCGCCTCCAACAGCTTCAGGAGTCCCTCCTGACCCTCCCGTGCGTCGATTGTCAGATGATGTCGCTTCAACCAATTTAGAAGTGCCTCCCGATTGGGAACCACCAGCGCAACAGTGTATGGTGACTGACTGTTGTACAACATGATCTGATCGATGGAGGGTGAGTTACTCACGATCGTCTCTTCTATCCCCTCCGGACTGTATTTCTCACCGTCGAACCCTATCAGCAGGCTCTTCTCCCGGCCGAGTACGTGGAGAAAGCCGTCCTGGTCGACATAGCCCAGGTCACCCGTGTAGAGCCAACCCTCTCTCAGGGTCTCTTCCGTCGCCTTCTTGTTTTTCCAGTACCCCCACATGACGTTTTCGCCCCGCACGACAATTTCTCCCTGCTGTCCCGGGGGAACTCCCTCCCCCGCCTTGTCGCAGATCCTCACCTCAAGGTTCGGTACGATCACGCCGGACGAACCAAGCTTGTGCCTTTTCGGCGTATTCGCCGAAATGACCGGTGCGGCTTCCGTCAGCCCATAGCCCTGGTACATCGGGATCCCGATCGCATAGAAGAATCGCTGGAGCTCGATGTCGAGCAGCGCACCTCCGCCGATAAAGTATTCGAGACGTCCGCCAAACGACTGTCGGACCTTCTCAAACAGCAGCGCATCGAAGAGCCCGGAAAGCGGCTTCAACAACAATCTCCATCCCGTCCCCCGGTTCCATCCCTCGGCGTTGTACGCATATGCGGTCCTCAGAGCAACCGCAAAAAGCATCTGGGCAGCCTTCCCTTTTCCCCGGACGCCACTCTCGATCCCCTTCCGCAGGTTCTTCGCCAGAGCGGGAACACTCATAAGAAAGGTCGGACGGATTTCGCGAATGTTGAGAGGGATATTTCTCAGCGTTTCCATCGGCGTCTTACCCTGCTGGACCGCTGCGGCACTCGATCCGGTCGAGGCCAGTGCATAGATCCCTGCGGTATGGGCAAAAGCATGGTCCCAAGGCAGGATAAGGAGCGTGCAGAACCATTCAGGGAGCGGGTAAAGCGCAACGCTCTGCTCAACATTCGCCGTATAGTTCCGGTGAGTCAAGACGATCCCTTTCGGGTCGGCAACCGTCCCCGAGGTATAGCAGATATTGGCCGGGTCACAGCCACGAATTGCCTGCCATGTCCGCTCGAACTCACCCCTGTTGCCAGCGAGAAATTCGGCCCCGTTTTCCAGAAGGTGTGCGAATGGGACTTCCCCTTCTCTGGGCGCGCGCCCCCCGTCGAGCAGGATGACTTTTTCGAGGTCCGGCAGCTCTTCCCTGAGCTTTGAGACTTTTCCCGATTGCGTTTCCGAGACGATCACCATTCTGCATCCTGCATGGGACAGTCGGAACTTCAGTTCTGAGGGTTCATCGATCTTGGGAGACAGCGGTACGTTCACGCCGCCTGCGTAGAGAATCCCCAGCTCGGAGATCACCCACTCGCTCCGTCCCTCGGATATGAGCCCGACGCGGTCCCCCTTGCGCAGACCAAGACTGAGCAGCCCTGCAGCGCAACAGTGGGCCAAATCCCGGATCTGCCTGTAGGTCGTCCCACGGTACTCGCCCTCCTTCTTTTCCCAGATGAAGACATTGCCGGCGTATTTCTGGACGCTCTCCTCAAAGAGGAGAGGGAGAGTCCTATCGGATGAGATCGTCATGGCGTTGGGAATTCTGTGGGGGGACGAAAAACCCGCAGGCCGGCGAATGAAAAGTCCCGGGGCCCTGCGGGCTGAGAAAGAGCGTTGGTATGGTCAGGGAAAATTGTGAAAAAAACCGAGAAAAACAATAATGCGTCAGAACCCCTCCAGGAGGCAGGGTCCTGAGAGAGGGCTGGCGGGTCTTCTTGCCGTACGCTAGGAAGCGAGATGAAACCCTGTTCTCCAGGAAAAGGTGTTCCGAATCTGCAGATTTGAACTACGGTAGTCCTTTGGGTGAGGGGCGTTCCATCGAACCTCTACGCCACTTCAGGCGGTTGTTTCCGGGCGATGCATGTGGTCATCCTCCGGACATTCGACGCGACCCCCGGATGCAGGGCAAGCACCAGCCTCGTCACATCGAGACGCGCAAGTTCCTGGTTTCGAGACCCACGATTCCCCGGAGCGAGATGCATGATGGAACATCGTTTGATCATCAGGCCCGCGCCGCGGTATACGTGGTACTGGAACGCGAGGTCGAGGAGATTCACGGCCTTCGGTTGCTCAAGAGCTTTCACTTCGACCAGGTTCCAGCCGTCATCACCCACCGGTTCAAGGACATCCGCCCTGGCAAAAGTGTTCTTGGACTTGAACCCCGCTTCGAACAGCGGCTGCCGAAGAGGAAGCAGCTCTCGGCTTACCGCTGTAACTCGATCGATATCGAGTACCCCCGCGGCGACTTCGATGCCCCCCGTGAACAATGTCTTTGCCACATTGCCAATCTGATGACCGCGGTCATAGGCAGACAGTGTACGACGATCGGGCTTCGGAATCGTCTCCTTGGCATTGACGTGGTGCCAGAGCAACTTCGAGCACTGTAGACCGGCGAGGTATTTTGATTTGGAGACGGTTACGGGGGACATGGCTGTGCTCCTTCGATGATGAACAATTCACAATCTGCCACACACTCGCACGGATCCGGACTAGAGAAGTGACCGTCGCGCCGGGACCGAGCAGTCTGATCCATTCCATGGCTCAAGGTAACCGGAGGTCCGCGCAATTCTGTATCATCGAGTGATACAATTGTCCTGCTCACCATGTAACCCGGTCCGTCTTGACTGCCGTCGACGAATTCAATAGGTTGTTCCTGCACCTTCGAGATCCAACCAACCGACAGAGTCACTGGCCAGCATCCGTGTCCATGACACCCCAGACCCTCAAGACGGCTCGCCTCACCCTGATTCCTTCGACTCTCGAGCTTGCGGATGCAGAACTTGAGGATCCCGCTCGCTTCTCTCAACTCCTCGAAGCAATTATCCCGGCGGCGTGGCCTCCGGAATCCGCCCGTGACGCCTTGCCGCTCTTTCTTGACCTTACGCGGAAGAATCCCGACTGGGTTGGATGGCTGGGCTGGTATGCAGTTCTCGGGAGTGGGAGTGATCGCGTGCTCTGCGCTGGTGCTGGATTCAAAGGACCGCCCGACGCGAGCGGCATGGTGGAGACTGGCTACTCGGTTCTGCCCGAGTTTCAGGGACAGGGAATCGCAGTGGAGATGGTGACAGAATTGGCGCGGTGGGTCCTTGACCAACCGGGTGTCTGTCGCATAGAAGCCGAAACGACGCCCGACAATCTCGCCTCTTGTCGAGTCCTCGAACGTATCGGGTTTGTGCGGGCGGGCGCCGGGATCGAAGCCGGGGGAATTCGATTCAGGCTGGAGCCGGGGAAGAGTGCGGGTTGAGGAATACAGGAAGCCGGGTCCGGGGATCGCAGGAAAATCCGGTTGAGAGAGACGGCTCATGGGCGCCGCGACGGGTTTTCAGGGCATCAAAAAACTTCGAAAAAGATCTCCAGGATACTCTGTCCGGGCCCGCTATCCCTGAAGCGCCCCCGTAATTGCCTTCAGTACCTCTTCAGACTGAAATGGCTTGGCGATGCACTGTAACGCCCCAAGCTGCCTCGCGAGAGTGATTCTCTTCCTGTCCAGGAACCCGCTCACGATGATCACGGGCACTCCCGAGAATCGCGGATCGGCCTTGAACCTTCCGAGGAATTCGAAACCGTCGATGCCGGGTGCCTTGATGTCCGAAATGATCAGGTCGGCCCGCACAACAGCCGCCTGTTCGAGAAAGACTTCCTTCCTCTCGAACCAGACAAATCTGTATCCCCTGTCGCGGCATATTGCAGCAAAGATCTCGACTATCGCTTTGTCGTCGTCGAGGACAGCGATGACCGACTCCCCGGACTTCGTCGCAACATGCTTCGTGGCCGGGCCGGACTCAGGCTTTCCCCCTGACGTGCCGCCGGCGACCACCGCCCGGCACTTCCGGAGACGCTCCTGAATGTCGGGCATTTCCCCGATCAACTCATCCGCACTTTCCACGAGGCGCTCAAGGTAGGCAAGGGCGCGGTTGTCCCCGGGATTGGCCAGGACTGCCGTGATGTAAGCCTCCGCAGCGGCGGCAACCAATCCCTGCCCCTCCAGAGCAATGCCGAGGTTCTTGTGCGCATGCTGCCTGTTCCCGTCGATGCCGATGGCATCCCGACAGTACCGTTCGGCCTCCTTGTGTCGCCTGAGCTGATTCAGGCAGAAGCCGATGTTGTTATGAACCAGATACCAGGTCCGCTTGTCCGTTGGCTCCAGTGAAAGCGCCTGGTAATAGAAACCCAGCGCTCCGTGGAAATCCCTCATCTGCTCCGAGAGCTGCCCGGCGGAGAGAAGAAGGTACGCCTTCCGTTCCGGGTCCTGTGTCACGGATCCGGTCTTCACGAGAATTTCAATCGCCCTTTTCTGTTCGCCGGACCGGCTGTAGAAGAAAGCCAGATCCATCGCCGCCCTTTCGTACGCGAGCCGGTGCTCCTGGAACTTCGAGAGAAGCCTCGCTTCCAGATCTTTGTCGAAAACCGGTCCGTCGGGAGGTGTTTGGCCAGTTGACATGATCATTCAGGAAAAACTATTTCTCGTGTGCATCGGGGTCCACCGCAGCTCGCTGCTCTCCTGCGTTCCGCATCAATCTCTCAACTTGAAACAGGCGAAGAAATACTCCGCCTGCGGCGAAGTGAGTGCAGTCCGATCCGCTGCAATCACGCTCAGATTGTACAGGTTCCTCCCCTTGAAGAGATACTTCGATCGCGCGAAGAGGTTCTGCGCCTTCCATGTCCGTTCACGGGCCTGATACCCGCTGATTTCCGCAACTCTTCTGTCCAGGATTACTCCACCCGACTGTGCAGGCATGTTCTCCCATTGCGCATCGCTCGCCGCCCGCTGCGCGGGTGGCCACGTCTCCGGGGCTGTTGGAAACCCGATCGATTCGATCTGGTAGAGTATTCCGTCGATTCGTTCATTGTTGTAGGAAAAGCGCAGTATTGACCCCCCGTTGTCCATTGGCCCGACGTTGTACTGCGGGTTTCCCGGGAAGCGGATCGAAAAATCGTCGGCCGGGGATTTGATTCTGGGCCAGGTGGAACGGTCCCCGTTGTTGCCTCCTCCCTGTGATAGCGCCGCCGGGCTCACCAGGGGAAGAATAACTAGAACATACATGCCCAACCGGGCACACCAATTTTTCTGCATTTTCCCTCCAATGCTGGGACATTTGTTTGGCACATTTGCTTCAAGTTATATGCCATGGCTGGAAATGCGAGGATGTAAACAAGAGATGAGTTTCTGTTGAGGGGGGAAATGCCGCGGTAGCAACCGAGGCGAAGATTGTACATATGGGCTAACGAGGACCAACACTCCATCGTGTGTGACAAGACATCGGTAACATACTCCGGGGGATTGCCGTGGGTTACCCCGGCCCGGATGGTCACTCACGCCGCGTTGTAGCGCCAGGAGGTGAGACGAAAACCCGATCTCCACGCCAAATGCCGTCATCCAATCCCATCACGACAAGGAGCTGGATGAGGGCCCGTCCAGCTCGACAAGTCGACGACAACCACCTTGCAGTCGGGCCGTCCTACGAATCCCTACGAGTTCATCAACTCGTAGAGCTGCAAACCTGCGGGCCGATGACTCCTCTACGGGTTCACCCACTCGGAGAGCTGTAAACCAACGGGTCACTCGACTCGACGAGTCGACGACGGGTCTGCGACCGATCGGGTTGTAGACGTCGAGTCTATCACCCCGATGGGCCCGTGGAGTGGAATCGCAGATCGACGACCTTGTAGCGGGGACTCTCTCTTCATAGGGGGGTTAGCCAGCGGCGCTACGGACTTGTCCGCGGTGGCAGCTCCCCACACATGCCGCCGATGATCCGCCAAGTCTTTCCAGTCTTCCGCCACGTATGTGTGAACTTGAAGACGCGATCACGGTCCACAACCCGACCGTCTGGATACTCATAGACCATGGGCGTCTGGTAGTAGACAATCACAATGTCACCGAAGTCAGCAGCGCCCTCACGGGTCAACGAATAACTGAATCTGACTTTCTGGTCTCGGATCTCTCGAACCCAGTCGGTGATGGTCGCCTTGGTGGTCGAGTGCTGGGCCTTGCACGGCCAACCCCGGAAACCGTCATCCCAAAGTGCACGGTAGTTTTCGACATCGCCTGTCTGAACGAGGCGCCAGTACTCCTCTTCGCGTCCCCACACAGCCTCGACGCGTGGAGACCCACTCGCGCTTGGTGTGGCCTGTTGTGCGCGGCCGAAGCCAGTCACGAAGATAACCAACAGGATGGTGAACGCCGAATGATTCAACCAGTGCCGAGTAGTCACGTCGCCCTCTCTGTGAAGAATGTCAGTCGCTGCCTACCATGGAATAGACTGCTACGTGATTGCGGAACAGCAATAGCCATCAGGGAACCTGAAAAGGAAGGATAACGAGGTAAGCCACCTGGGAGCACAAGAACGACTCCACTCGGCTTTGGAGTGCAAAGCCCCGGCGGAGTTCGAGGCCAACAACCGTAGCAGTCAGATACTCACCAGAAGGGTTGAGAACAACCATCGATCATTGTTGATGGGATCAGTGGACTATGGGATGGTGTCCATCTGCATGAGTGCGGGCTCCGAATGTGAGTGCTGTGATGACGGATACCATTGGGGGCGACTCCGCGCACCGAAGCTCACCCGTACCTCCTACTCCTTCACGCACTCCGCGAACAGATTCACCCCTTCCTTTTCGAACTGAACCCTGGTGCTCTTGCGCTTGAATGCAGAGGCGAGAAAAAGCCGGTCCATGTCTTCTTCTGTCCGGTGGATCAGGTTCCACTCCAAAACGTAGTCCATGAACTCTTTCGCTGGATTCTTCGGATGGAAATTCCCAAGGATCACCCTCCCTCCTGGCGCAAGGTTTTCGTACACATACTGTAGGAGCTTATTCACCAGCTTGTCGTTCAGATAGTCGATCAGGCCGATGCTGTAGATCATGTCCTGCGGGTCGACCCTCGTCTTACCGCGACCGAGATAGAGTGCGATCAGGTTTTCGTTCACGAGGGTGATTTGGTTGTAGAGTTTCTGTTTCGTCCGGATTTCATCCACGAAAGCAAGCGCCTGCAGGTCAATGTCCATCAGTGTTACCTTGAGCCTGCCCTTATCTTCAAGGACCGCGAAGGCGTCGAAGACCTCGGTCGCGGGGCCGCTGGCCATGCAGAGAACCTTGACAGGTCTCTCGGGTTTCGCTTTCACCGTGTCGACGATTTCGGCGGCGAGGAGGGTCCGCCTGTTCCGAACCGCCTTCGACGGAGGAGTTTCGAGAAACATCCGATCGACAAGAGGACCGACCCTCCCGGTTCCTCCCGCCTCGTTCCGGTATATTCTATGGATCGCCAGATAGTCCCCGGCGTAACCGCGGGGTTTCGAATAGAATCGATCTGCCGTCTCCGTGGTCAGCACGTAAGGGAGCATCTCGTGCTGCAGACGGGAGCCAATCTGTTGTTTCACGACATCGCTCAACGGCGATGTTGACCCGAGCACGTCGTGACAGAGCCCCATCAGGCGGGTCGATTCCACAAAAAAACGCTGGTATCCTTCTTCGGATGTGCTTCCGTTCTTGATCGCTTCTTTGTCCAGTTGCACCATCATGATCTTAAAAGCGTCGATCGCCTCCTGCGCCTTCCGCACGGTCGGATCCCGCAGCAGATCCTGTGCACCAACCCCTTCCGCGGCATAAAGCTTTACCGCTGTATCCCTGAGACGGTCCGACACCGAGACCAGCAATGCCTTGTAGAGATCCGCGGCGTACCCGTGGTCATGATCGAGCTTATCCCGCAGGATCGACTTGGGGAGTTCCAGCACCAGCGAGGGTTCTCCGGCCATGACCGTAGCCGTAGCCGGGCTATCGGTGAAGAACGATACCTCGCCGAGGACACTCCCCGGTGCGCCGTGCTCGAGGACCTTGTCAGGAACGGCAGTGGAATAGACGTTGAACAACCCGTCAAGCACGATATACAGCGACTGGTTCTTCTCCCCTTCCTTCAGGAGAACGTCTTTCGTTTCGAGCCGGCGTTCCTTCCCCTTCTGTACCATCCAGTAAAGGACATATTCAGGAAGGACATCAAGCAGGTTGATCATCAGTGAAAGCCTTCTATGGAGAACGAAATCCCTGCGAATGTGTGAATGGATCCCCCTGAGTTAAACAGCCAGGACACGTCGGGGTTTTTGGACTGGAGCACAATCGGCTCCGATGATCTCGCCATCGGAGATCGCCATGCGGTGTTCATCGGTGGATTGGCTGCTTCACGCGCCGGTATTGACCTTAGGGAGGTCTTTCATTGCCTGTTCCACCAGCTCGCGCGGATATTCATAATCCTCGAGCTTTCCCTGATGGAACGCGTCGTAGGCCGCCATATCGAAGTGGCCGTGTCCGCACAGATTGAATGCGATCACTTCCGTTCTTCCCTGCGTTTTGCACCGGAGCGCCTCATCGATTGCCGTCCGCACGGCATGCGAGGCCTCGGGCGCAGGAATGATTCCTTCCGCCTTCGAGAACAGAACCGCCGCCTGAAAGGTCTCTAGCTGATTCACGGCGCGCGGTTCAATGTCGCCGTGATCCACAAGCGCGCTGACCGATGGCGCCATCCCATGATAGCGCAACCCGCCGGCGTGGATGCCGGGGGGAATGAAGGTGTGGCCAAGGGTGTGCATTTTGACAACCGGAGCCATGGCCGCCGTGTCGCCGTAATCGAATGTGTACCGGCCTTTCGTAATGCTCGGACATGACGCCGGTTCGACGGCCAGAATCCGTGTCTTCTTCGCCTCGGTCAGGTTCTTATGGATGAACGGGTAGGCGAATCCTGCAAAGTTCGACCCGCCCCCAACGCACCCGATGACGACGTCCGGATATTCCCCGGCCATCTCCATCTGTTCGAGGGACTCCAGCCCGATGACTGTCTGATGCATGAGCACATGGTTCAGGACGGAGCCGATTCCGTACTTCTTGGCGCCACTGGAAGTGGCAGCTGCCTCAACCGCCTCCGAAATGGCCATCCCGAGAGACCCGGGAGAATCCGGATCGCGGGCAAGGACACTCTTTCCGTACTGCGTGTGTGCACTGGGGCTCGCGTAGACCGATGCACCGTAGTTCTCCATGACCACCCGACGGTACGGCTTCTGCTGAAACGAGACATTGACCATGTACACTTCCAGATCCATCCCGAAGAAGTTGCACGCCATAGCCAGTGCAGTCCCCCATTGCCCTGCACCTGTTTCGGTGGTCATCGCCTTCGTTCCAGCCTCCTTGTTGAAGAAGGCCTGCGCAACCGCGGTGTTAGGCTTGTGCGAACCCACCGGGCTGACTCCTTCATACTTGTAGTAGATGTGCGCGGGGGTGTCGAGCATCTTCTCCAGCCTGTGCGCCCGGTACATCGGCGTTGGACGCCACAGCCTGTACACGTCTCGCACGGGCTCCGGGATCTCGATCCAGCGATCCTTGCTGACCTCCTGCATGATCAGACTCATCGGGAAGAGGACACTGAGGAATTCAGGAGTCACCGGCTCCAATGTGCCGGGATGGAGCACCGGCGCGGGAGGAACGGGCAGGTCGGCGTTGATGTTGTACCAGGCTTTCGGGATACTGCTTTCGTCGAGAAGGAACTTGGTCTTGTGTTTCATGAATGGCCTTTCAGTGAGGGGATAACATTAACAATAAAGAATTCGATGGTCATTTTCCAGCAAGAGAACTTCTTCGCCGAAAGGACCACATGTCGCTGATGAGGGTACGGGAGGGAGCTCCACGGGGGAAAAAGGAAGGCGAGGTCCTGGGCTATTCAACAATCTATGGAAAACCGGGGAAAAAACGTGTACGGCGATCGGACCTGCCGTGCGCCCGTCAGCAGCGGACGCAGGACCCACCGGGGAGTCGTCAGCTCATGCACCGAAGAGCGGGCCATGAGTCCAACCGCTTGACGGGCCTTCAGGATTCCACCCCCACTTCCGTATCAGGAAAGATCTCGTCAATCACCACACGGAAATGCCCCAGAGGGTTGATGGCTGTCGGATCGTCCGATTTGATTTCCAGGAGCCTCCGGTACGAAGCAGGCGAAAGAACGAGGGCCTGCGGTTCATTGCCTGTCGACTCAAAATACTCGACAATCGTTTCGTAGATGGCTTCGACCAGGTCAAAGACGCTTTTCATGACGCCTGCCTCCTTTCCTTCGGGCGTGTCGGGAGCTCTCCTTTCTGATACGGGGAGCACCGACTTTTGTTTCCTACCGCTCTTGGTGTCAGATGCAGGAAATGAAAGTTCAGCCGGATCTTGATATGAAACGGGTTGGCTTTCCCTCCTTGCGCGGATTCCCCGAAGGGGCCCCGCCCCCGTCGCCCTTACCCCTGTGGAGCGTCTCCCAGTACACCTCTCCGATGATCCCGCCGAAGACGAAGATCACGCTCGAGTAGTAGATCCAGAGAAGTAGAACGAGAAGGAAGGCATACGGACCATACACCGTACCGATGAGGGAATACGAGCGGAGGTACACGCCGAACAGCTTCCCGGAGATCACCCAGAGGACTGTCATGGTGATCGTTGAGGCAATTGCAGCCGCAGTGGGCGGCTTTGTGTCGGCCAGATGCCCATACACGATATAGAAGAGGAAGGCCGTCAGGACGATGACGAGCCCGGTCGGAATTCCCTGAATGAACCCCGGGATGAAGAGGGCCTGCAATGCCGGATACTGCTCGAGCTGATGTCCCAGGAATCCCACAACCCAGATCGCCAGGTTGGCCGTCAGGAGCAGAACGAACGCAAGAAGGAGAAAACCGAGATCATGGAAAAAACTGACGATGACGCTCCTTCTCCGCTTGATCCGGTAGATCCTATGGAGCGCAGTCCGGAGGATGTCAAACACAAAGGAGGCTGTGACCAATAATGCTCCGAAGCCGACAATCCCCAGCGATGTCCGGTAGGCGATCATATCCGCCACCACTTGCATGATCGATTCCTTGATGCTCGTTGCGAATGGCTGTGGCGGGAAAATGGCGTCAAGGACTTTGGCGAACTGCTGAATGCCGACGTCCGAGTTGTGAAGGAGGATCCCGACGAACGAAGCGATGATGATCAGGATGGGGATCATGGTCAGCAGAACGCTGAAGGAGATCCCTGAAGCGAGAAGGAGGATATCGACATCCCCCATCCGCTTCCAGACGGTCCGGACGGACAGATGGGCGGCGCGGAGATAGCTATACGCAGTGCTCGCGCGGCGGTACCATCGTGTGATGAAGGATTCGGACATCAGGATTGCATCTCTTGCCGGTAATAAAAGGGAGGGCGATTCAGAACACCAAATCGCATTTTCAGGTCAAAGATAATCACATTCGGCGAAGGTTGCAACGACGATCACTGCCGAACCTCTTTCGGGTTCTCCCGACGATCGATCCATCAGGGACTCCGCACATCAACGCAGAAGCTGCTTTCTTTCGGGGGGGCGCGCAAGGAATCCGGAGCATTTCATCATCCTGAGACGTCTCCCGATCGAACTGACACACGGTCCGGAAGCGCGACATCGCTTCGTCCAATGAGCAAAGGCCTCCTTATCCGTTCAACCCGGCCATATTTGGACCAGCGCCGGAAATCGACCGGTATGACTGATCGCAGCGATCAAGAGCCGGGTCGTTGATTTTCGTGCGAGAAGGGGATATATTTGCAGTTTGGCAATGCTCAACGGCCCTGTGAAAACTCCGACAAGGCACTCCTGGAAGATGAGTCGGAAGTGCCCTGATTGGTCTACCGCATGGCGCTCGATCCTCTCCTCGCAGCACTTACTGGGGAACCGCTCGATGCAGACGCTTTCACTTCTCATAAACGCCGGCCAGCACGCTAGCGCAAAAGCCATGCGCGAGCAACGGTTTGCGATCGGGCTCTCGCTTGCGATCGGTTTCCTGATGCTCGCCGGGAAAACCTACGCGTATACCTTGACAGGATCGGCCGCCATCCTTTCGGATGCAGCGGAATCCGTCGTCCACGTGTTCGCCGTTGGCTTCGCCGCATTTAGCATTTGGCTCAGCCAGCAGCCGCCGGACCGGTCACATCCATACGGCCATGAGAAGATCGGCTTCTTCTCCGCGGGTATGGAAGGAGGGCTGATCGTTATCGCCGCTGGATATATCATCTACGTTTCTGTCGCCAAATGGATCGCCGGACTGGCTCTCGAGAATCTCTCTACAGGCACGCTCTACGTTGCAGGCGCCGCCTCAATCAACGGGGCACTCGGTGGCTACCTTATCTGGAAAGGGAGGAAAACCGGATCGCTCATCCTCGTCGCCAACGGCAAACACGTTCTAACAGATGTCTGGACCAGCATCGGCGTCGTGGCGGGCCTGATCCTGATGCAGGTCACCGGATGGCTCCCGTTCGATCCTATTGTTGCCATCCTGGCTGCGTTCAATATCCTCTGGTCCGGAGGAAGCCTGATCAGGCAATCCGTAGGTGGATTGATGGATGAAGGAGACCCGGAGGTCGAATTGCTGATTCAGAAGACCCTCGACGAGGAAACCCGAAAGCGCGGCGTGACCTACCATGAACTACGGTACCGCAACAGTGGATCCTCCCTCTGGGTGGAAGTGCATCTTCTGTTTCAACAGGGTGTGTTGCTCGAGCAGGCGCACACGATCGCCAGCGAGATCGAAGCCGCGGTCTCGAAAAAGCTGCCGGCTTCCCTGAGAATCGTCACTCATCTGGAACCTCTGGACAGGCACGATGAGTCGCACCGCAGCATTAAATCGCCGCACGGATAACATCCCTGCCGGGGGCAATCAGATCTTGATGAACCATTTCCTCCGGTAGAGAGCCCAGGCGACCGCATACAGGAGAAGGAGAAACGTGAGAGCGAACAGCAACGAAGAATTCATCGGACTCAAGAGCGGGAAGAACCAGGATTTGAAGATATGGTCGTAGAGAGAGGTCCGGGTGCCGTCAGACGCCGTCCAGGGCGCAAGAAAAAGGCAGACGGCAGCGACTTCCGAAAGACAGTAGATGGTGATGGCGTTCATGCCGAGAACAACAAACGGCTTCGCCCAGCGCGTACGGCCCTGCACATCGACGAGCCAGTAGACGGTCGCAAAACAGACGAGCGCCCAGCCCGCCATGAAGACCACAAAAGAACTCGTCCAGAGATTCTTGTTGATGGGAAACCACATGTCGAACATCGCGCCGAGGAGGAGGCAGAAGTACCCCGAAGCAAACATGAGGACCGTTTTTTCCACTGCCGGTCTGTTCGAGCGGATGAGGTGCCCGGTGAGGACGCCAGCAAGCGTTGTCGCGATGGCAGGCAACGTGCTGAGAATCCCTTCAGGGTCGAACCCCTGTGTGGGAGCGTAGATCCAGGTGTGGCCGGCCAGCAGTGACGAATCGATGTACCAGCAGAGATTCCCTACCGGATCCATCACCCCCGGCCCGTAGCCCGGGACGGGAACTACCTTCATAAAGAGCCAGTAGCCCGCGAGGAGGGAGACCATCCAGGCCACCTGCGCCCGGATGCCGGAGTTGAGAGAGATGATGCTGACGATGAGATAGCAGACTGCGATCCTCTGCAACACGCCCGGAATGCGGACTGTCGCAATTGAAAACGCGGGGTCGAACAGAAGCCCGGGAACGCCGAAAATGATCAGCCCGAGGGCAAAGATGATCGCAGCCCGCCGGACCGAATGGAGGAGCAGGCGATTCTTGCTCTCCCCGCGCTCCATCCTCTTCGCGAATGACAGCGTCATCGCCACGCCGACAATCCAGAGGAAAAAGGGGAAAATCATGTCGGTCATCGTCCAGCCGTGCCATGCCGCATGTCGCAGCTGGGGATAGACATACTCCCAGGAACCCGGGGTGTTGACCACGATCATCGCGGCGATCGTGGCGCCGCGAAAACTATCGAGGGAAAGGAGCCTGCCTTGAGGGCCGGCATGAAGGTCCGCCATACGCACCCCCTTGCCTGTTGCGGGTGATCACGGCCTCGCTGGAGCCCGTCTCTCCAGAGGCGGGCTTCTACGTTTTTGCCACCGGTTCAAACAAGTCGCTCGCCGGCATCGGTTCGAAGAACTCCTTGTGCAAACACTGGACCGCCGGGTTAACCTCTGATTCGTCAATCACAATACTCATGTTGTTCTCCGAGGCACCCTGCGAAATCATCATCGCGTTGATCCCGCCCAGGGCCCGGAAGATCCTGTCGGCGACACCGGCCGTCGTGGACATCTGGTCACCCACCACACAGAGGATGGCTTTGTTCTCATAGATCGAGACGTCAGCGAACCGTTCGAGTTCGGCGACGATGTCGGACAGGTGCGCCGTGTTGTCGATGGTAAGCGAGACTGCCACCTCCGACGTGCTCACCAGGTCGACCGATGTTGTGTGCCGGCTGAAAACGGAGAAGATGGACTCGAGAAATCCGTACGCCATGAGCATCCGCGACGACTGGATGTTGACAACCGTGATCCCCTTCTTCGCGGCAATGGATTTGACCGCCACCATGGTTTTCGGAGGAGCGGCTACGATGCGGGTCCCGCTGGAATCCGGACGCCGGGAGTTCAGGACAACGACCGGGATATTCTTCCTGACAGCGGGAAGAATCGTATTCGGATGAAGCACCTTCGCCCCGAAGTACGCGAGTTCGGATGCTTCCCGGAACGAAATAAGCCTCAGCTTCTGGGCAAGCGGCGCAATGCGCGGGTCGGCTGTCAGGACTCCGTCAACATCGGTCCAGATCTGGATCTCCTCCGCGTCGAGCGCGGCTCCGATGATCGACGCCGAATAGTCCGATCCTCCCCTGCCGAGTGTCGTCGTGATCCCGCCGGCCGTAGCGCCTATGAATCCCTGCGTGACGACGACCTTTCCGGATGCGAGGATCGGGGCGAGGAGAGCTTTCGTCTTCTCCACAATCTGGTCAAAAAGAGGAGATGCAGCGGCAAATCGGTCGTCAGTGATCATGAATGCCCGCGCGTCGACCAGCTGGACCGGCAACCCGTCCGCCGCTACGGCCTCGCTTACGATCTGCGAGGAAAGGAGCTCACCGACCGAGGCGATGGCATCAAGTGAGCGATTGGTCAGTTCCCCCAGAATCGCGATCCCGTGGCAGAGGTTCTTCAGTTCCTCGCCAAAGACCGATCGATCACTCTCTATGACATAGTAGTCCGCAATCATGAGGCCAAAGGTAGGCACTGGTTTGACGTAGCCCTCAAACCG